>Ga0210020_1001854_pt1 | contig 17639 bp, 15 predicted proteins | sample CryGeymeta201514_FD_183980 | JGI IMG/M metagenome (GOLD analysis project Ga0210020, IMG submission 183980) | Groundwater microbial communities from Crystal Geyser aquifers in Utah, USA - Crystal Geyser metaG 2015-14 (SPAdes) (version 2) | ecosystem: Environmental > Aquatic > Deep subsurface >... | reverse complement strand
GTGCGAGGCCTTTAGCCTCGCCAACAAGCGAACCTGAAAGGTTCGCACTACTGTAGTTGCAGAGCTTGCTCTGCGGCAAAGCAAGCTTTGCCACTACAGACAATGACGTGGTTTGGTGAATATTTACGCAGAATCATTGCCCCTTTACAAGAACCACCTTCTTTTTAAAAAAAGCAACAAGTCCGCCAAAAATAAAACCTCCAATGTGTGCAAACCAAGCAATATTTGATACACCTGTTGTTTTAAATATAAGACTAAACATTAACTGGAACAAAAACCAAACTCCTAAATATAAAAACGCAGGCACATGCAATATTTTATAAATAAAGAAAAGCTTAACCTTAGCTGTTGGATAAAAGATAAAATAAGCACCCATAACCCCAGATATTGCACCGCTGGTACCTATCACAGGTATTAACAGGTTCCAATTTAAAATGCTATATAAAATACTTGCAGACAGCCCACAGCAAAGATAAAAAATAAGAAATCCAAAGCGACTAAACCTATCCTCAACATTATCCCCAAAAAGCCATAAAAAGAACATATTCCCTATTAAATGAAGTAGCCCTCCATGTAAAAACATAGAAGAAATTAAACCTATGCTTAAAAAATGCGCCGGAATTAAACCAAACCTTTGGAAAAAGCTATTTATATCTGTAATAAAAAATATCTGGCTTATAAAAATTAAAGTGCTCAAAATAATTATCGATATTGTTATTACAGGAACCCTTTGTCTCGGAGTATCATCTGAAAGAGGAAGGATTATTTTGGGTAAAAATATCCAGGCTCCGGCATTTCCTGTTAAAGATTTGCTAACTTCAATTAAGTCATTCAGTTCCTCTGTTTTTCTTTTCTCTTCTATAATCGCATTACCTAAAGCATCTAATCGAGGATTGCCTTTTATGTATACGGCCAATTTGTAGATCTCTCCTCCATCGGTCCATATTCCATTACAAGCAAGACATCTATCTAATATGATATTTGAATCATAGGCATAATTGAATTTTCTCATTGGTTCATTGCAACTGGGACACAATTTCAAATGTCCTGTTATATGATCGATAGTTACTATTTCTTTATTTAATTCAATCTTTGCACTTGGAACATCATTACGGTCTTTTAGTAAGAATTCGATATATTCCTTCATCTCGCCTGGATCAAACCAAATACCTTTACAATTTGGGCAAATATCAACAACTAATCCATGGTATTTATATTGTTTGAGATTATAATTACAAGATGGACATTTCATAACATTTCCACCCACAATTGCAAATAACTATTAGAGCGTTCTTCAAATAATGTTGTTATGGTTTGTCATTGCGAGCGACAGCGAAGCAATCTCATATCGTTATCCACAAAGGGATTGCGGAGCTTGTTCCGAGTGAAACGAGGAATCTCCGAGTTTGCTTCGGCTTCGCCTCGCAACCGTTTTCACTCCTCGCAATGACAGCATGGACTGCAATATTAATTTGGAAACCTTCTACTATTCATATCCGAACTACTTTGTTTATATCTTGGTTTATTCTATCACAGATTCAGGGGTTACTACAATCCACCCTACTCTCTCAGAATACCCCTTAAATCCTCAAATCAATATACCGTTTCGGCTATCTCTTTCAGATAAGGATTTAGTATGTCTGGAAATTCTTTGCCAAAGCGTCTCTGCTTAACAAACAATAAGATTTGTGCTAATATGAGTTTTGCAATGACGACTTTCCAAAAGCGTTATTTATCCCCAATTTAACTAAAACTTAGTCAGATTGGGGATTTTTTTAATTGCGTTAAGTAAGGAAGATTTAATAAATGCGAGAGGAAAGATGAAGATAATGCTTATTTCTTCAAGCCCACATAAAGAAAAAAGTCAGACTTTTCTTTTAGCTAAAGAAGTATTAAAAGGATGTTCTGATTCTGTAAAGACCGAAGTTATCCATCTCTGTGATTTCAAGATTAGGTAATAAGTCAGTTTTAGATATCAAAGAAAAAAGAATGTTCCCCGAGCAAATAAAAATTATTGATCAAGGTAAGGAGCATTTCAAGAAAATAATCCAGATGAGAAAAGATGAGTGGATAGAAGAGTATCAATACTGGTTAGATAAGGGTTGGTTACAAAAATAAAACACAAGTGGTTGGTCCAATAGTGGGCGCAGATGGACTCGAACCATCGACCCCTGCCTTATCAGACCAAAAAAGCAAAAGTCTCAAAACGCAAGCAGTGAGCGGAAAAGCAAGAGATAGCAAGCATTTCGGCTAATTTTTCTTTTTACTCCTTTTTACTCAATTTTACCTGTTTTTACCCCTGACTGGACACTATTTGGACACCAGATATTTTGACTTATTTATTTGTTAATGTTATGCTTATTTTAAAAAAGGAGGGAGAAGTGAAAAAAAGAGAAAAGTTTAATGGAAGTCCTAAATGGTCTCCTGAGGAAATTAAAGAGGAGAAGAAAAGGGTAGAAGAGATAAGGAAAATTTTTGCTTCCAGAGGAATCACTGGCGAAGAAGCCTCTAAAATGATTTTGGAAATGAGGCACGGCAAAGAAGAATGAAGTATTACTTAATTGATAGCAGTGCCATTATATACCATTTCATTCCTTCCGAATATCCTCGTAAGACCTCTAAAATTGATTGTTTAATTCGAGAAAAACAAGAGGGAAAAGCCTTCCTATTTATGACCAACTTCTGCATTGCTGAAGTCTTTAATGCCTTTGCTAAATACCGTTTTAGATATACAGACCACAGGAATATAACTCAAAAAGAGTATGAAAAATGCCGTGAAGAATTTAAAGATGCTATTCACAATGCTAAATTGATATATCATTATGAACTTAATAGGTATCATATCTTGAATGCAGATTACATTGTCCCTTTTGAACATCAATATTACTTAATCAGAAAAAGGAAAGGAGAAGAGAAACAATGGTTTCTCTCCACTTTTGATATTTTATTTATTTCAGCAGGGATTGAATTGGTAAGAATGTTGGGTTTTGGAAATCTGCATCTTATTACTGATGAGGTGAGGATAATGAGAATCTGTGAGATTTTAGGAAAATTGAGTCCTCAGACAAGAAAAGATTTTAAAATCCCCTCTTACATAATTTATCCACAAGCAAAACATATCAGCTCTATATAGTATTTGTTCTTTGAGAGGATAATACCTTTAGCCTTTTTCTTATAAGATAGGATAATTCCTGCTTAACTCACGAGTAAGAAGAAGGCTGTAGTCCCGTTGTGCGAAAGCATAGCAAGAGGTTACGGTCTTCTTATCAGGTTTACTTGTGAGTTACTGGTAGGGGGATTTGTTAGCCCCTTTTTTATTGGGCAAAGGAGAAAAATGAAAAGTTTTATGAAAGTGAATATTGGCAAGTGTATCTTTTTAATGAGTATTTTTCTTTTCCTGATCTTTTTTTCTTTATCCATCAACGAGGCTTATGCAGAAAATGAAGTACCTATCGAAAGTAAAGTAATTGAAAAGACATATGAAAAACAAGCACAAGCTGTAGTCTATATAACTGTACGGGATGAAGAAGACCCCTCCCAACGCATTCAAGGTTCAGGTTTTATTATTAATCCATCAGGAGTTATTTTAACAGTCGATCATTTATTAGAGGATTGTTTTTCAGGTGCTGAAATAAAACTTTCAAACGGTGATACTTACAATAATGATAGAATTGAAATTATAGACATTGACCACAAAAGAGATATTGCTGTTATTAAAATCAAAGCTTTGAATCTCCCTGTTGTGAGATTAGGAGATTCTGACAAGGTTAGAACTGGAGAACAAGTTTTTACAATCGGAAATCCTGAAGGTTTAGAAAGTTCAATTTCTAAAGGTATAATCAGCGCAAGAAGACGCTCTGTCCAAGGACGGGAGTTAGGATATGAGTGTTTTCAAATAACTACTCCCATCTCTTTGGGTAGTAGCGGATCTCCTGTTTTTAATATGGATGGAGAAGTTATTGGAATTGTTACCAGTTTATTTGAGGAAGGACAAAACTTAAATTTTGCAGTTCCTATTAACTACGCTAAACCGATGATTTTAACTATTCCTAAATGGAGCTTCAAGGAATATATCGAAAAGCGTTTGGCAGAAATTATAGCAGATATCATTAAGCAGATTGAAATAGGAAAAACTTATGTTGGAGAACCTACATATGACGAAGCAAAATATAATCCAGATATGGCTATAGAGATATTCAAAAAAATCGTAGAAGAACGTCCTTGGTTTGATATAGCTCACTATTGGCTAGGTTACGCTCATTATTGCAAGACTTTTGTTTCTCTATATGAATCTATTGCAGAATATAACAAGGCGATAGAACTTAAACCTAATAATTATGATGTCTATTTTAATCTTTCTAATAGCTACGAAACTTTAGGTAAAATTGAGGAAGCAATTGCCCAATTAGAGAAGGGTATCGAAGTGGCTAAAAAGAAATCTGATAGCACCGAAGACGCAAAAGAAAAAAAGACAATAAAAGAATTCATATCAGACAGCGAAGCAAACATTGAAAGACTAAAGAAGAAATTGCCAATTGAGCTGAAAGAGTGACTTGTTTTTCAGGTTACAATATCGAATATTTTAAAACAGTATGAATCGAATATATCTCAGCGCATCTGCAAGATTATCACTTTGGGAAACTTTAAAGAATCCTCATTGTGAGCAGTTCATCCGCAGTCTTTCAGAATTACTCCACAAACATTCACACGCAAGTATTGAATTCCCAGGTGGCGAACCCTATGAGACAGAGGACGAAAAACTTTGTTCACTCACAGCGGTTTTAGACAAAATTGTTTCCCGGGGTAATCCAACCTTAGCAGATCTGAATTTCGAAGAAAGACTTTTGAAGTCCAGTAACCTTCAGGAAATTCAAACTCAAGATTTATCTGCTAAAACCGGTAATCGACTTGTGGGCAGGCAGATTGAGTTACCGCAAAAGATAAATCTTAAAAAACTTTTGACTGATGCTAGAGAGCAAATGTACATGCATTATTCAAAAGAGTATGTTCAACATCAATCAAAATTAAAACTTGACGAAAATCTCAAAAGCATCTGTAGCGAAGAGGAGCAGATATTTTATGATAAATTTGAGAAATTCTTCTCAATTGGCCTTCAAGCGTATTTACAAAGACAGCAATTAATAAGCCATCTTGTAGGATATGAAGATCAGAGTATCAAAGATAATAGAGTTGATTTTTCACTACAAATAGAAAATATCAAGTGGGTATTTGAAATAGATGGAGAGCAACACGAACAAGAAAAACAACATGATCGACAACGTGATAGTATTTTAGAGAGCAATGGTTGGCAAGTTTTCAGAATTCCTGCCAAGAAAGTTCGCGAAAATCTTACCAGTTGGTTCAACTCATTCAAATTTTCATTATCTTCAGAAGACAAAGAAACTCTATCCCGTATGGACGCAACAACACTGAACAAGGAGTTAAAAAGCACTGCATTTACCGCCATACTATTACCGCACATCGTTCACCGTTGCTTACGGGCACTTATTCAAATGCTTCGGTATCAATCTTTCCCTGTAAAAGAGAAAGTTAAAATTTTAGTCATTGAGGAAGATGTTGTAGCTATTCCAGAAGCCATTTATCAATTAATTCAGTTGTGGAAAAATATCTCTACTCTTTCTCCAACATTACCTCCGCTTTCCAATATTACTCTTCATCTTGTCGGGAGTGAACCGCTTGTTGCTATACCTAAGATAGACAATCTCAATATAGAATTTAGACAGGAACCTGATATTGACTATGACCTTATCATTTCCCACAGTTTTACATTATTCAGCGGCCAAAAAGGTGTTAAGCAATTAGAGTTTTTGAAGAATATGACTGCTAAGACAGTTGAAGTAAGAACCGCGCCTATTAATTATGAATTTAGAAAATTACAATGGTCTTTACCTTTAACTTATGAGCTAAAAGATTTAGAAGAGGCCCTTATATCGAAATCAGCTGATAATTTGCTTCCAATTTCTAAAGATAAATATAGTGCTCTACGATATTTTTTACAGACGATTTTTCGTAAATATGATTTCTGGGAGGGACAAGCACGTGTCATTTCTAGATTACTCCAGGGAAAGACATCTATTGTATTACTTCCTACTGGAGGAGGTAAATCTTTAACATACCAACTTGCTAGTTTACTACTGCCCGGTGTTACAATTGTTATTGATCCCTTAGTCGCTTTAATGGAAGATCAAGAGGACAATTTAAGAACTATGGGGTTTGACCGCACAGGATCAATTTCTGGCCTTCTTGATACTAACCAGAAGAACATCGCACTTAATAATATGGCTAAAGGAGTGATGTATTATGTGTTTATTGCCCCTGAACGTTTGCAAACGGAAGAGTTCCGTGGACAGTTAAAGACTTTGGTAGCCCAATTCCCGATTTCCCTAGCAGTCATAGACGAAGTGCACTGCGTATCAGAATGGGGACATGATTTTCGACCCTCCTATTTGCATCTGGCACGAAACATTAAAAAATATTGTACACGAGAAGGCAATGATCCTCCCACACTGGTCGGTCTTACAGGGACAGCCTCCTTTGCTGTGCTTACTGATGTTCAAATGGAGCTAGGTATTAAGGAGGAAGAGGCTATTGTACTTCCCAAGTCATTTGACCGTAAAGAATTTGTTTTTCATGTTGAGTTAGTTGATACGAAAGAAAAATTGTCAAGATTAAAAACCGTTAAAGAATCATTACCAAGGATATTCCGAAAAAATCCGCAAACTTTCTTTGATCTTCACGGTGATCGTACCAACAGCGGGTTGGTATTTTGTCCACATGCCAGCGGTAAAATGGGTGTCGTTTATATAGCTAGCGTGTTGGGTCACAACCATTTTTATTCTGGAAAAACGCCCAAATGGCCTAAGTTTAAAGAAGATGAATATAGGGCGTATAAAATAAGAGTTCAGAAAGACTTCAAGCATAACCATATTCAAGAGATTGTTGCTACAAAAGCTTTTGGCATGGGTATAGATAAGCCAAACATTCGGTATACTATTCACTATAACATACCACATTCTGTTGAAGCTTTTTATCAGGAAGCAGGTAGGGCTGGACGTGACGGAATTCCAAACTCGGCTCATTGTTTTATTATCTACAGTGATAACAATTGGGAAACAGCAGAAGATATTCTGAACGAACCTGATCACCGTATATCTTCTCAAAAAATAAATGAGATTGAACGAAATGACAGGGGTGATCTTTTGGTTCAAATGTGGTTGTTCTTCAAGACATACCAGGATCGTGAAGATGAGAAACTTTACGCATATGAACTATGGACTAATGATTTATATCCTGCTGTGGCTAAGATGAAGATAAACGCTACGAATACAGTAACTCTCAATTTTGGAGAGAATGACGAACGAGTAAAGAGGGAAAAGGCAATATTTAGATTGGTGATACTTGGAGTTGTTGAAGACTATTCTGTAGACTGGCGACTACAAACCTTTAAGGTCCAAGTAAAGAATATTACACCGATTGAGATTAAAGAACATTCAAAAGAGTATTTAAAGAAGTATAAGTTTGAAGGATATGTCGAGGCTAAAACACAAGATATTTCTTTAGATTCCCAGAATCTTGCTTTGCAATCTACGTTAGATAAACTGATTGATTTCGTCTATGATGAGATAGTTACAAAACGGAAACAGGCACTACGTACAATGGCAGAACTTTGCCGGTCATTCAAATCTAGTGAACAATTTCGTGATAGTATTTTGGCGTATCTTCAGGAGTCAGAATTCTCTGATATTTTGAAAAAATGGGTTAACTTACCATTTGACCAAATAGGTTTGGATAAAATTCAAGAAGTATTAAAAAAAGTACAAGACTTAGAGCAAGTCAAAAGACTAGTCGGTACAACCCGTAGAGTGTTGGATGAAGATCCGAGCAACATAGGCTTAAGATACTTATCAACCTGCGCCAGAGCAAGAAGTGCTACCGAGAGTGATTCAAGTGTTCAACAGGAAAGCCGGACATTAATCATACAAATAGATAATCAATATGGGGGATTGACTGATCCCGAAGAAATATTACTTGCACTTATTCATGAGATAGACAAATGTAGGCCTGATTTAGCGTCTATCGTAATAGAAATGATTCTACGTGAAATAGGGACGAGGAACTTTGTGCGAAAATTTTTAGAATCAAATAAAGAATATAGGAATCAAGTAATTATTAAAATGTTGGTAACTTTGTTAACAGCCGAAGCGTTGAAGGCTGCAGAAGGTAGTCAATTTTATCAAATATTGTCAAAAGGGGGATAGAAAAATGGCTGATATAGACAGAGTTTTAGAAGCTGAACAAGTGATACAAGATATAAGTAGCAAATTAAGGCGTATGAAAAACGCAGCTGAACTTCTGGATAATGCTCAGACGAAAGTTGAAGCCGTAATCAAAGCTAGTAATGAAATAATAACGAGGACAGGCGAGTTTGTGAAAGAAGGAACTGAAATTGTAAAAAGGATAGGAGATTACGACATCCAGAGTGATATGTCACATCTCTTGGAAATAGGTAATAGTATGCTAAAATCTACACAAAATATTGAAAAACAGATTAGTGAATTTAAGAATTTTACCTCATCTGCATTTGAATCGGTGCAACAAAATCTTTCTAAGGTTGAAGAAAAAAGCAGACTTATAGATGAAAAATTAGATAACATTAATAAATCTGTAAATGCTAAAATTGAAGATTCCTCTGCATCAATTTTACTTGAAGGGAATTTAAGAAAAAAACTTCTAATTGCTATTATTGCAATTCAGATTATTATAGCTAGTTTTGCTATTCCCTTGTTATTCAAGTTATCCAAATACATTAAATATCTCCCAAATGAGTGAGCATGTCATTTCTGCCCCTGCTTACGGCCATTATTTACAACCCCTGCTTACGACCTGCAGGGGCAGGCTAACCTCGGGAATGACATTAGGGGTGGGTCATTTCGGGAATGACAAAAAGGAGAGATTGCCACAGTCGCTACCGCTCCTTCGCAATGACAACCTCTTTATGTCATTCCTGCTCTTCCCCCTGTCATTCCTGCAGTGTGTAAGCAGGAATCTATGATTCTTAATTAACAAAATTGTAGTTGCTTTATCAGGCGGTTTAATGTAATTGCTGTGCCTAAGAGGACAAAGTTGCTCAATTCTATTTAAGCAAAACTTTGAAATTCCGGACAATAAGGTAAACACGGCGTGTGTTTTAGATAGTGGGCGCAGATGGACTCGAACCATCGACCCCTGCCTTATCAGGACAGTGCTCTAACCAGGCTGAGCTATGCGCCCGAATTTCCAACCTCTTTCTTTCCTCGTGATTAAGTAGGAATTATCCTATCTTATAAGAAAAAGGCTAATACCTTTCTCAAAGAACAATTATTTTAATCTTCTTTCTTTAAGTTCAATTCTTCTTTTTTCTAAATCAAATTCTATCCGGTAAAGATTGAAGAAACCGTTTTGACCCAGAAAACTCAAAGGTATTTCGTATGAGAAACCAACATAGCAATTATGTCTCCATCCTCCAATTTCAATCATAACATTATGGAAATAGGCTTTGATTCCTCCCTTCCCTATCCCAGTATGAAAATTTCATTTAGAGAACGAAACTTCTATCGGTAGAAGGGACATTTAAGAAGATAGGCTCTTTCGTTCCCTTCTTTATAGATTCCTTTAGGGCTTCCTTTGGAGAGTTGCCACTTCCTACAACCTTCTTATCAGCCGGAGAAAGTGCAACCCATTTACCCTGATAGGATTTAAAAACTTTAGTAAAATCACAAACTTCTTTTCTTTTATTCATCATTCTCCTTTTTCTTTTATTAAAATTATAACATTAACAAGAAGAAAAATCAAAAGTTTTTTATGAGACAATTTCTCTCGGATAAGGTAACCCTTTTTTGGAATGCCGAACTGATTTGCCCCCCACTACCCCTATCTTAGAAATAGTGAGTAGCAAGGTGGGGTATGTGGATGAAACAGTCAGAAATGATTGGTAGAATAAGAGTTTGGATAACCTTACCCGAAATGTCGGGTGGGTTGCAATAATCCCTGAATCTGTGATAGAATAAATTGGTTATTAGAATTAGGTATAGAGATAATAGGGGGTGAGAAGATGTTAAGTAACTATACGGCTAAATATACAAAAATAAGTTCTGGTTATATGGGACAATTAGTAGAGTGGCCAGAAGTAATAACAGAAGGAAAAACCTTGGAAGAGTGCAGGGAAATGCTCAAGGATGCTTTACACGAAATGGTGATAGCCTATCACCAACAAAGTAAAGAAGTTCCAATCGGTGGAGCTATCTTAGAGCAAGTGCCAGTTGAGATTTAGGATGTCAATAAAACGTCGTGACTTAATTAAGTATTTTGAGAAAAGCGGGTTTTATTTATTACGTGAAGGTGGGAAGCATTCTATCTACACAAATGATATAAAGACAATACCAATCAAAAGGCATCGAGAAATTGATAGGATAACAGCAAACGAATTATGCAAGCAGGCTGGGTTAAAACCTAAATTTTGACACTGAAAAACTGTCTTTCTGGGTGCAATAGTTGTTGAATCTGTGATAGAATAACTTCGGGATACTTGTAGATTTCTCTCCAGTTTAGGGTTCTATAATCGTCCCATCCGGGGAGCTGACGGGTTAAGTAGGAATTATCCTATCTTATAAGAAAAAGGCTAAAGGTGTTGCTTTTCTCAAAGAACTTTTATTTTTTAGTTTTAAGTTTAAGGAATTCTTCAACACTTAAGCCCGCTCTTTTAATCTGAGTTCGAAGGAGAGCAGGGGCTACTTCTTTTTTATGGTCAAGAATTACGAGAATCGGAAGACCGGGCCGTTCATTATACAAAATCATATGGCTTCCCTCTTGGCGCTCCAAATAATAACCAACATTAGAGAATATCTTTACCGCTTTCCTTCCAGAGATATTGGAGAGCCTCCCCATCAGACTCCCACTTCTACAAAGCGAACCTCCTCAGAAGGAACAATTCTGTGATGCTCCCGTAAAACCTTAAGATAACCTTTAATTGCCTCTTGAATATTCTTTAGAGCCTTTTCTTCACTCTTTCCTTGAGACATACAGCCCGGTAAGGAAGGCACATCAGCGACAAATCCTTGATAGTCAGGGTCATACTCTAAATAGACCTTAAACTTTGTTTTTTGCATTCTCCTCTCCTTTTAAGAAAATTATAACATTAACAAGAAGAAAAATCAAAAAGTTTTTTATGATACAATTTCTCTCGGATAAGGTAACTCTTTTTGGAAATGATAAGTCAATTTGCCCCTACATCCCCCCTCTTAAATTTTGGTGTCCGTTTTGGTGTCCGTTAGAGGTATAAAATGGGGTAAATTGATGTAAATTGGTGGAGACAAAAAAATGGCGGAGAAGCTTGCTATCACTTGCTTTTCCGCACTATTGTTGAATTTGCTGATTTTGTCCAAATCGCCTTATCAGGACAGTGCTCTAACCAGGCTGAGCTATGCGCCCGAATTTCCAATAATTATAATTTGTTTTGTTAAAAAAGTAAAGCCCAGATCTTTAAGTCTGGGCTTTACCGTAAATAAGGATGTGTAAGGCAAGGTCATTATATTCACTCCTTTAAAAGGAGGTGATCCAGCCGCACCTTCCGGTACGGCTGCCTTGTTACGACTTCGTCCTCCTTACCAAACATACCTTCGGCACCTCTCCCCTTTCCAAAGATTGCTCTCCGAAAAGGAAAATAGTGACTTCGAGTACATTCGATTCAGCTGACGTGACGGGCGGTGTGTACAAGGCCCGGGAACGTATTCACTGCAGCATAGCTGATCTGCGGTTACTAGCGATTCCACCTTCATGAGGGCGAGTTGCAGCCCTCAATCTGAACTGGGGTCTGCTTTTTGAGATTTGCTCCACCTTGCGGTCTTGCTTCCCATTGTACAGACCATTGTAGTACGTGTGTAGCCCGGGATATAAGGGGCATGAGGACTTGACGTCATCCCCGCCTTCCTCCCCGTTATTCGAGGCAGTCTCCCTAGAGAATCCTCCTTACGGAGGTAACTAAGGATAAGGGTTGCGCTCGTTGCGGGACTTAACCATACATTTCACAACACGAGCTGACGACAGCCATGCACCACCTGTCTCCAGGTTCTCTTACGAGCACTCCATCCTTTCGGACAGATTCCTGGGATGTCAAACCCCGGTAAGGTTCTTCGCGTATCGTCGAATTAAACCACATACTCCACCGCTTGTGCGGGCCCCCGTCAATTCCTTTGAGTTTCAGCCTTGCGACCGTACTCCCCAGGTGAGGTATTTAACGCGTTAGCTACGACACTAACCCTTACGGGCCAATGTCTAATACCCATCGTTTACTGCTAGGACTACCAGGGTATCTAATCCTGTTTGCTCCCCTAGCCTTCGCATTTTGATGTCAGTTTTGGACTAGAGAGCCGCCTTCGCCACTGGTGTTCCTCCCGATATCTACGCATTCCACCGCTACACCGGGAGTTCCGCTCTCCCCTCCCAAACTCTAGTCGAATAGTTTCAGATACAATTCCTTAGTTGAGCCAAGGGATTTCATATCTGACTTACCCAACCATCTACATGCCCTTTACACCCAGTCATTCCGAACAACACTTGCCCCCCCCGTCTTACCGCGGCTGCTGGCACGGGGTTAGCCGGGACTTCCTCTGGTGGTAATGTCAATCCAACGCATAAAAATGTGTTGGACTTCATCCCACTCGACAGGGTTTTACAATCCGAAGACCTTCATCACCCACGCGGCGTCGCTGGATCAGGCTTTCGCTCATTGTCCAAAATTCCCCACTGCTGCCTCCCGTAGGAGTCTGGGCTGTCTCTCAATCCCAATGTGGCTGATCATCCTCTCAGACCAGCTATCCATCATTGCCTTGGTAAGCCATTACCTTACCAACTAGCTAATGGAATCTCGGTTTCTCCTTTAGCGACAATTTTTAAGGTTGTCTTTTACCGCAAAGACATGCGTCTTCGGGGTCTTACGGAGAATTATTCCGCCTTTCAGCAGATTGTGCTCCTCTAAAGGGTAAATTACCCAGATATTACTCACCCATTTGCCACTTTCCCTGCATTTTTTTATCTTGCGACAAAAATACGCAGTTCGTCGTTCGACTTGCATGTGTTAGGCACGCCGCCAGTGTTCGTTCTGAGCCAGGATCAAACTCTCAATTATTTATTCAGTTATTTACCGTTGGCCTCGCGATACACTCCTTATTAGTTTTCAAAGAACTTTATGGTATAATTATATGTTCTTAAAAAATCTTTGTCAAGTCAAGAGCAAGCAAGAAATTTCTCTTGAATATTACAACAGAAAAAAATCTTTGTCAAATTTTATAATTAAAAATATGAAAACAGATACAATCTGCGCGGTTTCCACTCCGTTAGGGATAAGCGGCATTGGCATTATCAGGTTGTCCGGTCCTAGAACCTATCCTATCCTTGATAAAATTTTTGTCCCTAAAAAAAACGAAAAAGTTTCCTCTTTCCCCAGCCATTCAATTCACTATGGCCATATCCTTGAGCACGGCAAAATTATCGATGAGATTTTGCTCACCATTATGCGCGCGCCAAAAAGTTATACCCGGGAGGATATGGCCGAGATTGGCTGCCATGGGGGTTATCTCCCTTTAAAAAAGGTTTTTTCTCTTTGCCTTAAACAGGGGGCTCGCCTGGCCACGGAAGGGGAATTCACTAAAAGAGCGTTCCTTAATGGCCGGATTGATTTGGCTCAGGCCGAGGCAATAATTGATATTATCAATTCCAAAACGGAAAGGGGGCTGGAGACATCCCTGTTGCAATTGAAGGGAGGCCTTTCCCGGGAAATTGAAAAACTTAAGGCAAAGATGATGTCTCTTTTAGCCAGGATTGAAGTCGCCCTTGATTTTGCTGAGGAAGACTTAGAGTTCATCACCGATGCGAAAATTGAGGATGAATTATCTAAAATAAAAATGCAGGTCGGGAAACTGCTTGCAGGAGCGGAAACCGGCAAAATCATTAATCAGGGAATCAACACTGCAATCCTTGGTTCTCCTAATGTCGGGAAATCAAGCCTTCTCAACGCTCTGCTAAAGGAGAATCGGGCCATCGTCACCGAAATCCCCGGGACCACCAGAGACACCATCGAGGAAACCATAAACTTAAAGGGAATCCCCTTAAAAATCATTGATACCGCAGGAATCAGAAAAACAAGAAAACCCATTGAAATAGAGGGAGTAAGAAGGAGCAAGGAATGGCTGAAGAAAGCTGACGTTGCCCTGCTGGTTTTGGATGGCAACCGGGCTCTTTCCCGAGACGATTTAGAATTAATTAAAGAAACCCGGGAGCAAAAATCCGTTTTTATTCTCAATAAAATTGACCTTCCTCTAAAAATCAATCTTAATGAGTTGAAAAAACACGCCCGGGGAAGGAAGATTGCTGAAATCTCAGCCACTAAAAAAATCGGCTTGGAAAATTTAGAAAAAATAATTTATAATCTTATCTGGGATGGGAAAGTTTATTCTGCCGACCAGACTCTCATTATTAATTGCCGCCACCAGGAACTTCTTTTTAACGCGGACAAAAATATTAGTAATGCTTTAAGGTCGGTAAAAAATAAAAAATCCTTTGAATTTGTCGCTTCCGACTTGCGGGAGGGATTGGAAAGCCTCAATCAAATAATCGGCAAAAATCTCTCCGAAGAGGTTTTGAATGAAATCTTCTCTCATTTCTGCGTCGGCAAGTAATCGGCTTTAATCTTTTACGCTTTATCCTTGACTACCCCGAGAGGGAAAACCGGAATCATCTTTTCTTTAATCCAGGTAAGAGATTCTTGCGGGGAAAGACCCCAGGTGGTCGGACAGGCAGAAAGGACTTCCACTAAAGAAAATCCCTTTTGTTCCAGTTGATTGCGAAATGCTTTTTTAATTGCCTGTTTGGCTTTTAGGATATGCGGAACTGAATCAAGAGCCACCCGCTCCAAATAAACCACTCCTTCAAGGGAAGACAAAAGTTCGCAGACCTTAATCGGATAACCATCCAGTTGTGAATTCCTTCCCGCTCTGGTAGTTGTAGTCTTCTGGCCTAAAATGGTAGTGGGGGCCATCTGCCCTTTAGTCATTCCATAGACCGCATTGTTGATAAAAATAACAGTGATATTTTCTCCCCGGTTGGCGCTATGGATGATTTCCGCGGTCCCGATCGCGGCAAGATCCCCATCCCCCTGGTAGGTAAAGACTACCTTTCCGGGATGAACCCTTTTAATACCGGTGGCAACTGCCGGCGGACGGCCATGGGCGGCCTCAGTTACATCAAAATTCCAGTAATCATAAGCCAAAACTGCGCAACCCACCGGAGCAATTCCGATAGTTTTCTCCCTGATTTTCAATTCATCTACTACTTCGGCAACAAGCCGATGGGCAATGCCATGGCCGCAACCAGGACAGTAGATTGTTTTCTCGGAAGTTAAACTTTTCGGCCGGCCAAATATCTTTTTCATATCCTTTTAACCACGATATTCTCGCGAATTAATCTAATTAAGAACTTAACCACAAAGGCGCCAAGTCTCAAAGAACAACCAAGAAAAAATTTAGTTATAACTCTTGGTGAACTTTGTGTTCTCTGTGCCTCTGTGGTGAATATTATTTTTTAATTCGTATAATTTGAGCAATTCGTGGTTGCATTTTATTTATCTTTTTTTTATCTCTTTCAAAATTTCTTTGGGAGTGGGAATTCCTCCGCCGGGGCGACCGTAGAAAGAAATTTTTGCTCTGTTTCCAATGGCAATTTTCACATCATCAAGCATTTGCCCCAAATTCATTTCCACCACCAGAAACTTTTTTCCCTTTTCGGCAAGTTTTGCCAAAGGTTCGTAGGGAAACGGCCAGAGACTGATGGGCCGGAAAAGCCCCAATTTCATACCTTCTTTTCTTCCTTCAATAACCGCTTCCTTAACAATCCGAGCGCAACTCCCGTAAGCAACCAGAAAAAAATCACTATCCCCATCACCGAAAGTTTCGTAGCGAGTTTCTCTTTCCTCGATTTTTTTATATTTTGCCGCTAATTTCCAATTATGCGTTTCTAATACTCCGGGAGTAAGAAAAAGAGATTTAATGGAGTTAGGATTTCTTCCTTTACAGCCAGTGAGAGCCCAGGGCTTTTTGGGTAATCTTTTCTTCTGTTTTTTTAGTTTTACCGGCTCCATCACCTGGGCAATAAGCCCATCGGCCAAGATAAGCGCGGGATTGCGGTATTTATCCGCAAGGTCAAAAGCAAGATAGACTAAATCAAAAATCTCTTGAATAGAGGATGGGCCCAAAGTAATCGTCCGGTAGTCGCCGTGTCCACCGCCCCGGGTAGCCTGGAAGTAATCGGATTGAGCGGGGGTAACATCTCCAAGACCAGGGCCGGCCCGGTTTATATTAACAATAACCGCGGGCAGTTCACAGCCGGCAAGATAAGAGATTCCTTCCTGCTTTAAGGAAATCCCCGGCGAGGAAGAGGAAGTCATCGCTCTGGCACCGGCAGCCGAGGCGCCGAAGACCATATTGATCGCGGCTATTTCGCTTTCGGATTGGATGAAAGTGCCGCCTACCTCCCTCATCCGCCAACTCATATATTCAGTAAATTGGTTCTGCGGAGTGATTGGATAACCGAAATAATAGCGACATCCGGCGCGGATAGCCGCCTCGCCCGCCGCTTCATTTCCACTCATTAAAACCTTTTTTACCATATTGGTTGGAAAATAAGCCATTGAGAAGGATAAGCAGAGATATATTTCTCCACTATTTTCAAAGCGCGTTGAGCCAATTCTTCCAAATCCTTTTCTTTGTTTCCGGTTACCGTGGGCAGAATCGGCGGCTCGAATACCAGAAGAAGTTTTCCCTCTTTTATCCTGACTAAGAATCCCGGTACAATCGGACAGCCCAACTTAAGAGCCAAAGCTGCCGGTCCCTGGGGAAGTTTCGTTTTTCTTCCGAAAAATTCCATCTCTATCCCCTTATCGCCAATCAGCCGATCTCCTAAAAGCGCTATTATTTCATTATTTTTTAAGACCCGGATAATTTTTTTTAATCCTTTTTCCAGGGAAATAATCTTCACTCCTTGACCCTCCCGCCTCTCTATAAACATTTTATTTATTCCCGGTTTTTTATGCGAAAGAGCTACCGCATTCATCGGATAGCCCAAAAGACCGGCAATCGCGCCGCCTAATTCCCAATTGCCCAGATGAGCCGTGATACTGACTACTCCTTTTCCTTGAGCAAACGCCTGGTCAAGATATTCTTTTCCCTTGATCGCGACGAATTTTTCAAAATTACTCCGGTTAATTTTGGGGAGATAGCAGAATTCAAGGATATATCTTGCAAAATTATAGAATGCCTCCTTAGCATATCTCTTTACTAAAAATCTATTCGCACTTCCCTGCGATTGAAAGGCCAATACCTGCCTGATATTGCTTTCGACCCCTTCCCTTCTTCTCCTGGCAAAAAGATAATAAAAGTCAGCGATTCTCCTGGCAATGAAATAGGAGAGTCTTAAAGGAAGATGGAGTCCCAAAAAACAATAGAAATGAAAGAGGAAAATCATATTTTTTTCCTGAGAGGCTACCTAAAGCCTCTTCCTCCCTTCCATTGCCCGCCTTAAAGTGAGTTGGT
>Ga0210020_1001833_pt1 | contig 17741 bp, 6 predicted proteins | sample CryGeymeta201514_FD_183980 | JGI IMG/M metagenome (GOLD analysis project Ga0210020, IMG submission 183980) | Groundwater microbial communities from Crystal Geyser aquifers in Utah, USA - Crystal Geyser metaG 2015-14 (SPAdes) (version 2) | ecosystem: Environmental > Aquatic > Deep subsurface >... | reverse complement strand
AAAACATAAGCCAGAATTTATGAAATTGGTAAAAAAATTCTGGAATATTGGATATATAGTCTCATTCATGCTTATGGACGCCAGATATTATAGTGTTCCACAGGAAAGAAATAGGGTAATAATTGTTGGCTATCATAAAAAGTTAGGCAAGAGGTTTGAGTTTCCGATTGGTAAAGAAAAGTGGGTAACATTAAGGAAAGCAATAGGGGATTTGCCAGAGCCAATGCCAGCTACTGAAAAAAATAAAACAAATGGAAAATTGAGCATCCCAAACCACGAATATATGAATGGCGGGTTTTCAACAATCTATATGTCAAGAAATAGGGTTAGGGGTTGGGATGAGCAATCATTTACTATACAAGCAGGAGGAAGGCACGCTCCAATCCATCCAAAAGCACCTAAAATGAAATTTATTTCTAAAAATAAGCGGGAATTTGTCAAGGGAAAAGAAGATTTTTATAGGCGGCTTTCAGTAAGGGAATGTGCGAGGATACAAACTTTTCCAGATAATTTTATTTTCTATTATAATAGCATTGCAGATGGTTATAAAATGATTGGGAATGCTGTTCCTGTTAATCTTGCTGAAGCTTTGGCGAAAAAAATAATGCAGGATTTAAAAATATCGAGGCAGAAAGATTCCAGACAAGTTTGGGAGAGAAACAAGAAGCTCAATTATGTCTAAAATAAGGGCTAAAAACACTTCTTTAGAGGTAAATTTCAGAAAGCTTCTTTGGAAACATGGATTAAAAGGGTACAGAATGCATTATAAAATCCAAGGAAAACCAGATATTGTTTTTGTTTCGAGAAAGATTGCTATATTCTTAGATGGAGATTTTTGGCATGGATACAATTGGAAAAAGCTAGGAAAAGCCCCTCCAAAAGAATATTGGCAAGATAAAATTCAGAAAAATATTGACAGGGCTAAAAAATATAATAGAATCCTAAAGAAAGATGGGTGGGTTGTATTAAGGTTTTGGGAGCATGAGATTAAGAAGAATCCCGATAAGTGCATTAAAAGGATAAAAAAGGCAGTAGGAAGGTATGTCATGGATTAATGAGTATTCAAACGGGATTGATCGCAGAATCGTTTACACCTTCGTGGGTCAAAATTCTAGAATGGTTTGCAAGCCTGCCAGGAATTTTATCACTTCTAGCACTGGGGCTCATTGTATTTTTGAAGTGGATAGGGGAAATATAATTTTTGACCAAAAAAGACTTTTTCTACAACCATGCACTTTATCTACAAAGCTATGGCTTAACGACTGCGGGACAAAAATACTCAATACCTTCATTTAATGAAAACAGGGGTCATCTAGTATCCTCGAAAAATGAATCCTATCCCGACTATACACATATAATTTGGTTGAATTCAGATTTATTTTTGTTTTGCTAAATATTATTGAAATCGTCAAAAACACTATTTAATACGTGTAAAAGGGCGAAAAAAGTGGGACATAAAAAACACGAAATCGTCATAGAACCGCTTTAGAGTTATACCTGAATTATTAATGTCCCACAGTCATGGCTTAACGGGAATTATATATATAAGAATGGTTAAACCAATCGCATCAATAGCTAAAATTATCAATTCTGTATAAAACATTAACAATATATTTTCATTCCGGCTATAATTATTAAATGACTGATCAAGAATTAGTTGACTTTCAAAGCAAGGTATACAAAGGAGTTTTAGAAGATAAGATACTGGTTAAATTTTCCAATCTAATATCCGATTCTATTTCCCGGGCTGTAACTGATACTATGAGGGCGAGCTTTTATACCAACACAGAAGCCTTAATAATTAGTCCGCAAGACCTGAAAAAAGTGGAATTTGAGGATGGGTCGCTGATGACATTTATTCCTGGCTTAAATTACCCATTCTTATCTCTTTTTTTAATAAAACCCCAGAAATTATCAATCCTGGGTGATATAATAAATAACAGGGAAATCGGCAAAGACCAAAACTTGGGCGAGATGGAGAGGTCTATAGCATTGGAAATAAATAATGTGATTCAAGGCTCTGTTGTCAATGCTATTTCCGATATAGTAGACCAAAGCATATTTGTGGGTGCGCCAAAAGGCATATCGGTTTTTGAAATAAAAGATATAATCAACAGGTTCATTTCAGAGCATGACAAGAATAATCAGAAGATGGTGTTTACAAAAATTGATCTTTTATCCGGGGGCGTGGAGTTTGCGAAAGCAGTCTTTGTATTCGGCCAGCCGATGGTATATTCCTTAATGAAGATGATTTAATTCCAGGAAAAGCCGGTGGTTAGAAAAAAGCTGTATCTAAACATCAAACATCCTTAGCCTGTCGGGGGATTTTCTGAAAATCAGCCAGAAGCTGGCCAATATCAACAGATATCCTACTATCTGGATTAATGACACAGGCTCTTTGAACATTAGAAAACTTAATGCAAAAGTTGCTATTGGAGCTAATAAAACAGTGAAAAAAATCTTTTTTGTTTCAGTCAAGCCGCTAGAGTAAACCCATAAAAATACTGAAGATCCCATGAGCATCGCGGATGAAAGAGCAAATAAAACATTCAATCCATTTAAATCAGTCAACTGGGTTCTCCCAAAAAATATCAGAAACATCCCCAGCAAAATAAACCCAAATAAAAACCTAAAAAATAAAACTATTGGCGCATCTTCATCCTTGATCATCGACTTTTTATAAAATATGCCTGCAAAGCTTAAAGCAAAAACAGACCCAATAGCAAGAACATCCCCTAAGGGAGGGTTCCACAAGTCAGTTTTTTCTGACCTTAGAAAGAAAACTAAAAGCACGCCTAATATCCAGACAGTCATAAAGATGAATTCTTTTGGGCTTGCTCTCCCTTTAAATGACAAAATTCCCAGAAGAATTATTAGGATAGGAAAGCCGATATAAAAGAAAGTCGCATGACTGGGCAAAGTCATCTTCAAGCCATAGAAAAACAAAAGAGAAAACACAGTCCATAAGCAAGAAACGCCTAATATATACATCCATTGAATCTTGTCGAATCTTTTGAAGTCAAACTTTTTTTTGATAAGCAAAAATCCAAGCAGCATCACAGCTATAAAAAAGAACCTCAACCAGAGAAACACAGGAACATCAATCCCTAAAAGAAAGTGTTTGTTTAAAGGAATAGACAGCCCGAATATAAGGCTAGACGCTGCTGCTAAAACTAAAGCCTTTTTTTGAATGTCCAACATTACCACTTAAAATATTATGGATTAGAATAAATAAAAGCTATTTGCCTCAAGTTAGATCAGGCATCCTGCAATTTTATAGGGAAAAATAGTAGCTTGTTGAATAACAGATAACTTTATATATCAGTTGATATAAAAATATATCATATGATACAAAATTATATCAGATACAAGATTTTGAGAATTTTTTTCGATTACCCAACGAGAAAATTTCAGCTGAGGGAAATCTCTAGGATAATCCAACTAGGATTGCCGTCTGTAATAAATCATGTGAAAAACCTGGAAAAACAAGGATTTGTTAAAAAAATAAATGGAGGCGTTTATGATAGTTACACTTCAGATAAAACAGAGATATTTAAAATATACAAAAAAAATGATGTTTTGATCCGGCTTCACGAATCGGGGCTTGTTGATTTATTGGTTGATACTGTTATTCCAGATGCAATAGTTCTATTCGGCTCAGCTTCAAAAGGAGAGGATATTGAGGAAAGCGATATAGATTTGTTTTTGATAGCCAAAGAGAAAAAAGTGGATTTAAAAATTTTTGAGAAAAAACTGAATAGGAAAATTAGCCTACATTTTGAAGATAAAATACAAAACATCCCTAAGGAGTTATTAAACAACATTGTGAATGGCATAATCATATATGGATATCTGAAAGTGGTTGAATGAAATTATGGGAAGAATCAGATGAAGAAGTTAGAAGAATTAGTCCAGATAAAGAAATAGCTAAATCAATTGAAAAAATGATAAAAGTAAGACTAAAAGCGCTTGAAGTAAAAGATAAGAAAGAGTTTGCTTCCCTCGTAGTTGAAGATTATTATGAGATAATTAAAGAATCAATCACAGCATTAATGGCTGTAGATGGATACAAAACTTTAAGCCATGAAGTCTTGGTTGGGTTTCTGAAAAATTTTTACAGGCAGTTCACAGAAGAAGAAATATTTCTTATAGACCAATTAAGGATTCTGAGAAATAAAATTGCATATAAAGGATTTTTTATCAACTATGACTATCTCAAAAGGAATGAACCGAAAATAAAACCTATCATTTTAAAACTGACTAAAACACTTAATGAAAAAATCAAATAAAAAAATATTTTTCTCTAGTTATTTTGTAGAAAAAAATTTTTAAGGACATCATTAATCATTACCCGAACACAGAACTTGTCACTTTACCGCCTCCATCTCCCCGTTTTGCACGGATGAGTAAAGAGCAAAAAATTGTGAAGTATAAGGAATTACTCCCTAAACTTAATTGATTTCTTTTTGTAAATAAATTATTTGTTAAGGAGATATAAAAGGGTTTTTGATGGCTAAGATTTGCCCTGCATCTTCTCGATTGTTTTTTTGACTGAGTCTATATACAGCTGAGTCATTCTTGTCTTTCCTTCCTTAATCTTGTTTTCTGCGAGTGTAAGCTCGAGATCTATGCTTGATGTATCAACTCCTTTAGCCTTTAGCTCTTCTGCAGATTTCTTTAAGCTGATTATGACATTCATGAACTCCTTGAATACTTTCAATTCTTCTTCTGGTATTCTGTGAGGCGAGTGCAGCAGAGGCCTAAACCTGATAAAGTATGGCAGCCCGTCATTATACTTTGAGTTCTGGACCAATGCTGTCCCAACACCTTCCTTTACCACAGCTTTCACATAGTTGCCGCCGTACTTTTCTTTCACCCTGTTCAAGTCTCCTGAGTACTTTGTCCTTAACTGAAGCTCTGTCCCGACGTTTGCCCTGACTGCTCCCCTGAAGTCGCTCAATACCTGCGATATCATTATCATCCCGAGTCCCCACTTACGGAATTCCCTCATACCTCTTTCTAATGAGATATACCCTCTGGTACCGCCGTACTTTGGCAGCAGCCTATGTACTTCATCAAACACAAGCATAGCTTTCAGCTGGCTGCTTTCAGGCAGGCTTGCATCGAACACTGAATCGATGACTTTCTGGACTGCCTTGTCCATATGTCCTGACCTTAATTTGGATATGCCGAAAATAGTAAGCTCGCCTTTCTTTTCCATACACTTCTTGACATCTATCTCAAACTTATCTGGGTCTTCCACATAAATCAGGTTAGTCTTGTACGCCTTGGCTCGTTCCTTCTTCATTCCAAATTCTTCGTAGAATTTTGTCATATGGTCTTCTGTGCATGGCTTCATAAATCCTGTCCACTGCATTGTAGGATCGAACACTAGGACGGGGATGCCTTTGTCTAGCAATTCTTCCACTACACCCATTGCAGCAACAGATTTTCCGCTTCCTGTTCCGCCTGCAGCCAGCAGATGCACAGTCAAATCATCCATATCCAAATAAGCATCCTTGCCAGCCTCTGCAATCTTCCCTATCCAGAGTGACCTCGCAGATTTTCTGGGCAGCTTTCTTAGGTCTACTGGGAATGTATACCTGAGGCGTTTCTTTGCTTCTTCTATCCATTTTTCTTTCATCTTCAAGTAAGCCCTTATCAGGATGATGATGATTATAATAATAACAAACAATTGCCATATGTGTATGCCGTACATCCTGAATGATAAAGCCTCCTTGATTATCCGTACCAAGAACGGCTCTGACACTACTTGGAATGTGTCCAGGGATGTGGCTGTTTTGTTGTTGTACGCATATGTCCCGGTCGCTTCTATTATATATTGGCCTGGATTTGTGTCTTTGGAAATGTTGATCGACCTGTAGAAGGACTTGGATGTATCCACAGCCAGCGTTTCGCTCATTGTTTCTATGACTTCTTCAGTCCTTGCAACCTTCACAGAATAATTCATCACCACATCCACCCTGTCTGTCTGGCCCATGTTGTAGATTGTGGTTCCGAATTTCAAATGTTCCCCTGGATAGACTTCTTTAGTTATTGCTTCGACTTTGACATCCAGCAGCGGCTCCATCTTTTCGATTACTTTGATGGTTATCGGGAGTGAGAGGGATGGGATTGCCGAGCTGTTAAAATCGATTGACAACATTCCAGTGTATGTTCCATATCCGATATCATCCGGCGCTTCCAGCTTGATTTGGGTAGATATTTCTTCCTTGGATGGGATGTTTATCTCGGTTTTTTCCAGGGTTACCAACGGGAATGCTGTTCCATTTACAGATAGACGGGCTATGACGTTTGACTTGAGGTTGTTTGTAAGCGTGATTGAATCGAGCTTGAACTCGCCTCTGTATAAGACAGCTTCTATTGCATTTTTCTTTAATGAGACTGGCGGGGGTATGGCTTTTGCAATTTCGGATGTAATATCTTCCAGGCTTGCTCCTCCTCCGCCCCCTCCTCCTCCGCCTCCACCCGCAGCCGCTGCGCCTGCTGGGCATATACCGCAGTCTGTCGGGCAGTTCTGGCAGGATTCATACGGCGTCTCGCACCCATTCTCCCCGCAGATAGCAACCTCTGCTAAAGAATAGCCTATAAGGCTTGCGGCATTCTCAACCTTGGTCTTATTATATTTGGACATCCTGAAGCTGTTTACATCCAGGGTAGCGTTCATGTCTATCCATCCTGTCAGGTTTCCGCACAATCTTTGGTCATAATCCCAGCTTAGGCATTCAAGCATCCTTATTGCGAATTCATTCTCATAGTCTGTCTTCTCTGTGTTTATATAGCTCATGTTTATTGTTGATATTGGGTATTCCAAGCTGGTGTTCAATGCAAAAACAATCAGGGGCGGCCTTTTGACTGCTATTATATTGTAGCCTACTGGGAATGCCATTGGAACCGCCCCTGGCCTTGGGTTGTCCATGAGGAATGGATTATAAACTGATTCGGAGATGTTCACGCTGTAGTATCTGAACTCATAGTCCAGCGGCAGGAAGGATATATCATAGAACCTCCCATGTATGCTCTGGTTGTAGAAGCCTGTTGTCCTGTTTGCTGTAATATTGTGGATGATTGAAGAAGTGTTCGGCCTGTAGAGTATAAAGCTTGAGTTGACGGCTTCGCCTGCATAGTTAATAGCATAACCAGAGAATATCACAGGGAAGTAGACATCAAACCAGGCTGTTGTGTTTCCTGTGTTGTTGGTTGTGTCGTTTGCATAAACAATGATATCATAATCCCCTATCTCCCAAGCGCTTGTGTCTGCGAATGTCAGGTTGTATAAGCCGTTGTATTGGTTGAGGTAGTATGTTGCGTTTGTCCCGTTTGCAAAGCTTATCTCCAGCCAGACTCTGCTTATCCCTGTGCCTAGGTCTGTGGCATTAATGGTGATGTTTTCGGCTTGGCCCTGTGTTATTGGGTGTGCACTCACATTAACAAAGGCTGGCGCTGTGACATCTGGGTAGTATATTGCATTAGATTCTGTGTCTGTGGTTATTGTTCCTGTTGATGTATAATTGCCGATCAGCTCTAAGTTATAGTAAGTGCCGTCCTGGATGGATGGAGCTGTGCAAACCAGAATCCATATGCTGGAGTAGGATGAGTTTAATGCGGAGCAGGATGAGCTTCCTATGTTCGCCGACCATGTTATTCCTGAAGTTAAAGTGGCGCCCCCGTATGCTGCGGTTGCATAGATTGTTGCATTTCCTCCGCCTGTTACGTTCAACGGGGACGCCTGGGTTGGGGAGATTATCGAAACTTCAAAAGCGGTTACATCCATTGCAAAGCTTACATTCATCTCTTCTGGTGATGCTCCTGTGCTCCTGAGGCTGATGTTTCCTTCATAATATCCTCCAGCAGATGCATTGTAGTCAACATTTATAACCCCCGAGGTCTGCTTGTTAATTGTGAATGATGATGAATTCAATTCAACATATGATGAGATATTTCCGACTGCAGCTGCTGTGAACGCCAGGTTCTCGTTCCCATGGTTTGTTATTATTATTGTTCCTACATTTCCAGTAGACCCTTCTCCCACATACTTGGATGCAAATGATGATGGTGTTCTTGCCCATGTTTTGTTTGGCGGGATTATCAGGTTGAGCGTGGCAGCATCGCTGTCCAGGCTGCCGGTTGCGTTTATTGTCAGCAGATAAGTGTTTGGGGTGTAGCCTAATGGGACGGTTGACGACACATTTATAATCTGGCTTGAGCCTGCTGACAGCGAGGAGATGTTTGACGGGGTGAAAGTTATGCCTAAATCTGTGCATTCAGTTGTTTCGCATGTCAGGTTGATTGACTGGATTGCTGTGTTGCCTGTTGCATTTAGGGTGATGTTTGTTGAGTTTGCCTGGCCCTGCTGGACTGTCAATTCTTCAGTTCCCTCGGATATATCCAGGATTGGGTTCTGCGTCACTGTTACTGAAATATATTTTGTCTTCTGGCCTAGAGTTCCGTCAGGGTTAGACCATTTGGATAATAATGTGATTGTGTAGTCGCCTGCTGCTGCGCCTGCCGGGATAATTACATCTGTTGTGTTTGTGACATTTGTTTCCCTGGTGATATTTCCATAGTAGAGTACGCTTGTGCAGACTATACCTGATGTGCAGTTGATTGTGGTGTTTGCATAATAAGCTGTTCCATTGCCAGTGTTGTTCATGTCTATTGCCAATTCTCTTGTTACCTCTGATGACTGTGTTATCCCTGAGATTGTTGTGTTCATGGTCTCCTGGACTGTTATGTTGGTTGTTCCTGCTGCATTGATCTGGTAGGCTGCTGTATTCGACAATAAGCCGTTCGGCGTGTCGTTTGCATAGATGATAATAGTGTAATACCCTTCTATTGTCGGAGTGTATGTGCCTGTGTACATGTCTGTGCCTAGTGTTTTGGTTAATGTTCTGTTCGAGTTGGCAGGGCCGGTTATATTTGCCCATACCATGCTCACGCCTATATTGTCTGTAGCGTTTGTCCTTATTGTGACAGAGTCATGGTTAAGGTTTAGTATGGCTGGGGAGACTGATACATTAGTCATGTTTGGAGCTATATCTGAGACCCACATGGTTATGTTGATTGTTGCAGAGGTCGGGTCTGCGGTTGAATTCTGGATCATAAGCTCTGTCGTATACATGCCTTCTGTCTGGTCATTTGGGATAGAGTATGGGAGCTCTAGATTGGATGAGCTTGATGCCGGGACTGTCAGGCTGCTGGGCTTGGTTGACATCAGGGCTGACCCGTTTCCAGACCAGTAGAGGTTGAATATAAGCTGGGCATTTCCATAATTTGTAGCGGTTACATACCCTAGATTGCCTGAAGTTGTTTGAGGAGTTGAGGCGTTGAATGAGGATGGACTGTGCCTCCATGTGGTGTTTCCAGGGACTGTGACTGAGATCAGGATGGTGTCGCTCCCTGCATTTGCAGTCGTGACTCGGCCGTACGTCAGGTAGGTTTTTGCCGGCTGGGATTCTGGGACTGAGACTGTGACATCTATTGACCTGTTCGAGCCGATAGACATTGATGCAATCGAGGATGGGTTGAATGTCAGCCAGGATTCATTTAAGTCTCCAGACCCGTCTGTGTCAACTGTTATGCTCAGGATATTGTCATTTCCATTTGCCGTGATGTTGAATGAGCCTATTGTTTGGGATGTGTTGTGCGGGACCACTCCTGTTACTTCGCTTTCTATTATCTGGAACTGCGGGTTTGATATGATTGTTATTATTGTTTGATTGATTGTTGAGTTTGATGTCTGCTCTGGGTTCAGCCATTCTATCTTTCCTCGGATGAACAGGCTTTGGGGTGGTGTTCCTGCGGCTATGCTTACATTGAATGTTGCATTGCAGCTGCTGCTTGGGTTGATTGCTCCGCAGTCATGAATTGAAGGAGCGATTGTTACGCCTGCCGGGATGCTGTAGAAGGTCAGGTTTGCATCCCTCATCTTCCCTATTCCAAGGTTAGTTGTGTTTAATGTGACGTTAATGGAGTAGCTTCTTGACTGGGTGATGTTGTCGACTGAGTTTGTCTGCGGAGTTTGCTCCAGCATCGCATATGTTGACCCTATCACTTGGATTGATCCTGCTGATGTTGTGTTAATGTTGTTTGAGGTGTCGTTCGTGTAGATTGTTATGTTGTATGTTCCGTTGACATCCGGAATGTATTCTGCCCTGTATAAATTCCCTGTGATGTAGGTTAGCGTGATGTTCTCGGTTGTGGAGGGCTTCTGAATATATCCCCAGACTCTCGAGATGTTGACATTGTCTGTTGCGTTTGCAGAGATGTTTACGCTCTCATAGACTGCTTCCAGTAAAGTGTCGTTCAGGGTTGCGTTTCCGACCCATGGCAGGATGTTGTCTAGGATGGTTAGGGTGAGGGTGTAGTTTCTTGCTGCAGTGGAGGAGTTGGACGCCGCAGTAATGTTGATTTCATGCTGGCCTATTGCATAAGACAATGGGATGGTGTAGTTGATTGAGATGTTTGCGCTTGTCTGCTTTGTGAGGTTGGCTTGAGTCTGGTTGACGCCAATGATGGATGAGGATTCTGTTATTGTGAAGTTCAACGCAACATTGCCTGTGTTGTTGATGATGAAGTCTGTTAAGTTGCCTGAGGCGTTGACGTAGACGCTTTCATTCAGGGTTGACGGGATTATAGACCAGGTGTCGCTTGCCGGGACTGTAACGTTGACTGTGATGTTCTTGAAGCACTTGTCATCCGACTGGCATGTTGTAGATGTTGCATTGGTCAGGATGTATCCCAGATATTCGCCTTGGTCATACCCTTCCGGGACTGTAAAGTTGAACTGGATTGTCTGGTTGATTCCTGCTGGCAGCGAGGAGATGTTTGACGGGGAGAATGTCGGCGAGAAATATGTGCAGACTGTCCCTGATGTGCAGTTGATGGTTGTGTTGTATAGGAAGTCATTTCCCGTGCTGTTGATTAGGAATGTGCCATTGGATGAGGAGCCTTCTGTGATATTGTATGTTAGGGTGGAATTGGTTGTGTTCAGGATTGGGTTCGACTGGACGGTTATAGTTATGTTGTCTGTACTCGTGGAGTAGGAATTATTTGGGTTCATCCAGGTGAAGGCGCCTGAAATGTTGTAAGTTCCGGGCGGGGATGCCGAGGGAACGGTTATTTCGAAGTACCTGTAGATATTGCCTTCACCTGAAATGTTCCCGGTAGAGTAGAAAGTGATGTTCGCAGTTAAGGATGAATTCACGCTTAAGGATAGGTTGGAATTGTAGGCTGTGGCATAGCCTGTGTTGTTGAAGAAGGATGTTAACTCATAGATGTATGTGTAGTCTTGGGTCATGTTGGAAATTGTTGGCTCTGGGGATAGGGTTAGGTTTCCTGTTGTTGAGCCGAGTGATGTGAACTCCACTCCGGTTGATAAGTTCTGGTTGTCTGAAGTGTCATAAGCCCTGATCTGGATTGTGTAGACGTTAGGCGAAGCTGAGGTGTAGTTGTACTCCCAGATGTCGCCATTTGTATTTATCATTGATTGGGTCTCTAACCCGCCGTTCTGGATATAGAGGGTTACATTCCTTACTTGGATGTTGTCTGTGACGTTCGCCTGTATGGTTGTATTTTGGTAGTTGATGTCAACATTACTGCCAGGCCCTGGAGTTGTTGCTTCGAATGTATTTATTTGCGGCAGAACTATGTCTCCTATAGTTGCTGTTGCATTTGCTTCTGAGACTTCTGGCGTGTAGTATATTGTCGAATTTTCTGTGATGTTGCATGTCAGGTTATATAACGATGGGGATGGGGGCCTCCAGTCGTAGACTGCGTAACCCGACGAATTTGTTGTGTTCACTCCTATTAATGTTTGGTTGTAGTAGAACCTTACTGCGGAATTGTTTACTTGGGCGGATGAATTCTTGTCCAAGACCTGGCAGATTAAAGGCAAAGAATAGTTGTAGTAGATTGTGCCCGAAGGCGAGATCCATGAGATGTTAGACCAAGACCAGTAGTCGACGCTCACCTGTTTGGATGAGGAGTCATACCACTGCTTGGTCACATTAAGGAGGATGATGTCTGACCCTAAGGTGTGATCGGTGGGAATGCCCCATGAGTAGTCTTCTGCTGTTGAGATGTTTCCTGAGGAGTCGTTCCATTCAATTGAGGCTCCAGTTGAATAATTATAGTTCTCATCCCTGATAGTCGAGTTCAGCCAGTAGTCTTTGCCTATATACAGCCGACCAGACGAAGGACTGTCTATGCTCGAGGAGAGATTACCTTTAACCCAGATGTAAACCAAATCCTGATTCGACTCAGTAGCATCAGATGAAGCATTGATGTAAATAGTATAGTTCTGCGGCTCAATGATGTCGCCGGGATTAAATGTGACGTTGCAGTAGCCATTCGATGTGGTGTTGCAGGTGTACATAAGATTGGTTGAGTTGTAGAACCGGACATACGCATTGTTGATAGCCCCTTCATATCCTGACATCACTCTGATAGTAATGTTGGAAGCATACGTGGAATAAGTGTCGTTCCTGTATATGGTTGAGTTGTCCACTGTCTTTTCTGCAAGGTTTAATGTCCTGTTTACAATTACTGAGCTTTCGGCATAATTGGATGAGGAGATGTTGTAGTGCAGGCTTGAGGAGTGGGTAATGTTGCACTTGAGGGTGTAATTCCCGACTGTCAGGCCTGAGGTATTCCAGTAGTACATGCTTATTCCTGAAGAGTTGGTGATGTTGCTGGACATGCTTAAGGTTTCATTGACAAAGAAGGAAACATTGTAATTGCCTATGGCAGCGGATGTATTTGAGTCTTTGATCAGGCATTCAATCGGCATAATTCTTCCTGCCTGGTATTCGCTCTCATCAGCGCTGACTGAATCCACGCTAGAATACCCATAGACATCAATGTAGGTGAAGTTCTCGGTTGAGTTGTAGTAGGGTCCTGAAGCGTTGACAGTGATGTTGCTGGAGCCGACAGGCTGTGCCCATGCTATTTGCCAAGTCGAATTAGCGGTCGAGTTGATGGAGTTTGTGGAGTTGTACCAGTTAAGGGTGTAGCTGTCCGCAGCTATGCCGCAGTAGTCCATGAGGGTGGAGTTCAGGCTTATGGTCTCGCCGCGGTTGTGCATGGATTCGTTGATTGGGAGCTGGGTTTGGATAGTCAGGTTTCTGTCATGAATCGTGATGTTGACTGTGGCATTGCTTATCTGCGGGGTGTAGTCGCCTGAAGGAGTGATGTTCAGGATCACGCTTTGGTTGCCTACACTGTATTGGCATGTCTCTGAGTAGTCCGAAAGCCAGACTTTCGTGCACACGCCGCTTGAGTTAGTTGAGGATGTGCCTAATGAATAGCCGTCAGCATACCAGTAGCAGGTGTAGCCTTGGATTGGGGTTCCTGTGATATATTCTGTGATGTTTCCCTGGAGAGTTAAAGGAGATCCCCTGAATAATGTCCTATGCTGAGTTATGATGCTGACTTGGCTCTTTCCTGAAAGCTGGATTGCATCTTCTTCTGTGTCAGTCTCGTAGTAATCTTTGCTTACTGTTATGTTGACTGAGTAGTAGCCGAAGCTGAAGGAAGAGTTGAAGGTGTAGGATGTGTTCTCGCTTGAGCTGTTTGATACCAAAACTAAGTCTTGAGTGGGCGGATAGTTGCGGATGCGCCATGCAATCATCGACGGGGTTACTTTTATTCCATTTTCGTCTGCTGTGGTTGAGTTCACGTTGAATATCAGGTTCCTGTAGACTGTCTGAAGGGTTGCCGGCTCGCGGATAGTTGCGGAGAGGCTTCCTTTGATGACCAGCCACTGGCTTGGAGTGGTGTTTGTGGTCGCGTATCCTTTGGTTGCATTAGCGTAGATTGTGTGGTTGTCCGGGATAATGTAATCATCGGGGTTGTAGTTGAAGATTACATAACCTGAAGCGTTGGTTAATGCGGAGTATATCATCGTGGTCTGATTAAAGAAGGTGACATTGACGTTCTGCACCCCTGATCCTGTGTCGTCTTTGATTAAAGCTTGGAATGTTGTTGTTTTTGTCCCTGGGTTTGAGTCGTCCCTGTGGATGGTTGATGCTCCTGTTCTTGTGAAATTGATGCTGTAGTTTCCTGTGATGTTGTACTGGAAGGTTGATGAGTTTGTGGATTTATACCACGAGTCGCTTGCTATCCCTGCTATCCAGTACTGCCAGCCGTTGGTGAAAGTGGTGTTGGGATTGATTGTGTATTCGCATATCCCGCGGTTGTATGTAACGTTCCAGTCGTAAAGGGTTGGGGTGTTTGAGGAATTGGATGTGGTGAAGTTTGCGGACAGGCGGATAGATGAGGCATTGTTTGCGCATGACTTGAGGCTGTATCCTTGAGCGACTTGGGCATCTGTTATCGTGCATAATGTGGAGTTGTCTGTGGCGTTGAGGATGGAGAAGGTTATGTTAGTGCCTTGGGATGAGGATGTTGATGCGTTAGCGTAGAGCTTGCCCCAGTCAAACAGAGGCGAAGGTGTGATTGCTATGCTTGTGAGGTTGGCTGATAACAACCCGCCGGAAATATTAACGCTTCCCCCGCTAACTGTTGCATTGCTTAAATAACCTATCAGGCTTGAGCTTGAGAATGTGTCATTCCACACCTGGCTAGTCGTGGCATTAGTCCCGAACAATTCAAATGTAGACCCGTCTCTGGTTATCCAGAACGAGCAGTTGGTGTTGTCTTTGATGTACTCGCCCCTGTCAGTGTCGTTGACTGCAACCTTCATGGTCAGATTCTGGGTGAAGCGGTTGATTGTTGTTCCATTGCCTGAGATGTAGACTAGGCTTATGTCATCCTGCTCGATTGTGAAGTCGGAATAGTCTGAGGAGTTGAATGTATGCACCCCGTCATTGACCTCAAAGCGGTAGTAGTTGTCTGTTCCGATGTCTGACGGCAAGAAGGAGGCGTTGAACGAGCAGTTTACTGGAGCGCTCCATGAGCTGTTGCCTTTGATAGACCATGTGGCTTTGTCGTCCGTGGACACAAATAATGTGCAGGCAACCGACCCGGCTTCTGAGTCGACCTTGTTCAGGGTGAAGTTGTAGACTTCCGCCCATCCCCCTGTTGCTGGAGTGACTGAGGCGTTGATGTCCGTGATAGTCGGGCCTGAGTAGTCTGATGAATTGAAGGTGTTCTCTGGAGTGGAGTCGAATATTTCGAACCGGTAGTAGTTGTCTGTTCCTATGTCGGACAATGCAAAGGACGAGGTGACAATCGAGCATATGCCTGTCCCTCCTGTGACTGTGGTATTGCCTTCGTTCAGCCATGTGGCTTTATTGTCTGTTGACACAAATAATGTACAGATGACGTTATCGTTCTCTGGATCATTTACGGTTATGTTGTATGTGTAGTTGACTCCCCAACCTTCCGAAGATGGAATGACGCTCGGTGATGAAAGGGATGGCTGCTCGTTGTTGATGTAAAACCAGTCATTGAAGACTGTGTATTTGTCAATGTAGTAGGAGTTGGATGTGTTGACTTGGATGTCCCAGTAGCCTTCTGTTTCGTCGGTCGGGTCGAAGTTGCAGTAGTACCTGTTGGTAGAGCCTTCCTGCACAACCGGCGAGGTGCACGCCTGCCAGTCATAGCTCTCGTTCAGCCTTAAGGAGATCTTCCTGTTTGCCGATCCTATGTTTGTTATGTTCGCCTTGCTGTCGCTTGTGGCGTTGAACTTGATTAGGATATCTGCCCCTGAGGATGTGTATGTCGAATTGTAGACCGGGTTGGCTAAGCCGTGGAACTGACTGCCATAAATAGTGAGGGTGTATGGGATGGAGTTGGACTGCTTATACCACGGGTCTGACATGGATGCGAAGAAAGCCTGCGGTATGTTGGTGTAAATATCGTCCGGGATGAAGAAGAGGGTGCAGCTGCCCTCGCTGTTGGAAATGCATGTGGAGCCGTTATCATAACTTAACCCTTCTATCTGGATGTAGTAAATGGCGGAGGCGTTGTAGGCGTACTCTTTCCTGTCTGTGTCGTAGATGGAGAAGGTGATGTTGTTGGCTGGATTTGATTCAGGCGACCCTAAAGTCCAGTTGTTGCCTTGTATAGAATATGAGACTGAACTGTCGGTTTTATTTCCATGCTCAATGATGTCAAAGTAAATAAAGTATCTTCTCAGCTCGTTGGTTGTCCCGTTCATCTCCCAAGAAACATTTGCATAAGCGTTTGATGTTTGGTCAAACCCGCTAAGCTCATCAAGCCTGAACGGTACTTCATATTTCTCTTCGTCTAGCAAGCTGCTGTTGTATACGATTGTTTTGTTGCTGTAGCCGGTTTCTGCTTCTGCAACTCTGACTGAATTATTGTCGAACACGCCAGACACACCCAAATCCTCAAGCAATGCTGTGAAGTTGATGCTTTGGGATATGTTGAGATTATCGCCTGTGGTGTTGGCGTCAACAGAAATCCTGTACCTCCACTCGTCATGCGACCAGAAGTTGTAGTTGCGTGTGAAGGTTGTAGCGTTGCCGTAGATCATCGTAAGTGCGACATCATCTCCCTCGAGCGTAATATTGCCGGAGTCGGAATAGCCTGTGGGGACGGAATAATTGTTGACGGTCTCGAACTTGTAGTATAGGCTGCCCATGTCGGACTTGTTGAAGGTGGCGTAGACCGAAGCATATTTCTGGTCGCAGGCCTGGCATAAGCTTGACGCTATCGGAATCCATGTGGAGTTGTCATCGCTTTTGTATAGCTTGACGGTCATGTCCTGGGAATCGCCGTATGCGTCTATGTAGACAGTGAAGTTGTACCATTCTCCCCATCCTCCCGTCGAGGTGTTTACGCTTATGTCCGAGAAGGATGTGTTGGTGTTGTAGATCGTGAAGTTTGTTGACTGGTAGACGGAGTTGTTGTTCGAGTCGTTGGCGAAGACCTCCAAGCGGTAGTAGCTGTTGTTGAGGGTGAGGGTGTTGTAGGTTGTGTCAAAGCTTGACGCATTGAGGAAGTTGTTCTGTGTGATGTATGCCGAAGCATTAACCCAGTAGAGATTCCACCAGACTTTGTCCAGGTACTGGTCGACGGGAGTGGTGTTTATGTCTAAGGTCTGGTTGACTGTGCTTGCCTCAGTCGGGTAGTCTATGGTCAAGGATGGCGAGTCGGGGTTGATGTATATCGTGCGTGTTTCGGTGGTGTTGATGTTGCCCGCGGTGTCGTTGACCCAGGCGTAGTATTGGTATGTTCCTTCGGGTTGGGATGTCATGTTTATATAATAGGTGTTGTTTGAAAATGTGTAATTCGTCCCGTTCCAATTCACAATAAACGTATCTGGATACAAGTCAGTGATCGTGGTGTTGATGTACGTCCAATCCCTGTCGACATGGCTGGCATTGTCGTCTGTCGGGCTGACGAAGTTGATTTGAGCATTTGTTGTGTCAAGCGTTATTGTTCTGGTCGGTGTGCTGTTGCTCCAGCTTGAGTTGTCGTAGATTGTCGCATTGTAATAGTAGAGTTCGTCGATGTCTGAGATGTCAGTGAAGTTCAAGCTGTACGAGAGGTTGGCGGAGTTAAAGTATGTGGAGTTAACCAAATCTTGGGTGGAGTTATATAATCTAAACGTGATGTTGGCGGGATTAACTTCTGTGACGCTTGTGTTGACATAAATCCAGTTTCTCGAGCGGTGGATGCCAGATATTTCTGTCGGATCGCTGTAGTCTATTGTTGGCGTGGTGTTGTCCAGAGTAATCGTTCTCAATGCTGTAGTGTTGATGTTGCTTGCTTTATCTCGTGTGGTAACG
>Ga0210020_1001828_pt1 | contig 17755 bp, 16 predicted proteins | sample CryGeymeta201514_FD_183980 | JGI IMG/M metagenome (GOLD analysis project Ga0210020, IMG submission 183980) | Groundwater microbial communities from Crystal Geyser aquifers in Utah, USA - Crystal Geyser metaG 2015-14 (SPAdes) (version 2) | ecosystem: Environmental > Aquatic > Deep subsurface >... | reverse complement strand
TTAGGTGTAAATTCTGCTTTATTAGAGATAAAAGATATTTCACCGGTAAAAGGCTTGCCGGGATAGGCATCAATGTAAATTTGTGCTTTTTGACCAATTTTAATATTAGGCAGGTTTTTTTCGGAGATATAAACATTAACCCATAAATCATTAGTATCAATGATAGTAATTAAGGCAGCACCTGATGAAATATACTCCCCTTTTTCGTAATTTAATGAGTTTACTATTCCTCCTGCAGGGGCGTAAACAAAAGTTTTTACTAACTGAGCCTGATCAATCAAGAGATTATTCTGAGCCTGGGCAACTCCGGCATCAGCGATATTTACTGTTTCTATCGTAGCACCACTTTTTAAGAGATCCAACTGTTTCTGAGCTGACTGTTTTTGAGCAATATAAGATTCATATTGAGCCTTCGCTGTTTCATATTTTGTCTGAGCATCATCCAATTGCTTTTCAGTGGTCACGCCTTTTTGAAACAATGCTTTAATCCTGTTAAGATCATCTTTGGCATTTCCCACGGCTTGTTTAGCCCCTTGTTGTAGGGATGTCATCTGTTGTACCGTGGCATTTGCCTGAGCAATTACCTGTTCCCTATTGCCTTTTTTTACCTCCTTTGCCTTTTCCCGGGCAGCCATTAAGACAGCCTCGGACTGTTGAACCTGAAGGGCAGGAATGGTTGAATCAATTCTGGCAATTATATCCCCTTTTTTAACCTTGCTTCCTTCACAAATAAATATTTCTGTTATTTTCCCGTTGATTTCGGTATTTGTATTTATTTCAGTGGCTTCTATTGTTCCAGCTGCAGAAATATTCTCAGTCTCTCTACTATTGCAGCCAATACCAATAAATATTAAGAACAAGATTAACAAAAAACAGGACAAATTCTTTTTTGTTAGCCTCATTGTTTTAATTCCTCCCCGCTTTATTTATTTTTAATTGATATTTCTCTGTCAGTTAAAAACCTGCCCGATTCACCTATGTTTTATTATATCACATAGTTAATTGGATGTCAAATGGGAAAATTATAAAAATTAACATAAATTTTCAACATATTCGTGACTATAACTCGACAGGCTGTTACGAAATGAATAAATAGAGTCAAAGGCATACTATATATGGTGGTTGCCAATAAGAAAAGACACCATATGTTGTGTGTCTTGCATGCCAAATTCCTATTTCGTAACAGCCTGTCGACAAGATAGGTATATTTAATAACAAGAAATTATTTTATTTTTGGATAATTCCCTCAATTTCCACTAATAGATCAGACCGGCAAATATCGGCTTGCATATAAAGAATAGGACTTTTAGGTGAAAAAATTTGTTCGCATAATTTCTTGATTATGGGAAAATCATCTTTATGCCTGATATAAACTTTGATGCAATCCAAATCATCCAAAATAACCTCTCTCTTAATACCATTCTTTTTTAGATTCTCTTTCGAAAGGAGTGCTTTAATGTTTTCAACTGTTGTCTCGCACTGTTTCTTAATATCTCCTATATGGACGCTTTCATGTCCTACTACACTAGCCGTGCCCGCTATGTAAATATCGAAACAGTTGTTTCCTCGGTTATAATAGGTGGCTCTTGCAAAACTGGGAGATTTGGGACCATATTGTTGGGGATATTTATATGCAGGTGTTTGTCTTGGATTCTCAAAGTGTATATGTTTTGGTATTAAGGCTGAAAGACAATAGATACTAACATTACCTGATATGCTCCCAATTCCTGTAGCAGCAGAAAACCTAAAATTTTCGTCTACCTGAACATTATTTCTAAAAGAAACGGATCTTCCACAGGAAAATGATTTGTACCTTTCAACTCGATCACCATCTTCTCCGTTTATATTGGGAATAAAATTCCATATGCGAAATATATGTTGATAATTTAATCTGTTAATATTATGGAATAGATCATCGTATACTTTTTCGCTCAATTGACATAAACTCTGATTATTTTCAGGACAGCTGATACAGGTAAACATATGCTCGCTATCTGTAGCAAAACGGAAAGATCCCGCGAGCCCATAATAAATCCTATCCGTTGATGTCCATACCTCTGCAAAAGAATGTCCTAAATAAGGGTACATATGCACGCGTAAGTACGGAATATGTTTAGGAATTTTATCAGCAGCAGGTGTTTTTCCATCGTAAAACTCAACTATTCCCAAAATATTTTCGTCTTTTAGTGTAGCAAGCAGTTCATTTGATTTGGTGGATACTATCTTAGCGTTTAAATTTCTATTGCATACTTGAATAGGTTGTTCTTGAATACGATTCATCTTCTCCCCATGTTCGATTGTTTTTTCAAAATTATTGGATATATACATGTTGTGAATACACTCCTATTTATACTCATTTATTAAAATTTGGGGTTTTAAACACCGCTAAGCTTCGAATATTGCCGATAGATCATATAAAGGGAAGTATTTGCTTGCCTCTTCAGGAGAATTTATAGCTCCTATACATCTTGGAATATCGCCAAAATGTTGAATTCCGTTTAAGCAATGAAGTACATAATTAGAATTGTTATAATACATTTTCATAGCTACAACTTGTACTAACAAACCAATAAATGCTTGGGGAAATATGTTAGAACACATAAAACTATTCTGAATGTCTTGAGTAAATATGAGTTTTAGGTGGGCTAATGCTTCCAGACAAAAAATTTTAATCTTAGAACAAAGTTTCTTCTCATTAATTCCTTGAAATTCTTTTGTGAACATTTTTTTATCATCAAGATAAAACTCCACTGGAAACATTTCTTCGGCATAAATCATACCTTTTTCGTTAAATTTAATGTTATTGAGGGCATTTTCATATACCATGGCATACATAACAGGGTTTTCTAAAAAGTTCATTCTTTGAATACCCATTATATTTAAATTCCTGTTTTCCACATACCCATCAATAACCTCTTCTTCGTATATATAATCCATGTTTCTTTCGTCCATTATTTGCAAACAACTTAAAATACCACCGATTACTTCAACAAAATGAAAACAGTGCAGATTCCCAATTTGTATTAATTTAAAGAATCTGTCATCAATTTTAGCATTTATAAATTTTTCCCTTAAATTCTTGTCTAAATACCTGTATTGACAGAGTGGACCTTTACTGCCCTTAAAAGATGGGTCTACATCAGTCATCCGTATTCCCATATCGTTATCCAGTTCCATTCTAATAATTGTTGGAAATGAAACATCCATTTTCTGCAATCGAGAAACATTTCGCTGCCAACCCACTATCTTGATTTTATCCGCGAGTCTTTTGATAAGAGTTCCGCGAAATCTACAGATAGGTATTTCAGTGTCCAAAGAAGAATATCGATTGTTGATAATTCGAGAAATAAGTTCCTCTTCATTATCAACCTGTTCGTTAATTAATAATGTTGGTTTGTTAACTAATAAAACCTGTTTATCCATAAGTTTTATGTCAACCTCCTATTTGTTAAAATGTTCTCTTCAAAACCATACCTATCCAGTCCCAAACATCCGGAACACAGCGGGATAACTCATCTAAAACCGTATTATAATGATTAATAAAATAATTGTTGTAGCATGTTTTCCCTTTTACAATTTTGAGATATTTTTCTCCTTTTATAAAATTAAAAAGGTTTTTGGCAAGAGATATAGGGATTAGCTTATCAGTTTCGGCATGAACGATATATATTGGACAGGTATTTTCAAATTCAGGTTTATAAAAATCAGAACCTATCTTTTCCAAAAATCTTATCTCGTTTTCATCAAGGTGATAAATTATTAATGCAGGGACAGAATTGTTATGTAATTGGTGTTGGCCAAATTCCAAAATAGCTTCAACAAGAGCACATCCTTTAATTCGTTTGTCCATAGCCGCTGCTCTAAAAGCCAAATACCCACCGAAGCAATCACCTATAATTCCAATTTGATTTGCTTCTATTTCGCTATATGTTGATAAGTAATCTATTACTACTTCCACATATTTATCAAACTCTTTTATGTTTAGCCGTTTTCCTTGTATCACACGAGTTTCACCATAACCATACCCGTCTCCACAGAAAACCGCCATTCCCCGTTGCACACCATACTGACACCAATTATGCATGCTTTCCTTATTATGTCCTAAACCGGGAATACATATAACACAAGGAGAATGACTACTTTTATTCGGTAAATGAAGGTAGCCCTTGATCTTTATTCCATGGAAAGGAATTTGTATTTTTAGAATTTTTGGTTCACTTAAATCAATTGCTTTTTCGTATAATTCCATACTCAATGATAGAAGCTCCTGTTTTTCAGGAATATCCTGTAGTAAATGGTATTGGGCCAGCCTGTAACAATTAGCGGCATATATATATCGAGTATATGCTGTTTTTTGAAAACCGCCTTTTTTGCCTCTTTAGCTTTTTGTTCTTCCGATGCTCCTAATGTTTTCCAGCTTTTTATCCAAGCACCTTCCTCTTCAACCTGTGCAAATATCCGTTCAATATCAACAGGTAATGCTCCCTCAAAGAGCATTCTGGATGTTTCATGTTCAAAAAAAGCTCGATAACTAAGATTTTGTGCTTGGACTGCCATAATTCTACCTCCATTTTGTTCTTGTATTTTGAAAATTAACCTATTTCAGTTTTTTCCTCAACCAATGTCTTAATCGCATTATAAAACTCACCAATTGTAAGAACCTCTATCATTGAAGCAGGAGAAATACTAATTTTGTATATTTTTTGAATTTTGGTTCCAAGATTAACTAGTCCCAATGAATCAATGCCGATATCCTGATAGATAATTGATTCTTTTTTTATCTCACTTTTCTCAATTCCTAAAAGATTGGACACAACTATTTGAAACTCTTCAAAAGTTAATTTCTTTTTGTTCATAGTACACACTCCTTATTTAGATTTATTTTTAAATTGTTCCTCAACCCAGTCAAATGCTACTGGAAGAACCCAGTGTATTTGTTCGTAAATAGGAACCAAGTGGCTCATACTATTCCCTTCAAAAACAGGTACTCCCTTTACTGGAGTTATGGTAATTGGTCCCTTAATAAAATTCGCCATTTTTTTCACTTGATCCCAATCGAGCCAGTTATCTTCTTCCGGGTGAAAAAGGTGAGTTGAGCATTTCACTTTCTTATCCATATTTTCAAGATTGAAATCTTTCCTGTATTTTTCGAAGGCATCTTTATTTCCGGTGCTGTCCCCAGTAAAAAATCGGACCATGTCGATAAACCATTTAGGAACATCTTTTTCGCCAGTTTTGGTTTTAAATTCAGCAATAACTAAAATAATCAAACAACAAATAAATTTTTCATCAAAGGCCGCTGCCTGGAATCCGTAATTTGAACCCAGGCAATTGCCTAAAACACCGATTTTATCGGGAATAATATCGAATCGGTTTGCCAGATATTCCCTACATACTGATGCTGCTTTTACCAGATTTGGTATGTCAAGATGTACTTTTTGCAAATGCCTAGTTTCACCATGTCCTGGAGTATCTATACAGAAAAGCGAATAACCTCTTTCAATGGCAAAGCGACCCCAATTATGCCATTCCTCTTTAGAACTATCCATACCCTGAATAAAAAGCAAACAAGGGAAAGGTCCATTTCCTATAGGGGTATGAAGGTATCCCGGAAGTTTTATGCCATTATATGGTACCTCAACCCTTTCTATCGGATAGGGACAGAATTCCATTATTTTTTTGTATATATCCATCATTTGTTTAAATAATTCTACTTTTCGCTTCGATTCTTCAAACAATATCTTTTGTCCTTCGTAATAATAAAGCATAGCATAAATATACATTTGGTACGCCGTATGTCTGTGTCCCTTTTTTTCAGCCTCCTGAGCAATTGTAAGATATTTGTCCGCAGTTTTACCCCATTCAGTTGGCCACATTTCTTTACTGGTAATTCTTCCCAGCGTACCTTCTATATCAGTAATATGGCAACCAGCCATGGTCATTCTAGGAATCATCCATCTTGTAAAATCTTTGATGCTTAAATTAGCCATTTTTTCTTCCTCCTTATTTTTTTGTTTTAATTTTTTTCAAAAGTGTAGGATTTGCCTTCCCCACGGTTTTTGGCACCTCCTTAACTAAATAAAATTCATCGGGAATTTTGTAAGCAGATATTTTCCCTTTACAAAATGACCGGAGTTCCTCTTTAGAGACTGTATCACCGTCTCCAGACTGAAAATAGGCAATAATTTTTTCACCAATAATACTATCCTCTTCACTGTCAACGATAACTGCGGCACAAGCAGGATGAGTTCGTAAAAATTGTTCAATTTCCTCAGGCGAAACCATGTTTGCCCCTCTTTTTATCACCCTCTTCTGTCGTCCTACAAATTTGATTCTACCTTCTTTGTTTTTAACCGCGAGATCGCCAGAATTAAGCCATCCTTCTTTGTCGATAGTTTGAGCGGTAATTTCTTTTAAACGGAAATACCCTTTCATTACTGAGTTTTTTATATGAATGATACCTGTTTCATCTGGCTTACACTCTGCACCTTTTTATTGATAATTTTTATATTAATCATAGGAATTTGACTCAGATTATTTGCAGAAACGCCTTTGTCCCTTATTGAATCCCAGTCAAGATAAACAAAGGTCTCTGTCATACCTAACGCATTCACAACTCGAAGATTTAATCCATCAACAAATTTATATGCCAGTTCATCTGAAAGGGATTCTCCTGTAAATATGACTTCATTTAGAGATGTAAGGTTGTATACCGCAAATTTGGGATGCGTTAGTAAAATTTTGGCAATGGTTGGAGTAATCAGTATTTTTGTAACTTTTTCTTGTTGTATTTGTTCTAAAAACGCGGACGGAGAAAATATTTTTTCGTAACATATTGATCCTCCAATACTTAAACAAGATAGTCCCCAACCAAAACCGGCACAGTGATACAAAGGCATAGACAGCAAAAATCTATCATTGTTTTTAAATCCCCAGCGAACTGCATTTCTTACTATATTATCATCGATTATTCTACAAGGAACATCTACAATTTTAGGGTTACCCGTACTTCCGGTAGTACAAAAGAAAATATTGCTATTTTCCCTGTCCATGGAAAAATGAAATTTGTTCAAAATAGATGTATCATTGCAAAAAAGAAGAGAATTGAAAGCTATATGAAAACCATCTTCTTCGCAATCGCCATCTATTATAATTTTTTGTAAATCTAAAAGTTCTGAACGAAGATTGGTGATTATTCCACTGTGGTCAAGCCCGCGAAATTTCGGAGCAACAAGAATTATTCGAACTCCTATTTTATCGAATAAATATTTAATTTCATGTTCTCCTATTTGAGGGTCAAAAGGAACTACCACTGCACCTAATCTCACAATACCGTACAGAAAAAGATACCAATTTATGCTATTAGGTATCAGTATACCTACTCGGTCACCTTTTCGTATGCCCATTTCATATAAAGCAGTGGCTATTTGATCCCCTTTTTCAACAAGTTCTTTATATGTAATCTGTTCATTTCCTACACAAATAACCAGCTTGTCCGGATTTTTTTCGTAATTTCTCCATAATACTCCAAAAATTCCCGGAATTGAAGAAAAATGATCTTTTTTGTTTTTCATAAAACTTGCTCCTTTCTATAGAATTCTTTTTTCTTCATTAAAACTCAAATATTTCTTCTTCAGGAACTTTTGTGTTTGCCCATTCTCTCAGAATGTTTTTTTCACTTTTCCTGATAATAAAGTAGGAAATTGTTTGACAAAAAAAACTTCATCAGGAATTTTATGATTGGATATTTGCTCACGGCAATGCTTAAGAATTTCTCCTTTTGTAAATTTTATACCAGGTTTGGGTATTACAAAAGCTACTATAGCTTCACCCAATATTTCATCATCCTTGCCGACAACAGCAACATCCTGCACTTTTTCAACACATAATAATTCCTCTTCTATGTCAATGGGGTATATGTTAAATCCTCCTCGGATAATCATATCCTTGACTCTTCCCACGATTTGTATGTTTTTCCCATCTTTGTAGTAACATCCAATATCGCCGGAATACAACCAGCCTTCATTATCTATAACTTCTTTAGTTTTGGCTTCGTTTTTATAATAGCCTTTCATTAAATAACCCTTAATTGCTATTTCCCCAACTTTATGTTTTGGTACTTCATTCCTGTCTTCATCAACAATCTTTATTTCTACTCCTTGAATTGGTCGTCCAACGGTATTTAATCTAACATCTTCCGAGTCATTAGGCATAGTTGCTGTTACAACACCTGTTGCTTCGATTAATCCATATGCGTTAAGCAATATGCTTTTTGTGGTATTTTCAATATTTTTGGCAAGATGGTAAGAGCATAAAGAGCCAGAAACAACAGTTTTTTCAAGTTTTTCAAAGGATGCAAATTTAGCCAGAGGTGAAGACAGCAATAATGACCACATAGTGGGTTGTGTATGAAGGATTGTAGCTTTGCCTTTCGAAATTGCCTTGAGAATCAGCAATTCTCATTATGGTAAAATGGATAAGGGGGAGATATGGAGATTAATCGGTAGGACAGGCATTCTTGCCTGTCATCTGCAACAGGACAGGCAGAAATGCCTGTCCTACCGACAATTCTGTTGATAATCGACACCATCTCCTCTATTCCCTTATTCCCCTTTGAACATAAGTTTTGCCATAATGAGAATTGCTGGGGTAAATAAAGGAGAAATAACAAATGCAGTATCAAGAAGGAAAGATAGGCAGGGTATTTGTCATTAAATTTGATCATAACGACGACCTACTGTTAAACCTCAAGGAATTAATCATCAATGAAAATGTACCATCAGGTATGGTCTTTTTTTTGGGGGCATTAGAGAAAGGGAAGTTAGTGGTGGGTCCGGAAAAACTATGTGTGCCGCCAATACCGATATGGACATCATTTACAGATGGACGGGAAGTATTTGGAATTGGTACCATCTTCTGGGACTTCGATGCCCCTAATATTCATATCCATTTTTCTGCCGGACGAGGTAAAGAAATATTGATGGGATGCCTCAGGAAAGAGGCAAGGGTATACTTAGTTATAGAGGCATTTCTTATAGAGGTTACTGATATTAATGCACAAAAGCAATATTTTGATGAGATTGGAATAAGTATGTTACAGTTTAATGAAAAGGAATGAGAGCTGGATTACTGCCGGAGTTTACCTTTGTGAAACTCTTGTCCTCACGAAAGTGGGGAACCGGGGCAGGAATGACGCGTTATTCAGATTAGCAATAGCACACTATTGTCGTGTCAACCTGTCAATCATTATCCTTTGTCAGAAAACTGGCATAAACTGGAACATGGTCTGAGATGGATGTACTCCCATTCGGGGGACCAGGAACATTATATCGTGGATATTTATCATAAGCCTTTAACAAGCCGATGCTTGCCGGCTTATATTCATCAAAGCAACCACCCTTGCCCTTGTAAAGAATGATATGATCAATTAGTGATCGATATCTTTGTTGTCCACTCTTGCCTATATAAGAGACACTCCCTGGCACAAGATCCCCGGTCAATATCTTAATATCCTTTCTCTGGCTAAGAGGGACAAAGGGATTTCTTTCCAATGTCTCATTAAAATCACCAAGGATAATAATATCTTTTTCCATGGGACAAAATTGTAATTCCTTATCCATCCAGTTAGATACGCATTGAATCTGCTGCTTGCGATATGAATCGGTGTCTTCATTGCCAATCTTTGATTTTAGATGAACCACTGCCAAAATAAAATCAAACCCATCTGGTTTGACCTTAGCCCTTACCCTTAAGCCTGGTCTGAATTTTTTATCATTATTTAAGGTAAGTGTTTTTATCTCACTTACCTCAGAGACATCTATCACCAAGCTATTGTAGATTATTCCTACATGAATAGGGGCAGTACCACCGGTTATCTCATACTTGAATCCATCAAGGTATTTGACCAATTCATCAAGTGCTTTTGGTTCTACAATCTCTTGAATGCCAATTAGCTCAAGCCCAAGATCTTTGATTACTCGGGCAATCTGCTTCATATCCTTACCCTTAGCGGCAAGGTTTTCAATGTTAAATGTAGCTATCTCAATATACTGTGGTCTGGCTGCCTCACATGATGAAAGCAGGAAAGAAAAAAGAAATATGAGTATTAGCGATCTCATGATTTTCTCCTTAAAATTAAGATGAGGATATTATATTCTAAATACAGATAAATGTCAATCTTTTTTTAACTACTTAGCTATTGTTATTTCATACACATTTTGAATCAGCAAAAAATTTCAGGAAAATGAAATTAGGACTTGCATCTTAATGTCGAATGTGATATGCTAAATAGTTACAATTATGAATTGTCAATTGTCAATTATTTTGATGGAAATAAGGAGGAAGATATGTCAAAAGAAATAAAAATCGATCATATCTGTCGGGTCGAGGGACACGGTGGAGTAACCATTGATATGGAAAGGGACATTGTCAATATTGAGGTATTTGAAGGCTCAAGGTTTTTTGAGTTTTTAGTTGTGGGCAAGTCATATCAGGAGATACCATCAATTGTTTGCCGAATATGTGCCATCTGTAGCATATCCCATATGATAACAGCGCTTATGGCAATTGAAAATGCCTTTGGGATACAAATATCCAGACAAACCATGCTCTTACGGGAACTCATTCACTGTGGCGGGATGATAGAAAGCCATGGTCTGCATCTATTCTGTCTGGCTGCACCCGACTATCTTGGTGTTACCTCTGTTATTACTCTGGCAGAAAAGGAGCCAGAACTGGCAAGTATGGGCTTAAGGCTTAAGAAATTAGGTAATAAGATTCAGGAAATTATTGGTGGGGGAAGGCCTATCCATCCGATAAATCTGTGCATTGGCGGTTTTGGAATGATCCCTGAAAAGCATGAATTGCTTGTCTTGAAAAAAGAGCTGGAGATGGCTGTGGATGATGGGATTAAAGCTGTTCAATTTTTTTCAGGGATAGATGTTTTTCCAGTAGAGCCGGCTGAATATTTTTCTGCATTAAAACCTGTGAATAATAAATTTGGTTTTTTTGGAGAAAGTATTCGTGTCTCCGCAGGTAGCACCCCCGGCAATGAATGCGAGTTTGAAATAAGTGATTACAGGAGTGTATGCCACGAAGTGGTGGTTGAACATTCTCGGGCAAAGCATAGCCATTATAATGATAAACCATTTATGGTGGGGGCATTGGCAAGGATAATGTTGTTTGGTGATATGCTTTATGGCAAGTCTAAGGAAGCCTTAACGATGACTGAAATTACAAAAAATCCACTACATAATAATCTGGCACAGGCAATAGAATTGGTTTATGCCAGCCAGAGGTGTCTATTGATTATAGACGAGCTTCTTGATACCCAAATGAAGGATGAAACACCCCCTGAATTTCAACCAAAGGCATGTACAGGGACAGCTGCCTTAGAGGTGCCAAGGGGTACACTATATCATCATTATGAATTTGATGAAAACGGAAAAAATATCAAGACAGATATTATCACCCCAACAGCCATAAACTTAGCTAATATGGAAAGGGATGTAAGAGGGATTGTAAAATCTCAAAAACAGGATGGAATACTTGACGAACGGGCTATCTCTACTAAGGTAGGTATGTTGTTGCGGGCTTATGATCCTTGTATTTCGTGTTCTGTGCATTAACTAATGGAGGGCGGACATTCCTGTCCGCCCTCCATTGGCAGGTTAGAAAACCCGCCTTCTGTTATCCATTGTTTCTTATTTCAAGCAGTCATCTTTCCAGCAGCAATCTATTTGATCGCACTCATTATTCATAGCTGCTCCAAAACAATCAAAGTTGCCTTCTGTTCTCTGAATCTCTCGAATAAGGTCATCCTTTTTCATTTTTCCTGGACTTATTCCCAACCCCTTCGCTTTGCTTTTAATCTCATCAATCTTCATTCAACTAACCTCCTTTTTTTATTTAACCAACTGTGTTGGTCAATTATACTCAAGTGGGGCATAAATTGCGATTTTTCTCGGGGTGAGGATAATCAAGGAGAGCAATGGCGCGTAAGGTGAGCAATAGTGTACTATTGCGAACCTGAACAACACAGCTATCGTTGATTAAGACCAGCGAAAAACGCAATTTATGCCACACTTGAGTATATATTCATTGTTACTAAATTATACAACATTTATATTATTTTGTCAAGTTTTTTTGTGCTGGGAATAAATTACTTGCTTTTTTTACCTTTTTGTGTTATTATTTTGGTAACTACTCAGCTATTGTTATTCTAAGCACATTTGCTTTTACTTTTCTGTCATTCCGAACTACTGTGAGGAATCTTTCTTTCTGTTGTCCCAATCATCATCATTATTGTAAACATTGCATAAGGAAAGATCCCTCAGTCGAGTACTCCTTCGGGATGACAGCATCAAGTACTTCATTGGGATAACATTTTTGCAAGAGAGCTGAGTAGTTACTTATTTTGTAATTATTTTAATTTCATAATGGAGGAAAGATTGTTAATCCTTGGAATTGAAACCTCATGTGATGAAACGGCTGCTGCTGTTGTTGAGGATGGTCAACATATACTGTCAAATATTATTGCTTCTCAAGTCAAATTCCATGAACCATATGGTGGTGTTGTTCCGGAGATTGCTTCAAGAAAGCATATTGAGGTAATCAATCAGGTAGTTGTCTCAGCCATTAATGAGGCAGGAATAACATTAAATGATATTGAAGCAATAGCTGTTACCTATGGTCCGGGATTGGTTGGGGCTTTGTTAGTAGGGGTATCCTTTGCTAAGGCATTGGCTTATGGGAGAAGACTCCCGCTGATTCCCATAAATCATCTTGAAGCACACATATATGCTGTTTATCTTGAGTATCCGCAGATTAATCTGCCGGCTATTGCTCTGGTTGTTTCTGGTGGTCATACAGAGATGATATTGGTTAAAGAATTAGGGGTTTATGAGTCGCTTGGCAGGACAAAAGACGATGCCATAGGTGAGGCATATGATAAGGTGGCAAAATGGCTTGGACTTGGGTATCCTGGCGGACAGATTATTGACCGATTGGCTACGACTGGCAACAGGGAGGCAATAAGATTTCCAAGGCCAACTATAAAGCATAGCAAGTATGATTTCAGCTATAGCGGGTTAAAGACAGCTGTGATTAATTATACAAAAACAACGCATCATCCATTACCGGTTGAAGATATTGCTGCCAGTTTTCAGGAAGCAGCTGTGGATGCCTTGGTAAGTAAGGTAATGAATGCGGTTCAAGATATGGCAGCTGTTTCGATTATACTTGGCGGCGGTGTAGCTGCTAACTCCAGATTAAGAGAACAGCTTAATGCAAAAACAACTGGAAAAGATATAGCCCTCTATATTCCATCAATTGTATTGTGTACGGATAATGCAGCTATGATAGCTGGATTAGGTTTTCATAAGTATAATGCAGGCAATCGGTCTGACCTGTCTTTAGATGTTAATTCTAATTTGAAGTGGGAAAAATGGGGGGAAAAATGGGGAAAAATGGGGACAGCGCGAAAAATGGGGACAGCGCCCTATTTTTAGAAAAAAATAGGGCGCTGTCCCCATTTTTCCCCCCATTTTCCCCCATTTTTCCCATTTTCCCCCTACCTTGATCTCTCTTATCAATATTAATATGCTTAGATACACAATAGCAAGCAGTCCATACCATCCTATTATCCAAAAGCCTTGTACTTGAATATATAGACTCAGCAGGTAAACAGGCACGGTTGCTATTAGTATCCTTACTATTGATATTGGTTGAATCAATGCCTTAAACTTGATAAACACATAGACAGCAGAGATGATCACACCAATGATCATAGCTATGCTTGTCCCTATGGATGCTCCAATAATACCATATCTGGGGATAAGGCAAGTATTTATGCTAACAGCTATAATCAGGATTATAATATTTATCCACATGGATATAGTCGGCTTATCTCCGGCAGTAATAATGGTAGTTAGAATAAGATACACGGTAAAGAATCCAAACCCAATGATAAGAATGCTTAAGGGTATAGCTGCCGGAATATATGGGGTAGAATAGATGAGCAGAACAATCTCACGAGCCGTGGTAGAAACAATTGTTACTACTGGTATCATCCAGACAAGAAGCAATTTCAGACTGTGCCTGATATATTGTCTGGTCATGGCATGGTTATTTTCCAGAACAGATTTGGCAATAGCCGGGAATATACTCCTTGAAAGGGCAATAGAGATAAAAAATGGGGTTACAGCCAGACTTTTAGCTGCGGTATAAAAACCTGCCTGAATATTTTCTTTAAGAATACCCTTGATCAGTAAAAGATCCATATTAAGCAGGGCAGCTGTAAAGATAGCAAAGATTGTAACAGGAAGGGCAAAACGGATAATTTTTGATGCCGGAAAATGCTGACTGGCAGGTTCAAATCGACAATAGAAATATCCAGCCACACACCCAATGAGAGCAGTTACAGTTAATCCCATGATTGCCCCATTTAGAGAAAAACCACATAATATTATTCCAACAAGTACCAGAGGAAGAAGGGTATCATGAACAATACCTACAATTGCCTGATAACCAAACCATTTTTTCCCATTGAGACAGTAAATGTAGACCATATATATTCCAAAAAAAGGGATACTTATGGCTGATAGCTGAATGTATGGGGTAAGTGATGGGTCATGCAATATCTGGCTTAAAAAAGGGGCAATACAGAAATATATCAAGGCAATAAGGATGCCAACTACTGTCTGGACAAATAATCCCTTGTTCTTTATTGCGGTTGCATTCCCTTCATCTTCAGCAATATATTTTGAAACAGCCTGTGGAATGCCCCGGTTGACTAAGCTGCGAGCCATGATGGTAAGATACAGAATTACCCCAAATATCCCATACTTTTCTGGACCAAGGAATCTTGCCAGATAAATATGCAGGCTATAAGAGCTGAGAACAAAGATTATCTGTCCAATGGTCAGGTATATTGTTCCTTTAATGAGTGTGTGTTTGTCCATGCTTCTTTATTTTAACCTCTTATCTGAATACTCCAGCTGTCCATAAAGCTTTTTAATTTCCTCTGCCAAAAAATTTGATCTGGATTTAGTCGAAGCAACTTCTTTGGCATTTCTTTGATAAAAAGAAGCATCAGCGAAAAGAGCAAATATTTTTTCCTGTTCCGCCTCTATCTTTTCTATTTCAAGCATAAGCTCCTCAAGCTCACATTTTTCCTTAAATGATAGCTTTTGCGAGGCGATTTCTTCAGATTTCACAGGTTTTTTTATATCTGTTTTGATTTTTGGGGCTAGAATTGGGGACGGCTCGTCGTGGCGGGACTGGCTGAGGTAATCATCATATCCGCCAGAATATTCATTTAGCTCTCCATTCCCTTCAAAACAAATCGTTGAATATACAACATTATTAATGAAAGATCTGTCATGGCTTACCAGAAGCAGGGTTCCCTTGTACTCAAGCAATAATTCTTCCAGAAGTTCCATGGTTTCAATATCAAGGTCGTTTGTAGGTTCATCCATCACGAGCAAATTAAACGGTCTGGTAAAAAGACGAGCAAGAAGAAGACGGTTGCGTTCTCCTCCTGAAAGAACTTTGATTGGTGTTCGAGCTCGGTCCGGAGAAAAAAGAAAATCCTGCAGATAACCAATAATATGTCTGGGATTACCGTTTATTGTTACTGTATCAGCATCCCCGCAGATATTTTGAGCAACTGTTTTTTCTTCATCCAACTGCTCACGAAGTTGGTCGTAATAAGCAATGGAAAGATTGCATCCAAGGATCACTTCTCCCTTTTGAGGAGGAAGCTGTCCCAGAAGTATTCGCAATAATGTTGTTTTCCCACAGCCGTTTGGACCAAGTATCCCTATTTTATCACCGCGCAAGATCTGAGTTGTAAAATCACATATCAGGCAATTATCATTGTAAGTATAACTTAAATTTATGGCTTTGATTACCTGCTTGCCTGAGGAGGAGGATTCCTGCAGATTTACGCGAACCTGACCAACCTGCTTTCGTTGGTTTTTCTTTTCCTCTCGTAGGCGCTCCAGAGCTTTTACCCTGCCTTCATTGCGGCATCGGCGAGCCTTAACCCCTTGTCGTATCCAGATTTCTTCCTGTGCTAATTTTTTATCAAATTTTGCCCACTCTAATTCTTCATTATCCAATACAGCTTGCTTCCGCTTAAGAAAAATTTTGTAACTACATTGCCAACTATATATTTTCCCGCGGTCAAGCTCAACAATCCTCGTTGCCAGAGAAGCCATGAACGACCGATCATGTGTAACAAAAAATATGCATCCGGGATAATTTATAAGAAATTGCTCAAGCCAATTGATCGAATCCATATCCAGATGATTTGTCGGCTCATCCAGCAAAAGCACATCCGGCTTTAAGACCAGAGCCCGTGCTAATAATGTACGCCGTTTTTGTCCACCGGATAATTTTTCAAAATCGCTTTCCGGGTCAAGTTTCATATGTTTAATAACATCTTCAACCTGACCATTGACATTCCAACCATCCGTATAATCCAGTTCAGATTGCAGGGTATCAAGTTGCCGCATTAGTTTCGGAGTATGTTCTGTTTGTAAGCGGGTAGTGAGATGATGATAATCACTTAAAAGTTTTCCGGACTTGCCTAAACCTGAAAGAACAATATCAAAAACGCTTCCTTTTATGTCAGACGGAACTTCCTGCGGCAGATGAGCCACTTTAATTCCCTTTTGAAAGGTAACAATACCGTTTTGTATCTTTAACTGGCCTGCCATGACTTTCATTAAAGTGGTTTTCCCCGCACCATTGCGACCAAGCAGGGCTATTTTCTCTCCCGGTTCTATCTGGAGATTTAATTTATCAAAAATAAGCGGCTCGCCAAAGGCAAGCGTAATTTCCTGTAAACTGATTAATGACATATAATGTAAAATTCCTTGAGCATGATGTTTCTTACTTATGCCAGTCCTCTAAACGGATTAGCCATTCATGGAAATGAGGACATTCATCGCGGATGGCAGTAATTCCGATTTCAAGAATTGCCAGTACCCCCAGCAGCGGTTTTTCGTATCCTGGAAACAATTCCTCCACTCGTTTCGAGGGAGCAGTTTTCGGTGAATCATTGATCTCCTCTGGTGAGAGAAACTGATCACGGATTAATTGGAATTTCGCTGCAAGTTCCGGGCGTCCAATCCCGCGACCAAAGCCCTGACAATCGCTGAAGAGCAACCCCTCAAATTCATGCATAATCACAAATGGGATGAAGTGATGCGAATCAAATCCATCACCAATTTCGTGGCAAATATCCGCTAATAGAGCATTCTCAATTGCTGCGGCTTTTTGTGCAAAGGGCAATATATTAGCCGCCTTTCTGCCCGGCCATGCCTTGCCATCACTTTGAGGTAAAGCGTAATAATCAACCATTGTGGTTGCCAGACAAGCGGGGTTTTCTCTAAGGTGATTAATGATCTCTTTGCGAGCAACAGACCATGCCTTGATACCGCCACGATGGTCCCGCTGTCGCGAATTTCCTATGAGACGAGCACTAACATTTGAATATCCCCGGTGGTAGAGGTGCGGACCAAGTATATCGTTAACAAATTTCTCTTCGGTTTCACCTTCAACATGAATGAGCAGTCTGGACATACAATTATTCCCTCCCGGGTCGTCCGCCCAGTTCATTTTTCTCCCATAGTTGTCCGAGGCTATAATCCTCAAGCCAATTGGTCAACATGGTAGGGTCGAGCCGGGTAAATTGAGTGTTTCCATCTACACGATCAGCAACCAACACATCCTCGGGCTGGAGAAACCG
>Ga0210020_1001827_pt1 | contig 17762 bp, 10 predicted proteins | sample CryGeymeta201514_FD_183980 | JGI IMG/M metagenome (GOLD analysis project Ga0210020, IMG submission 183980) | Groundwater microbial communities from Crystal Geyser aquifers in Utah, USA - Crystal Geyser metaG 2015-14 (SPAdes) (version 2) | ecosystem: Environmental > Aquatic > Deep subsurface >... | reverse complement strand
CGAAGGAGACTCCGTCATGCCTGCTGCCGCCGCCAATATCGCCTTCCTGGATAACCTCTACCGCAAAGGTCCCCTCGCTGGGCATGGCTTCCTCTGTCAGCCGCCGTGGGTCTCAATCGCCGAGTGCGGTGACTACTCTCTCTCCGAGGCCCGGACAGCCCGGTGCATGTTCTGGGTTGGGTGGACGCCGCACAGGTTGGCCGCTTCCTTGAGCAGGCGGCCCCTGAGACGCGGTTCCTCTTTGTCTACGGCGCGCCCAATCTTGACAGCGCAAAGCGTTGGCTGGAGCAGGTGCGAGGAGCATAGCGCCTGAGTGCGTCGATCGAGCCGGCGACAAGGCGCCTCCATGGGATCGGCGTGAGTCGAACAGGGGGGGAGTCGCGTCTCCGAAGGAGTCCACGATGAAGCTTACAGACACAACTCGACTCTCGCTCTTTCGGTCTGTTGGTCTGTTGGCGGCCTGGCTGGCCGTCTGCTCGACTTTGGGGCGGTCCGCGCCGTTGGCGGAAGAGATGAGCGCAGAACGCGTCCTTGTCGACAGCGGCTTCCGGGGCGGGTTGGTCGTGCAGGTCGGGCTGCGGGATCCCGATTTGGCTCTGTCTCTGGCCAAAGCGCCGAATGTGCTGGTGCACGGACTTGTGCCGGCCGACGCACTCGACGCCGTCCGCGGCCGCATTCAGGAGGCGGGGCTGTACGGTCGAGTGTCCGCGATGCCGTGGCGAGGTCGCCTGCTGCCCTACGCCGACAGTATGGTGAACCTGCTGCTCGTGTTGGACGAGAGAGTCAGCCTGGACCCAAAGGAGATTGATCGAGTGCTGGCGCCTGGCGGGAGCGCCTGGGTGCAGCGCAACGGCGCCGTGACGCCGCGGCGCAAGGCTGGACCGGCGGACGTGGACGAGTGGACGCACGCGCGCTACGACGCCACCGGCAACGCCGTCAGCAAGGACAAGCGGGTTGGCCCGCCGCAGTTCCTGCAGTGGGAGGCGCTGCCCCGCTGGAACCGCGGGGTGAAGACCAGTAGTCTGGTCACGGCGCAGGGCCGGATCTTCTACGTCCTCGACGATTCGGACTTCTCCTCCAACGCCCGGACCTGGTCGCTCATCGCCCGCGATGCCTACAACGGGATCCAGCTCTGGCGGCATGAGCTGCCCAGTTGGGCTGGAGCACAAGGCGGCAAGAAGGTCGGGCCGGCGCAAGTGAACCGACTGTTGGTCGCCAGCGGTAACCGGGTCTACGCCACGTTGGGGGACCAGGCTCCGGTCAGCGTGTTGGAGGCAGCGACCGGTGAGGTGCTCCGCGTCCTGAAGGACACCGAGAAGACCCAGGAGTTCATCGTGTCCGGCGGTGTTCTGGTGGCGCTGGTGGCGGTCAAGACGCCGGCTGAGATTCGGCGCGGCACCAACGAAAGCATGCGCTTGGTCGCAGTCGAGCCCGAGACCGGCAAGCTCCTGTGGGAGCACACTTCCGACAGGGTTCTGCCGCTGACCGTGGCAACCGACGGCAACCAGGTGGTCTACCACGACGGCAAGGCAATGCGGAGCGTCGATCTGAAGACCGGCGCCCCACGCTGGACCTCGCCGCCGACGGGACAGAAGATCGAGTTCAGAGACCAGGCAAACGCCGACAGCCCCGGCGCGGAGCAGGGGACCATTGTCTTGGCGCCGCAGTTTGCGCCGACGCTCATCATGTACGAAGGCGTGGTCGCCTTCGCGGGCGGGCGTCAACTCAATGTCGTCTCGGCCACCGACGGGCACGAGCTCTGGCGAGCCGACTACGCACCGTCCAACTACTCCGTGCCGGTGGACCTCTTCGGGTTCAAGGACTGCCTCTGGGGACCGGACGTGGGCATGAACCAGTGGCGGCCGCTGGACGACAACCTCGACTACATCGCCTACGACCCGCTGACTGGAGCCGTCAAGAAGACCGTCAAGGGTAACTACGGCTTCCGCTTCCAACACCACCGCTGCCACCAGATGAAGGTCATCGGCGACACCGTGATGTCCGGCCGCGCCGCTATTGAGTTCCTCGATACCAACACCGGCAAGGTCACCGCCCAACACTGGGTGCGCGGAAGCTGCTACTACGGGGAGATGCCTGCAAACGGGCTCTTGTACGTGCCGCCGACTGACTGCGCCTGCTACATCCGCGCCAAGCTCTCCGGGTTCATGGCGCTGGAGTCCGGCGCGCCGTTGCGTTCGGCCGCGATTCCCGAGGGGGCGCGGCTTCAGCGTGGCACCGCCTACGGCCAGACGGCGACACCGCCAACGGGCCCGCGGCCGGATGATTGGCCCACCTACCGACACGATCCAGCGCGGTCCGGCCGGGCGAGCACCAAGGTGGGGACCGACCTGCTGTTGGGCTGGGAGACGCCGGTCGGCGGGACGCTAACCAGCCCAGTGGTCGCCGGCAACCGGCTCTATGTCGCCTCGACCGACGCCCACACGCTACACGCTTTGGACGCCACCACGGGGAAGCTCCTATGGCAGCATTCGTTCGACGCCCGCGTCGATTCGCCGCCGACAATCTACCATGGACTGGTCATGTGCGGTTGCCGCGATGGCTCCGTGTCTGCGTTGCGCGCGACTGACGGCGCTCTGGTTTGGCGCTTCCTTGCCAGCCCCGAGGAGCGGCTCATCGTGTCGCGTGGGCAAGTGGAGTCGGTCTGGCCGGTGAACGGCAGCGTGCTCATTGTCAACGACACGGTGTACTTCGCAGCGGGGAAGTCGTCGTACCTTGACGGCGGCATCCACCTCTACGGTCTGGAGCCGCGCACCGGTCGGAAGCTCGTCGACGCGGTCCTCAGCACCCGCGGCGCAGACGGCTCCGAGTTGATGGATGAGCAGAGCGTCGACGGCTACCTCAACGACATTCTGTCCAGCGACGGGGAACGGCTCTTCATGCGGCACCAGATCTTGGGCAAGGACGGCAAGCCGCAGCCCGGACGGATCCCCCATCTGCACGGTCCCGACGGCTACCTCAGCGGCGGCACCACCCACCGCCTGCTGTGGACGTATGCGCCCATGTACACCTCGCCGCACCAGGGCGCGTTCTACGACGCGCGCCTCAACCGCGCGCTCTTCCCCTCCGGCCGCCTCCTCGTCGAGGACGGCGACACGATTTACGGCTTCGGGCAGAACCACTACGAGAAGATGAGCGAGCAACCGGGCGGGCAATGGGCGCTGTTTGCCGCCGCCAAGGAGAGCGGCGTCCCGTTGGATCTGTCCGCCAAGGACTACCGGACGCTGGCGCTGAGCGGCAAGCAGTCGGTCAAGTTCCGCTGGTGGAAGCAGATTCCCATTCAGGCGGGGGGGATGGTCGAGACCGAAGACACCCTGTTCGTCGCCGGCCCAATCGGCAGCGCCGTGACCTCGCCAGCCGCGCTGGAGGGGAAAGCCGAGGGCAGGCTGTTGGCGGTGTCGCCCGCCGACGGTCAGGTGCTCGCCGACGTGTCACTGCCCGCTATGCCCGTCTGGGATGGCATGGCGGCAGCCGGAGGCAACCTCTACCTCGCTCTGGCCAATGGTCAAGTCCTGTGCCTCTGGTCCGCAGCCTCAGGCCGGCAGGGCACCCCCTTGTCAACAGCAGGCTGGGGCGTCAAGCTCCCGCCACTTGAGGTCGCCGAAGAACCGGGTCTGTTGGGCCGTTGGCGCTTCGACGAAGGAGCCGGAATGATAGCGCGCGACTGCTCCGGCCGCGGCCACGACGCCCAAGTCTCCGGCCGCTGGGCAACGGGCGACTTCGGGACGTGTCTCGCAATCGAGGGTGTCCCCCAAGCCGCCGTGATCGCGGACGCACCCCACCTGCAGTTCGGTAACAACGACTTCACGTTAGCGCTCTGGGTCAAGGTGGACGGCTACGACGTGCGCATTCTGGGCAAGGAGGCGTTCCCGGACAACTGGTGGGTGATCAACCTCCTCCCAGACGGCAGCGCCGAACTGGTCCTCGGCGAAGGGCGCGGCGCCGGAATGACTGCGCGCGCCGCAACCACCACCCCCCTCGCCACCGACGATTGGACGCACCTCGTCGCCGTTGCCGACCGCAAAGCCCAGGAAGTGCGCTGGTACGTCAACGGGAAGCTTGACGGCACCGGCCCCATTCCCGAGACAATGGCCAAAGGCATCACCGGCGCCGGGCGAGACATTTCCATCCCGTCCAGCTACAAACCGTTCCGGGGGCTGCTGGGCGACTTCCGTCTTTACCGGCGGGCGCTCGAGCCGGAGCGGGTGCAGGAGTTGTTCGAGGAGGAAGCGGCGCGGCGGGCGAGTACGGACTTCCGCATTGTGGAGTGAACGCACTTCTGAGCCGCGACGGGGTGCCCCTCGGGCCTGGGGGCGCGTGAGCTGTCACGCCCACCATAGACGCCAACTGGTCACACGCTCCCAGGCCCAAGGGGCGCCCCGTCGCGGCTCGGACAAGGACGCCCTCGAGGATTGACCAATGACAATGAAACGACTGTTCTCTCTGACACTGGCGCTCAACTCGTGCGCTGTGGCCTGCGGCGCCGAGGCGCCTCTACTGGGGAGCCTGCGGCACCGGCGGCGGGCTCTGGCGCAGCGAGGACGGCGGCGCCTCGTGGCAGCATGTGTTCAAGCAGGACGCGTGGGTCTTCAACGTCAGCGTCATTGCCGACGGCACGGTCTACTGCCCCGGCAAGAACCTCTGGCGCAGCCTCGACCACGGGACAACCTGGAAGCGGCTCACTCATTTCCCCGACAGTGGGCGGGTCATCGTCGCCCTGGAGACCGACCCCGCCGCCCCCCATCGCCTCTGGTTCGCCGCCACCACCTGGGACGGCAGCGCGGACGGCGGCGTGTGGAAGACCACCGACAGTGGAGCCACCTGGCAGGAGATCACCGGTGACCTACCCTACCGCAAGCCGCTGGTACTGCGCTACAATCCTGCGAGTCGCGAGCTGTGGGCGGCCGGCGTGTGTATCTACAAGTGCCGAAGGTAGCGATGGCGCCGGGAGGGCCACACCAGTGTCTTCTTTGGAAACGCGAACATGAATGACTCCGGTTCCTGATCCCTATGCCTTTCCTTCCACTCATGCTTCTCATAGCTCCCCTTGGTGAACGCGCGGCCGGTGCGGACGTCCCCGCCCCGCAACCCCTGATGCCCCACGTTGAAGACTACACCCACATGTGGTGGGCTGAGGGCTTCCCCTCGCACACCCCCGGCGCGCCCTGGTTGCGGTGCCTTCAGACCGGCTACTACGCGCTGGCGCTGAACACGGAGACGCTCCAGGTCCCGCACTTCGGTTCGGCGCCTGCCGGGCTGGGCTACCTTGAGTGTGCGCCGGCCGACAACAGCCTGTGGCGGGGCCTGCCGGCTGCCGACCTCTCACTGACCCTTACAGCCAACGGCCGGATCTACCGCTGCACGGCCGGCGGCAAGTGGACCAATGTGGCGGGTCCACGATTGATCGAGTCCGGTCGGTTCATGCAACGGGCGGAGGTGACGGAGCTTGTCTTCACGGCCGAAGACGGGGGTCGATTGAATGTCGAGGCCCGCTTCGAGACGGTCGCGTGGCCCGACCGGTTGGCACTCCTCTTGGCGGCGCGGCCGGGAATGTCTCCCATCTCCGCCGGTGAAGCTTGCTTCGGTCGCCTCGGCGGCGGGTTCGGCCTGGACGGAACCAATCACCTTGAGATTCCACACAGCCCGGAGCTTGACCCGGAGCAGTTCACGCTGGAGCTGTGGGCGTTCGTTCCTGCAGACTACCGGGCGTCGGACCGCGTGTGGCCCTGGCTGCTGTGCAAGAACGGCAACGAGTGGGTCGAAGGCAACTACGGGCTCATGTTGATTGACGGCCGGCCACGGGCCTGCCTCAACATCGGCGGGGGGCGCGAGAACGCATTCGCCGTCGATGCCCAGGGCAACCCCGCCATAGAGACCGAGAAGTGGAACCACCTGGCCGTGAGCTACGACGGCGACACCTTGCGGGTCTACGTGAACGGCAAAGCGGCGGGCGACAAGCAGATCGACCGCAAACGAGTGCCCGGCACGGGCGGTCTGGCGTTTGGGCGACGGCAGGACAACTCGGGCGATGGCTACCACTTCCGCGGCGCGGTTGATGAGGTCCGGCTCTACGATCGAGCGCTGACGCCTGCCGAAGTGAGCGCCCGGGCGACGGCGCCGGAGACGCCGCTCACAACCGCCAGGCCCATGCGCGAGTGGTCGTTTTGCGCCGACGGTCAGGCGGCTGCTTCCCAGCCCGGCGAACAGTGGCGTGAGGCCGCGATGGAGATCTGCCTCAGGGGGGCCACCGGCGAGCACCGGGGGCACTGGGCGCTGCCGGCCGGCCAGGTCTGGAGTGCCCCGGATTGGCGCGAAACGGCCGTGGTTGTCAACGTCGGCACGCCTGCGGCCGCTGAACCAGCGACTCCAGTGACGGTCAAGGCGACAGAGGTCGCGACCGGAACCGAACGCCCGGTGGACTACGACGCGGCTCGCGGTTGGCACCGGGTGAACCTGGATGGCATCGTCCCCGTGGAGCCGGCGGGGGCGAAGGACGGGAACGACTCCATCGAGCGGGTGAAGCTCGTGCTGACCAACTTCGACTCGACGGAGCGGGTTGCGCGGCCGCTGTTCGAGAAGGGCGCGGGTGGCTTCCGCGTCCGGTTGGGGTCTGCCATCACCGGCGTCTCCGCCATCCTACGTGACGCCGACGGCAACCCGACCGGCATCCCGGTGCAGCTCAGCAAGGACTGGCACGGCCGGCCGGAAGGTGGCGTCTATGCCGGCTTGTGGTTCCACGGCTTCAGCCAGGTCCGGCTGCCGCCCGGAGCCACCGTCGAGTTGGAACTGTGCTTGGTGTATGCCCACTGGGGCGGCGTGGCTGCTGCGTCGCACGCCCAGCTCTGCCTGATCGGCTGGGGCAGCAACCAGCTCTGGGATGAGTCGGCGCTCGGCGCCTGGGGCGAGAGTATCTGCTACGAACCCGATCAGGCCCAGGCACAGTGCGGCATCCTCGACGTGCGGCCGGTCATGGTGCGGTCCATGAACCGCGATCTGGAGTGGTTCTGGACTCACAACGTCGGCGGCGGCGATTTCTTCCGTCTGTTCGACGCCGCGGGCCAACGGGTCTTCCCGCGGAGAATGCGGACCGCCTACGCGCGTCAGGGCCCCTGCCTGACGGAAGTGACGTACGCGGGTCACACCGGCAGCGCCCTCGAACACTCCGCGACGGTCAGCCTCTGCCGGTCCGACGATCTCGTCCGCGGCGTCTACCGGCTGCGCTTGGACGTGCGGGAGGCGGTCGGCTTCTCCCGCTTTGTGATCTTTCAGATTGGCGCCGACACCTACAACTACACCGGCGAGCGGAAGATGGCGCTGGGCAACGAAGACGGGCTGATCAGCGAGTGGAACACGCAGTGGGGCGGCGACACCTACCGCACCAAGCCGAAGGAGTGCCTCGGACGCGTGCCGTGGGTGTCCCTGCACCAAGCGGAGTCGCGCGCCACGGACGGTGTCGGCGCGTGGGCCAACCGTGGGGTCGTCCTTCGCGAGTGGCAGGCGCAGCTCGGCGGCGCTGAAGCGACCGCGACGGCCTTCGCCGCCGGATCGCGGTTGCTCGCGACCGGCTACGACTTCGTCTTCATGGACGACGACTCGCTGGCCCGGGCGCAGGTCCGCGACGGGCGCCTGCACGTGGCCGACACCTCCTACCGGGTGCTGGTGCTGCCGGCGCTGCCGGCGGTGCGCTGGGCAACGCTGGAGAAGGCGCGTGAGTTCTTCCGGCAAAGCGGGATTGTGATCGCCGTCGGGGCGCTGCCCGAGGCCAGCGACCATGCCGGCAGCGAAGATCCAGTGCTTGACGAAGCCGTGAAGGAGCTGTTTGGCGCCACGGGAGTCGAAGTCAAGGCCGGTGCCCGGCCGGGAGTCCGGACCAACTGCGCGGGCGGGGAGGGCATTGCGCTCCTGATGGACGAAGAACTGCCGCCTCGCCAGTATGACGGCGGCTTCGTCGGCCGTTGGGCGTGGTCAAAGGAGCCTGTGCAGAACGTGTACTGCAAAGCAGTCTGGCACTCGGCATCGGCCGATCCGCAAGCCTGTCGCGTTCGCTTCTTCTGCGACAACGAGGGAGCCTTGTATACTCGCGAAGGTTAGGAATACACCGAAGTGGAAGTTCGCAGAACTTCACCCGGGGGCGTGTGGTGAGCACCCAACACACTGCTGTGCACGCAGAGGCGTCGAACTTGTGCAATAGCTTCGGTGTATTCCTAACCTTCGCGAGTATACGTCGAACTGCCGGTGCACGGGTCCCATTGGCGGAATGTCAGCGGCCCTACGGAGTACCCCGGCGCCGACCTCCAGAAGCTCGCCCCGTTCAGCAGCGGCGTGCCCCTGTGGAACGCGCAATTCGTCGAAGGCGAGAAGCAGTTTGCGCGCGACTTCTTCTGCCATGTCAACCCGTACACCGGCAAAGCCTACACCGAGGAACCGGCGGTGTCCACGGTGGAGATCACCAACGAGAACGGGCTCGTTTGCGCGTGGCGCGGCGGGCGCGTTCGCAAGGTGTGGCCGGAGGCGATGGTCGCCGACCTGCAGCGCGGCTGGAACGAGTTCCTGAAGACGCGCTACACGACGACGGACCGCCTGCGGCAGGCGTGGGCGGTGGGCGAGGTCCGCGCGGAGGGGCGTAACCTGCTACAGAACGGCGACTTTTCTGCCGGGGCGACGCCGTGGCTGTTGCAGTGCGTGAAGCCGTCCACCGCGACCATGGAGGTGGTTCCCGGCGCCGGCCCGGAGGGGAAAGCGTGTGTCGTTCTCGATGGCGACCGCGCCCCGGAGAAGCTGGCCTTTGTCGATCGCTACCAGGTCGGGTTGCACCTCGAGAACGGATGCCGCTACCGACTGTCGTTTCTCGCCAAAGCCGACGGCGGCGACAAGGCGCCGGTGAAGGTCAACGTTACCGTCTCGTTGAGCCAGGCGCCGTGGAACAGCGTCGGTCTGTCAGGATCGGTGGAGGTCGGGGCCGAGTGGCAGGAAGTGACGTTGTTCTTCGTGGGCACGCAGGACGACTCGACCTCCAAAGTGATGATCCTGCCACCTGTAGGCGCCAGCCGGCTTTCGTTGGCTTCCTTCTCGCTACGCAAGGCCGACGTGGTCGGGTTGCCGGCGGGCGAGTCGCTGGAGGCGGGGAACATCTCGATGCCATTGGCGCCGGACGAGTGCACGGGGCGCACGCGACCGGTGACGGCGGATTGCGTGGACTTCCTCTACGAACTGGACGGGCGCTACTTCGACAACATGCGCGACTTCCTGAAGAGAGAACTGGGCTGCAAGCACCCGATCAAGGGCACGCAGGTAGACAACTACAGCTCGTACTTCAGCCAGGCGCGCTACGACTACCTCCACTCGCACGGCTACTGGCAGCACCCGAGCTTCCCGCACCAACCGTGGGACCGGGACGACTGGAGCATCGGCAACTCGCCGCTGGTCAACGCGGGCGGCGAGACGGTGGTGGCGCTGGCGGAGCGACGGGTGCGCGGCAAGCCTTTCAACGTCAGCGAATACTGCCACCCAGCGCCGAGCACCTACTGCGCCGAGCAAGTGCCCACCCTCGCCTCCTTCGGCGCGCTGCAGGACTGGGACGGTATCGCGTTCCACTGCTGGCTGGAACTCACCTACGACTGGCGCACCCGCGAGGTGAAGGTGCTTCCCGCCGAGAGGATCGACAGTTGGTTCAACATGGCGCGCCACCCGGTGAAGCTGGTCACCATGCCGTTCGGTGCACTGGCGTTCCGCCGGCGCGACGTGGCGCCGGCCCGCGAGGAGGCCGCCGTCGGGGTCACGTTAGACGAAGAGAAGGGCTGGCTGATTGACAAGGCTGCGAAGACGTGGCGGTCGTTCAACGTCGCCGCCGGCAAAGGGGCGACTTGGCGGGACGCGTGCACACACCGGCTCAGCCTCGACCTGGGCGCGAAGACGGTGCCGTCGTTCGTGTCGCTCGAACTCAAGCGCGTCCAGTCCGACAACGGCGAACTGACCTACGACCAGAGCGACCCGACCGCGAGCGTGCTCACCGTCAACTCGCCGCGCGCCAAAGCTGTGATCGGCTTCGGTGCGGGCAAGACGTTCGAGTTGGGCGACGTCACCCTCAGACCCGGCCCGACCATGCAGGGCGGCTACTCCGTCGTCACCGCCTCCGCCGTGCGCGGGGCCGACTTCCACTCACCCGGCTCTGCAATCCTCGTGACCGCCACCGGCTACGTCGAGAACCAGGGCATGGTCTGGAACGCCGACAAGACCTCAGTCGGGAGCCAATGGGGCGACGGCCCGGTGCTGTGCGAAGGCATCCCGTTCGAGCTCATTCTGATGACCAAGCGCGCCAAGGCGTGGGCGCTGGACGGTCACGGTCGGCGCGTCGCCGCCGTCACCGGCGAGCCGGTCGCCGAAGGGACGCGGTTCGTCTTCGGCGCGCGGTACAAGACGCTCTGGTATGAGGTCGTTGCGGAGTAGGACCGGCCGGGCAGGTCAGGGAACCTGCGCCGCGTTCAGGGCAGCGTGAACGCTGCCAAGGCGCCGCGGTCGGTGGCGGCTGCGGTTTGGGTGCCGGTGACGACCAGGGCGTGTGCTCGGCCGGGCGTTGGGGCCAGGGCGAGCACCTCGCCGGAGGCGCTCAGTACGGCCACGCCGGCGGACCCGGCGGCGGCGACGAGTTGGAGTACACCGCCAGCTTGGCGGACGGCCAGGTCGCCGACGCCGTCCGGGAGGGCGGTGCGCCAGAGCTGCTTGCCGGTGCCGTCGAACGCGAACACGTTGGCACTCTCGGCCGCGCAGAGGACTTTGGGCTTCCCGTCGGCGTTGAGGTCGACGGTGAGGAGGCGCGTGGTCTTGTCGCCGACGTTGGCCTCCCACAGGACCTTGCCGGTGGCGTCGAAGCAGAGCAGCTCGCCGAGGTCGGTGCCGATGAGGACTTCGGGTTTGCCGTCGCCGTTCACATCGGCTGCGGCGACGGCGGTCTGCTCCGGGCCCAGGCGGCCGCCCTCGAAGAGCTTGGCGCCGTCGTGGGCGATCAGGTTGAGGCTGTAGTACGCGTTGCCGGCGACTACCTCGTCGCGCTTGTCACCGTCGAGGTCGGCGGCGCAGCCGACAGTGGCGGAGTGGGCGTAGATGACGTGCTTCCAGAGCAGCTTGCCGGCGGCGTCGTAGGCGCAGTAGAGCCAGTCCTTGCAGCCGCAGATGATCTCCGGGCGGCCGTCGCCGTCTACGTCGGCCGGGAAAACGGTGATCACGTCGGCAGGAATGCCGCGGTAGGCGGGCGGGTGCACGTGCCACAGCTCCGTTCCGTCGGCGGACAACAGGCCCAGGCGTTCGCCGTCGGCGCCGTAGAGAACCTCATCGACGCCGTCTCCGTTCACGTCGGCGCAGGCGAGGCAGTTCACCGCTGCACGCTGGTCGGTGCTGAAACTCCACAAGGTGGTGCCGTCGCTGACGGCCTCGATTGCGCCTGAATCGCTGGCCGCTACCACGCACTGCTTGCCACCTGCGAGCTTGCCGGTCGTCAGCGCGCGGATCTGCGGCAACACACCGGGGCGCGTGCCCATGACCTCGACCTCGGCGAGGTAGACGGTCGAATTCGGGCGGGCAGGGGAGAGGGTGAGGCGAAGCTGCTTCACCTGCTGCCGGACGGGCGCCTCGAACAGCGTGTTGAGGTTGCCGCCCCACTTCTGGGTGCCCGTCTCTTTGAAGGGCGCTGCGATTGGGCGCACGTCGTTGCGGAATCCGTCGGCGCTGACTTCGAGCTTGCGGGCGGAGACGTCCCACGAGTTGTTCATGTGCCACTCGCGGAGAACGACGCTGCTGACCTCCGTTTCAGCAGGCAGCTCCAGCGTTCCAGCGTCTCCGGTCGGTTCCATCCCTGATAGCGCACGCACTCCAAGCCGAGGCGGACCAGGAAGTTGGTGACGGCCAGGCGCTCCGCGTCGGAGAACAGACCCGTCTCCTCCAGCAGATCCCACGTGATTGCCACCCCGTGTGTCCAGGAGTCGCGAAAATCGCGGTCGTATCGGGCCAGCCCCTCGCTGTTGATGTACTGGTCTTTGGCGTAGTACTCCATGAGCGCCAGCAGCAGCGCGCGGTATGCCTGCGCCTGCCGCAGGTCGCCGGTCCGGTGGTAGCGGAACGCGCACTCGAGCATCCGCGAGACCCCGCTGCGCGCTTCACCCGGGCTGAACAGCGAGCGCCGACCGCTGTCGACAACGGCGTCGCGCGCCTCGTCGGTGAGCGGGGCGACGGCCTTCTCCTGGCGGTCCGCGGGGTCGCACTCCAGTTTCAGCAACCGCCCCAGCGTCAGGGCGCCCGGCTTGCCGGCGGCCTTCGCGAGGGCCGCAAACGCCTGCGCCCCGAGTCGAGTGCCTTCCGGGTAACTGCCGCCGACGAGGAGGGAGTTGTGTCCCCTGCCGAACGGGTCCTGCACCGACCGGATCACGTAGCCCTTCCGCCCCGTGTAGCCCACGTCCAGGCAGACGAAGAAGTTGTGGTAGAGCCGGGCGACGTGGCGGTTGTTGTCGAGGTGACCCAGCAGGATGACGTTCTGCGTGTTGGCTTGCTCCGAGGTGAGTTGGGTGTCGGTCAGCAGCGGCAGTTCGACGCCCGTGGCGTCTTTGACCGCCGCCTGGATCACCCCGGCGGCCTCGCGCCAGGGAGGCGCGTCGGCGTGGCAGATCACCGCAGCCGCTTTGCCGGCCGCAACGAGGACGGTGTCGAGAGCCAGCGGCCTGAGCTGTGCCGGGTCCAACGCGAGGCTGGCGAGAAGTGCCGTGTCCGCAGCGAGCGTGTCGACGGCAGGGGCGGGCGAGAGAGAGGCGAGAGTCATCAGGATCAGCGGGAGCATACGTGACACCTGCAGTCGGGAGAAAGTGACGACGGCAGGGGATTCGCCGGAGCGCGCGCGTCCCCTGCCTCGCAACGGCGCCCGCTTGCCGCGACCATCTCGCCGGTTGTACAATCGATCTCGCCGACAGCAGCATTCGTCCCGTCGGCCACACCCCTGGGCAGGAAGAGCATGCACAACGTCCCCGCCGAGCAACAGCGCCCGTCGTTCCTGTGGGACTACAACCTCTCCGTGGCAGACGTGCAGCACACACTCGCCTCGGGGTCAGAGGCTGAGCGGCGATGGCTGACCGAGCGCATACTCCTGCACGCTCCGTGGGACGAGATCTGGGAGTACCTGACTCCGCAGTCCATCCGCGCGGTCCTGCCAGCGCTAAAGCTGCCTGCACCCATCAAGGGAACGTGGAAGCGGGCACTGGAGCTGTGGGCGGGCGCGCCGGAGGCTGGCTGAATGACCGGAACGGGCAACGCTCCCCAGCAGCTTCTCTCGCCACTCCAGCGCCGGACGCTCCGGCGCCTCTTCGCTGACTACAGGGAACTCCAGGCGTTCTTTCTCACCGGCGGGACGGCTTTGGCTTGCTTCTACTTCGGCCACCGCCGATCTGACGACCTGGACCTGTTCACGGTGGCACCGGAGGCGTTGCTCACGATTCCGTCCGTCATGGCCGATCTCGGGGAGCGCGAAGGGCTGACGGTGGAGCGCTCGCGGGACTTCACGTTCATGCAGCAGTTCCTGGTCTCTGACCCCAACGACCCGACAGCGCCCGTGCTCCGTGTCGAGTTCGTGCAGGACCTCCAGACGCAGTTCGGTGAGCGCCGGAACTTCGACGGGATCTTGGTCGACGACCCACGCAACATCGGCTCAAACAAGGTGTGCGCGGTCCTGGGGCGCACCGAACCAAAGGACTTTGTCGACCTGTACGTTCTGCTTCAGCAGGGGTACGACTTCGATGAGCTCTTCGCCGAAGCCCGGCAGAAAGACGGGGGGCTGACACCGTTCCTGTTCGCCGCCTGCCTTCGCCAGGTGACGTCGTTCTCCCGGTTGCCCAACATGGTTTGGAGCTTGCGCGTGGAGGACGTGCGGGCGTCGTTGCTCTCGCTTGCCGACCGTCTTCTTGAGCGTCTCAACCCGCTTCAGGAGCAGAGGTAGTGTAGCCGCCGGCGCCAGTCGACGGACTCCCATGTCGCACGGGTCCACGCGCTGGCGCGCGCGGCTACGGAGCGGCTTTCGGCCCGCCCTGCACCGCCGCGACGTACTCCGCCAGCGTCTGCAGGTTCGCGATGAACTCGCTGGAGTACATCATCTGCAGCTTCGTGCTCTCGTCTGTCTCGTAGCCGATACGGCCTTCCTTGTCGGTCACCTGCTCCGTCTTGGCGACGACCTTGACCCAGCGGCCTTGGTCGTCCTGGGCTTCGATGATCTTCTTGACCGCGTCGGCTTTGCCCTCGGTGACCGCCGCCCATTCCTCGGCGGTGTTGACGTGATTGCGCTGGGCAAGGAAGTAGTCGCGGCCCTTCGCCTTGAGCTGCTCGTAGCGCTTCATGCGGCTGTTGACGCCGTAGCCTGACTTGAAGCTGTAGTGAACCGGCAGGTCGTCGTCGGTGTAGACCAGCTCGTACTTCCGGGTGAAGTACAGGGGCTTGTTGGTCCCGATCTCGTAGAACCGCGCCCAGATGCCGTTGTCCTCGGTGCCGCCGATGCGGGAGCGCTTGTACCAGTCGATGGCTTTCCCGACGGCGTCCAAGTAGCGTTGGTCGCCGAATTCAATGTACATGTCCATCAGCAACTGCATGTTCCCGCACGACTCGCCGCCGGTGACTGACGCAGGCTCGAACTTGCGCGCCCAGGCCGGCTTCAGGTTCTCGTCGTACTGCTGCGCCCAGGTAGTCTGTGGCTCGGGCTGCTGCGAACGGAGGTAGAACTCCAGGCACCGCTTGACGCTGTCCAGGTACCGCTGGTCGCCGTACTGCTTGGCGGCGAGGAGCATGGTGCGTACGCAGTCGCTCAGGGTGTTGTCGTTGAAGGTCGGGTAGCCAGCATAGCCCTTGGGCGGCGGGTAGCGTTGCGGCCAGGCGCCATTCCAGAGGCCGCCCTTGAACTGGGCCGTGAGGAAGCAGTCGAGAGCGCGCTTCACTGCAGCGTCGATCTCCGGGTCATCGACGTACTGGTCCACCGCCATGAGGAACCGCGTGGCGCTCTGGGTGTTGTCGTCGTCGAAGGTGGTCGTGTTGAGGAGCTTAACGTAGTTGGCTGTCTTCTCAGGGTCGAGATGGCGGTAGCGGTTCGGGTTACGGAGGAGGTCGAACTCGATCTGATAGGCCCAGCCGCCCGATTCGAGCTGTCCCCACGCAAGGCAATGCGCCGCCGCCACCGCGGCGTCCAAGTAGAGCTGCTCGCCGGTCGCCTCGTAGGCGCGGACGAACGCGATGCCGACGGAAGGCGTGCCGGGCGGCTGCACCCAGTTGGTCGAGAGCGGCAAGTTGCCGCTCTCGCCTCGGCGACGGGTGACGAAGTCGGTGCTGTACTCCCAAACGTACCCGCCGTGGGAGGCGACTTGGGTCGCCCAGTGCTCGCCGGCTTTGCGCAGGGCCTGGCGAGCTTGGGCGGGTAGACCGTCCTCCGCAAGGACCTGGCCGACGAGCGGGAGACTGAAAAGCGCGGTCAGCATAAGCGGGGTGAGTCGGTTCATCGTTTGCTCCTGGTGTGAGTGATGGAGGGGATCGGCGCCGGGCAGGCGGCTCAGTGCGGCGATTCCCGGTGGATCGAGCCCCGGAGAACAGCGCGGTAGGCTTCCGCGATTTGCCGAGCGGTGTTGTTGGCGTCGAACAGGGCGGCGGCTCTTTCGCGCCCAGCAGCGCCGCGCTCCTGCCGGAGTGCCGGGGAATCGACGAGCCGTTGAAGCGCTTCGGCCAGCGACAGCGGGTCACCCGGCTGGACCAGAGCGCCGGCGTCGCCGACGACTTCGGGGATCGAGCCTGACAGCGTGCTCACGACCGGCTTTCCACACGCCATGCTCTCGGCCACCACCATCCCAAACTGCTCCTGCCACTTGGGCGCCGGCACGCTGGGCAGGCAGAACACGTCCGCCAGGTTGTGAACTGCTGGCATGTCGGAGTAGGGGACAGCCGGGCGGACAAACACAGCGGCCCCGATTCCGAGGTCGTTGGCTCGCTGCTGTAGCCCCCGTCGCTCGGGCCCGTCGCCGACGTAGTGGAGTGTCACCGCTGGGTGGGATTCGCGCAGCATTCGGAAGGCGTGGAGCAACTCGTAGACTCCCTTCTCCCGAACGAGGCGCCCCACGAACAGGAGGACGAGGGCATCGTCCGCGAGTGCCCACTCGGCGAGCAACGCCGCGTCCTTAGGTTGTGGCTGGAAGCGCTCCAAGTCGATGCCGGGGTAGACCACGCGCACCCGCTCCGGGCCCACACCTTCGAGTCGAAGCGCCAGCGCAGACCGCTCGGAGGTTGCCAGGAACAGGTCCGCCGTCTCGCGGACCCTTTGCTTAACGGCGCGCGCTTGCGGCAGCTCCTCGTGGGCGAACGGGAGATTCTCCCAATGAGTGACCACGAGCCGGAAGGTGTCGAGTAGCCACCTGAGCCGCGCCGGTTGCACGGAGAATCCGTGGAAGGTCTCGGCGGTGTGGACGAGGTCGAACGAAGAGAGGTGTTCCTCCAAACCGGTGAGGAAGAAGCCGGCACTGTACCAGCGCCTGAAGAGGCCTGCTCCCACGCGCCCGGCGGGACCGGCTGTTAGCAGTCGCGCGCTGAGGCAGGGAAGCCGCAAGACCTCCAGCGCGCCGTCATCGCCCAGTTGGCCGGCGCGCAATGCTGCGATCGGGCAGAGGTCGAAGTCGCCCAGCAGCGGGCGAAATGACTGGTACTCGCTGGCGTTCAGGAACGGCCCCCGCACGAGGGCGACCCGAGGCTTCGAGGCAGGGAGAGAGGCATTCACACGTGTTCACTCCTCTGGACCGAGGGACGCTACTTCCGCGTAAAGCTGCGCAGTCTGCCAGGCACAGCGGTCCCACGAGAACTCCGCCGCGCGGCGGAGGCCGCGCTCGCGGAGCGTGGAGCGCAGTCCGCGGGATTCCAGAACGTCGCCCAGTGCGGAAGCGATTGCCTCCACGGAGTAAGGGTTCACGAGAACCGCGGCGTTTCCTGCCACTTCGGGCAAGGAGGAGACGGCTGAGGTGATCACCGGGGCGCCGCTCGCCATGGCTTCCAGCACCGGCAGCCCGAACCCTTCGTAGAGGGAGGGGTATACGAAGACTTCGGCGGCAGCGTAGAGCGCCGGCAAGTCCTCGTCGCGCACGTATCCGGTGAACCGTACCAACTCGTGCAGAGCGCTGTCGAGGCGCCGCGTGAGCGCCGCTCGGGCGGCGGGCGACACGTGGCCGACCAGCACAAGCGAGGTGGGTGCCGCGACGTTCCGCATCACGGACTGCCACGCAAGCACAAGTCGCTCCACGTTCTTCCGGGAGTGTCCGAAGCCGACGCCGAGCACGTAGGGGCGCGTCAGGCCGTGCCGCCGGGCGACCGCCGCCGCCGATTCGGCCGGGTCCTGCGGCGAAAAGGCGCGGGCGGCGGCGTACGGCGTAACGCGAAGCTTCCGCGGCGAGAGACCAAACGTCCGAACGATATCTCGTTTCGTCGCGAAGGTCGGGACGACCACCAGGCGGGACCGCAGCATCGACAGCCCCACCAGAAGGGTCTGCATCACGTACTCCCGCAAGGAGAACCAACGAGGGAACAGCCGGAACGACACGTCGTGGACGGTCACAACCGTGGCGCACGGAGCCAGCGGCGGGACGACATAGACGGCATGGAAGACATCGATGCCGTCCTGAGTCAGTGCCTGCGGAACAGCGACCGGAGTCCAGGTGGCGCCACGAGAGGACGGGACTCGGCGCACCCTGTAGCGG
>Ga0210020_1001802_pt1 | contig 17902 bp, 10 predicted proteins | sample CryGeymeta201514_FD_183980 | JGI IMG/M metagenome (GOLD analysis project Ga0210020, IMG submission 183980) | Groundwater microbial communities from Crystal Geyser aquifers in Utah, USA - Crystal Geyser metaG 2015-14 (SPAdes) (version 2) | ecosystem: Environmental > Aquatic > Deep subsurface >... | reverse complement strand
ATAACTTAAAAAAACAAGCTGACGGAATGCAAATTTTTATAAATTCACAGAATAATGCTTCAAATTTCCAAAAATCTGCGTTCAGCCACATTCAAATAAGAGATTTGTCCTTCGATTTTCCTCTGTGCCTCCGTGTCTCAGTGGTGAGTTGTTATGTGTTTATGCGGTAAAAATGTCATAATTAGAATTGCTGGCCATGCGATAAATTTATTTGACTTTAACCAGTTCCTATGCTATAATTATATAATTACTCGGCTGTACCGGAAGAAATGCCTATCGCAAATGAGTAGGAGGATGCCGATGATTGAAAAACAAATTGGGCAGTTACTCGTTGATGCAGGGATAATCACTGAAGAACAGTTGCAAAAGGCATTGAGAATACAAAAAAAGGAAGGCTATAGGCTTGGTCGAGTTTTAGTAGGATTAGGGTTTGTTTCAGATGTGACCATGATAGAATTTTTGAGTCATCAGGTAGAGCGTATGGTGGAAAGGTGTGAGCAGAAACATCCTGAGCTTTTTCAAAAAGAGCATGTTCCAACAATTACTCAAAAGCAGACAACCCATACTTATTCTAAGCATCCAGACCTGATGCTTTCTCGTTTAGCATTAGAACAGGATGCTGGTAAGCGAATTGATGCATCTAATCGAAGGTTAGAGATGGCGAATGAATCTTTTCAGAAACAAAACTATGATGAGGTTTTTGCGAATGCATATTTAGCCATCCATCATCTTGCTCAGGTGGCTAAGTATTTGGATAATTATATAGGGTTTCGAGAGCATGAGATGGAAGGCATGAAGTTTGTCCATACTGGAAGAACAGGAATTGGTCAGGTGCATAGAATTCCGGTTGTTTCGGAAAAGCCCTATCAAGGGAAGCAGGATGGTGTTGATAAAAAGAAGGCAACTCAGACACTTGAAACAGCACAGAATTATTTTACAAAGGTTAAAACAGCCTTTGCAAAAGAAATGCAGAAGTATGATGAAGAAAGTTGATGAGTTTATAAGTTGATAGGTTTATAGGTTAAAGGAACACAGATTATAAGCCTATAAATCCTTCCCTTTCCAACCCATCAACTATTCAACTTATCAACCTATCAACTTTTTGTGTCTTCGTGGTCAGTAATTATGTCGTAATATAAAATTAGAACTACATTAGTTCCAGAGGAGAGTTTGTAATGTCAAGTACAGTTATTATCGGTGCCCAATGGGGTGATGAGGGCAAGGGAAAGATTATTGATATTTTTGCACAGGAATCAGATATTATTGTTCGGTATCAAGGGGGAAATAATGCTGGGCATACCATTATTATTGATAAAAATGAATTTATTCTCCATTTAATTCCATCTGGCATTTTGAGAGAAAATAAGATTTGCGTTATTGGTCATGGGGTTGTTCTTAATCCGGAGGCATTCTTAAAGGAGTTGGAATACCTGAAGGAAAAAGGGATAAGTGTTAAGGGCAGGGTATTTATCAGTGAAATGACGCACATGATCATGCCGTATCATCTTCATCTGGATTCTGCATCTGAAAAGGAATACAAAATAGGCACAACCATGCGCGGGGTAGGTCCTGCTTATGAGGACAAAATAGGTCGGCATGGAATACGGGCAATTGACCTGTTGGATAGGGATGTGTTTGAGGAAAAATTAAAGAGAAATCTGATGATGAAGACTTACAAATTAGGGGATAGCTTTGATTATAAAAAGATCAGCGAAGAATATCTTGCATTTGGCGAGATACTAAAGGGATATATTAAGGATACTGCTCTTTTTCTGTTTGAGGCATTAAAGGAAGGAAAAAAGATTCTTTTTGAAGGGGCACAGGGTACGCTTCTGGATGTTGATTATGGCACCTATCCTTTTGTAACATCATCCAATGCCTCGGTTGGCGGGGTGTGTACAGGCACAGGAATTCCACCTAATAAACTCGATAAAATAATAGGCATAACAAAGGCTTACTCTACCAGGGTTGGAGAGGGTCCATTCCCAACAGAGCTACATGGGGAGTTTGGAGAAGATATGAGAGAAAAGGGGAATGAGTATGGTGCTACCACAGGAAGACCTCGAAGATGCGGCTGGTTTGATGCGGTTGCCTTAAGGTATTCTGCCAGAATAAATGGCTTTAATAGCCTTGCTATCACCAAACTTGATGTCCTTTCTCATCTTGATACAATAAAAATATGTGTTGGCTATAAATACAATGGGCAAATTATAAAGGATTTTCCATCTTCCTTAAGTATTTTGAATGGTTGTGAACCAGTATATGAAGAGTTGCCTGGATGGAAACAGGATATTGCCAATGTTAAGTCTTTTGATGAGTTTCCAACTCAGGCAAAGGATTATCTGAAAAGATGCAGCGATCTGGTGGAAACACCAATTGAGCTTGTGTCTGTGGGGGCAGAACGGAGTCAAACAGTATGGGTGTAACCTCGTTTATGGACTAAGGACAAGCCTTCTGCTTGGAGGTCTAAAGCCCTCCGCTACATTTATTATAAATATTCGACCTGTGCAACCGGAATTTCTTCTCGCAGAGACACAAAGCACACAAAGGACAGAAAAGAAGAAAAATCTCATATGTCTTTGTGATCTCTGTGGCTTTGCGAGAAGAAATAAGCGAGCCTTGTGAGCTTTGCGTAATCTTTGCGTTCTTTGTGTTAAAAAACTCGCTTGCACAGATCGTAAATATTTATGGTTGGGTGCTTATCCGCTATTTACAAGGAGGAGAGAATAATTATGCTGAATGAAAAGATGACCAATATAGGACAAGCTGCTCTAAATGGAAAGGATATTACTGATAAGGAAGCTATCTCTCTGATCAAGGCACCACTCTATGAGCTTCTTTTTTGGGCAAATGCTGTGCGAACCAAGTTCAAAAAGGATAAAATAGACACATGTGCAATAATCAATGCCAAGAGTGGTAAGTGTCCGGAAGATTGTAAATTCTGTGCCCAATCCTCTCATTATTCAACGGTTGTTCAAAGCTATCCCCTTGTTGAAGAGGAAAGGATATTAGAGACTGGACATTATGCTGGTAAGGTTAAGGCTAAAAGATTTGGGATAGTAACCAGTGGACAAAGGCTTTTGGATGAAGAAATCGATAAGATTTGTAGAGCCATTAAGCGATTAAATCGGGTGAGTACTGTCCTTCCCTGTGCATCTTTGGGCAAATTAACCATAGATTATGCAGAGAGGCTTAAGGAAGCAGGTCTAAATCGTTACCATCACAACCTTGAAACCTCAGAAAAATTCTTCCCCAATATTTGTACTACCCATAGCTATGCAGAACGAATAAGCACAATAAAGATTGCTAAGGATGCAGGGTTTGAGGTCTGTTCAGGCGGGATATTTGGGCTTGGAGAAACATGGGATGACAGGGTGCAATTGGCCATGACCTTAAGGGAACTGGGTGTTACCTCTATCCCATTGAATTTTCTGAACCCTATTCAAGGTACCCCTCTGGGTGAAAATAAACTTCTCTCGCCACTTGAAGCCTTGAGAATAATCGCTATCTTTCGGCTTATTCATCCAAAACAAGAGATACGGATAGGCGGGGGACGGGAGATAGTTTTGAGGGATATTCAAAGCTGGATTTATTATGCTGGAGCCAGCGGCATAATGATTGGTAATTATCTAACTACCACTGGAAGGGCACCAGAGGAGAATTTGCAGATTATAAAAGACCTTGAATTAACCGTAGATGAGTAAGGTAGTAATTATTACCGGGGCATCAAGGGGACTGGGGGCAAGGCTTGTCCAATACTTTAGTGATGCTCAGTTTTCTGTGGTAGTTAATTACAATAAAAATAAGACAAAAGCAGAAGAAATAGCTCAAAGATTAATGGAAAATGGCAGGGAAGTAAAGGCAATCAAGGCTGATGTGTCAAAGCCATGCGAAGTAAATGCCATGATAGATATGGTGTTATCATCATGGGGCAGAATAGATGTGCTGATAAATAACGCTGGCGTGGTCAATGATAACCTGCTAATTAAAACCTCAGATAATTCATGGCAAGAGATAATAACTACCAACCTGTCTGGTACCTTCATATGTATACAGGCTGTAGCCGAGGTAATGTCCAAACAATGCGATGGGCATATCATCAATATTTCATCAATTTCCGGAATACGAGGACAAAAAGGTCAGTCAGCCTATGCAGCATCAAAGGCAGGCATATTGGGGCTAACAATGTCTGCTGCTAAAGAACTTGGAGAATATAATGTCAGGGTAAATGCTGTTCTGCCCGGCTACCTTTTGACTGATATGGGTGCATCTGCGGTCAAAGCAAAAGAACAGGCAAAAAAGATGAGTGTTTTGCACAAGCTCTCAAGTTTGGATGAGACCGCTTCTTTTATCGTCAATCTTAGCCAGATGACTGGTATCTCTGGGCAGGTGTTTAGCTTGGATAGCAGGGTTTGCGGGTGGAGGACGGATTTTCCAATTCGTTAAATGACAGATGTTTCGGTGCCTGCGGGGACAAAAACAGATAGCAAACATAGAAAAAGCTGAGTGAATTAAAAAATCTCTAATATTAGGAGTTATCAATGCCAACATTACAATTCAAAGGCAAGAATATCATCTGGAATCATCATCTTTCCATACCTTATCATACACTGAACGAGGTGGAACATCTACATTTCCAACCGGAAAAGGCGAATGGCAATCTTATCATCGAGGGAGACAATCTCCTTGCTCTGAAATCCTTGCTTCCGCAATACGCAGGAAGAGTAAAATGTATTTATATTTATCCGCCGTATAATACGGGAAATGAAGGCTGGGTTTATAACGACAATGTCAACAATCCTATGTTCAAGGAATGGTTGGGCAGGGAAGTGGGAAAGGATGATTTGACACGGCATGATAAATGGCTCTGTATGATGGTGCCAAGATTGAAACTGCTGAGGGAATTGCTGGCGGAGGATGGGGCGATTTTTATTAGCATTGATGATAATGAGTTGAAAGACTTATTACAAATAATGGATGAAATCTTTGGTGAGAAAAACTTTAGAAATATAGCTATTATTCGTCGTGGTATTAAAAGTGTTCAGGCACAATTTGAAACAGTTGATCGGTTAAATTATGGCTGTGAATATGTTGCAATTTATACCAAAGATGAAGACTTCAAGTTTACGAAATTTGAAATTGAATTAGAAAACGGGAAAGATGGTAGTTGGAATAATCATTGGCGAGGGACTGATCGCCCTTCAATGAGGTATGAAGTATTTGGTATAACTCCAGAGACAGGACAATGGAGATGGGGAAAGGGACGGAGTTTAGTAGCTATTGATAATTACAACCAATTGCTTGATGAGTTAAATAAAAAACCAAAAACGATAACACAGGAAGAAATAGATAATTGGTATAAAAAGTATATATCAGAAAATGGAGATGACATTGATCTTTTACGACTTTCTTTAAATGGGAAACCGGAACATTATATAGCCCCATCTGAAAGTAAATTAGCAAGTACACACTGGAATGATTTAAAACCTAGTGGAAGTAGTCAAGTTAAAGCTATCTTCGGCAAAAAGATATTCGATAATCCAAAATCCATTGATTTGGTAAAAAGAGTTATACAATTTATTGAAGGCAATAAAAAAGATTCAATAGTTCTCGACTCCTTCTCCGGTTCCGGCACCACCGCCCACGCCGTTATGGACTTAAACAAAGAAGACGGCGGCAACCGCAAATGTATTCTCATTCAAATGTCCGAATCAACAGCGACCGAGCCTGATAAAAATATCTGCAAAGACATTACCCGCGAACGAGTAAAACGAGCCATTGAAAAATATGGTTACGATTCCGGCTTTCAATATTTCAAGGTTGGTATTCCTATTGACGCCGAGACCCTGCTTTCCGGCAACCTGCCAACATTCAATCAATTTGCTGAATATGTGTACTACCTCTGCACAGGAGAAAGTCCCAAAAACAAATCTGCCATTAACGAAGAATCCTGCTTTGTGGGTGAACATAGCAATTTCGTCATCTATCTTGTTTATAAACAGAATTTTGATGAGCTAACTCGCATGGCACTTAATTTAAGCCTTGCTGAAAATATCACTGCCAAGCACCCGAAGAAAAAAATCATCGTTTACACCCCGGCTTGTTTTCTTGAAGAAGACTACATGAAAGAGAAAAACATTGATTTCGTAGGTATACCATACAATCTCTTTCATCGATTGGGGGTGTAGCGTGTTTCTAAAAGATTATCAGGTCAAGGTTGTATCCGAACTCAAATCATTTTACGGCAAAGCAAGAGAAACCAAGGATGCTTTCGATACCGCCAAAAAGGCATTGCCTATCGAGATGCGGCATGTCCTGAATTGGGTACAAACGACATTTCAGACAGTGGTCAAGGAATACAAAGACCGCTGCACTAACGGACTTGGTGAATACTATCCCCGTATCATTATGAAAGTACCAACTGGTGGCGGTAAGACACTTCTTGCGGTGGAAGCTATCCGCGAATATCAAAACATCTTTGCCCGTAAACGATGTGGGCTTGTTGTGTGGATTGTTCCCAGTGAAACGATATATTCCCAAACTGTACAGAAACTCCGTGACAAGGCAAACCCCTTGAGGCAACTCCTTGATCAGGCAAGTGGAAACAAAACCCTGATTCTGGAAAAAGGGCAACGGCTTACCATACATGATATTGAGGAAAATCTGGTTATCTTGTTTGTAATGATTCAATCCATCAGCCGTCAAAACGGAAAAGAAGCCCTCAAGGTATTTCAGGATTCAGGTGGATTTGAGAGTTTTTTTCCACAGGATAACCGCTATGACCTTCACGCAGAACTGAAAAAAAATTGCCCAAACCTTGATGATCTACCAGCAGTGTTTGGACATATTGTAAAAACAAGTCTTGGAAATGCTATTCGTCTTTCTAAACCATTTATCATCATTGACGAAATTCATAAAGTTTTTTCTGATATGGCACGAAAAACCATTGATGGACTCAATCCTGAAATGGTTTTGGGACTTACTGCCACACCAAAAACGGAAATGAATATTCTTGTTACCATTACCGGGCTTGAACTAAAAAATGAGGATATGGTCAAATTAGATATGCACATTATCCCACCTTCTGGTCGCAAAGAAGACGACTGGAAAACAATGCTGCAAGAAATCAAAGAGCACAGGGACAAGCTTGAAAAAAAGGCTATTGAGTACAGACAAAGCTCAGGGCTTTACATTCGTCCTATAGCGTTGATTCAAGTTGAGTCAACAGGAAATGATCAACGAGGTAAAGATACTGTCCACAGCTTGGATGTCAAGGAGTTTCTTGGCAAACTTGGAATAAACTCGGATGAAATAGCTCTTAAGACCAGCTCTCAGAATGACATTGAAGATGTAAACCTTTTTGCTTTGGATTGTAATATCAGATATATCATCACTAAATATGCCTTGCGAGAGGGTTGGGATTGTTCATTTGCTTATATTCTTGGTATTATTCCAAATGTTAATTCAGATAACGGGCTTACTCAACTTGTTGGTCGAATCCTTCGCCAACCCTTTGCCAGAAAAACGGGTGTACCTGAACTTGATGAAAGTTTCGTTTATTATTCCAAAGGTGATACCCGGTCAATTCTTGAGAAAGTAGATGCCGGATTCAAAAGAGAGGGACTGGAAGATCTTGTTCCCAAAATTAAAGTTAGTGATAATGAAATGATTAACAAAACAAAAACAGTGAAAATTCGCAAGGAGTTCAGAGAATATGATAATGTATTTTATCTTCCTATCTGGGTGATGATAGGCAAGGGTAACAAAAAACGGTGTTTTTCTTATGAACTTGACATTAAACCATTTATCGATTACTCGTCATTCACCATTACCAATGAGGTCATAAAACGGTTAGAAGACTCTTTCAGTGATGAAACAAAAGAACGGCGATCAATTATTGTAACTTTGGATGTAGAAAGCAAGGTTTCTACAAAGTACGAACATTCAGAAATTAACCAAATGAAAGAAATCAACATTGATTATTTAACCCGGCGATATGCTGAATTGATGGAAAATCCATTTTATGCCCGAAAAATAGCCTCATCTCACACTGAAATACTTATTAAAACTATCGGTAATGAAAAGGTTGAAGAGAATTTTGGCTATATATCGGCATTTCTATATAATTTGCTTTTAGAAGTAAAGCTAAAGGGAGAAGAAAGCCTTTTTATAGGCTATCTCAATTCTAATAAAATAGTCCTTGCGGTATCAGATATTAAAGAACTCGGATTCAGGATTCCCAGTGAAGAAAATATTGTAGTCGGACGGATGCCTAACCCGTACAAGTATTATCTGTTTGAAGATGTTGAACTTTTTTCAATGAATAGTCTTGAACGAAAAGTTGGTGATATTCTTGATAAACAGGAAAAAATTCTCTGGTGGTTTCGTAATAAAGTTTCAAGGGGTTGGTACTCTATTCAAGGATGGCAAAAGTACAGGTTATGTCCAGATTTTATTGCTGCCAGAAAAAACAATAACAATGAGTTAGAACTTGTTTATATTCTTGAAAGCAAGGGTGAGCAGTTAATCGGAAATCCTGACACTATTTACAAACAGAAAGTCTTGAATATCATGACTGAGCAGAAAAAGCAAAAAGCTATTTGTCATTATGAACGGATGGGATTTGGACAAATTAATGATAATGTGGAATTTTATCTCGTGGAACAAGGCAAGGAAGAAGAGGAGTTAAGGAAGTATTTCAAATAGAAGCATAAATTGTCTAATATTTTATGTCCCACTTGAGTATACACACAACAATAAACTATTGTCCTATAAAAAAATGATTAATCAAGCAAAAATTCATCTTAAAAATATTTTTGGATACGAAGAATTTCGACCACTTCAGCGGGAAATTATTGAGAATATCCTTAAACGAAGGGATACACTGATTATCATGCCCACTGGTGGTGGGAAATCTCTGTGCTATCAGATCCCTGCATTGCTATTTGAGGGATTAACCGTTGTTGTTTCTCCGTTGATTTCATTGATGAGCGATCAAATTGGACAACTGAGAGAGCTTGGCATTAAGGCTGTTGCCTTAAATAGCATCATATCATATTCAGAGTATCAGAATAATATAGCCTGTATTATGAAAAATGAGGCAAGGCTGGTGTATCTTGCCCCTGAAACCTTATTGATGCCAAAAACATTAGAGATATTATCGAACAGAAAGGTGGATTGCATAGCCATTGATGAGGCACATTGCATCTCAGAATGGGGACATGATTTTCGTCCTGAATACAGGAAAATTGTTGGGGTTCGGCTACAATTTCCCAAAGCCGTTTGTGTGGCATTAACAGCTACAGCAACGCCGAGAATACAACAGGACATAAAGGATTGCCTGCATTTTGAAACATCCAATGAGTTTATTGCCAGCTTTAACAGGGAAAATCTCTTTCTCCAGATTGTTCAAAAAATCAATCCTGTTAAGCAAACGATTGAATTTCTTGAAAAATTTCCAAATCAGTCAGGGATTATCTACTGTTTAACCCGTAAAGAGGTGGATGGACTGGCTGGAGTGTTAAAAAATGCAGGCTTTTCCGTGAAGCCATATCATGCTGGGTTATCTGATGAAGAAAGGCATCAGAATCAAGAGCTTTTTATCAGAGATGACATTCAGATTATGGTGGCAACCATTGCCTTTGGGATGGGAATAAATAAGCCCAATGTTCGTTTTGTCCTGCATTATAATCTGCCCAAAAATATTGAAGGTTATTATCAGCAGATTGGACGGGCAGGAAGAGACGGTTTGAGGGCAGATTGTCTTTTGTTATTCAGCTATGGGGATATTATTAAAATAAAATATTTCATTAACCAGAAGGATGAAAAAGAGCAACGCATTGCCAATATTCATCTCAATGCCTTGGTTGGATTTGCGGAAACCAATGAATGTCGCCGTATTCCCTTGCTGAGATACTTTGGTGAGCAATATTCATTGCCCTCTTGTGAGATGTGTGATAATTGTTCATCACCAGAGCACGAACTTGTTGATATTACTATTCCAACTCAAAAATTTTTATCATGCGTAAAACGCACAGGTGAATTGTTTGGAACAAGTCATATCATTGATGTTCTGCGGGGGTCAAAATCCCAGAAAATCATCAACTTCAACCATGATAAATTATCCACCTATGCTATTGGCATGGAATATTCAAAACAACAGTGGTTTTATTTATCACGGCAATTCCTTCAAAAAGGGTTATTGAGGCAGGATATGGAGTTTGGTGGCCTGCGGCTTACCCCACAGGCATGGGAGGTGCTGCAAGGAAAGAACCATGTTTTTGGAATGTTAGAGGAACAAAAAGATACTTATACTCGGGGCAAGAAGGAAGAGTACGACTATGATAAGGTATTGTTTGAGCAATTGCGACAAAAACGCAAGGAGTTGGCTGACAAAACCAGCGTTCCACCCTATGTCATTTTTCCTGATAAAACGCTAATTGAAATGGCAACATTTTTCCCACAATCAGGGGAGGCTTTGTTTCAATTGCATGGGGTTGGAGCCATAAAATTTGAAAAATATGGCAATATTTTCCTTGAATTACTCTGTCAATATTGCCAGACACATCATATTGAAGAGAAGTTTAAGCTAATAAAGGCTGTTTCATTTGTTTCCTCTGAGAAAATTGGAAAACACAGGCATATTCTTGTTGGCGAAGGGTTTAATTCCGGGAAATCCATTGAAGAACTTACAGCCGAGTTTTCCGTTAAACCAAATACTATTATTAGTCATTTGTATAAATATATAACAGAAGAGGGCTCTTCACTCCGCTATAGTGATGAATTTCTTACCCTTTTAACCATTTCCCCTGAGCAAAGGGAGGCAGCCTTTAACGCATTTGACAGAATGGGTACTGAGCGATTGAAGCCGGTTTTTGATGCCTTAGACGGACAGGTGAGCTATGATGAGCTGCATCTTCTCAGATTGTGGTTTCTGGTGGGGAAAACCGGGGACATCGCTCGTTTTTGATAATTCGTAACTACTCACCACAAAGGCACGAAGACACAAAAAGTTGATAAGTTGAATAGTTGATGGGTTGATAAGTGGATGAATTGATAGGAAATGTTTATGAATTATGAATCTGTGTTCCTTTAACCTATAAACTCATCAACCTATCAACCTATCAACTTATGTGTTCTCCGTGGTGAATTGCTTTACCTGAGTAGTTACGATAATTCTTGCCATAATGAGAATTGCTGCTGCGTACCAATAATTATCTTGACATCCTGCCTGAATTGTTGTATTATAATCATGAGGTAACCCATGAAAAAATTGGTTTTTATTTTCCTCCTGTTATTTATTGTTCTATCCGCAACTGCATCCATTATTGCCTATCAAAAAGGCTTTCCAACCAAATGGGCAAAGGAAAGGATAATTGCACTCATGGAACAAGGGATGAATATCCATGTTCAGATTGATGATATCGCCTTTGGCTTTCCTAATAGATTAATTATTAACGGATTGAGAATAAATCGGCAGGTTCCCGTAAGGGCAATCCTGCCAGAGGTGCTACCTTCTCGCAATTGCCTTCCATTGATTAAAGTAAAGCAACTAATTATCAAGTGTCGTCTCAGGGATATCATCCTCAGGAAACACCCATCTTCATATGGGATAGATAGGGTAATTATGAATTCACCAGAGCTTTATCTTTTCCGTTCCAGGGACGGAGTATGGAATATTGAGAACATTGGAAAGCCATACAAGCCTTCTTCGCATAGCCCCCCTGAATTCTTCTTGTTTACCAAAAATGGTAGAATAATCCTTCAGGATGACATGCAAGGCACCTCCACTGTTTTGTCCAAAATAATGGTAAATTATTCATTCGGTAAATTCAAGGCTAAGGCATTGGCTGGCGGTATTGAGCCAGAATCATTGACCCCTTTGCATTGTTTTGGGACCATCCATGCTGTATCCCCGATTAATATGAGCTGGGGTATAGAAATAAAAAAGGCTAACCTCTCCAGATACGCCTCATACCTTAACCTCCCATTTGGTCAGGTGTTAGATGGAGATATTCAAGCAAGCCTCAAGGGAAGGGCTGCCTGCTTTGGAACAGAAACTGGCAGGGGGCAGTCAGCAGTCAGTGGTCAGCAGTCAGCGGTCAGGAAAACAGAAACCGCCGGAGGTGCTGCCTCTGCCAGCGGGAATATCTCAAAGATGTGGACAAAGATTGGTGAATATACCATTTATGGAATATCTGGACAGGTAGGTGTTCAGGATGGGAGGTTTCTGCTCAAAAATGCAAGGCTTCCCTTTAATCAGATAAATGGTACCTTCAGGTTAACCTCAGATAGTAAAACTGTAGGGGCTGGTTCTAAACCAGCCCAAATACCAGAGAATGTATTGCCTGTAACCACCCTGAAGGCATGTCCCCTAAGGGCTGTTATGTGTGATGCTGAGGTGAAGGCTACGGTTGTCGTGCCGGATATAAATAATCCCGAAACACTCATCCAATTTTCCACCTCAAGGTGTGATGCTGCAAATTTAAGGTATCTGACAAATATCAGTAGCTTACGAGATTATTTCTCAAGGCTTAAATTTAGAACAAGCTTGCAATTCAATGGCAAGATAGTCCCATCCCCTTTTACAATTTCAGGCAGGCTAAAAACAAATAATTTTATTGGTAAAGAGAAATTTCCGGCAGAAGCAGGTTTTATCTTCAGGGATGATGTTTTTGATTCTGTGGATATAAACATTGATGGAAAAACTAAGCTGAATGGCAAAGTTTCTTTTTTGCCAGAACGCCCCTCTGATTTTGTCGTTACATGTTGTCAATCAAGGGCTTTTCCCCTGCTTGGATTATTCGGGGTCAAGGCAATGTCAGAGATTGAAAAGGGAAATATCTCCGGAAAACTAAGGATGAGAGGCAACAATTATGAGGGTAATCTTACCCTTGATACGCATGGGCTTTTCCAGAAGGCAGTGTTAAACATCAAACCGCAGGGGATTGAGGCAATCATTACTCAATCTGAGGGTGGCAAGATTGTTGCCAATTGCCAATTGTCTCCATCCTTAAAAATTGACGCATCTGTCCATGATTTTATTTACAATCAATCTAAATATTCCCTTGATGCTGCCTTAAACACAGACAGAAAGATAATGCTTTCCAATGTTATTATCAATCAAACAGACTACCCGCCGTGGCATGGGGGGGTAAACTATGATAATCATACCTTAAAGATTAATTCTGCTTTGCCACAACCCCTTTTGATAAATGGGGTTATTGATAAAACTGGTCAGATAGATATGGATATTGCCTTTGAGAGGCTAAGATTAAACATCATTCACCCTGCTGTAAATGGCAATGCAGATGGCAAGATACAGCTAAGGGGTAATATCTATAAACGGCTGTCTCTATCAGGGGAAGGGATACAAATCCGTGATAGCCTGCTTTCCAGCAACACTGCAACTGCTAATCTCTCTCTAATAAAAAGAGAGAACATGCTCAGTATTCCGTATCTTTCATTTGCTCAGGATAATAGTAGCGTTTATATCTCCGGGCTTATAAACACCTCAAATGGGGCACTAAAATCTGCAAGCCTGAATGCCCAAATAAATAATCTACTTTTAGGAAATGTCCGGGCAACAACCACGGTTAAATATAATGGTCAAGCAGTTAAGGGGGCATTCAAGGGATCGCTTGTTTGTACCTCCGGGAATATAAACAATATAAATATATCCTCTGGCAGGATAGAGATAAAGCAGACAAAAAATGGCAATATCTTCTCTGGCAATATTCACACAAAGGATACAGGCGTGCTTGCCTGCTCCGGGCAATGGGATACCAATTCTATTATTGGTGAATTCACACTTAACAATATGAATTTGGCTAAGCTGCCATTTGATTACTTCAACCAGTGGCAAGGCAATGCCTTTATTCAGGGAAAGATTGAGGGGCAAATAAAAAATCCACGAATCTCAGCTAATTTTACATCATCTGGGTTAAAAATAGGTAGCAAGGAGGTAAAAACCCTTAGTGGCAACCTTTATTATGCCTCCCATCGTTTGTCCGTAGATGCCAACTTTGATGATGAATTGTTCTTTTTTGGGATGCTTGATGAAGAGATTAAAGCCAGAGTGAGAATAGAAAAGGGCAGATTGTCTCTCTTAAGCAGGGTATTGGGATTGCCTCCAGTGAGGCTTGACGGATTGATAAATGGTGAATTGAGCCTTACTGGAAAAAGGGATAACCCATTAATTGAAGGAGATGTAACTGTAGAGGGGTTTGAAAGCTATGGAGTGTTTGCGGATATTATTAAGGTTAAGGTCAACATTAAGGATAAGGTGTTTTCAACAACACAATTGTATGCCCAACAAGGCAAGGATAATCAAATAGTCATTGAGAAATGTATGATTGACCTTGTCCCTGATGGACGAATTAGCTTTGAAGCAAGGGCAAACTCATTTCAAGTAGCAAATATAACCCTTTCAGGCATAGTATCATGCAACGGAAGTATTACTGTAGGCAAGAGTGCTTCTGTAATGATTAATACCGGAAATATTGTGATTAATGACTCCTATGACCTGAAAAATCTTGCCTTTGGTGTCAGGTTTTTGACTGATAAATCACTTGAATTTATCAATTCCTCAGCAGAAAACAGTATCATGGGCAGGGTAAGGATGGATTCTAAGGATAAGGTAATTATTGATAACTTTAGCCTGTTTCGTCAGGGGAGAAAGATATTATCCATTGATGGCTGGACAAACCTTGCTGCAAAAGATATGGATGTAGGAATAGTCATGGATAAGGCTGATTTGACATTGCTTTCCCTGTATGTCCCCACAATCAAAAAAGCAGAGGGCATTGTTAATGGTGGATTGCATTTTGGCGGGCAGATGAATGATCCGGTAATAAACGGCTCTCTGAAATTTTCCGGGGCACTTAATACCTACCCCTTTGCTGCAAGGGTCAGGGAACTAAATGGTACGATTCATGTCGTGAATAACTCTATTATTCTGCAAAATCTTAGTGCAAGTATCGGCAAGGGCAGGCTAATTGCTGCCAGTAAGGGAGCATTTACACTGGCTGATATGAATATCTCTATTCGGACTGAAGACTCGCCAATCCCTATCCTTATCCCTGATTTTATTGAAAGCCATGGACGATATGGTGGTATTGAGCTGGATATGAATATAAGCGGTGCTGTCTCATCCCCCCTTACCACAGGACAGATTTATTTTATCAATACAGATTTCACCTACCCACCAAAGAAAACAAAGGACACACCCATTGGTTTCTTCGATAAAATGAGATGGGATATAGTGATTACTGGTAAGGATAATATTCGTTACTACAATGATTTCGTCAGTATCTACCTGAAAAAGAATGCGTGTCTCAGGGTTGTAAAGGATGATGAGCAATTAAACATTACTGGCAAGGTATTTGCCAGAGGGGGTGGGATAATTGATTATCTTGGCACAGAGTTTATTCTGAAGGATGGCTTATTGGAGTTTAGAGAGGGTGAACCCGTACCATATCTTTCTGCCTGTGCATGGGCAAGGCTGGATAAGAGAAAGATAATCCTCTCTCATCATGGATACTTGTCTGTCGGTGAATTGGTTTTAAGTGCTACAGGCTATCCACCCTTAAGTCAGGAGGAAATAATTAAGTTATTAATTAATCGTAGCAGTAATTATAGCACATTAAGCGGAAGTGATTTGCATATGCTTTTTGATGTTGCTGGCGGACAAATACTTGGCAAGGGGATAACAGATGCCCTCCTTGTGCCTATTGAGCGAAGGATTAGCCGTCTGTTACGAATTAACCTCTCGGTAAAGACACCGGTAGTAGAAGAAATGTTAAGACAGGCAATTTTTGCAGAAGGTACCTCTACCCTATTGCCTGTTTTTGCCAACACAACCATTAAGATAGGCAAATTCATTAGTGAGAATCTATACATCAGCTACAAGGGTGTCCTAAACCCCTATGTAGAAGAGGGCGATGATGCTGTTAATTCCCGCAAAATGAGGCTTGCTAATGAAATAGGATTGGAATATTATATGTCTGGTAATACTACCATTAAATATAAATTTATCCCCAGATACAATCAGTTAAGGGATGAATATGAGGTGAGTATGGAAAGGGGATTCAGGTTTTAGTGGTGGCACATGCCATAAAGTTGGGGATTTAATGTTGGGTCATTATACATCTTAAATTGACGATAAATTTTAAGCCTTCTTTTTCCACTAAAAATTTCCTCAAGTAATATTTTAAGACAATTCCCCAGATCCTCTAATTGCTCCTGAAGTATATTGAGTTTATTCTGACATTTTTCGATATGATCACTAGGAGCATTATCTCTTTTTGTCTCTTCATTCATATGGTATATTTTCAAGAGTAATATGGACATTTTATCAATAATACTACCCGGTGTTTCAGAATTTATTGGCAAGGAATTATCAGTATTAATGCCTTGTAAAGCCAATAATAAATGTTCATCAATCTTCTCTATAGTATCATTTCTTGCCTGATTTAATCTATCAATTTTTCGTTTGGTCTCAGCAATTACGGCATCATTTACATCTGTTCTGCGAGCTATATCCTCTTGATGCCATAAATAATAATTGTGGATCTGCAAGGCACAGATCAATTGATAGGAAAAATGGGAAAAATGGGGACAGCGCCCTATTTTTAGAAGAAAAAATAGGGCGCTGTCCCCATTTTTCCCATTTTTCCTATTTTTCCTATCATGCAGCGTGGCTATGCAATGGCTCTGAAGGTTTTTTATGAAATCCACATCAAGTTGAATCATCTATCCCTCCTGTTTAATCCCAATTTTTCAATTAATTCCATAATCTTACAAAGATATATCTTTTTGTCTACATCTGTTACACAGCGATATTGACGGCATTTTTTAATATTGCAATTCTTTTTACATCCAGGGTCATACTCTACAAATTTATGCAGCATACTTTCAGGAGGCATCCAATTAGACGGATCTGATTGTCCAAAAACAATAACGGTTGGAGTTCCTGCTGATATGGCAATATGTGCCAAGCCGCTATCATTCCCTATATATAAATTTATCTTTTCAAAGAGAGCTCTCAATTTAGCAAGACTTAGTGTTGGAATCTTATCATCCATTATAGTCATATCTACTCGTTGCATAGAATGTTTCACATCATTGATAAATTCTTCCTCCCCTGGACCACATATAAACAAAATCTTTGCAGAATAGGTTTCAATCAAATTATCTGCAACCCAGGCAAGGTTTTCTGCTGGCCATACATGCTCCTTATGTTTAGATGCTGGACACAGGGCAATAATAAAATCATTTTTTGCTATCTTCCACTTGTCGATAAGCTGCTCTGCATATTGATAATCTTGTGCTGAACACGGAAATTCTAATTTGCAATCTTTTGTTTCTATACCCAATGGTGCAAGTAACGCCAACTTATGAAATGGAGAATAAGTTTCCCTCACATCTGAAAGGGATATTTTATGTGTATAGAATACAGATCTTCCCCTGAAATTAAACCCGATTCTGTATTTTGCCCCACTTAAAAATGCTATTTGTGCACTTCTCGGATTGCAGAAAAAATCTATTACAATATCAAACCGCTTTTTGCGTAATTCTTGAATGAATTTTATATGCTCATACAATTTGTATCTGCGATTGTAGCACAATATCTCGTCAACGAATGAATTGTTTCTGAATATCTCATCAGATGGCGCCTCAGTCAGAAAGGATACTTTTGCATCTGGAAATCGTACCTTTAAGGCTCTAACCGCAGGGGTTGTCATTAACACATCCCCAATCTTTCGGAGTTGAATACATAAAATATTTGTAGGTTGAAAATTTTTCAGAGATTGCAATTTATTCATTATTTGATTAGTATATCACCAATCTATTCAATAGTCAAGCAGCAATTCTCATTTTGCCATGGCAAACGCATCTAAAT
>Ga0210020_1001798_pt1 | contig 17931 bp, 11 predicted proteins | sample CryGeymeta201514_FD_183980 | JGI IMG/M metagenome (GOLD analysis project Ga0210020, IMG submission 183980) | Groundwater microbial communities from Crystal Geyser aquifers in Utah, USA - Crystal Geyser metaG 2015-14 (SPAdes) (version 2) | ecosystem: Environmental > Aquatic > Deep subsurface >... | reverse complement strand
TATGTAGTATGGAAACTTCAAAAAACAAGTGATGTGGTCGGGTCGATATCAGCGTTTAAATCGTACTATGTAGTATGGAAACAAATTTGAGGCTGGAAAAAAAGAAAAATACAAAAAATGTTTAAATCGTACTATGTAGTATGGAAACTTTGAAGCCCTTTAAGCTTCTGCTTTGCTGTGAAAAGTTTAAATCGTACTATGTAGTATGGAAACGATATCAGGGGAGGATAGCCTGTGGTGGAAAACCGCGTTTAAATCGTACTATGTAGTATGGAAACTGTTACCTCTGAAAAAGAAAAAATTGATCTTGTGAAGTTTAAATCGTACTATGTAGTATGGAAACTAAAACCAAATACCTTGGGGATAATTCTATAGTTACCGTTTAAATCGTACTATGTAGTATGGAAACCTATGTTCTCCTTCCTATAATAATAATAAACATAGCGAGTTTAAATCGTACTATGTAGTATGGAAACCATCAGCACATACACTTAATTGTTATTGGGGTAGGATAGTTTAAATCGTACTATGTAGTATGGAAACTTTCGCTCCCAGAAAGCCGCCCTAACATGCACTCCCGTTTAAATCGTACTATGTAGTATGGAAACTACACGGCCAGTGATGTGGCGGGCGCAAGTCTAGTGGTTTAAATCGTACTATGTAGTATGGAAACTATATTATTTTTTGAAAAGATGAAAATAACTATTCGGTTTAAATCGTACTATGTAGTATGGAAACCTGCGCATATTTCGTTTGACGATCCTCTATGTGCAAAGTTTAAATCGTACTATGTAGTATGGAAACTAATATATAATATCAAAAATAATAAAATGGTTCGAAGTTTAAATCGTACTATGTAGTATGGAAACGGACGGCTTTCTGGTGAGGAATTAAAAAAACTCTTAGTTTAAATCGTACTATGTAGTATGGAAACACGATGATGTGTTCCGTGGGCTGGTCATTGAACCACGTTTAAATCGTACTATGTAGTATGGAAACCACTTTTAGGGTCGTCAAATGAAATATGTGCTGCGGTTTAAATCGTACTATGTAGTATGGAAACATATCTGAAAAAATTGTAGATGTCGCCGAGAAAAAAGTTTAAATCGTACTATGTAGTATGGAAACTTTTTTTTCATAGCAAACAATCCGCCGAAGGTCGCGACGTTTAAATCGTACTATGTAGTATGGAAACTTTTTCCCCAGCGTTTTTCGTCTTCCTGCAAAACCAAAGTTTAAATCGTACTATGTAGTATGGAAACTAAAATTCCTGATCCGTCGCATCACAAACTAGAGACGCCGTTTAAATCGTACTATGTAGTATGGAAACGTTTTAGAAAATTAAACATTTTGTTATATTATTATGTGTTTAAATCGTACTATGTAGTATGGAAACATGTATTGCTCCGCAACCTCAAATGCTTTTTCAATCGTTTAAATCGTACTATGTAGTATGGAAACAGACATCTTTGTGCTTGGGGAGTGATTGTGGAGTATGTTTAAATCGTACTATGTAGTATGGAAACAAAAAATCGCACAGGCAAACAAGTCTTGGGCAAAACAAGTTTAAATCGTACTATGTAGTATGGAAACATGGTAAGATAGTTTACGCCCAGAGGATCGCCAAACGGTTTAAATCGTACTATGTAGTATGGAAACTTTCTCGGTATTTTCTATACCATTTAACCACCGTTCTGTTTAAATCGTACTATGTAGTATGGAAACTATTTCGCATATATTTTGCGTTTTTCTTCCTCCGATAGTTTAAATCGTACTATGTAGTATGGAAACCGTAGACCGATAGTTGCAAACTTAAAGCAATATTGGGTTTAAATCGTACTATGTAGTATGGAAACTGAGTTCTCCATGAGATAGAACACCACCTTATTTTTCGTTTAAATCGTACTATGTAGTATGGAAACTAATTATAATTGCAAAAACAGAGACAAGGAAAAATGTTTAAATCGTACTATGTAGTATGGAAACATAAAAATACTTTCCTGCGGAATGTGAGAACATTCAGTTTAAATCGTACTATGTAGTATGGAAACTAAAAAAATTTTTGCGGAGAAAGCGAACATAGAAACAGTTTAAATCGTACTATGTAGTATGGAAACTTATTTACCTCTCTTCTCGTTTTGTCCCATTGTTTGTTTAAATCGTACTATGTAGTATGGAAACCCGTATCCGCACTATGCTGCGTCGCGACCTTCGGCGGGTTTAAATCGTACTATGTAGTATGGAAACTTTTATGCCGAGTTTTTTTCAGCATTCGTGCCCTAGGTTTAAATCGTACTATGTAGTATGGAAACATATTTAATATATGTCGTGTAATATATAATAATAATGTTTAAATCGTACTATGTAGTATGGAAACTTCAGTTCTTTTTATGTTTTGAATGGGCCTGGGAAAGTTTAAATCGTACTATGTAGTATGGAAACTCTTGAAGAAGCTCCCGAATATCGAATATCCGCTGTGGGTTTAAATCGTACTATGTAGTATGGAAACCCGTATCCGCACTATGCTGCGTCGCGACCTTCGGCGGTTTAAATCGTACTATGTAGTATGGAAACACAAAAAAATACGCTAATACTGCACCCACCCCAGCTGTTTAAATCGTACTATGTAGTATGGAAACCTTTCCTTTTTGCTATCGCTTTTTTGATTTTTGGTTGTTTAAATCGTACTATGTAGTATGGAAACTTGTGTAGAGATTGGTTTTTGGACGTATTCCCAAAAGTTTAAATCGTACTATGTAGTATGGAAACTCTTTCCTCGGAGCCACCGAATCGTCCTTTTTCTCATGTTTAAATCGTACTATGTAGTATGGAAACAATAAAACAAAATGGCAAAAATTTCAAGTAATAATAGTTTAAATCGTACTATGTAGTATGGAAACAATAGGCTTCTCTTTCATCCGTGTCGCTAGCGCCTGGGTTTAAATCGTACTATGTAGTATGGAAACAACTCTATCTTCGCTTCGGCTTTCGTAGTGTTTTTCTGTTTAAATCGTACTATGTAGTATGGAAACAAAAGCAGTGCCAACAAACATTATACACAGGAGAATGTTTAAATCGTACTATGTAGTATGGAAACATAATTATGATACTAATAACACATAATAAAAAAATAAGTTTAAATCGTACTATGTAGTATGGAAACCGCAAAAGACGAAAAAGATACATGAAAATATCTTTGTTTAAATCGTACTATGTAGTATGGAAACCAAGGAAGGCACATCTTTCAGGTTGAAATTAGGCAAGTTTAAATCGTACTATGTAGTATGGAAACTCGTCAAACCTTCTGAATGCTATGTCTGGGAAAAAATAGTTTAAATCGTACTATGTAGTATGGAAACTTTTTTTTCCTGCGTGGGAACTGCGCCCACGCTCGCTCGTTTAAATCGTACTATGTAGTATGGAAACGGTTTAGGCCTACTGGCAAAAAATCCACTAATAACAGTTTAAATCGTACTATGTAGTATGGAAACGAAAGAGGGAGAAGAAAAACTTTTCAAATTTGAGAAGGTTTAAATCGTACTATGTAGTATGGAAACGAAGGGAGACAAATAACAAAAAATGGATGCTGTGGGGTTTAAATCGTACTATGTAGTATGGAAACTTGTTTTATTTTATTTTATTTTATTTTGTTTTCATCTGTTTAAATCGTACTATGTAGTATGGAAACAAGGAAGGGACTTCAATCAGGCTGAAGCTCGGGGCAGTTTAAATCGTACTATGTAGTATGGAAACATATCCACTATGTTATAAAAAAATTTTTGCGGAGAAGGTTTAAATCGTACTATGTAGTATGGAAACCAAAAACAGAGACAAGGAAAAATACACATGCATAGAGTTTAAATCGTACTATGTAGTATGGAAACCTCGAGACCGCCAGTATTTTGAATGCACATACAGAGTTTAAATCGTACTATGTAGTATGGAAACGGCATAAAATTCCGAAGGATATATCGATACGGACAAGTGTTTAAATCGTACTATGTAGTATGGAAACGGCATAAAATTCCGAAGGATATATCGATACGGACAAGTGTTTAAATCGTACTATGTAGTATGGAAACTAATATAATATAATATAATATATAAAATGTAATATATAGTTTAAATCGTACTATGTAGTATGGAAACTGTGTTTTTTCAAACGGGTGACGAAAAAAAAAGTTTAAATCGTACTATGTAGTATGGAAACGTAAGAGCAAATCAGATATCTTTGTGCTCCCTGAATGTTTAAATCGTACTATGTAGTATGGAAACTTTCGCTCTTTTGTATACCATTTTATCTTGTTATTAGTTTAAATCGTACTATGTAGTATGGAAACTGCTCGAAAGAAGGCATCGCTTGAACGAAAAATAAGTTTAAATCGTACTATGTAGTATGGAAACGCCATATTTTGACGGGCAGACTATGCCAAAGTGTATATGCAGTTTAAATCGTACTATGTAGTATGGAAACGTATGTGATGCGACGGATCAAGAATACTATAACGTGTTTAAATCGTACTATGTAGTATGGAAACAAGGTGCCAGACAAAAAAACAGCGGAGGGTTGGGAAAGTTTAAATCGTACTATGTAGTATGGAAACACACATGTGTCAGAGAAGTTCGCAAGTATTTTTTCTGTTTAAATCGTACTATGTAGTATGGAAACAACAAGAAAATAAGGATTTCCTTCTTCCTTGTAATGTTTAAATCGTACTATGTAGTATGGAAACTTTTCGGGTTTTTTGCGACGAATCGTGCAAGAGCTGTGTTTAAATCGTACTATGTAGTATGGAAACTTTTTTCTTCTGACGAGCGTCTGCCATAGCCTCGCCTGTTTAAATCGTACTATGTAGTATGGAAACCATAAGGTGCACCATGCAAACTACCTCGTATTTCTCGGGTTTAAATCGTACTATGTAGTATGGAAACTTATTATTAGTATGTATATATCTATGCTTGAAAATGTTTAAATCGTACTATGTAGTATGGAAACTTGTATAGACATATTCGGGTTTGTCGTTATTTCCGCGTTTAAATCGTACTATGTAGTATGGAAACCTTGGTGCCGTGTCCTATGAGTTTCTCGCCTTCCCAAAGTTTAAATCGTACTATGTAGTATGGAAACTTTTTCAAAGAAGGTTCATCATTTAGGTTGAAACTCGGTTTAAATCGTACTATGTAGTATGGAAACAATTTTTTCTTTTTCGGTGGTAACATATGACTGAATGTTTAAATCGTACTATGTAGTATGGAAACTTCTATATTTTCGAGCTCGTCAATACGCCCACATAGGTTGTTTAAATCGTACTATGTAGTATGGAAACGGGGTATATATAGTAGCGTGGGGGGATACGACCTTTACGTTTAAATCGTACTATGTAGTATGGAAACCCAGAGTGTATATGCATGTATGGTTGGTGTAGAACGTTTAAATCGTACTATGTAGTATGGAAACAAAGCAGGGTATGAGTTTGAATGTGCTGACATTCCGGTTTAAATCGTACTATGTAGTATGGAAACTTCAACTGTGAACGATGTAGGGGAAATACCCGGAGGGTTTAAATCGTACTATGTAGTATGGAAACGCTTCCACGTGGGGTTACTTTTTCTATCTTGTTTGTGTTTAAATCGTACTATGTAGTATGGAAACCGATCAAAGTCTGGGTAAAGAACAAAGGGACTTCAGGTTTGTTTAAATCGTACTATGTAGTATGGAAACGCATAATGACGCAAAGATTTCTTTCGCATAATGACGCAAGTTTAAATCGTACTATGTAGTATGGAAACTTTTTTTACCCGCGTAGGAATGACGCCCACGCTCGTTGTTTAAATCGTACTATGTAGTATGGAAACGATGTATTTCTACCTCGAAGAGCACCCAGAATATCAAGTTTAAATCGTACTATGTAGTATGGAAACTTTTATTTCCATCTATTTTTTTGATATCATCTTCAGGTTTAAATCGTACTATGTAGTATGGAAACGTGTCCGCGGGGGGGTTTTCTTTCCATCCGGTAGAAGGTTTAAATCGTACTATGTAGTATGGAAACAAAAATATCGTCGCCTTCGGCTTCAAAGTATTTCGCAGGTTTAAATCGTACTATGTAGTATGGAAACAATAAAAAATTAATGCAATATTTCGGTTGCGGAGTATGTTTAAATCGTACTATGTAGTATGGAAACGAGATGTCGTAGTCTTTGGCACATTCACTGACACGAAGTTTAAATCGTACTATGTAGTATGGAAACTATTTTTTCATATACTCATTCTCAAATTTGAAAAGTTGTTTAAATCGTACTATGTAGTATGGAAACTCGATAATAACGTTCCATCTCCTCTTGCGGGGCACTCGGTTTAAATCGTACTATGTAGTATGGAAACCTTCTTGATTTTCTCCGATGTTTGAATATCCTGTATTGTTTAAATCGTACTATGTAGTATGGAAACGGGGGTGGTTGGAAGGAAGACAAGGAAAACAAATAGTTTAAATCGTACTATGTAGTATGGAAACGATTTTCTTCTTCGTCCGCCTCAATCTCTTCAGAGAGGTTTAAATCGTACTATGTAGTATGGAAACGGAAAACTACTGGAAGCGCCATTTTATTATATATTAGTTTAAATCGTACTATGTAGTATGGAAACGTATTTCTATCGCTGATATCCATCCAGGTGCTGAGTGTTTAAATCGTACTATGTAGTATGGAAACAACCATATGTTGATATAGTTCGTGTCCGTGAATGTGTTTAAATCGTACTATGTAGTATGGAAACTATGTAATCTACATTTTCTGCATGAGAAATTGTAAGGTTTAAATCGTACTATGTAGTATGGAAACATTTAACAGCGGTTCTTCTGTTTTCGCTGAAGGGGAGTTTAAATCGTACTATGTAGTATGGAAACAAAAAAAAGATAGATGTATTTCGGAGAGAAATAGAAGTTTAAATCGTACTATGTAGTATGGAAACCAGGTCAACGGTACGAGCATGTGGGGGGTTGCCTCGTAGGTTTAAATCGTACTATGTAGTATGGAAACCAGGTCAACGGTACGAGCATGTGGGGGGTTGCCTCGGTTTAAATCGTACTATGTAGTATGGAAACAAAAATCACGCCATACAGAATTTGTAGGAACAGACAAGGTTTAAATCGTACTATGTAGTATGGAAACAACGATATGTCAACGGTAAATCGGATTGCGGAAAAGAGTTTAAATCGTACTATGTAGTATGGAAACTTTTATATTTTTCTTATTATTATATTTATTTTTATTCGTTTAAATCGTACTATGTAGTATGGAAACCTATGTTCTCCTTCCCAATAAATACATAACATAGCAAAGTTTAAATCGTACTATGTAGTATGGAAACTATTCGGCGAGTGATGTGGTAGGCGCAAATTTAATATTGTTTAAATCGTACTATGTAGTATGGAAACAACATAAAATGAGGGGTAACAAGTATGGCCAAATGACGTTTAAATCGTACTATGTAGTATGGAAACTTATTATTGGGAAGGAGAACATAGCAACTCCTTCCGGTTTAAATCGTACTATGTAGTATGGAAACTGTTCTAATACGTGTAAGGATAACTACTCAAATTATGAGTTTAAATCGTACTATGTAGTATGGAAACTAATAAGCCGAAGAAGAAGAAAGATTTATCAAAATTGTTTAAATCGTACTATGTAGTATGGAAACTAATAATTGGAATGGGGTATCTCCCGAAAAAAATGATGTTTAAATCGTACTATGTAGTATGGAAACTTCCTCAGTATAATGTTATATTTTCACCTGTGAAAGGTTTAAATCGTACTATGTAGTATGGAAACTATATAAATATAAAAACATATAAATAAATAAACAAGTTTAAATCGTACTATGTAGTATGGAAACTATTTTCACCTGTGAAAACATACTCTTCCACATTTGAGTTTAAATCGTACTATGTAGTATGGAAACTTTGTTGTCTTGTGAAGAAAATATACTTCTGGACAAGTTTAAATCGTACTATGTAGTATGGAAACAAAATAATAAAGATAATAGGCAAGTTAGGGGGTTTGACAGTTTAAATCGTACTATGTAGTATGGAAACTTTTGAGGGTTGGTCTGAACCGAATGAAGAGGATACGTTTAAATCGTACTATGTAGTATGGAAACATGCACGAGGGGAACGGATGTACAAAAATATGGTAAGTTTAAATCGTACTATGTAGTATGGAAACATTACTGTTTTTTTTTTTTTTTTTTTTTCAACCGCTCCCGATATGTTTAAATCGTACTATGTAGTATGGAAACGAATATTCGAATGTTGGGGAAATTCAAGAAACATCAGGTTTAAATCGTACTATGTAGTATGGAAACGCAACTGAAATCATCGGATTTGATGGAAACACGAAGGTTTAAATCGTACTATGTAGTATGGAAACTAAAATATATATACGATAAAGAAAAAATAAATAAATAGTTTAAATCGTACTATGTAGTATGGAAACCACAAAATGAAAAATAACATAGTATCGGGGGAAGTAAGTTTAAATCGTACTATGTAGTATGGAAACCAAATCCGAAAATTGTGGCGGGCACAGCAACGGTGGCCGTTTAAATCGTACTATGTAGTATGGAAACGAAAAAAATTCTGTCGGGGATATAGACACATCAGATGTTTAAATCGTACTATGTAGTATGGAAACATATCTATCCACTATTTTATTGATACAGAGGACAAGGTTTAAATCGTACTATGTAGTATGGAAACGCGATTCGCAGTTCCTATCAGTCTTACATATGTTTAAATCGTACTATGTAGTATGGAAACTCAAATCAAGAATGTGAAAGTGTGAAACAATGTTTTGGTTTAAATCGTACTATGTAGTATGGAAACTATACTAGTATTCGGATTTGTTGATATTTCTGCTATGTTTAAATCGTACTATGTAGTATGGAAACTTTCTCGGTATTTTCTATACCATTTAACCACCGTTCTTGTTTAAATCGTACTATGTAGTATGGAAACCAACTTCAAACGCCTCGTCTATTTGAGAATTTTGAAGGTTTAAATCGTACTATGTAGTATGGAAACCTCTCTTCGAAGCCCCAACCGCGCTAACGAGGGTTTGTTTAAATCGTACTATGTAGTATGGAAACTGCAATAATTCAAAAAATATGAAAATGGATAAAAAGTTTAAATCGTACTATGTAGTATGGAAACAAGAAACATTCACCTGAAAGGATGGATCCTTTTTTGGTTTAAATCGTACTATGTAGTATGGAAACGGTAACGAAGTATTAAAAATGTGTTTTCCTTGTCGTTGTTTAAATCGTACTATGTAGTATGGAAACAAAGTATTCAACCATACCAGAGCGGGTGGAAGTTTTTGTTTAAATCGTACTATGTAGTATGGAAACTTCACTGTTGTAGTTTTGTTCGCCCCGATGATTATGTTTAAATCGTACTATGTAGTATGGAAACCTTGACCGTTTCAAAATTGAAGCGATGACAGACGCCCGGTTTAAATCGTACTATGTAGTATGGAAACTCTCTTTTTTGACCATGTTTCGCAAGATGTACGGATGTTTAAATCGTACTATGTAGTATGGAAACCTCAAAAAGTGAAAACACACTTTCGCCCACGAATATAGTTTAAATCGTACTATGTAGTATGGAAACTGGAAGGGTGTTGAGATATATAAAATAGCGTAGATATTGTTTAAATCGTACTATGTAGTATGGAAACTATTCAGTGTGGCTTATTTTGTATTGGGTTTTTGCTTGTTTAAATCGTACTATGTAGTATGGAAACTATCTACCTTGAATCAGATCGCTTCAGAAAAAAATGTTTAAATCGTACTATGTAGTATGGAAACTTTTATTGCGGGACTTTGCTTTGCGAAAGATGTCCTGTTTAAATCGTACTATGTAGTATGGAAACCAACATCGGAACTGTCCTTGTCATTCAACCAAATTTGTTTAAATCGTACTATGTAGTATGGAAACTCGCACCTGCCACCGTTCATGATATGGCAGAAATAGTTTAAATCGTACTATGTAGTATGGAAACATTACTGCGATTGGCCTGTTCGGAATTGTTGACCCAGGTTTAAATCGTACTATGTAGTATGGAAACGCATACAAAAAAGAATAACTCAACCAAACGCAAAACGTTTAAATCGTACTATGTAGTATGGAAACCCTATGAGGTAACTACCGCAAATGATGGGCAATTTCATGTTTAAATCGTACTATGTAGTATGGAAACAACATAACACAATATGAAATACATGGCAAAATATTTTAGTTTAAATCGTACTATGTAGTATGGAAACTCGCACGAAAGCACAGAAAAAGAAAAAATTCAAATAGGTTTAAATCGTACTATGTAGTATGGAAACTATAATATAATAATACCCTATTGGAAAATTGACGCATGTTTAAATCGTACTATGTAGTATGGAAACTCACGCGGGAAAAAGAAGAAGAAGTAAAAGTAGAAGTGTTTAAATCGTACTATGTAGTATGGAAACACCTATCTTTCATCCTCATATCCGCAACCAAATGAACGTTTAAATCGTACTATGTAGTATGGAAACTTTTTTTTCATACCCCAAAACTTTTCTCATCACATATGTTTAAATCGTACTATGTAGTATGGAAACGGTATACCCACCTTTTGTACCGCTGCTTTTTGTACAGGTTTAAATCGTACTATGTAGTATGGAAACCTTTCGTGATATGCCTACAAAGTATTCATATCAGCTTGTTTAAATCGTACTATGTAGTATGGAAACTCGTTTAGCCAAATTTGAATGTATTCACTGGTTGTTGGTTTAAATCGTACTATGTAGTATGGAAACAATCTAAACATAGTATATAATGAAACACATAGCGAAAGTTTAAATCGTACTATGTAGTATGGAAACTTGTGATAGGAATAGGATATCTGCCTAAAAAAATAATGTTTAAATCGTACTATGTAGTATGGAAACAAAATGATAAAAGAATAATACAGATAATGTGCCGGATGTTTAAATCGTACTATGTAGTATGGAAACGAAATTTATCTCGGCAACCGAACGCAGTTATCAGAAATGTTTAAATCGTACTATGTAGTATGGAAACCACTTTCTCATACAGATATAATATCAAAAGGTTTCTTGTTTAAATCGTACTATGTAGTATGGAAACCGAAGATAGGCAACCAAACAAATCTACGCAGGAAAGTTTAAATCGTACTATGTAGTATGGAAACGCGAAAACACATATATAATGGGGAAAGTGTTTCTATGTTTAAATCGTACTATGTAGTATGGAAACTTCGAGGCCATGTGTGTTTTGAATACGCGCAGAGAGAGTTTAAATCGTACTATGTAGTATGGAAACTATACCTGTATTTTTTCAATATCACTGTGAACAATTTGTTTAAATCGTACTATGTAGTATGGAAACCGAAAAGGACACGGAGAGGGACACGGGATTACGTGTGTTTAAATCGTACTATGTAGTATGGAAACTACATCGCTTTCCACTGCCGTTTTTTTTCCTTTTTTGTTTAAATCGTACTATGTAGTATGGAAACAAAAACATATTCCGCAGGATAGCGAAAAGAACAGGAGTTTAAATCGTACTATGTAGTATGGAAACCTGTGTGTTCTATGTATAATAATAATAAAATATTTAAAGTTTAAATCGTACTATGTAGTATGGAAACCCATGTATTTCATCGTGTACTATGTTTAGATTATATAGTTTAAATCGTACTATGTAGTATGGAAACGCGGAACGTTGGAAAGAAATTGACGAGGGAAAAGAGGGTTTAAATCGTACTATGTAGTATGGAAACTTTTGAAGTTTGTGGCTTTTCGGGCCATAATAGCTATGGTTTAAATCGTACTATGTAGTATGGAAACTGTTCTATTGCGTATAGGGATAACTGCGCACTTCTTGAGTTTAAATCGTACTATGTAGTATGGAAACAATTGCATCCAGATGATGGTAATACGCCCAAGTATCGTTTAAATCGTACTATGTAGTATGGAAACCCAATAAAACAGATACGGGATATGATAGCGCACGCAGTGTTTAAATCGTACTATGTAGTATGGAAACTTCGATACGCCTACAAAGAGTTTCCCATTTTTCCGGTTTAAATCGTACTATGTAGTATGGAAACCCATAACTGTTGTGAAGGGTAGCTTTGACGAATATAGGTTTAAATCGTACTATGTAGTATGGAAACGTGCTATCACTGCTCTTTGTGTCTTTCTTACTCGTGCTGTTTAAATCGTACTATGTAGTATGGAAACTTACGGCCCGAAAAGCCACAAAGTGTTGAACGAGGGAGTTTAAATCGTACTATGTAGTATGGAAACTATAGAAAAATATAAACTGCTTAAAGCAAAATTCAAGTTTAAATCGTACTATGTAGTATGGAAACACATAGCAAAAATAAATATATAAATCTAAACATAGTAGTTTAAATCGTACTATGTAGTATGGAAACAAAAGAAATCAGTAGACGCAATAGAAATCATTGAACTGTTTAAATCGTACTATGTAGTATGGAAACCTTCTTCCGCTTTCCATGCTGCCACTTCTTTTCCCGGTTTAAATCGTACTATGTAGTATGGAAACAACATCAAAACGAGATGTATTTCTTCCTGAAAGAGTGTTTAAATCGTACTATGTAGTATGGAAACACAGAATTTCTTTCCCTAAAATATGCTTCTTGCTCTTGTTTAAATCGTACTATGTAGTATGGAAACGATGACAAAAATTTCATTGAAAGGATTAGCTTGAGAGTTTAAATCGTACTATGTAGTATGGAAACCTCTGAAAAAAAAAACAACATGGAAAAAATCAATATAGTGTTTAAATCGTACTATGTAGTATGGAAACTATTATCTTTTTGATAATGTCGGGATTTTTTGCAAAGTTTAAATCGTACTATGTAGTATGGAAACATAATAATAAGATGTATGTGTTGGTGAAATCGCCCGTCGGGTTTAAATCGTACTATGTAGTATGGAAACGTGTTGGACTGAAAAGAATATCAGGTACCGGTTCTGGTTTAAATCGTACTATGTAGTATGGAAACCACAGATGAAATGGAAAGGCAAATATATGGTCTCGCAAGTTTAAATCGTACTATGTAGTATGGAAACTTCAAAATGAAACTTTTCAAACTAAACAAAAAAACAAAGTTTAAATCGTACTATGTAGTATGGAAACTGTGTATAATTATGAAAAAAAAAAATTCTCCATGAGCATGTTTAAATCGTACTATGTAGTATGGAAACGATTTGTGGATTTCCGCCACTGAAATTTTACACTGATGTTTAAATCGTACTATGTAGTATGGAAACGAATATTTTTCTATGTTATTCATTTTTTCTATGCTTAGTTTAAATCGTACTATGTAGTATGGAAACCACTTACGATTTCTCATGCAGAAAATGCCGATTATGTAGTTTAAATCGTACTATGTAGTATGGAAACCGAATTTGTACGCAGCAGATGATACACCGACGCATGACCGTTTAAATCGTACTATGTAGTATGGAAACTATAATGAAGTATGTAACAAAAGAATTCGCAAATGTCAGTTTAAATCGTACTATGTAGTATGGAAACCGAATAAGATGGGAAACTCTATGTATGCGTATAGAAAGTTTAAATCGTACTATGTAGTATGGAAACCCAATAGGAGAAAAAACTTGTCTCTTTGAAAAGCCATATGTTTAAATCGTACTATGTAGTATGGAAACCAATAGGCACACCTGCAACGACCAACGAGTACATTGTTTAAATCGTACTATGTAGTATGGAAACCTATGTTCTCCTTCCTTAAAAATAAAACATAGCAAAAAGTTTAAATCGTACTATGTAGTATGGAAACTATCGAAAATTTCCATCTTCTCAAGGATAAGTTTGGAGTTTAAATCGTACTATGTAGTATGGAAACAATACATTTCTCGAAATAGAAACATCAGAATATTTGAGTTTAAATCGTACTATGTAGTATGGAAACCTTTTTTATTTTCTACTTCTCCCTCAATCTCTTCCGAGTTTAAATCGTACTATGTAGTATGGAAACTATAACACTTCGGATGCAGATTTGTCTTGTACGGCGGTTTAAATCGTACTATGTAGTATGGAAACGATGTAATTCAGAGGCAATGCCAGCAAACTTTGGAAACGTTTAAATCGTACTATGTAGTATGGAAACTTTGAAAAGCTCCGATCGCTATCAGGGGTCTATTCGTTTAAATCGTACTATGTAGTATGGAAACAAAACAACCATCATCAAATCGGATATCTTTGTGCTCGTTTAAATCGTACTATGTAGTATGGAAACTAAGATATTCGAATACCCCAAAATACCTCTTGACTTGTTTAAATCGTACTATGTAGTATGGAAACAAATGTGGCGGAAATATGTATCCACATCCCCGACTATGTTTAAATCGTACTATGTAGTATGGAAACAGTACAAACCGATATAGCGCTGAGCCCACTCTCGTTTAAATCGTACTATGTAGTATGGAAACACATAATTCAAAAGCAGCGTCAGCAAACACTATATGGTTTAAATCGTACTATGTAGTATGGAAACGATATTTTTAAACGAAAATCAGTAGATGAAAAAGAAAGTTTAAATCGTACTATGTAGTATGGAAACCATTCTACCTATGCTTTCGGGCGAAGAAATAGAAAAAGTTTAAATCGTACTATGTAGTATGGAAACGATATTTTGAGGATGATGGGTTGGAAGTTTCTCCGATCGTTTAAATCGTACTATGTAGTATGGAAACTAAAATATTTCAAAATTGAATAAAAATAAATAAATAAAGTTTAAATCGTACTATGTAGTATGGAAACTATTTTTTCGTGACTACATCAATGATTTTTTCCGAAAGTTTAAATCGTACTATGTAGTATGGAAACAGTATTGCAAGATCTGTTTCAATATACGCTATTTTTGTTTAAATCGTACTATGTAGTATGGAAACTATGACGGATCTGAGTTCAGGTAGAAATACATCTCGTGTTTAAATCGTACTATGTAGTATGGAAACCTACTATCGGAAATATTCGGCTCGCAAATGAGATGAGTTTAAATCGTACTATGTAGTATGGAAACCAGTGTATAGTAGAGGAATATATTTCCCTTCAATCAACGTTTAAATCGTACTATGTAGTATGGAAACAAAAACATATATTTTGAGCCTGTTATTTTCTGCCAAAAGTTTAAATCGTACTATGTAGTATGGAAACATACCTTTTCCGATAGGTTTCTCACCTTCCCAGAGTGGTGTTTAAATCGTACTATGTAGTATGGAAACCATTTTCGAGCAACACATACACTTTATATGGAGTAGGTTTAAATCGTACTATGTAGTATGGAAACTGATTTTTTTCGTCTCGGTATCTAGAAATCGGTAGAAGTTTAAATCGTACTATGTAGTATGGAAACCTTTAGTTTTACAGGAGTTCCCTCCCCGATGAGGTATGTTTAAATCGTACTATGTAGTATGGAAACTTCATTTTACTCTATGCTTATGAATTATATTATTATTGTTTAAATCGTACTATGTAGTATGGAAACATTGTTTCAGTGTATACATCTTTTTTTTATTTCTTCAGTTTAAATCGTACTATGTAGTATGGAAACCCCCCACTCCAGCTATTATTATTTTTTCGCTTTTTTGTTTAAATCGTACTATGTAGTATGGAAACTATTTCTATTTTTTGATACATATTTGAAGTGAATATGTTTAAATCGTACTATGTAGTATGGAAACTCTCTATAATTTCCTTCTCGTCTACCGAATTTTTTGTTTAAATCGTACTATGTAGTATGGAAACAACTAAAAATTCATTCGGAAATATAGACACATCAGACAGTTTAAATCGTACTATGTAGTATGGAAACCTGTGCCCGCCGCAATTTTCGGATTTAAAGAAATGAAGTTTAAATCGTACTATGTAGTATGGAAACATACTTCCTCATAAAAAAGGTTCACCCTTCTTCGGAGGTTTAAATCGTACTATGTAGTATGGAAACCGTATATATGTCTTGAAGTATCAAATTTCGTGCTTCTTCGTTTAAATCGTACTATGTAGTATGGAAACTATAACATCAAAAAAATAAAATGGTACGAAGGCGTAGTTTAAATCGTACTATGTAGTATGGAAACAATGCCTCCTCAATTTGCGAATTTTGAAGGGCTTCTCGGTTTAAATCGTACTATGTAGTATGGAAACTATATATAATATCAAAAAAATAAAATGGCTTTTCCGATAGTTTAAATCGTACTATGTAGTATGGAAACTGTAAGAGCGCTAGCAAACAATGAGGCATGGTACAAGTTTAAATCGTACTATGTAGTATGGAAACATGGTTTGTCAGGCAGTTACGTTCGAGCTTCGCTTTCTGTTTAAATCGTACTATGTAGTATGGAAACTACAGACCAAAAAAATAGTGATGGTCTGAAAAAGCAGGATTTTTTTCAGGTTTAAATCGTACTATGTAGTATGGAAACCACCTCAACTCTTTTCTCATCACAGATGATTTCTTCGGTTTAAATCGTACTATGTAGTATGGAAACAAAATCGGGTCATCGAAGGAAATCTTGGCGGGATACCGTTTAAATCGTACTATGTAGTATGGAAACTATATTAAACAAGCTTAACGAAATAACCGATAATGTCGTTTAAATCGTACTATGTAGTATGGAAACAATGAGGGCTACATGGAAAAGAGGCACAAAGCGGATCTGTTTAAATCGTACTATGTAGTATGGAAACTTCAAATACTTCGTTGACGAAAACAAATTGGTTTATGGTTTAAATCGTACTATGTAGTATGGAAACGGTTTCTTGATATTGAAACTGGAAAAATTGTGATTGGTTTAAATCGTACTATGTAGTATGGAAACTGTGCCGTATTGTTTCCTTTGCTCACCAGCACAGGCAAACGCTATGAGAAAACATTCACAATTTACGGACGCATCACAGCTTGGAACAGCTGATGTGATAGAAACAGGAATTATTCAAAACTTTTTAGGAGTGCCCTTTATTGTCTCTACAAATTGTCCACAATATAATAGTGGTAATCCAGATATAAACGAAACAGGTGTTAATTGGGGAACAGCAGGAAACACTGGAATACTAATAAGTAAGCGTAAATCAGGACAGAAATGCTCAGGTGGAATTTATTGGAAACAGAAAGGAAAAATAGATTACATACAAAATGTTGAAGAAATGTTACACAAATTCACACTAATTATGGCATTCAAATGCACACACCTTCAACCAACATCAATTTGTCTTATAAAAACATCCAAAGTGTAGTTTTTTAATGGAAAAATGAAATATGAAAACAACGATGCAAGCTTTCAGGCAATGATAGGAATAGTAGCAATGATACTTTATAACATATTGAACTATTTAGGCTTGATACACATTATGTTTGGTTCTGCTACAAATGAAACAGTCATTCAGTCTATAACGGTGTTGTTAATGGTGGCAATAACATGGTTACTTGCTCGCCGCACTCGCAAAAAAAGAAAATTACAACCAAAAGAAATAGATAAAAAGGAGATAATAAAAGAAACAAAAGAAGTTCCCACAATGATAATACAAGAGATGCAATACTCTCATAAGGATGCAATAAAAGAAGTAAAAGAAGTAAAAAAAAATATTGGCATATCATCTTTTTTTACTTCGTTGAACGGCATTCATTTTCATTATCCTATAATACAAATTTAAAATGGCTGAAATAATATGCGGAGCTGACCCAACCCGGTTTAAATCGTACTATGTAGTATGGAAACATGGTTTGTCAGGCAGTTACGTTCGAGCTTCGCTTTCTGTTTAAATCGTACTATGTAGTATGGAAACTACAGACCAAAAAAATAGTGATGGTCTGAAA
>Ga0210020_1001776_pt1 | contig 18053 bp, 19 predicted proteins | sample CryGeymeta201514_FD_183980 | JGI IMG/M metagenome (GOLD analysis project Ga0210020, IMG submission 183980) | Groundwater microbial communities from Crystal Geyser aquifers in Utah, USA - Crystal Geyser metaG 2015-14 (SPAdes) (version 2) | ecosystem: Environmental > Aquatic > Deep subsurface >... | reverse complement strand
TCCGTGCTGGCGAGAGGTGAAGCAGAGGGCCTGATCTACGCTACAAGGTCAATGCCTTAAGGATGGGTTCAGGCTACCTCTGCTTCGTGCGGTGGTAGCTAACCACCACGGAGATAAAGATACAAGGTCGGGTTTCAACCCGACATGACGCGTCGGGCTGAAGCCCGACCTACTTTCGTTAATCGACCAAACCGCGCGCCTCGGCGATCTGGCTGCGATAGGCGTCAAATATATAGCGCAGCGTGTCGGGCATGGTGGTGGTCGGCTGCCAGCCCAGCTCTTCGCAGGTGTTGGTGATCTTCGGCACGCGGTTCTGCACGTCCTGATAGCCTTTGCCGTAATACGCGGCGGAAGTGGTTTCGACGATCTTCACCTTCTTCGCGGACTCGCGGTATTCAGGATATTCGTTCGCCAGCTTCAGCATCATGTCGGCCAGGTCGCGGATGGCGAAATTGTTGGCCGGATTGCCGATGTTGTAAATCTTGCCGCTGGCAATGCCGTCCTTGTTCTCGATGATCTTCATCATCGCGTCGATGCCGTCGTCAATGTAGGTAAACGCGCGTTTCTGATGGCCGCCATCGACCAGGCTGATGTTCTCGCCGCGGATGATGTGGCCGAGGAACTGGGTGACCACGCGCGAGCTGCCTTCCTTTGGTGTGTTGATGGAATCCAGCCCGGCGCCGATCCAGTTGAACGGGCGGAAAAGAGTGAAGTTCAGGTTGTCCTGCATGCCGTAGCCCCAGATCACGCGGTCCATCAGCTGCTTGGAATTGGAGTAGATCCAGCGCGGCTTGTTGATCGGGCCGCAGATCAGCTCGGAATTCTCCGGGTCGAATTCTTCATCATGGCACATGCCATACACTTCCGAAGTCGAGGGGAACATCAGGTGTTTCTTGTATTTCACCGCCGCGCGCACGATGGGCAGGTTGGCTTCGAAGTCGAGCTCGAACACGCGCAGCGGCTGCTTGACGTAAGTGGCGGGTGTGGCGATAGCGACCAGCGGCAGGATCACGTCGCACTTCTTGACGTGGTATTCGACCCATTCCTTGTTGATGGTGATGTCGCCTTCGAAGAAGTGAAAACGCGGCTGGCCGATCAGGTCGGAGATGCGGTCGCTGCTCATGTCCATGCCGTAGACTTCCCAGTCGGTGGTGGCCAGGATGCGGTTGGACAGATGGTGACCGATGAAACCGTTCACGCCCAGAATCAGCACTTTTTTCATTTCATTTCCTCAACAGTTAAATTCAAATTCCGCATTGCCGTATTTTTGCGTGAACGCCGCCGCGCTCGTCTCCGCGCCGTCCAGCTCGAAGCGCACCACGCGCAACAGGCCGCTGCCGCAGCGCGCATATACCTTGCCGTCGCGGGCAAAAAAGGCGGGCCGACCGCTCGCATCGCCCTCAACCACCAGCGTTTGCAGAATGCGCAGCGGCTTGCCCATCAGTTGCGTCAGCGCGCCGGGATACGGCGGTGCCACCGCGCGCACCAGGTTATGTATCGCCGGCGCCGATTGCGGCCAGTCGATGATGCCGTCTTCCGCCTTGCGCCCGCCGAAGTACGCGCCCTTGCCCAAGTCCTGTTTAATCCGCGGCGCCCGACCCGCCAGCAGCGCCGGCAGCACGTCGTTCAGCGCCATCTCCGCCGCTACCGTCACTTTCTGAAATACTTCATGCGCCGTGTCATTGGGCAAAATCGGCACTGCCTGCTGCGCCACAATGTCACCGTTGTCCGGTTTTTCGGTCATGTAGTGCAGGGTGGCGCCGGTTTCCGTTTCGCCGCGGATTATCGCCCAGTTCACCGGCACCCGCCCGCGGTATTTCGGCAACAGCGAGCCGTGCATGTTGAGCGCGCCGCGCGCCGGGATGGCCAGCAGCGGCGCTTTCAGCATCTCGCGGTAGTAGAACGAGAAAAAGAAATCCGGCTGCACTGCCCGAATCTGCGCCACCACTTCCGGCGCGTTCGCATCGTCGGGTGTGATGACCGGAATGTCATGCAGCCCGGCCAGTTTTTGCACGCTGTCGAACCAGATGGTTTCTTTTGGATTGTCGCGGTGGGTCACCACCAGTTTCACATCCACGCCGTGTGCCAACAACACCGACAAACAGCGGCAACCCACATTGTGATAGGCGAAGACGATTGCCGAGGATTCGGGATTCGGGATCATGGATTCAGGCAACCCCCTTCACCATTTGTATCTTCTTCACTGTTCATGAATGCGCCGCCGTGCTTTCAGTCATGATGTCGGGACCGCGAAGCTTCCGCAGCCCCGCTCTTAACTGAATCCTGAATCCCGAATCCTGAATCCTGCTGTTCAAGCACCGCCTCGATCAGATAGCGCGGCCGGTGGCGCACCTGCTGATAGATGCGGCCGATGTATTCGCCGAGCAGGCCGATGCCGAACAGCGCAATGCCGATGAGGAAGAACATCAATGCGAACAGGGTGAACAGGCCTTCCGCTTCGGGGCCGATCCACAGGCGGCGCACGACCAGCAAGACGAAAAGCAAACCGGAGCCCGCCGCAATCACCATCCCCAGCATGGAAAACAGCTGCAACGGCACCAGCGAGAAGCTGGTCATCAGGTCGAAGTTAAGGCGCACCAGGCTGTATAGGGAATACTTCGATTCACCCGCCGCGCGCTCCTCGTGTCCCACCACCACCTCGGCGGGATTTTTTGCAAAGCTGTAAGCCAGCGCGGGAATGAAGGTATTCACTTCGTGGCAACTGTTGATCGCGTCAATGATGTGGCGGTCGTAGGCGCGGAACATGCAGCCCTGGTCGGTCATCCTGATGCGGGTAATTTTTTCGCGCAGGCCGTTCATCGCGCGCGACGCGACATGGCGCCACCAACTGTCGTTGCGCTGGCGGCGGATGGAACCGACGTAATCATGCCCCTCCTCCATCTTCGCCAGCAGCAGATGCGTGTCTTCCGGAGGATTCTGCAGATCGGCATCCAGCGTCACAATGCGCTGCCCGCGACACTGCTCGAAACCGGCCATGATCGCCATGTGCTGGCCAAAGTTGCCGTTGAACAACACCACGCGCGTCACCTCGGGGCGCTGCTGGAACTGCTCGCGCAGGATGGCGGCGGAACGATCGCGGCTGCCGTCGTTGACGAAAATGACTTCGTAAGCGATGCCAAGCTTGTCCAGCGCGGGATAAAGGCGGTCAAACAGGGCCTGCAGGCCCTGCTCCTCGTTATATACGGGAATGACAACGGAAAGTTGGAGGGGATTCATAGGCGCGGCATTTTAGCAAAGCACAGCGTGCGCCGCTCAATCACGGTATTTCTGCGCCAGCTTTGCCCGTTGCAAATAAGCCTCGCGCGCAATCTGCACATCTTCCAGGAAATGCGGTAATTCCTGCAGCAACAGCGCTTGCGGCCCGTCCACCAGCGCCTTGGGTGGGGCGGGATGGAAGTCCACCAGCACCATGTTGGCGCCGGCAAGCACCCCCTGCGCGGTAACATGCATGACATCGAGGATGCCATCCGGCGAGGCGGCGCGGCTGCCGACCGAATGCGAGGGATCGACGCACACCGGCATCCGCGTCAGGCGTTTGACCACCGGCACATGGGCAAAATCGACCAGATTACGGTGCGGATCGCCCATGTTGGTCTTCATCCCGCGCAGCCCGAACACCACATTGCGGTTGCCTTCGGAGGCCAGATATTCAGCGGCGTTCAACGACTCGTCCAGGGTGATGCCGAAACCGCGCTTGAGCAGGATCGGCATCCCGGTCTGGCGTCCGACGATCTTCAGCAACTCGAAGTTCTGCGTGTTGCGCGTGCCGATCTGCAGCATCACGCCGGTCGGGTTGCCGGTCTGGCGCAGCGCCTCGCGGATCTCGTCCAGATGCGACTCGTGGGTGATCTCCATGGCGATCACCTTGATGCCGTATTTGCCCGCCAGATCGAACACGTAGGGCAGGCAAGTCTTGCCGTGCCCCTGAAACGCGTACGGGCTGGTGCGCGGCTTGTAGGCGCCCATGCGGGTGCAGACCTGGCCGTTGTCGCGCAGCGCGCGCAGCATGATCTCGACGTGCTCGGCGTTATCAACCGCGCACAATCCGGCAAACACATGCAGTGTGTCCTGGCCGAAACGCACACCGTTGTAATCGAAATAAGCGGGACGCGTATCGTCCTTGTGCCGCCCCAGCACGCGGTATTCCTGCGACACCCGCACCACCCGCTCGACGCACGGCAAGGCCCGCATATCGTCCACATCGAGCGCCTGCGTATTGCCGATGAGATACAGCTCGGTCAGGGTCTGCTCGACGCCGTGTTCGCTGTGCACACGCACACGCACCCCCTGCAGGGTTTCCAAATGTTTCGCCAACTGGCGGTATTGGGCGCTGTCGACGGGGGTATTCGGGGTAAGAATAAGAATCATGCGAATTCCTTCAGAAATGTGAAAGTAACGCCCACTGTTGCGGCCATTGCGCCATCGGATCGCGGGTGTAACCGCTCTTGCCGAACTGGCTCCAGCGCCCGATCACAAAGCACAGCATCAGGTTGGCCTGCGCGCCGGCATCCGACTCCGGCGCGAGGGAACCCTGGGTCGCGGCGATACGCAAGGATTGTTTCAGGGTGGTTTCCACCCGGTCGAGGAACTGGTTGATGCGCAGTTGCAGGCGCGCGTCTTCGTTCACCAGCGCGTCGCCGATCAGCACCCGCGTCATGCCGCGATTCTTTTGCGCGAAACGCAGCAGCATGGCCAGGATCTGTTCGGCCTGCTTCATCCCGTCGTTCTCTTCGGTGGTGATTTTGTTGATCAATCCGAACACGGTCTGCTCGATGAATTCGATCAGCCCCTCATACATCTGCGCCTTGCTGGCGAAATGCCGGTACAGCGCCGCCTCGGACAGTTGCAGGCGCGCCGCCAGTGCGGCGGTGGTGATTTTTTCGCCCTTGGGCTGCTCCAACATCTCGGCGATGGTTTGCATAATTTGCAACCTGCGTTCACCCGGTTGTTTGACGGCCATATTTTCCCCTTACAGTTTTTCCATGATGCGCGGCAATTGCAGCACATCGCGTATTTTTACATCCACATGCGGCGGCGTGCGCGGCACAACACTGACCCACACCGTGCGCATCCCCAGCCGTTTTGCCGTCAGCAGATTATCGGCACTATCCTCGACCATCACGCACTGCCCGGCGCGCAGACGATATTGGTGCAGCAGATGGCGAAACCCGGCAAGCTGGGGTTTTGGCCGGTAGCGCGAGTGTTCGATGGCAAACACGCCTTCAAACAAGTCGTCCACCCGCAACAGCTTCAGCACCGCCCTGGCATACTGTTCGGGCGCGTTGGAAAACACCACCTTCCGCCCCGGCAGGCATTGCAACAGGTGGCGCAGGCGCGGCCGGCGCAGCACCATGTCGGGCAAATGCGGGAACTGGTGGGTATGCCGCAAAAAATGTTCCGGATCGGTGCCGTGGTGCTTCATCAGGCCGGTCAGGGTCGCCCCATAGCGCTGCCAGTAATCCACCCGCAAAGCGTTCGCCGCCGCCTCATCCAGCTGCAGGTATTCCTGCAGATACGCGGTCATGCTGCGATTGATGTGCGGAAAGACGTGCGGGGTTGCATCGTGCAGCGTGTTATCCAGATCAAAGAGCCAGACGCGACTGTTCACTTGCTTTTAATCAGTGTGCCGACACCCTCGTCGGTCAGAATCTCCAGCAACAAGGCATGTGCCACCCGGCCGTCGATGATATGCACCGCGCGCACCCCGCTGCGTGCCGCATCCAGCGCCGAACCGATCTTGGGCAACATGCCGCCCGACAGCGTGCCGTCCGCCACCAGTTCGTCCACCAATTTTGGCGTCAGTCCGGTCAGCAGCTTGCCGTCACGGTCCAGCACGCCGGGCGTGTTGGTCATCAGCACCAGTTTTTCGGCGTGCAACACTTCCGCCAGCTTGCCCGCCACCAGATCGGCATTGATGTTCAGTGTCTCGCCGTCGGGCGCGACGCCGATCGGCGCGATCACCGGAATGAAATCGCCGGAGTCGAGGAAAGTAATGATGGACGGATCGATCTTGCTGATTTCGCCGACCAGGCCGATGTCCAGCATCTTGCCCGGCTCCTGCCGGCTCTCCAGCATCAGCTTGTCGGCGCGGATGAAAGAGCCATCCTGCCCGGTCAGCCCCACCGCCTTGCCGCCATGCCGGTTGATCAGGTTGACGATGTCCTTGTTGACCTTGCCCAGTACCATCTCGACCACATCCATGGTCTCCTCGTCGGTGACGCGCATGCCCTGCACGAACTCTCCCTGCTTGCCCACCCGCTTGAGCAGATCGTTGATCTGCGGGCCGCCGCCGTGCACCACCACCGGGTTCATCCCGACCAGCTTGAGCAGCACCACATCGCGCGCGAACCCCTCCTGCAGCCTGGGGTCGGTCATGGCGTTGCCGCCATACTTGATGACGATGGTCTTGTCGAAGAAACGCTGGATATACGGCAGCGCCTCGGACAGGGTGTGGGCTTTTTGCGCGGCGGTCGCGGCAGACAGTGGCATGAGGGCTCCTTCGGAAAATTGCCGCGAATTCTACTCCAGACAAAAACGAAACGGGCGGCATCGCGCCGCCCGTTTGCGTCAACCGCTTTCCTTCTTAAGAAACGCTGAAGAAATTGGCGAGCGGGATGAAGCGCAAGGCGCACGCAGCGCAGGAACCGGAGTGTATGGGTGAATACATGAGGATTCCGAGCAGCGCGCAACGCAGCGACTCGCCCGCGCAGCCATTTATTCAGTGTTTCTTTTACTGGATGACCAGCTTCTTCGCACTCACCGTCACCTTCTTCGGCAGGGTCAGCTCCAGCACGCCGTCATTGTATTTCGCCTGCGCAGTGCTTTCATCCACCTCCTGCCCCAGCGAGAAGGCGCGCGACACACTGCCGTAGTAACGTTCGCTGCGCAGCAGCTTCTCGCCTTCCTTCACTTCTTTTTCATTCTTCACTTCCGCGCTGATCGACACCTGGTTGCCGTCGATCTGTACGTGGATGTCTTCCTTTTTTACGCCCGGAATTTCGGCATGCACCTGGTACGCCTTGTCATCCTCGGTCACATCCATTTTGATCTGCACTTCCGGCTGCCCCTCGAACTTCACCGGCTGCATGAAGAAGCCGCGGAACAGGTCGTCCAGCGCATTGCCGGTCGGGTTGTATCTGCTGATATTGGTCATTTCATTCTCCTTTGTTTCGGTTACAGAGAAACGGGCATTCACCCGCTTGCCCCCTATCTATGGTCGGCACGTCCGTTTTTCAAGGGCAAAAAAAGGCGGCCGCAGCCGCCTTTGGTTTTACGGGATTCATCCCTGATAACCCGTCATGCTAACGATGGTCCATCACCGCCGGATCGTTGTAGTGTTTGTAGCTCAATTCGAGCGCGCGCACCTCCGCACTCACCTCGACCGTTTGGCGCTTGCCGCCAACCTGCAACAACAGACTGACCGGCACCTGCTCACCCGCATTGAGCGGTTGTTTTAGCCCGCGCAGCATCAGATACAGGCCGCGCACGCCAAAAATAACCATACTGTGCGCGGCCAGCTTTAAACTCGGCAGAGGGTGCGTCTGCATCCTGCCGCCACGGTGCTCCACCCGCACGATTTCCCCGGATGCGGCCAGCGGGCTGCTTACGCCGAGCAGGCGCGCCGCCGGAATCACCGAAAGATTCAACTGCAGCGTGGCGGCGGTTTGACCCGGCACGCTTTCGCGCAGCCAAACCTTGTCCACGATCACGTCCTTGTTCGCCGCCGCCGGCAAGGCCGCCAGGCCCAGCAACAACGCCGCCAGAAGCCGCAGCGTATCAGTGCTGCATCTTCTCGTGCATGTCCATATGCTCATGTTTCATTCTCTCAGAATGCTCATGCCCTGCCTGCGGTTTGCTGTCAGTCATGCTTCTGATTTTGGCACTGACCTTCACCTTCTTCATCTTGCCGTCGGCCTGGCGCAGTTGCAGGGTAACAGCCACTTTTTTACCTTCCTTGAGCGGCTTCTTGAGGCCGATCAGCATCAGGTGATAACCCTGCGCACCGAAATCGACGGCTTCACCGGCGGGCAGATCAATGGCCTCGACCTGGCGCATCTTCATCATGCCACCCTCGGTGACCATGCTGTGCAGTTCGACCGAGGCGCACGCCTTGCTCGATGCGCCCACCAGCTTTGCGTCTTTCTTGCTGGTAATGACCGCCTGCACCATGCCCGCGTCCTGTCCCGGCGCGGTGGCGCGCGACCAGGCATCGCTCACCTTCACATCCTTCGCCTGCGCCGACAAGGAAATCAACAGCGCCGCCAATCCCGCCCATACATGTTTTTTCATGTTCTGCTCCGTTATCAAGATAAAACACGCGCCGCAGCTCAAACGGCGGCGCGTGTCATTCTAGCCCTTTTCAGATGCTTGAAATACGATTAGAACTTGTAGTTCAGACCGGCATACAACGAGCGCCCGCTCCCCGGCACGGCAATCCCGTATGGAATGCTGTTGATCGCCATCGTGCCGCCTTGTCCGGTGTAAGCGCCGCCGGTCGGCAGGTAATAAAACTTGTCGAACAGATTCTCAACACCGAAATCGATGCGTGCCTGCCGGTACGTATAACTGCCGCGCAAATTGAACAGGCCGTACCCCGGCGTCTGGATTTCGTTGCGCACAGCGGAGGTTTTATTCTTGCTCCGCACCAGCACCAGCTCGGCGCTGTTGTCCCAGCCGCCCGCCTTTTGGCCGAGCGCGAGTTTCGCGTTGAGCGGCATGATGTTGTACAGGTTGTCGCCGGTATCCCTGTTCTTGCCGTTGGTGTAGTTAAGCGCCCCCCGCATCCCCCAGTCGCCCCAGGCGTTTTCCGCCAGCGGCATGTTGCCGGACAGATCAATCCCGTACAGGCGCGCCGACTGGTTGGTATAGCGCAGCACGTTGAACTGGCCTGGCGCAGGCGTGGCCGCCGCCACATTGGCCGCGCTGTTCCACTGCACCGCATCGATGTAATCGGCGACCCGGGTGTAGTAAGGCGTGGCCTTGAACTGCCAACCCCGGTCGGCGGCGTGCCAGTCGAAGGTGGCGGACAGGGTATTGGCTTTCTCCGGCTTCAGGTCGATATTGCCGAAGTAGCCGTTGCCATCGCCGACAAAGTTGTTCATGACCGCCGGCATGGTCCAGGTTGACCAGGTATAGCGCTCATACACATTGGGCGAGCGCACCTTGTGCGCGTAGCCGAACGAGATGTCGCTGTTGCGGCTGGCGGTGTAGCGCGCCAGCGCGGTCAGATCGAGATTGTCATCGGTTTTTTTGTGATCGCGGGCATTGAAGGCAGCGCCATCACGCTGCTGGTTGGAGCCATTCATGTTCGAAACCGGGTTGTACCCGCGCGCAGCGCCGGCATCCATCCTGACATGCTCGAAGCGCGCCCCCAGCAGGGTCATCCATTGCGCATCCCTGCGCGCTTCCCACTCGCCAAAAAGCGCGCTGCGGTCCCGTTCGCCATTGTTGATATTGTAGAAAGTGCCTGGCCACATCATGCCGCCGGTCGCCGGCCAATAGTCGTCAAGCCGGTAGCGTTGAATTTCGCCGCCCACGCGCAACAGGTCCTGCTCGCCGAGTCCGATATCGGATTTGATGCTGGCGCCGGTAGTCCGGCCTTCGGTGTTCATCTGCATGCCGGCCGCGCAAGTCGGCCCCAGCGGGGCGCACGGCTTGCCGTCCGGGTTCGACAACACGCCGTACCAGAAACGCTTGTCGGCGCCAAAATTCATCCCGTGATCCACGCGCTCGTGATAGACGCGCGTCTCCAGCAACCCCCAATCCATCTGCCCGAGATGGCGCAGATTGAAACGTTTCTGGGTATTGCCGAGCAAATCCATGCGCTGGTTCGGATAAAGCTGGACAGGAATATCCTGGTAGCCCAGTTTGGCCTCGAACAGATGGTTGTTGTTTTTGAAGGCGAGTCCCAGGGTGTGATTGCGCGTTTCGTAAGCGGTGGAGCCGACTTCGTCGAGCGACAGGGTATGACCGGGACGGCCGGTGGCAGTATCAGTCTTGAAATTCCCGCCCGCCGAGTAGTTGTCCGCCTTGCTGATCGCGCCGCTGTAGTTGAGGCTGAATCGCGCGGTGGCGAAAGTGGCCGCAACGTTACCGCCACGGGTGTTGCTGTTGCCGCGATAGAAGGCGCCCGCCTCGCCCTTGGCAATATTGTCCTGCCCGGGCGCGGCAAATTCCGGCGCGCGCGTCTCGGCCACGATGGTGCCGCCGATGGAATCGCCACCCACACTGACCGGCGTAATGCCGGCATAAACTTCGAGCACCCCGACATTGGCGGGGGCGATGTAGGACAGGGGCGGGTTCATGTGGTTGGGGCAGGATGAAATCAAATCCATCCCGTCCAGCTTGGTGCGAATGCGATCATCCGCCATCCCGTGGATCGACGGCAGACTGGATACGCCACCCGCCTGATTGAGACTGACCCCAGGCACATCGCGCAGCAAACTGGCGCTGTCGCTGGTGGCGGGACGCAGCACGCGCAAGGCAGCCGCATCGACTTCGCTTGTTGGCTGCGTAATCTCTTCTCTGGGTGCAGTGACGGCCACCTCCGGCAATAAGATATCGTCTGCCCACGCCGATTGTCCCAGCGCCAGCGAAACCGCCAGCGCGCTCAATTTTATTTTCATCTTCCGCTCCCTTTTGCTTAAAAAACCCGGGGAGAATTGTAGAAAATCTCTCCGGCGTGCCTCTGTGGCAATTTGTCGCACGCCTGCAACGGCGGGCATCCGGTAGAATCCGCGCCATGCAAATCTCGCTGTTATCGGGCCAGACCGGACACTCCCATCTGCGCCGCCTCTTCCTCCTGCGCAATGTCGCCATCCTTGCCCAGCTGGTGACGCTGGCACTGGTGTACCGTTTTATGAGCACCGACTTTGCGTGGGCGCCAATGCTGGCCACCGTGCTGTTTCTGGCCCTGGCGAATCTGGTCACCCGGTGGCGGCTGTCGCTCGACTATCCGGTGGGCCACCCCGAGCTGTTCTTTCAGCTGGCGCTGGATGTCAATGCGCTGACGGTGCTGCTGTATTTCGGCGGCGGCTCGACCAACCCGTTCGTCTCGCTCTATTTATTGCCGCTGGTCATCGCCGCCGCCACCCTGCCGCGCCGCTACAGCTGGGGCATGGCCGCCCTCACCGTTGCCTGCTACAGCCTGCTGATGGTGTGGTATGTGCCGCTGCCGGGCGGCGACACCCATGCCGGACATGCGATGCCGCTCTCCCCGATCGGCGCGAACTTGCACGCCGGGCACGATGCCGGCGCGGATGCCGATTTCTGCCGCACCGACCCTGCGGACGCGGCCATGGTTGGCCCCGCTTCGCCATTGCAGGACGCCTTTAATGCCCACGTGCTCGGGATGTGGCTCGGTTTCGTCATTAGCGCGCTGGTCATCGCCTATTTCGCGGTGGAGATGGCGGCGGCGGTGCGGCGGCGAGACACCCAGCTCAACCGGGTGCGTGAAGAAACCCTGCGCAACGAGCGCATCGTCGCGCTGGGCACGCTGGCGGCGGGTGCCGCGCACGAGCTGGGCACGCCGCTTGCAACCATGGCGGTAGTCATCGGCGAAATGCGCGACGAGTGCCGCGCCCCCGAACAGCGGGAGAATCTGGCGCTGCTCGACGGCCAGGTAAGAAACTGCAAACGCATCCTCGACACCCTTGTCACCCAGGCGCAGGAAACCCCGCGCGAAGCCGCCATCGACGCGTTCATTCCAGATGTGCTGAATGAATGGCAGTTACTGCGCCCCGCGGTGCACTACCGCTACCGGGTTGCCGGCGAAAACCCGGCGCCGATCCTGCGCGCCGACCCCGCCCTGCGCGCGGCCCTGCTCAACTTGCTAAACAACGCGGCTGACGCCTCTCCGCAGGAGATGGAAGTGTTGCTGCGCTGGAATGCCGAAGGCGCCGTGCTGGAGATCCGCGACCACGGCCCCGGCCTCACCGCCGAAACGGCGGCACGCGCCGGTGCCGCCTTCTTCACCACCAAACAGGAAGGACGTGGGCTCGGACTGTTTCTGGCCAATGCCACGCTGGAACGGCTGGGCGGCAGCGTGCGCCTGTTCAACCACGATGGCGGCGGCGCGACCACCGAGGTTGTGCTGCCGTGCCGCAAGGCGGAAGCATGAGCGATTTGCCAACCCTGCTGCTGGTCGATGACGACGACACCTTTCGCGGCGTGCTGAAGCGCGCGCTGGAGAAACGCGGCTATGCGGTGACCGATGCGGACGGCGTGGAAAGTGCGCTGCCCCTTGCCTGTGCCGACCCGCCCGAATATGCGGTGATCGACCTCAAGATGCACGGCGCCTCCGGCCTGGTGCTGGTGCGGCGCCTGCACGAACTCGACCCCAACACGCGCATCGTGATGCTCACCGGCTACGCCAGCATCGCCACCGCGGTCGAAGCGATCAAGCTGGGTGCGACACAATATCTGGCCAAACCCGCCAACGCCGACGAGATCGTCGCCGCCTTCGGCCACCGTGCCGACGCGGACAGCGCGTTCGACGCCAGGCCTGCCACCGTCAACCGGCTGGAATGGGAACACATCAACCGCGTCTTGCTGGAACAAAACGGCAACATCTCGGCCACCGCCCGCATCCTCAACATGCACCGCCGCACCCTGCAACGCAAACTCAACAAGAATCCGGGACGGAGCCGCTAGCGCGCCTCCGCCAGTTCGTCCCAGCGCGTAGTGAATCCGCCGGAAAGATGGCCGCGCTGCATCGCCCAGCGCGGATGGATGCCCTGCCCCAGCAAACTGACCGTGCCGCCGCCCATGCGTCGATTGATCGCATCCACCGCCTGCATCAGCCGCTCCGACTTTGCCTGCGCCGCCGCGTCATCGAACAGGGTGCGCGGACGGGCGGCGCGCGGAAGGATATCGGCGAAGGTGATGCCGGCCTTGCGGTAGCCGAAGCCGGGACGAAAGATCACATGCAACCCGAACAAGGCGGCGCGGCACAGCACGCGGCTGTCCGCGCAGGGCGATTCCAGCGGCACGCGGATTTGCGGCTGATATTGCGGCGCGCCGGGGCGGTGCGGATTGGTGCACAGGGAAACCATGAGCACGCCCGCGAGAGATTGTTGGCGGCGCAGTTTTTCGGCGGCACGCACGGTATAGGCGATCACCGCCTGCTCCAGTTGCGCCAGATCGCCCACCGTTGTGCCGAACGAGCGCGAGCAGACAATTTGTTGACGTTCGGGCGCTGCCGGCTCCAGCCCGATGCAGGCGACGCCGTTGAGTTCGGCCAGGGTTCTGGCCAGCACCACGCCGAATTCGGCCCGGATGACGGCGGCGGGAGCGGTCTGCAAATCCAGCACGCTATCGATCCCCATGCCATGCAGCCGGGCCGCGATACGCGACCCCACGCCCCACACCTCGCCCGCGCCGAGCGCGGCGAAGCGTGCCTGCTGCGCGGCGCGCGGCATGGCATCCAGATCGCACACACCGTTGCAGTCCGCCTCTTTCTTGGCGATATGGTTGGCCAGTTTGGCCAGGGTCTTGCTCGGCGCAATGCCGACGCACACCGGGATGCCGACGCATTGTTTGACCCTGGCGCACATGCGCTGGCCGTAGCCGGAAAGATCCCGCCGCGCCGCCATCCCGTCCAGTTCAAGAAAACACTCGTCAATGGAATACACCTCCTGGCGCGGGGAAAACGCGGCGAGCAGACGCATCACCCGGGCGGAGAGATCGGCATACAGGGCATAGTTGGAACTCAACGCGACGATGCCGTGCTGCCGGGCCAGCGCCTTGAGCTGAAACCACGGCGCTCCCATGCCGACCCCGATCTGTTTGGCTTCAGCCGAACGGGACACCACGCAACCGTCGTTGTTGGACAGCACCACGACCGGGCGCCCTTCGAGCTTGGGCTGAAACAGGCGCTCGCAGGAAACGTAGAAGTTATTGCAATCCACCAGGGCGATGGCGCACACGGCTAACTCCCCGTATGCCGGGTGACCGACGCGGTGACCACGCCCCACACCTGCAACTCCTGCCCCTCCCTGAAGGTGATCTCCTGAAATTGCGGGTTCTCCGCCTTGAGCAACAGGGTGCCGCCGCGCCGGATCAGGCGCTTTACCGTCAGCTCGCCATCGACCACCGCAATCACGATATGGCCGGATAGCGGGGCCAGCGATTTATCGACGATAAGCAAATCGCCGTCGAAAATTCCCGCGCCGACCATGCTGTTGCCCCGCGCACGCACGAAGAAAGTCGCTTCCGGATGCGGCACCAGATGCTCGTCCAGACTCAATCTGCCCTCGACATAATCCTCCGCCGGCGAAGGGAAACCGGCCGCCACGCCATCCCCGAACAGCGGCAGGCGCGGGGCCGCGCGCCACGGCGACGGCAACTGAATGGTTTGCGATAAAAGGGAGCGCATGGTAATAAAGAAGCCTCTAAAAATTTAAAGTTTTCGGCGGAACAAGGACGCAACGGATGCCTGAAAATCCGGATTTTCAGAGGTGTCGTAAAGCTGACTCATATTAGCGAACGCTCGTTCTGTTGTCAATTTGCAATCGCGTCTGCCATTCTTGCCCGGCGGTCGGCACCCCGCAACCAACCTGAAAATGAAAGTGAAAGTGATGCCCTCCCCCGTCAATCTGCGCCAGGCTGTGCGCAACCTGAACGACTTGCCGGCCTTCCCGGTTATCGCGCAAAAATTGCTCGCGCTCGATCTGGATAGCGATAGAGGCGAACAACAGATGCTGCTGCTGATCGGACAGGACCCGTTAATCTCGGCGCGCCTGATCGGGCTGGCCAACTCGCCCCTGCTCGGCGCCACCCGCAAGATTGCCGCAGTCAAGGAAGCCGCCCTGATGCTCGGATTGAACCGGGTCAAATCGGTCGCCACCGGCATCGCCGTGATGTCTCTGGTCAGCCGGCCGCCGGGCCGCTTCGACCCGCAGGAACTTTGGCTGCACAATATGTGCGTCGCTTTCGCCATGCTGCCGGTGGTGCGCGCCATACCCGCCGCCAGGCGCCCGCCTGACGATCTGATCTTTCTGGCCGGGATGCTGCACGACATCGGCTATCTGGTGCTGGCATATCTCGACCCGCAACGCAGCGACGATCTGCACACACGGCTGGCCATTGAAACAGATCGGCCGGCGATCGAGGTCGAGCGGGAGTTGCTGGAAATAACCCACGACGAATTGGGCGCGGAACTCGCCAGCCACTGGAATCTGCCGGAGCAGCTGGTCGCCGCGATACGCTGCCACCACAAACTCGATGCGCAGGATGGCGGAGAAACCATCCCGCTCGCGCACATCATCCATATCACCGAAAAGCTGATTTTCCCGAACGGCCTGCACGAGCCGGTCGAACACGGAATTGCGGCAGAGGAATGGATTGCGCTGGGCATAGCCCCCGCCATGGCCGAAGAGATCACCGCCCAGGCGCAGGAGCAGGCTGAACAGGCGGTTCAATTCGCCGCCGCAACTTAATTCTGTCCCCGATTGGTTTCTTCCCGATGAAATACGCCGTCCTTCTTTTTGCCCTTATCTGGCTGCCCGCTTCCGCCGCCGCGCTGCCGTCCGCCCCGCATTACGCGCTGTACGATCCCGCCAGCGCGCAGATGCTGCTGGCCGAAAATGCGGACGCGCGTATCGCGCCCGGTGCCCTGACCCAGTTGATGACCGCTTACGTGGTATTTGGCGCCCTGCGCGACGGCGACCTCTCCCTGCACCGGCAACTCACCCCGACGCAATATGCCCTGCGCCTGCAACAAAAAGAACCGCGCATGCTGTTGCAGTCCGGGGTGGCGGTCACCGTGGATGAGCTGCTGCAGGGCATGATCGTACAGTCGGCGCGCGATGCCGCGCGGGTGCTGGCGGAGGCGGTAGCCCACCACGAGTTGGCATTCGCCGACCGGATGAACGCCGAGGCCGCACGCCTGGGCTTGCGCAACACCCGTTTCGCCAATGCCGGCGGCACCGATGAAGCAGGGCATTACAGCAGCGCGCGCGACCTGGCGGTGCTCGCCGCCGCGCTGCTGCGGGATTTCCCCGACCAACTGCCGCGCTATGCCAGGCGCCGTGCCAGCTACAACGGCATCGAGCTGTACAACCCCAACCGCCTGCTGTGGCTGGACCCTTATGTGGACGGTCTGCAGACCGCCCAGGTTGACGGACTGGGCTTTTCCGTCGCCGCCAGCGCGCGGCGCGGCCAGCGGCGCTTGCTGGCGGTAGTCATCGGCACGGCGAGCAGCGGCCAGCGCGACAGCGAAGCCCAGCGCCTGCTCAACCGCGGTTTCCGCGAGTTCGAATCGCTGTTGCTCTACCGCCAAAAACAGCCGGTCAAGGCGGTGCGCGTATGGAAAGGCACGCGCGACCGGCTCGACATCGGCTTCGCCGCCGACCGCTATGTGACGCTCCCGCTCGGCGCGCGCGAACAATTGAGCGCCCGTCTGGAAACCGCCGAACCGCTGCTTGCGCCGGTGCATGCCGGGCAGCAGATCGGTATCCTGCACCTGGCGCTGGACGGCCAGCCCCTGCTCGATGTGCCAGTGGTAGCATTGCAAAGCGTGCCGCTGGCGAATGTTTTCGCGCGCGGCGTGGACGCGATGCGGTTGTGGTTCAGATAAAGGAGGCGGCGATGACGATTTATTTCAACGGCAGCTTCATGCCGATCGAGCAGGCAAAAGTGCCGGTGCTGGACCGCGGTTTTATTTTCGGCGACGGCGTGTACGAAGTCATCCCGGTGTATTCACGCCGCGCCTTCCGCCTGCACGAACACCTGGCGCGGCTGCAACACAGCCTGGACGGTATCCAGTTGCCCAATCCGCACACGACTGACGAATGGGTCGCCATCCTGACCGGGCTGATCGCGCGCAACGCGCTGGAAGACCAGTATCTGTATCTGCACATCACGCGCGGCGTGGCACCGCGCGACCACGCCTTCCCCAATCCGCCGGTGGCGCCCACCGTGTTCGCCATGAGCAACCCGCTCGTGCATCCGCCCGCCGCCCTGTTGCAAAGCGGGGTCGCCTGCATCACCGCGCAGGACAACCGCTGGCTGCGCTGCGACATCAAGTCCATCGCGCTGCTGCCCAATGTGCTGTTGCGCCAGTCTGCCGTTGCCGCCGGCTGCGCCGAGGCCATCCTGATCCGCGACGACAGCTTCCTCACCGAGGGCGCGGCCAGCAACATCTTCGTGGTCAGGGACGGCGTGTTGCTGGCGCCGCCGAAGGACCACCTGATGCTGCCCGGCATCACCTACGACGTGCTGCTCGAACTTGCCGCCGCCAACGGCATCCCGCACCAGGTGCGCCGCATCCTGAAAAAAGAATTGTTCGGCGCGGACGAACTGCTGCTGACTTCTTCCACGCGCGAAGTGCTTGCCGTCACCACGCTCGACGGCAAGGCGATCGGCGACGGCAGGCCGGGCGCGATGTTCGCCCGCCTGTATGAGTTGTATCAGACCTTCAAGCGCGAGGTGATGCGCAAATGAATGACCCGAAAAAATCCCTGATCGAATATCCCTGCGACTTTCCGCTCAAGGTGTTCGGTTTCGCCGAGCCGGGCCTGACCGCAGCCATCGCGCGGGTGGTGTGCGCGCACGCGCCGGAGTTCGATGCCGCCGGCATCACCACGCGCCCCAGCAGCACCGGGCGCTACCTCAGCCTCACCTGCACCGTGCGCGTCACCTCGCGCGAACAGCTCGACAATCTGTACCGCGATCTGTCATCGCACCCAATGGTGAAGATGGTGTTATGAATTCCCACCCGCCGCTGCATATCCGCGCCCTCGGCCTGGTCGAATACGAACCGACCTGGCGCGCCATGCAGGATTTCACCGCCGCGCGCACGCGCGACACGGCGGACGAGATCTGGCTGGTGCAGCATCCGCCGACCTACACCCAGGGCCAGGCTGGCAAGCCGGAACACCTGCTGAATCCGACCGCCATTCCCGTGGTTAAAATCGATCGCGGCGGCCAGATCACCTATCACGGTCCCGGCCAGATTGTGATTTACCTGCTGCTCGACTTGCGCCGCTGGCAGATCAACGTGCGCGAGCTGGTGCGCCTGCTGGAGCAGGCAG
>Ga0210020_1001772_pt1 | contig 18056 bp, 23 predicted proteins | sample CryGeymeta201514_FD_183980 | JGI IMG/M metagenome (GOLD analysis project Ga0210020, IMG submission 183980) | Groundwater microbial communities from Crystal Geyser aquifers in Utah, USA - Crystal Geyser metaG 2015-14 (SPAdes) (version 2) | ecosystem: Environmental > Aquatic > Deep subsurface >... | reverse complement strand
AAATAATTCCTTTTTAAAAGAAAAATTTTGTCGCCCGCCCTTAATAAATAAAAATTTTTGCGGGCTTGTCCGCCAAAGGCGGACTTTCGGAGCCGTGGGTGGGAATCCGCGAAGCGGATTTCTGCCAGCCCGCCGTAGGCGGGCTGGCAGTCAGAATTCCGCGTTAGGATTTTGCTTAAAATAGGTTCGGATTTTATCCAAAAGAGACAGCTAATAAAAAAATCGCCCTTTTGGCGATTTTTTGGTAGAATGAAAGGATGAAGAAAGCTAAATGTCCGATTTTAACGGTGGATGGGATATTTTTAGAGAAAGGTAAGGTTTTGCTGATTAAAAGAATGCGTTTTCCTTTTGTTGGTTTTTGGGTCTTACCCGGAGGACATGTTGAATATGGAGAAAGGGTGGAGGAGGCGATTAAGAGGGAAATGAAAGAGGAATTAGGTGTTTTAGTAAAGATTAAAAAATTATTCGGGGTTTATTCAGACCCGAAAAGGGATCCCAGGTATCACACAGTTTCTCTGGTTTATCTTCTCGAGAAAGACAAAGGAAAGATTCGCCTCAATAGAGAGAGTTCTAAATTTAAATATTTTTCTCTGAAAAATCTTCCAAAGAAAATTGGCTTTGACCACCGAGAAATCTTAAATGATTTAAAGAAAGAATATAGAATATGAAAATTGTGATTTGTGGAAGTATGTATTTTGCCAAGGAAATGCTGGAGGCAAAGAAAAGGCTCGAAGAAATGGGTCATTTTTGCTTTGTGCCTTCAGATATCCAAGATTGCCTAAAGAATCCTGAATTAAGTATGGATATGGAGCATTGTTTAAGAACCAATGTCCAGAAAGAGTGCTTTGATAAAATTAAGGAAAGCGATGCCATTTTGGTTTTAAATTACAAAAGAAATGGGGTTGAGGGATACGTTGGCGGAGCAACCTTAATGGAAATAGGAATTGCCCAATGTCTTGATAAAAAAATCTTTTTACTTTATCCGTCACCAAAAATTGAAGATTTAAGATACTCTCTGGAAATTCAATTAGCCAAACCAATAATTTTAAACGGAGATTTAAATTTAATAAAGTAAAATTATGGAACAAAAACCGGGTGTGGGATTTGGGGTGATGATTTTGAAGGATGGGAAAGTGCTTTTGGGACATCGCCATGAGGATCCTGAAAAAGCCTCAAGCCTTTTACACGGAGAAGGAACCTGGACGATGCCGGGCGGAAAACTTCATTTCCAGGAAAAATTGAAAGAAGGAGCTATCCGCGAAGTTTTTGAGGAAACCGGAATTAAAGTAAAAGACTTGGAAGTAATCAGTATCTCAAATGATATTGTTCAAGATGCTCATTTTGTGACAATTGGCTTTTTGTGTAAAGATTTTGAGGGAGAAGCTAAAGTAATGGAGCCAGATGAGATTACCGAGTGGAAGTGGTTCGATTTAAATAATTTGCCATCGCCTTTATATTTTCCCAGCGAGAGAATTATAAAAAATTACTTAGCTAAAATAATCTATCAAGATGAATAATATGCGACAGGCGACTTTGTGTTTTTTAACTCGCGGAAATCAAGGAGATAAAGAGTTGCTTTTGGCGATGAAAAAGCGGGGATTTGGTCAAGGCAAATGGAATGGTGTTGGAGGAAAGTTGGATTTGGAAAAAGACGGAGATATTTATGAAACCGCAAAAAGAGAGTTAAAGGAAGAAATTGGAGTTAATGCTAATGAGCTTGAGAAAGTGGCTATTTTGAGTTTTTATTTTCCCTATCAGAGCGAGTGGAACCAAAATGTTCATGTCTTTTTCGCCAAAGAATGGAAAGGGGAACCAAAAGAAACTGACGAAATGAAACCAAAATGGTTTAAAATAAATGAAATCCCTTTTAATGAAATGTGGTCAGATGATAAATTCTGGCTCCCCAAAGTTTTAGCTGGTGAAAAAGTAAAAGCCAATTTCGTCTTTAAGGAAGGAGAAATTATTTCTTCCCACGCTATTAAAATTGTAAATGATTTTAATTAGAAAATGGAAAGGGAAAAATTTGAAGAATTAGTAAATGAAGGAATAAAAGCGATTCCAAAAAAGTTTTTGGAAAAGTTGGATAATGTTGATATTGTCATTGAAGATGAGCCTACTCCTTATCAATTAAGAAAATTAAGTGCCCGAGGGGGCTTTTTAATTTTTGGTTTATATGAAGGTGTACCCCAAACCAAAAGGTGGCATTACGGCCAGGTATTACCGGATAAAATAACTATTTTTCAAAAGCCGATTGAAAGAGTGGCTCATTCCGAAGAGGAGATAAAAGAAATTGTTAAAAATACGGTTTGGCACGAAATCGCCCACCATTTTGGGATGGATGAAAGAAGAATAAGAGAAGCGGAATTACGTAAAAAGAAAGGCAAAACCCTCGGCTAGTTACCTTAGTTACCTTGGGTAACATCGCCGAGGGTTATAGTTGGTTACGCTCGTCCTCCTAACATCTCAGCCTCCAATCTTCTCTTGACAAAGAGTGGATACTGGACAATTACCCCTCCCTCCTCATCACATCGCGGACTGAAATGGGGCCGAATAAAGGTTTTGCCAGACGGGATTCTTTCTAAGATTTTAAGCCCAGTAGCTCGTTCAAACTCTTCTAACTCATCTCGGTGATGCTCGCTCAACCATCCTTTCTTGAGATAACCTCTGACCGGATGAACCCTGGGCGGTCGTCGGATAGTCATTGGTATTCGAGGCGAAACCTCTCTTATCTCTCCACCCACTCTTATTTTCCGAGGGATGTAAATAAAAGTAGGTTCTTTTTCAGGAAAGGCCATAGCCATTCGTTGTTGATCGACCGTGTATTTCCTTTTTCTCCTCGCCGGTGTTTCTATCCCCACGACTAAATCGTGATAGACGGTGGCTACGAAGAGAGCTAAGGCATTCTTTACTTCAGCCACTGGCCCTTCGTGAGCCATGATGAAATCAACCCCCTGGCCAGTCTCGAGGTCAATCATGGCAATTGTTTCGCCCCGAGCAGTCGAAATCCTGGCAATCACTTTTCCCTCCACCACTTTCACAAGCATTCCTTCAATATCGTAAGCATCTCTTAACTGGACAGCTGCTCCGACAGGATGAAGGACATATCGCTGGTGAAAATAAGCGTCCTCGAGGATTTCTGGAATGCTCTGATTGAGAAGAACCGGCACACGTATCGACTCCCTGTCCACATTATGAATTGGGCCGAATCTCTCCGGGACTAAATCAAGATGTTGAGGGGTGATAAAGGGCAGGAAAGTTAGAATCTGCTGGCCGACCTGAAGAATGAAAGTCATTCTATCCTCTGGATTCTCAGGTAAAAGGATGTGTTTGCGCTGATGACCGTCGCGGACGCAGACCAACAACTTTCCCTCTTTTTCCATCAAAGCCCAGAGTAAAAGAAGCTCGGTTAGTAAGAAACTAGCCAAAGTTGGTCGAGCCTCTTTTAGCTCCTGTACGTAAAGCGGGAATGGCAAATCAAATCTTCGTTCGATTGCCTTCAGGGCGTCTATGAAAAAATGATAAGCCTTTTTTTGCCTGATTTTCTCTGCTGCCCCAAAAATAAACGAGCGATGCTGTGATTGGTATTTTCTTTCCACTTCGAATATTTGGGGAGCGGCTAACCTTTTGGGAATAGCTAGAAATAATTTAGATAAACTCTCTAGCCATTCATCAGCCAACCCAAAACAAAATGGTCTGAAAGAGGGAGCCCTGTCAGGGAATTCATCCCTTTTCCTCAGAAAATACCCTCCGAACTTTTCAATGAGTTCATCGAGTTCATGTTGGATGGCTTCCATTTTTTGTCTTCTCCTCCTTTCTTTTAGGAATTTTCTAAATAGGTCTTGAATAAACCAGGTTGGTAAGGTGCCAGAAATACTGTTCATATTTTAAGGAATTTTAATCATTTTGTCAAGTCGCCGCTATCCATGAAAATTGCAATTTTATATCAAGAAAAATTAAAAGAATATGATTTTGGCGAAGGCCATCCTTTTCGAGGAGATAGAGCAGAAATATTTCCCAGATTTCTGAGAAAGAATTTACCCGAGGATGGAAATTACAAAATTCTCAAAGCTGAGCCAGCCACTGAAGAAGATTTATTATTGATTTGCCAGAAAGATTATATTGATTTTACCAGGGAATATTTCAAAGCAGCCAATTTGGGTCGAGATTTTAACGGTCGTTTTTATCAATACCATTCGATGGATAATTTGCCAGGCAGAAATCCAGGGAAAATCGAAACGGCTGGCAGAATAATTATTGGACAGGCAAAATTGGCTTGCGATTTAATGCATGCGAATAGCGCAACCTCGCATACGCTCGGGTATGCGAATGCGCCCATGCGAATAAAGAAAGTGATTTCGCTTGGTGGTGGACTTCATCACGCCAAGCCTGCCTATGGAGAGGGATTTTGTATTTATAATGATGTTGCCTTTGCGGCCAAATATTCAATAGAAAAATATAAACTGGAGCGAATTCTAGTGTTAGACACCGATGCCCATGCCGGAAATGGAACAATGGAATATTTTTACGAAGACCCGAGAGTTTTGTTTATCGATTTACATCAAGACCCAAGAACTCTTTATCCCGGAACTGGTTTTGCTTATCAAATAGGAGAAGGAAAAGGCAAGGGTTTTACTATCAATGTCCCTTTGCCAGTTTTTGCCGGCGATAATTCCTATCAATTAGTTTTCGAAGAAATTATTGAGCCGGTAGTTAAAGAGTTTAATCCTCAAATCATTATTAGAAATGGCGGCTCTGACCCTCATTTTGCTGATGAGCTAACTCAATTGGGATTAACTGTTAAAGGATTCAGAATGATAGGGGAGAAGGTCAGAAAAATTTCGGAAATCTGCGATGGACGCCACCCACCCACCACCCCGGTTATTGATATGATCGGCTCGGGTTATAATAAAAAAGTTTTACCCTATGCCTGGTTAGCTCTGATTGCCGGATTGGCTAATTTCAAAATTGAAATCAAGGAATCCATCGCCATTCCTCAGCAATTCCAAAAAGACCTAGTTTTCGAAGAAACAAAAAAAGTAGTTAAAGAAGTTAAAAGAAACTTGAAAAATTACTGGAAATACGTTAAAATGTAAATATCGATGAAGCTAAAGCTTCATCTCCATCTTCGCTTACCTGAGCGTAGCGAAAGGTGGAAAAGAGCAGAATGCTCTTTGATCCTTCGGAAGCTCGATAGGCAAAGAGAACTTCGTTCTCTTTTTCATCTCCGCTTCCATAAACGGAAGCTCGATATATTATGAATCTTCAATTTAAAATGTGGTTATTGGTAGTGGTGATGTTCGCTATTCTTTATGGAGTGATTACTGGAATCGGTAGCTATATGGGAGTGGGAAGCGCTACCAACTATGTTATTCTGGCGGTTTTTTTCATGGGCTTTCAATATTTAATTGGACCTTCAATGGTTTCAATGCTAATGCGAGTAAAATATGTTTCTGAAAAAGAAGAACCTGAACTCCATCAGGTGGTAGCAGAATTATCTCAAAAAGCCAACATTCCCAAACCAAAAATTGGTATTTCTCAAATTTCCCTTCCAAATGCCTTTGCTTTTGGTAGAAGTTTGGGAGATGGAAGGGTTTGTGTTACTCAAGGAATTCAAAAATTACTAACTAAAGAGGAATTAAAAGCAGTTTTGGGTCACGAAATTTCTCACTTAAAGCACCGAGACATGATGATAATGACCTTGCTTTCGGTTATCCCTCTAATTCTTTATTGGATTGCCTGGAGCTTTATGTGGGGAGGAATGGGTGGTCGTCGGCAAGGTGGAGGCTATGCTGCTTTAATTGGCATGGGAGCAATGCTTCTTTATTTTCTGACCAATCTTTTGGTTTTATACGGTTCAAGAATCAGGGAATATTATGCTGATGAAAACAGCTGCAAATTAGGAAATCCTCCTCAAAATTTAGCATCAGCTTTGTATAAATTGGTTTATAGCTCAGCTCGACTGAAAAAAGAGCCCAGAGCTGAAGCTGAATTGAAAAGAATAGAAGGTATAAAGGCTTTCTTTTTGAATGATGTTTCTCGAGCGGAAAACGAAATAAAAGAATTAAAAGAAATCGATCGGGATTTCTCAGGAACCATTGATCAAACTGAATTACTGGCTCTGAGGACTCAAGAAGTAAAGCCAAGCACTGCCGAAAAACTATTGGAAATTTTCACCACCCATCCCAACATGCTAAAGAGAATCAAAAGATTGGCCACTTTAGTCTAATTTCACTCACCGAGCGAGGCGAAGCCAAGCGAGGTGGAGATGAAGGCAAACTCCAAAGAAGGTAAACTTCATCGATCTACCCTTCTGACGTATTCTCCAGTTTCGGTGTTTACTTCGATAATGTCTCCTTGTTCAACAAATAAGGGGACGTTTATTTTTGCTCCGGTTTCTAAAGTTACTGGTTTTGTTCCGGCCTGGGCTCTTTCTCCTTTGACTCCTGGTGGCGCTTCAGTAACTTTTAATTGAACTTTAATTGGCAAAACTATATTGATAATTTTATCTTGAAATTTAATTCCGGTTAGAACTTGATTTGGCTTTAAAAATTTTGCTCCCTCACCGGTTTTTTCTTCATCCAATTCAAAACGAGCTTTAGAATTTCCCGCTTCAGAAAAACAAAATTTTCCCCGGTGGGAAAAAAGAAATTTTACTTCAATTTTTTCCAATTCAGCTTCTTCAAATTTATCGTCTTGATGAAAAGTTCTTTCCAAAACTTTCCCATTAATTAAATTCTTAATCTTCGTTCTGGCAACAACCATATCCTGGGCTTTGTATATCTGTTGAAATTCTAAAACCTCATAAGGTTGGTCCTCTAAAATAAATTTTGTTCCCTTGCGAAGATCAAAATAAGATAACATAGTTTTTATTTTAAAACTGTCCCTATAAAATCGGGGTGGCCTCTTAAAAATTCCTCAGCGCCCATTTCTTCTTTCCCTTCCATTTGCAATCTTTCGATCGCTAAAAAATCTCCTCCTCTTAAAAAACCTATGGTAACGGCTGGCTGAGCTCCGCACTGGACACCAATTTCATTTTGGGGAACAACTAAGGTCTTGCCAATGAGATAAGAAACATTTCCCATTGATTTTAACACCCTGGCTTTTATAATCTTTATCCTTACCATTTTGCCTCCTCTGCTCTCCCAAAAAGTAAAACTGCCCGGCCAACCGCTAAAAGCTCTGATCTCTCTCTCCAGCTCTTTCGCAGTTTTTTTCCAAATAATTCTTCCATCTTCCCGGGTCAAAATTTTAGTATAAATTGCCTTCGTTTCATCTTGAGAAAGGGGTTTAAGAAGGCCCTTTTGCCATTTGGAAATAGTTTCGATTAAAAGATTTGCTCCAAGATTGGCTAATTTATCGTGAAGGATAAGAGCTGATTCATCTTCCTCAATTTTCAATTTTCTTTGAGCGAGAATTGGGCCGTGGTCCATCTTTTCATCCATCAAGATAATTGTCACTCCGGTTTCTTTATCGTCATTTAAAATGGCGTATTGGATAGGGGTCGCCCCACGATATTTTGGCAAAAGGGAAGGATGAACATTGAGCGAACCTTTTTGGGGAATCTCTAAAATTTCTTTTGGCAGAATCTGTCCATAAGCCGCGACTATTATTAAATCCGGTTTACAATTTTCAATTTTCAATTTACAATTTTCAATTTTTTCTGGCTGAAGAATAGGAATACTATACTTTTCGGCCAGCAGTTTTACTGGTGAAGGTGTCAAAATCTGTTCTCTGCCAACTGGTTTATCTGGAGCAGTCATAATTAAAACCGGCTTATATCCACTCTGGCTAAGTTTTTCTAAAATAATGGCGCCAAACTCAGGCGTCCCCATAAATATCATTTTAGGTTTTAGATTCATTTTATTATTCTCCATTCGATTTCCTCTTCTTTTCCGGCAAATTCCAGCCATTCGCCTTCAGGGTTAATGACATACCATTTTCTCTTGGTTTCTGACCAAACCATTGGATTCCCCTGATAATATGGTTTCTTCACTATTTCTTTTGGCTTCAATCTATCCAATTCTAACCATTTTTTAAAAACTGTTTCAATAGTATAATCCAGGTTTCTTGATTTTGCCCATTCAGCAACTTTATCGATGGCTGTAATTGCCTTCTTTTGTGAACCAGCCAATTCTAAAAGCTGTTTTGCCGGTTTTACATATCTTGAATAAATTATTTTTCTTTTCTTTGCGCTCTCTTTTATTTCTTTTAAAGTTAAACCCTTGGTGTAAAAATAATGATTCACTATTCTCTGGATTTCATTTGCCAATTTCAATGGCAATACTAACTGTCCAATCTTTATTTTTTTTGCCCCCTTTTTTAATCTTCTAGCCATTTTAAGATTGTTTTATAAAATTTTTTGGCTTTTTCTAATTCTTTTTTGCCTTTTTCTGTAATTTCATAGGTTCGCCTTCTTTCTTTAGTTTTGCTTTTGACGAACCCATCTTTTTCTAATCGGTAAAGTACACGATAGGGAGTGATTTTTCCCGGTTTAAAACCGAGTTCCCTTTCAATTAGTTTTGGAATCTCCCAACCATAAATTTGGCGCTTTTTCAAAAGAGACAGGATATAAATCCATAAATTTTCTATGGTATTTGATTTTAGAAGACGTTCAACGGGTAGCATGGTTTTCTATTGACAAGGTATTTTACGGTGGTAAAATAATTACAATTGGTAAAGGTCGCAAAGGAGATATCATTTTAATTTTACACTATGTCAAAAAAAATTAAAGTCGGAGTAATCGGTGTCGGTAATTGCTTTGCCGGTTTAATTCAAGGCATTGAATATTATAAAAGGCGAAAAAGACTACAACCCACCCACCACCCTCCCGCTTCGCGGGCCCCTAAAATAATTGGCTTGATGCATCAAAAAATTGGGCCTTATAATTTTGATGACATTGAATTTAGCTCGGCTTTTGATGTTGGGAAAAATAAAGTAGGGAAGGGTTTAGATAGGGCAGTTTTCGCCAGCCCAAATTTGGTGAATTGGCTAAAATTGCTAAAAAGTAAAACGATTGTGAAAGAAGCGCCAGTTTTGGATGGAATTGGAATATTCGTCGAGAATAAAATAAATCCGGTAAAAAATTCTACTTCAATAGAAAAATTAGAGAAAGAAGTTGAGAAAGAAATCAAAAAAACTGGAACGGAAATTTTGGTTAATTATTTACCAGTCGGAAGTAAAATCGCAACTGAATTTTGGGCACGCCTTGCACTGAAAACAAAATGCGCTTTTATAAATTGTATTCCGGTTTTTATCGCCTCTAATAGAAAATGGGGGGAAAAATTTGAAAGAGCAAGAATCCCAATTATTGGCGACGACATAAAAAGCCAAATAGGAGCGACGATTGTTCATCGCGTTCTAGCCAGACTTTGCAGAGACCGGGGAGCGACAATTGATAGAACCTATCAAATAAATGTCGGTGGTAATACTGACTTTTTAAATATGAAAGAACAAGAAAGATTAGAGAGTAAAAAAATTAGCAAAACTGAAGCAGTAACTAGTCAACTGGATGAAAAAATAAAACCAGAAAATATTTATATTGGACCGAGCGATTTTATTCCATTTTTAGGGAATAAAAAATTGGCGTTTATCAGAATCGAGGGAAAAATGTTTGCCGACATTCCTTTTTCTCTTGAATTGCGGTTAGATGTCGATGACAAAGCAAACAGCGCCGGAATAGTGATTGATGCAATAAGGTTAGCAAAGCTTGCTTTGGATAGAAAAATTGGCGGACCCTTAATTTCCGCCTCAGCTTATTTGATGAAACACCCACCAACACAATTCACCGATGAAAAAGCTAGAGAAATGGTGGAAGAGTTTATTACTGGTACTTCTCGACAGTGAATCTATAAATAAAAATCTTCTCGCTTTCAGGGTCGATGCCGCCTTTTTGGCAGGCAATAGATATCTGTTTTTCAATCGTATCAACCCCTTCTAAATCAGGAAGTAATAACCCGGTTTTGTAAGGAATTACTCCATCAAAAACCACCTCTTTTTCATTTGGAAAGGTGAAAGGCCCTGTTTTTATTATTACCCCGAATTTTTTCGGATTTAATTCTTTAATATCCTTCACTGGTTCTGGATAACTTAAAATATAAACCGTGTAAGAAAGATAGGGGAGCTCCTCTTTCTGAATCGACCCAAATCGATAATCTTCGGTCGCTGCCGCAATAGCATTACGAATAACCTCTTCGGCAATATTTATTCTTGTCGGAAGATAAGTTCCAATACAACCCCTTAACTCGTTTTCTTTATCAATTGTTACAAAGGTGCCGGCTCTACGCTTTAAAAATTCCTCTGGTAAATCTTCAAGCAGAGAAATAATTTTCCCCTCTTTAATAAAAGTTTCTACGGCTGATTTTGCTAGTAAAACTAAGGGATGCATATTTTAAAAAATAACAAAATTAAAAAAGAAACAGCGGGGACAGATACGTTATCGTCAATAAATTCAAACTTTTCAAAAAGAGTTGCCGCCAAAGCAGCAACAATTCCAGGCCAACCCATTTTCAACCCAATTAAAATACAAACAATAAACATTGCCAAAGACCCCTCCCAGGCCTTGGTTCTTTTTTTATATTTCAAATTTCTGACAATTCCAGTTACTCCGTCGCCAAAGGACATAAAAAGAGCCGGAATCACTCCTAACCAAAAAGTTTTATCAATAAACCAGCCAATTAAAATAACCAGTCCCCACATCAAACAAAAATTCACTTCCCGAGTATTGTCTTTTGCCTGAAACCATTGATAAAGCTGCTTTTTCCGATGGGGTAGGTAAGTGTAAAGAGCTAAAATTAAAGCCGACAAAAATGGTAAAAAGGGTTCTTTAAATAAAAAAGGCAAAGAAAGAGCAATTAAACCCGAAGCAAAAATATGAATCGCTTTTCTACCAAAATAAGTCGCTGATTCTGGCGGATAACCATTTTTCACTGCCAAATCATAAACCCACCTCGAAAAATACTTCACCACAACAATCACCCAAATAAAAAGCGGCACAGTTATAATTAAATCGTGATAAATATTTACCATTGTAATCATTTTTTTAAATTAAACTTATTTCGAATTTTTCTAATTTCAAAAATGAAAGTAATTTTTTTATCGGCTTCCTTCGGTGGCCGATTTTTACTTCCTCTTTAAAACTCAATTCACTGAAGGACTTTCTATGTTTTGGGAGGTAGAAAATTGGCCTGAATGGATAACCGGGAATTAATTTTCCTCTCGGCTTTGTAAGAATAATTCCTTTTAATTTTCCTTCAGATATCAAAACTTCTTTTCCGGATATTGCTAAGGCTATTATAACCCTAAACTGAGCTTTCCTTTTGGGCCAAGGAACTCCTCTGAGTCGTTTTAAAGCAAAATCTATTAATTCTTCATCAGTAGCTTTAAGGTGCCTTCTAGGAGGGTGGTGGGTGGGTTGGAGTCCTGGCCATCTTCTTGATTTAACCCCGGGTTCACCTTTTAAATAATCAATTTCTAAACCTCCATCATCAGCTAAAGCTGTAAGTCCGGTTAATTTCGAATAAAATTTAGCTTTTTTAATCGCGTTTTCTTCAAATGTTTTACCCGACTCATTCACCTTATTTTTAATTCCTAAATTCTTTAGCGAAATAAGTTTTAGCGGTAAATCTTTTAACAATTCCTTATATTCTTTCAATTTCCCAGGATTATTTGTAGCAATTAATAACTTTTTCATGTCCCTTTAATTTCCCTAATTTTTAGCATTTATTTAATAAATTGTTTGATTCTTTCGGCTTCTTTTTCAACCAATTCGCCTTCATATTCGCCGCTGTGAGCCGGCGCCCCTTTATAAATCGGCCTTTTCTGGTCTAAATGTAAATTAAAAATTAAGTTTTCATTTTTGACTTTTAGATAAAGATGAAATCTCGGATATCCTCTCGGGGGTCGAGTAAAAATGAATTCTTCTTTCTTTTCTTTATCTTCACCTTGAAGTCGATGAACTTCGTTCATCTTCACGCTTCGCTGAGGCTCGCGTAAATGATAACCAGCTTTCCTCATCAAATTATAAATATTATTTTGGAAAGGTCCTTTTAAAATAAATTTCATATTTTTACAATTTCTAAATCTTTGGCGGTGTTTATTGGTTTTTTGAAATCGTAAATGGCAATGGTTCGTTCGCGAGTATAAGCCGAGGAGGTGAAAATAGTGAGACAGCGATTATCGAACATAAATAGGGGAGAGGTTGGCTGATGGGAACGGATTAAAACTTTTTTACCAAATCTATCCATCATCTTTAAAAAATAATCGCGGCCAAATTGAGGCCGGCCAGTAAAAGGGTCAATGCCCAAATATTCACCGGGCTCATCAGAAAAATCTCCCCAGGTGATTTGCCGCCATTTCTCACCCCCTAATTTAATTTTGTTTATTTCCTTTAAATTCTTTACTTCGGGCAAAACCCCATGGAGAGCAATTATATCTTTTGTTACAACTGTTAAAGGAAAATTTTCGACGATTGAGCAATATTTCTCATATTCCTTCCCACCCAAACTTTCCCAAAATTCAGCTGGATAAAATTTTAAAATGCGATGGCCTTCGTGATTCCCTTGCAAAAGATAAATTTGATTTGGATATTTTATTTTTGTTTTTAATAAAAAATCTAAATTTTCTTTTGAATGGGGACCCCTATCAACATAATCTCCAAGAAAAACAAATTTATTTTCGGGCTTTAAATAATCTTTAATTATTTTTTGACTTGCTTCTAAATCGCCATGGGTATCGCCAACAAAAATAACCTTTTTAGCTTTTTTAATCTCAATTAGTTTTCTATCGTCCATAATTATTCACCCGAGCGAAGCGAAGGGTAAAGATGAACGAATGTTCATCGCCCACGGCCAGCTAATTGACCGCAGGCAGCTTTAATCTCTTTTCCAAAACGATAACGTTGAGTAGTAGCAATTCTAGATTTTTCTAAAATTTCTTTAAATTTTTTTATTTTCCAACCTGGCGAAGGTTTAAATTTTGAATGGCCAATGGGATTATAGGAGATAAGATTAACAAAATAAGGAGCCCCTTTCAAAGATTTTTTTAAAACTTGTGCTAATTCCTCTGCCTGCCTTTCCGAATCGTTCGCCTTATCTATCATCAGATATTCAAACATTACTCTCCTTTTGGTTTTTTTAATGTATTTACCAACTGCAGTTAAAATTTTCTCTATTGGGTAAACTTTATTTATTGGCACAAGTTTTGTCCGTAATGCATTATTTGAAGCATGAAGAGAGATGGCTAAATTAACTTGTAATTTTTCTTTAGCTAATTTTCCAATTCCTTCAGTAATCCCAACGGTGGAAATAGAAATATGTCTCACACCCAGATTAAATCCTTCTTTATCATTTAAAATTTTTATTGCTTCTAAAACATTATCATAATTTAGAAAGGGTTCTCCCATTCCCATAAAGACAACATTGGTCACTTTTTCTTTTGTTTTTTTTAATAATCTGGCAAAAAATAAAACTTGGTCAATTATTTCTGAGCTTGATAAATTTCTCTTAAAACCTCGCTGTCCAGTGGCACAAAACCGGCAACCAATAGAGCAGCCAACTTGGGAAGAAACGCAAACTGTTCGCCGGCCATCAATATGCCGCATTAAAACCGATTCAATTTTCAAGCAGGGGCCCTTTCGCGAAGCGAACGGGAGGGTGGTGGGTGGGTTGTAGTCTTTTAATTCAAATAGAGTTTTAATTGTTTGATTATCTTTTGAATAAAGAATTTCTTTTGCTTTTAAATCATGAATTGGGCAATTTTCAGCCAATTTTTGCCGTAGGTTTTTAGGTAAATTGTTAGCCTCTCCCCAATTTTCAATTAAATCTTGAAAAACCGCTTTTTTAACCTGTTTTAAGCGAAAAATTGGTTCTTTTTCTAGAACTTCTGCAATTTTCATCAAATTCATAATTTTAATTTGAAATTTGCTACTAAATATCCTACGCCAAAGGGTCCTTCGCAAGATAAAATTTCGGGTTGATAGTTTATTCCCGATTCTTCAAGGATTCCTAAAAGAAAACAAAAAGAGCGAAGGCCGCATTCGCCGGCATCAGGATACGTTTCGTCTAATTTTAAAATTTTTTCGATATTTTTTTCTTTTAAAGCATCTATCAAAGCTTTATCAAATTTTGGACCATCGGGATGAAAACCATAGGGACCCTCTTTTTTGAGACAATGCGACAAATCGCCCGAAGCAATCAACGCATATTTCTTATCGGTCAAATCGGTCAAGAACTGTTCTTGACCGATTTTCTTGCCTTGTTCAAAGTAAAATTTTGGGGATTCTATTCCGATTAAATAAGTTTTTATCTCGCCCCTAAAATCTTTGGCTAAAAAGAATAGGGGGACGTTGAATCCCCAGTCAGGATGAGGAGCGGAAATTATTATTAAATCAGGTTTTGCCTCTTTTAGTTTCTTTCCTAACTTTTCTAATGCCTCAATTGTCTTTTCAACTTGAGCTCTATCTTCCGGAGAGCCGACCGAAGGTAAAACTATTGGTGGGTGAGGGGAAATACAAGCAAAAACTATTGACATATTATTTCACCCAGTAGAGCAACTTCGACTCGCTTCGCGAATAAGATTTTCTGAAAGAAAATTCTGTCGAAGTTGTCATACTGGGTTCAAAATCAAATTTAAATCTTGGCCGCATTTGGGGCATTTGCCCGCTTTATCGTGGCGGTGAATGATATAATTTGTTCTGTCGATACATACAGTTTTGCATTTTGGGCAAAAAGTATCTTCCGATGGAAGCCCTGGAACATTGCCAGTATAAACATATTTTAAGCCGGTTTCTTTACCAATCTCCCAGGCTTTTTCTAAAGTTTCAACTGGAGTATCGGGAATATTTTGAAGTTTCCAGGAAATTGCTCCACAAAATTGGGAGATGTGCCAGGGAGTTTCAGGACCCAATTCTTCTTTAATAAATTTAGCAATATCCCTAAACATTTTTTCTGAATCGGAAAGAGTGGGGATAACTAAAGTGGTTACCTCAACCCAAATCTTTTTCTGTTTCATTCCAATTAAAGTATCTAAAACTGGCTGAAGCCGACCGCCACAATTTTTTTGGTAAAACTCTTCTGTGAATCCTTTTAAATCGACATTAGCTGCGTCTAAATATGGAGAAATTATTTCTAGAAGCTCTCTTGATAAAAATCCATTAGTCACCCAGTTATTTTTTAGTCCTTCCTTTTTAGCCAATTTCATTGTATCTAAGGCATATTCTGAGAAGATCGAGGGCTCTGTGTAAGTGTAGGATATGCTTGGCAGTTTATTTTTCAAAGCAATTTTGACAATTCCTCCGGGCGGTAATTCTTCTCCCAAAACCGGTTTATTTGGCTTTGGCGCTTGGGAAATATCCCAATTTTGACAATTTTTACAGACGAAATTACATCCAACCGTCGCAATTGATAGGGAATAGCTCCCTGGTAAAAAATGAAAAAATGGTTTTTTTTCGATCGGGTCAAGATGACAGGCAATGGCTTTACCGTAATTTAAGGCATATAACGCGCCATCAATATTTTCTCTTACGCCGCAAGTCCCTCTTTTCCCCGGTAAAATAAGGCAATAATGAGCGCAATTTTGGCATTGAACTTTTTTCTCCGATAATTTTTTATACAAAAATGCTTCCTTCATTTTTATTTTTAAATTACCTTATTTCTTTAAACCAGATAGCAAATCCTACCAAGCTACTCAGCAAAAATATCGAAATAAAAGCCCAAAGTAAAAAGCCAGGAACACCATATTGAGCGAGTTCCCAGAATTCATTAATTTTGTGATTAAGACTCATAATCCCATATACTCCTCCCTTTATGAGAATTCCGATTAAAATAGGGGCGGAAATCCAATCCAATTTTTGAAAACCATTTCTTATTATTATCCATAATGCTATTGTTACGGGAATATAAACAATCATTATAGGTGCACCAATAGAAAATAATTTATCAATAATGTTTCCCGCACCAGAAATATCCCTTCCAATAAGAGATAAAATTCCGTTAGCCCAAAAATGGCTTATTTCCCGAAGAGGCGTTTCCCCAACAAAACTGATAACTATCAAAAAAACACTCAAAAATTTTATCCTGGGATTCTTAGTAAAATTAAATATCTGACTTATTTTTTTAAGAAAATCTTCCATATTTATTTTATTTTTTTAGTTTTAATCGACTTTAGTCGATGAGAACTTCGTTCTCATCTTCACCTTCGCCCCTCGCTCCGCTCGGGGCTCGTTAAATAATTATAAAATGAAAATATCAAATGTCAAAACCATCATTGGGGGAATTCCTTAAAATATGATAAAATTTATAATTAACCAAATAATAATATATGAGACATCGAATTTTTATTGCAATCAATTTGCCAGGGGATATTAAAAGGAAACTGATAGATTGTCAGGGAAAATGGCTGGAATTGCCTTGTCGTTGGACCAAAAAGGAAAATTTGCATATTACCCTGATATTTTTGGGCTCCCTTTCCGATGAAGAGCTTTTAGGGGTTTTAAAAATTACAAAAACAGTCACTCAGAGACACGAACCATTTTCTATAAGTCTAATAAAAATTTACTATGGACCGCCAAAAAAGATGCCGCCGAGAATGGTCTGGGCCGAAGGAGAAAAATCAGAAGAGTTGGGGAAACTACAAAGCGATTTAGAAAATTCTCTTTTAGCTTCTCCAATTAAAGGCTTAGAATCCGAGAGCCGGTCTTATGCTCCTCATATTACTTTAGGAAGAATCAAAGCTTGGGAATTTCGTCAAATTGAACCAGAAGAAAGGCCAGAAGTAAATGAAGAAATAAATTTAAGTTTTGAAGTAAATTCAATTGAAGTAATGGAAAGCCAATTAAAAAGAGGAGGAGCAGAGTACGCAGTGCTGGAATCGGCACCGCTAAAATCCTAATTTCTAATTTCTAATTTCTAAACAAAATGAAGATTCATTTTATTGGTATTGGTGGAATAGGCGCTTCAGCTTTAGCCAAATATTATTTAGCAAGGGGCCATAAAGTAACTGGCTCAGATTTAGTTGCCTCAGAAATAACGGATTCTCTTAAAAAATTAGGGGCAAAAATTTTCATCGGTCCCCATCGGTCAAGAACTGTTCTTGACCAAATTGATTTGGTGGTTTATAGTCCGGCGGTACCAACAGACAATCCAGAGTTAAAAAGAGCAAAGAAATTGGGAATAGAATGCCAGAGTTATCCCGAAGCGCTGGGGGAGCTAACAAAGAAATATTTCACAATTGCCATTGCTGGAAGCCACGGTAAAAGTACAGTGGCGGCAATGACTGGACTTTTATTAGAAAAAGCCGGTCTGGACCCAACAGTGATTTTAGGAACAAAATTAAAGGAATTTGGCAGTTCAAATTGCAGAGTAGGGAAGTCGAAATATTTAGTTATAGAGGCAGATGAGCATCTTGCCTCTTTTTTAAATTATTGGCCGAAAATCATTGTTTTAACTACGATTGAGGCCGATCATCTGGATTTTTACAAAAATTTAAAAAATTATGTTTTGGCTTACAAAAAATTTATTTCCCAATTGCCGAAAAGTGGGATTTTGATTGCAAACAAAGACGATAAAAATATCCAAAAACTCAAAAGTCAAATCTCAAAACTACATCTTAAAACTCAAAACTACTCTCTAAAACAACTGGAGGCAAAAAAAATTAAAAAAATATTAAAAATTCCGGGAAAATTTAATATTTCAAATGCCTTGGCTGCCTTAACTGTAACTCGAGTTTTAAAAATCCCAGATAAAATTTCTTTTAAAGCTTTATCTGAATATAAAGGCTCTTGGCGCCGTTTCGAAATTACTAAAACCCTATACCCTAAACCCTACACCCTAATTAGTGATTATGCTCACCATCCCACACAAATTAAAGTGACTTTGGAAGCTGCGAGAGAAAAATTCCCGCGGAAGGAAATCTGGTGTATTTTTCAACCCCATCAGTATCAGAGAACTTATTATTTGTTTAAGGATTTTGTCAAAGTTTTTAAAGAAGCTCCCGTTGATAAATTAATTATCACCGACATTTACGATGTGGCGGGAAGGGAGACGCTAAAAATTAAAAAAAAG
>Ga0210020_1001765_pt1 | contig 18094 bp, 15 predicted proteins | sample CryGeymeta201514_FD_183980 | JGI IMG/M metagenome (GOLD analysis project Ga0210020, IMG submission 183980) | Groundwater microbial communities from Crystal Geyser aquifers in Utah, USA - Crystal Geyser metaG 2015-14 (SPAdes) (version 2) | ecosystem: Environmental > Aquatic > Deep subsurface >... | reverse complement strand
CGATGGTGAAATTCTACGTCTGTATGCCCCGGATGGGGATGCAGTGGATACGGCGAACCTGGACGGTGGGGCCTGGCTGGCGGGCAGCGGTTCGCCACAATATGGCAGCATGGAGCGGCGCGGCGTGCTGCCGGATAGTGCAGCGGCCTGGATCACCAATACCGGCGTGGTCGCCAATGGGCACGATGCAGATGGAAACGCCATCAAAGGCACGCCGGGGCAGCCCAACTGGGCTTACTCGGTCACGCCCACCTTCACGGCCACATCCACCCCTACCCGCACCCTGACGCCCACCCCGACCCGCACGCCGACGCGTACCCCGACCCGCATGCCGACGCGTACCCCGACCCACACGCCGACGTGCACCGATACACCTTCGCCCACAGCCACGTCTACTCTCGCCTATACCGCCACCCTCACCCCGACCGTCACAGAGACCTTCACCCCCACCCCCACGTCCACTGCCACACCCACCTCGACCCTCACCCCCACGCCGACGGCCGTCCCGGTGCTGGCGGTGCTGATCAACGAGGTGGCCTGGGCAGGCACGAACGCTTCTGCCAATGACGAGTGGATCGAACTGTACAACCCCGGCTCGCAAGCCATCCATCTATCTGGCTGGCGGCTGGCAGCCGACGATGACAGCCCGGATATCGCCTTGAGTGGACAGATCGCGGCCGGCGGCTACTACCTGCTCGAGCGCACGGACGACACTACGATATCAGACATCCCGGCCGATTTGATTTACAGCGGGGCTTTATCAAACGATGGTGAAATTCTACGTCTGTATGCCCCGGATGGGGATGCAGTGGATACGGCGAACCTGGACGGTGGGGCCTGGCTGGCGGGCAGCGGTTCGCCACAATATGGCAGCATGGAGCGGCGCGGCGTGATTGCCGACAGCTCGACGGCCTGGCTCACCAACACCGGCGAAGTAGCCAACGGGCACGATGCGGCTGGCAATCCCATTAGGGGTACACCGCGCCAACCTAACTGGGCGTACACCGCTACGCCTATTCCCACGGCTGCGGCTACGCGTACCCCCATTCGTACACCAACGCGCACCCCTACTCGTACTCCCATACGCACCCCCAACCCTGTGCCAGGCATCCTGGTCATCAATGAGTTCCTGCCTCGCCCGCGCACCGACTGGAACGGGGACGGCGCGGTCAACGTCGAAGATGAGTTCGTCGAGGTGATGAACGTGGGAACTCAGGCTGCTGACTTGAAAGGCTGGAGGCTCGATGATGGCGATGGCGGTTCCAGTCCGTACACGCTGCCCAGCCTGATGCTCCAGGCGGGACAAAAGGTCGTCTTTTATGGCTCACAGACGCACATCTCACTCAGCGATGGCGGAGATACAGTGCGCCTCATACATCCGGTTGGACAGGTGGTTGACATTTACAACTACCCGGCCGTCAAAGAGCCGGATCAGTCCTGGTGCCGTCTGCCGGACGGAAGCAGAGCCTGGACTTCAGCCTGTCGTCCGACTCCCGGCATGGCCAACACCGCCAGCGAGACCGGGACCGCAACCATAACGCTCAACCCCGGATATGAGGACGAAAGCGAAACACGCACCTGCCTGCTGCCGGATACACTGCCCAGCGAGATTTTGCAGGCGGAGTGCGAATCCCAGGGCGCGGATGTGTGGAATTCGGGCTATTGGGATGCTGAAACGAGGGAGATGATCTGGTTGGAAAGCCGCTATAAATGGGGTGTGTTTATCCAATGACTCGCAGCGGCATGGCGGGATTCAACATTATTGCGTTTGTTTAGAACATTTGAATGCCCCAATGGTCGAGTTACGCGCCGGCATGATAAAATCAATGGATAAGGAAAATTCATCCTATGGATAATCTATCAACACCATCACGATCTACTATCTACGATAGTTCCAAACAAAGAAATTCGGCTATTGAAGAACTTCGATCAATTTTCAAGTATCGCGACTTGATTTTTCAATTGATACGCCGTGATCTTGTAACACGATATAAGCGTTCTGTATTGGGGATTCTATGGACTATGCTCAATCCCCTGGGAACGATGCTGATCCTATCCGTTGTTTTTTCCCAACTTTTCAATATGCGCGGCACTTATCCCGCTTTTATCATAACGAACTTAATTGCGTGGAATTTCTTTTCGCAAACGACACTTGCGTCATTGAATGCCATGTTATGGGGCAGCAGTTTGTTCCAGAGAATTTATTTACCCCGCACATCCTTCGTGGTTTCTACAATTGGTACGGGGCTTGTGAACCTGCTTCTTGCTCTGATACCACTCGTTTTTATTTATTTAGTCACCGGAGCTCCACTTCACGCTACCATTCTTTTTTTACCAGTATCTTTGTTTCTGCTGGCAGCCTTTTCGCTGGGGGTCAGTTTGATCCTCTCGACATTTGTTGCTTTTTTCCCGGATGTTGCCGAAATGTACCCGATTATCTTGACAGCCTGGATGTATTTGACACCGATCATTTATCCCGAAGAACTGTTGGCGAATATTTTTAATGGTTGGTTGTTGCGGCTCAACCCGCTTTTCCCGGTAATCAAGGTTTTTAGAACGGTCATATTTGATGGTAAGGTTCCTACTTTGGCGGAGTGGGGTATTGCTGCCGGGATTGCCCTGGGGGCGTTATTGATTGGCTGGATATTCTTTACACAGAAATCGAAATCTTTTGCATACCATGTCTAATCTAATCCCCGAGCCACAAAACGACACCGCGATTTTCTTGAGCGGCGTCTCAGTCCGCTACCGTTTGCCGAATGAGAAAGTGGCTACCCTGAAAGAATACATGATACGATTGATTCAGGGCAAAGTCCGCTATAACTCTTTTATGGCATTGAACGGTGTCAGTCTGGTCATAAAAAAAGGAGAAACTTTTGGAATTCTGGGGCGGAATGGAGCCGGGAAATCAACACTTTTGAAAGTGATTTCACGCGTCTTGATGCCGACCCAGGGACGGGTCTGGGTTAATGGTATGGTCTCTCCTTTGCTTGAACTGGGAGCCGGCTTCCACCCCGAACTGACCGGGATGGAAAATATCCATCTTAACGCTACATTGCTTGGCCATAGCCGCAAAGAAATCAGGCAGAAAATCCCGGAAATCCTTGATTTTGCCGAGATCGGGGGTTTTATCGAAGCTCCTTTGCGTACCTATTCATCTGGTATGATTGCCCGGCTGGGTTTTTCAGTAGCAACTGCCTGGCTCCCGGATATTCTAATTCTGGATGAGGTGTTATCGGTGGGCGACGCTGCATTTGCCCAGAAATGCACCGAACGCATGAGGTCTTTCCGTGAAAGTGGCGCCACTGTGTTGCTGGTTTCTCATTCTGTTGATACCGTTCGATCGCTTTGCCAACGGGCGCTCTTGCTCGAGCACGGGAATATCCTGGAAACAGGCCCGGCAAGTGAAGTCAGTGAAAAGTATCATCACATGATATTTGGAAAATAAGTATCTTCTCAATAATTCGGGGGAAGATGGGGGGTTCGCAGGTGTGCGCAGCACACCTGCGAACCCCCCGCCCCCCTTTCTTGAGAAGATACGAAAATAATATCTTCTTGGGATCGGAGCCATGCAATTTATTCGAACTGATATTCCGGAAGTCGTCATCATTGAACCGCGTGTGTTCGAAGACTCGCGTGGTTTCTTCATGGAAACCTATCAAGCCCAGAAGTTCGCGCAAGCTGGAATTGGTTTTATTTTCGTACAGGATAATCATTCCCGTTCAACGCAATACACGTTGAGGGGGCTTCACTATCAAATTCGCCATGCCCAGGGCAAGTTGGTTCGGGTTGTGGCTGGTGAAATTTTCGATGTAGCAGTGGATATTCGCCGCTCATCATCAACTTTTGGCAAATCAACCGGCATCCTCCTTTCTGTACAAAACAAACGCCAGCTCTGGATTCCGCCTGGTTTTGCGCACGGTTTTTATGTTCTCTCTGAGTGGGCAGAAGTGCTGTATAAGGCAACCGATTACTACTCCCCCGAATCGGAACGAACCATCATTTGGAACGATCCAAGCATTGGCATTCAATGGCCTTTAGATCATGGAAAACCGCCCATCCTTTCAACAAAAGACGCGGCAGGCGTTTTGTTCACGCAGGCAGAATTATTTGAATAAATATGCGAAATATTCTTGTCACTGGCGGAGCCGGTTTTATTGGCTCTAATTTTGTCCGTTTTGTTTTGGGGACCCAGCCTGATGTTTTCGTCGTCAACCTGGACCTGCTGACCTATGCCGGCAGTCTGGAAAACCTAAAAGATTTACCCTCTCCAGACAGGCATGAGTTTATCAAGGGTGATATCTGCGACCAGGCGCAGGTTGAGGAACTTCTGCGGCGCTATGAGATTGATGCCATCGTTCACTTTGCGGCGGAGTCGCACGTTGACCGTTCCATCCTTGGCCCGCGTGCCTTTGTGCAAACCAATATCTTTGGCACGTTTTCCCTTCTGGAAGCAACTCGCAAGGTCTGGTTGGACGAAAACAGGGCAGACGCAAAAACTGTCCGCTTCCATCATATTTCCACAGATGAGGTCTTCGGTTCGCTGACACCGGATGCGCCTGCTTTCGAGGAGACCACCCCTTATTCCCCGAATTCGCCCTATGCGGCTTCAAAGGCCAGCAGCGATCACTTGGTACGCGCCTACTCGCACACTTACGGCTTACCAGTGACGCTCACAAACTGCTCGAATAACTACGGGCCATACCAGTTCCCTGAAAAACTCGTCCCGCTGATGATCTTGAACGCTTTGGAGGGAAAATCTCTGCCCATCTATGGTGATGGGAAACAAATTCGTGACTGGCTGTATGTGGAGGACCACTGCGAGGCCATCTGGCAGGTGCTGCAGCGCGGGCAGACCGGTGAGAGTTATAATGTGGGCGGGAACAACCAACCCACCAACCTGGAAATCGTAGATGCCATCTGCGATATTCTGGACGAGTTGAAGCCCGCCTCGCCTTACCGGCCTCATGCCAGTTTGAAACAGTTCGTGGCCGACCGTCCGGGTCATGATAGGCGTTACGCCATGAACATCGAAAAAATTGGTGTAGAATTGGGCTGGCAGCCGAAACATGCTTTGAAGGAAGGTCTCTTGAAAACTGTGCGCTGGTATTTGGAACATGGCGATTGGATCCAAGCCATTCGCAAACAGCAGGGCTATCAGGATTGGTTGAACCAAAATTATACCCAGCGAGAGGAAAAGCGGTTATAGGGACAATTGTTTTCATAAGCAGTATTACTTGGCAACACCCTACCATATGTTTGGGGTAGGCAAGGCATTGATGAATGCAATGAAGGCGGACACCAACAATTGAGCCATATGCGCTTAAAGTATTCAACGACCGATCCTTCGCAAAATGAATTTTTGATATTTGCTTCTATCGTTCTAAACTCGAGTTTGACATCAAACCCAAATCATCATAGCCAATTGGAGCGAGCCTTGCCAGAAAAGCATGCCCTGAGGAACGAAGGGGCGGCGGCTGAACTGCAGGCCGTTACACCCAGCGAAAGGAAAAGCAGAAAATGAAAGGAATTATCCTGGCAGGCGGCAAGGGAACGCGTTTGCATCCCATCACCCTGGCAGTCAGCAAGCAGTTGCTGCCGGTGTATGACAAGCCGATGATCTATTATCCGCTTTCGATGCTGATGCTGGCGGGCATGCGTGAGATTCTGGTCATCAGCACCCCTGAGGATCTGCCGCTTTTCAGGCGTTTGCTGGGCAGCGGCCAGCAGTGGGGCATGCAATTCAGTTATGCCGAACAAGCCGAGCCGCGCGGTTTGGCGGATGCCTTTATCGTCGGAGAGGAGTTCCTTGGTGAGAATCCAGCCTGCCTGATCTTGGGAGATAATATCTTCTTCGGGCAGGGCCTGCCCGGCCAGTTGCGCCAGGCAGCTCGATTGGAAGAAGGCGGAATTGTGTTTGCTTATCCGGTGCGTGACCCCCATCGCTATGGCGTTGTCGAATTCGACGATCGGGGGCGAGCCATCAGCCTGGAAGAGAAGCCGGCCAAACCGCGCTCGAATTATGCCGTTCCGGGACTGTATTTCTACGACCAGCGCGTGGTATCTTTTGCCAGGGCGCTCGAACCCTCGGCACGCGGTGAAATCGAGATCACAGACTTGAACAAAGTTTACCTTGAAATGGGCCAGTTGCAGGTCCAGCAGTTGGGGCGCGGTATTGCCTGGCTGGATGCCGGCACGCACGAATCGCTTTTGCAGGCGGCCAATTTCATCCAGGCGGTGCAGGAGCGGCAGGGAATTATGATTTCCTGCCCCGAGGAGATCGCCTATCGGATGGGTTACATCGACGCCGGGCAGGTGCGCCATTTGGCCCTGGCGACCAACAACCAGTATGGGGCGTACCTGTTGCGACTGCTGGAAGAGGCACGATGATGCTGAAGATTCTGCTTCTAGGCAACACTGGCCAGCTTGGCTGGGAACTGCATCGCACGCTGCAGCCTCTTGGGAAGGTGGTCGCGCTCGATTACCCAGAAGTCAATATGGCCGATACGGTCAGCATTCGCAAGACAGTGCAGGAGCACTGTCCAGAGGTTATCATTAACGCGACGGCCTATACTGCGGTGGACAAGGCCGAGAGCGAGCCTGAATTAGCCGAAGCAATCAATGCCACTGGCCCGGCGGTACTGGCAGAAGAATCTCACAAATTAAATGCTTTGTTGATCCACTTCTCAACCGATTATGTATTCGATGGTAAAAAAGGTTCACCATATACTGAAACAGATGCGCCAAACCCGATCAATGTTTACGGCCTGACCAAATTGCATGGAGAGCAGGCCATCCAGGCTGTGGGCGGCGCGTATCTTATTCTTCGCACCAGTTGGGTGTACAGTCTTCGCCGTGAGAGCTTTGTGTCTAAGGTGTTGGAATGGGCACGCACACAAAAGACACTGCGCATTGTGGACGACCAAATCGCCAACCCGACCTGGGCGCGCATGTTAGCTGAAATCACTGCCCAAGTGTTAGCCCGCGGCGAGGAGTATATCCATGAACGTGCCGGGCTGTACCACCTGGCCGGAGATGGGTATGCCAGCCGCCTGGAATGGGCGCGCAAAATTTTGGAGTTCGATCCTCATAGGGAAACCCAGGTCTGCAAAGAAATCTTACCTGCTTTGACGAACGATTTTCCAACCCCGGCGCAGCGCCCGCTCTTTTCGGCCTTGAATTGCGATAACTTCGCTGCCACCTTCACCCTTCACCCTGCGGGTACTTCGCGGGTACTTCGCGGGCTGCGCCTGCCCCCTTGGGAGGCGGCGATGCGAATGGCCATGGAGCGCTAATGTGTAGTAGAATCACGCTTGCAGGAAGCGAGAGACGGTAAGTATTGGGGAACGACACCGATTTGGCTGCGGCCGGAGGCCGCACTACAATAAATCGCGTAGGAAGGAGAGATCAGCCATGGGCGTGACATATATTGAAGGGGTGGTGGTCGGTTCTTCAGGCAAGGAGGTTGAGGCGCGCTTTCTGGTGGATAGCGGGGCTACGTATACCCTGCTGCCTGATAAGGTTTGGAGGGCCGTAGGATTAACTCCCAAGCGCAGAGTCACCTTTATCCTGGCCGATGGCGCCGCTGCGGAACGGGATATATCCGAATGCTTGATCAAACTACCCCAAGGGGAAGGACATACCCCGGTGATCCTCGGCGAGCCAGGGGACGAGCCGCTTTTAGGCGTAGTAACGCTTGAGATTCTTGGATTGACGCTTAACCCGTTCACCCGGCAGCTCCAACCCATGCGCATGCTCCTGGCATGAAAACTGGGCGGGGAACAGGCAGTTCAAACTGTGGATGACGCCTGTCTTATTTTCCGCACGGCCTGGGTATACACTCTAAGAACGAGTGCAGGCAGCCTGCGGCAAAGTGGTTTCGTCAATAAAGTGTTGGACTGGGCGCGCCAGCAGGAAACTCTGCGTGTGGTGAGCGACCAAGTCGCCAATCCTACTTGGGCGCGCATGTTAGCTGAAATCACTGCCCAAGTGTTAGCCCGCGGCGAGGAGTATATCCATGAACGTGCCGGGCTGTACCACCTGGCCGGCGGGGGTTTTGCCAGCCGTTTCGAGTGGGCACGCCTGATCCTGGAACTGGATCCCAACCGGCACGAACAGATGGTTAAAGAGCTGCTGCCAGCACCGACCTCCGACTTTCCCACACCAGCCCGCCGTCCGCTCTTTTCGGCCTTGAATTGTGATAAATTCGCCGCCACCTTTGGGCTGCGCCTGTCCGCCTGGGAGGCGGCGCTGCGAATGGCAATGGATGTGCTGAAATGACTGAACCTCATCGCCCATCGATTCTGCCCCAATATGCCCAGGAATGCCTGGATGCCCTCGCACAACGTGACCTGGGAGAAAAAATCTCACTCGGCGGTGCGTTTGGCCTGGCGCATTATTTCGAGTATCGCACGACTCACGATGTGGATGCCTGGTGGGTCGAACCGGTGACTGGCGAGGCTCGCCAGCAGGTCATCACTGCTTTGCAAGATGCGCTACGACCCTTCGGACAGGTTCGTGTTCGCTCCTGGGGCGATGTGGTTAGTGTCGAGTTGAGCCACGAGAAAAAAGCGATTTTTAGTTTCCAGATCGCACACCGCTCTGCTCGATTGTGTGAGCCGCAAGCCAGCCCCTGGCCGGGTGGGATTCTGGTTGACGCTTTCGAAGACCTGGTTGCCAGCAAGATGGTTGCCCTGGTCGAACGAGGTATGCCGCGTGACTTTCTGGATATTTACACGCTTTGCCAGCACGGTTGGTGTGACGCGACACACTGTTGGGCGCTTTGGCAAGAGCGGCAAAAGCAGGCCGGTGAAGATGCCGATCGGCAACGAGCTGCCCTGGCAATCCGCACCCATCTGGAACGCCTCGAGCAGATTCGTCCATTGGAGCGCATTGCCGATCCGCAACAACGGCAAACGGCGCAAGTTCTGAGAACGTGGTTTGCGGAGGAGTTTCTCCATGGCCTGGCTTGATGCAGCGCTGTATCCCGACGTGGAACCACCCGAGGAGCTCTCTGCCCTGGCCGACCAGATAGATTTCATCGCCCGCCTGTGCTCGGCGTGGGATTTTGGACTGCTGCCCGAATGGGAAACCGTCGTCGAGGTGCGCCGCCCCGCGTGGCGGGCTGCGGTGGATACCTGCCGCCTGTTGACCTCACACAGCTATCACTTGCTGCGACGCTGGCATGGACTGCCGCCTTTGCCCTACCTGGGAAGCGTCCCGGCTTACATTCGGGAAGACCCGAACCTGGAATTCGTGTAAGCGACGTGGCCACAAAACCCCGCCTCCCTTTTCGACACGGGATGAAAAAGTAAAAACAGGAATATCCTATGAAGATTAGAAATGCAGTCTGTTATTCATTTTCTCTGAGTGGTGAAGACCCGATGGCTCATTTACGGCTTATCGGACCTCTCAGACAATCAGGGATTGATATTATTAAAGGGGTTGAAAATGGTCAAATTGTCGTTGGCCGTGTTTCTGAAGCGGACATAATTATTATTCAGCGTGAGCTTCCAAAGAAATTTGATGATTATAAAAAAATTGTAGAATTTGCCCGTAAAGAAGGAAAACCACTGGTATTTGACTTGGATGATCTTCTTTTCTTCCTACCTGAAAATCACCCTGATAGGTTAGATTCATATTACGGTTCCTCTCTCCTGCCGATGTTGCAGGCATTAATGGAAGTAGATCTAGTCAGTGTCGCTACGCCAAGGTTACGAGACTTTGTTATTAATTACAACAATAATGTGTCTGTTTTGCCTAATTATTTTGATGATAATTTATGGCGCCTTAAACCACCTGTCCTAAAAACATCAGAACACGAAACATTAACCATTGGTTACATGGGTGGAAATTCACACAAACCTGACTTGGAGTACATCACGCCAGTATTACTGGATTTAATTAAACGTTATTCCCAAAAATTACGTTTTCAGTTTTGGGGAGTACAACCGCCTACTGAGGTTGCCTCTCTTACTCAAGTGCAATGGTCACCTGCTACTACTTACAGATACAAAGACTTTGCGACATTTTTCCAAGCCCAAACTGCTGATATTTTTATTGCACCATTAATTGATACCCTATTCAATAGGTGTAAAAGCCCAATAAAATTCTTTGAGTACAGCGCGTTAGGGGTGCCGGGGGTATTTAGCCGTCTTGAAACCTATGCAGATGTTGTAACACATGGACAGAATGGATTGTTAGCCACCTCGCTTGATGAATGGACAGATTGCTTAATTCAATTGATTGAAGATAAAGAATTAAGATTTTATCTAGCAAAAAACGCCCAGAAAACAATCAGAGAAAATTGGCTTTTATCTCAAAACGCATTTCGTTGGGGAGAAACTTTCCAAAGCGCCTTCGATATTACGGTTTCAAAGAGAGAACAGGATAACGGCATAGTAGGTATTGTAAAATCCATTAATCTCCAATTATTTGAGACATTTAATAAAAAGGAAGCAGCGGTCCAGACCTTGACGGCGCAGGTGGCGGAGAAGGAGCAGTCCATGCAGGCGCTTAGCGCGGAATTAGGGGAAATCTATGGCAGTCGCGCTTGGCGGTTGATTCAGGTGCTTTGGAAAGTTCGAACTGTGATCGTTCCACACGGCAGTCGCCGGGAGAGATTTGGATACCTTGTTGTTCGGGGATTGCGCATATGGAAACAGGAGGGTTTTAAGGCTTTATGGCTCAAAATTAGAGAACGTCAAAAGACGACGTGGAAGATTCGCTTTATTTTGTTGCCGCTTATACAGAAGTTAATTAATGTTGCCAATAAAGTTAATCGCTTTCCTTTGGTTAGTGTTGTTATCCCAATTTACGATCGCACAGATATATTGAAAGAGAGTATTGACTCTATTTTAAGCCAATCTTACCAAAATTTTGAGCTTATTTTAGTTTGCGACGGTTCACCAGAAGAGCCCTTGGACATTGTTCGCCATTATGAGCGTAACAACTCAAAAGTTAGAGCATTTTATTTTAAGAATAATAGTGGCAATGCAGTTCGAGGTAGAAATAAAGCCATCAAAGAAGCACGTGGAATGTATTTAGCTTTTCACGATAGTGATGATGTGGCTGAACCAGATCGTCTGAAGTATTCGGTAGATGCAATTGAAACATATAATGTGGATGTTGTATATGGGGGATGGCGGGCTCTCGTTGATGGAACAAGGGACATTAATTTGCGAGATGGGCAGAAAATATTTAGTCCGGATTGCGATTTGGAAATGTTGAAAAAAATCTGCGTCCCATGTCAAAGCACGGTGATGGCTAGGATAGACTGTTTAAGGGATGTTGGCGGTTTTAAAGAAAAAATGCGATATCGCGAAGATCATGAACTCTGGGCGAGATTAGCATATTTTGGTTATAAATTTAAGTCTATCAATAAGATTCTTACCAACTTGCGGTTGCATCAAAATAATCTTGAGATCGCTTTTAAAGCTGCTGATGATTATTGGTACAACTTGATGCAAACAGAATATACAAAAAAGCAGCGAATGAAACCCAAAATTGGTTACGTAATACCGGGTACTGGCATTTCGGGCGGCATAGCCGTGATTTGTCAACACGTCAATCGTTTGCTCTTGAGAGGATATGATGTCGCAATGATTTCTGAAGATAATCAAGACAGCATACCATGGTTTCCCAATCAATTGGTCGAAGTCATTCCCATAAACAAAGCCCCTGATAATTATGACATTCTTGTTGCGACGGGCTGGTCTACAGCTTATGTTGTTAATCAGATGCATGCGCAGCGGAAATTTTATTTTGTGCAGTCTAATGAAAGTCGTTTCTTTGATAAGGGTGATAAAAATGTCGAAAGGGCATGGAATACGTATAAAATGGATTTCGAATTTATCACGATAGCCAAGTGGATGCAAAAATGGTTGAAAGATGAATTTGGTAAAACCGCCTTATATATTCCGAATGGAATCGATGAAACAATTATTCACCCTGTTGATCCTATTATTGAAAAGGGAAATCGTGTGCGCGTTTTGCTAGAAGGCCCAATCGATATTCCCTTCAAGGGTATGGAAGATGCATTTAAGGCTGTCGAAGGGCTGGATTGTGAGGTTTGGTGTGTTAGTTCATCTGGAAAACCAAAACCAGAGTGGAAATGTGATCGGTTCTTTGAAAAAGTGCCACTTAGTGAGATGAAGTATATTTATTCAAGCTGTGATATTTTATTAAAAATGAGCCGTGTAGAAGGGTCTAGCTCTCCTCCATTGGAGATGATGGCCTGTGGTGGTACAGCGGTGGTTGGTAAGGTTACGGGTATTGAAGAATATATTGTGGATGGTTACAATGCCATCGTTGTTGAACAAGGAGATATAAAAGGTGCTCGCGATGCCATTAAAAGATTGATAGAAGATGATAATTTGCGGTTGCAACTTTCGGAAAACGGGAAGGAGACTGCAAAGCAATGGCGGTGGGAATCGACAATCGACTTGCTTGAAAAATTATATTATCCGGTACTTGTTTAGCGTCTGAGAACCACAATGGGTTGCTGCGCGGTGACAATGGCGTGGAGCGAAAATTGAAACCCTGGACAGGCAGACATTCAATAAGTGATGATCAAGCCAAATGAGCAATTTTGATCCGCCCCCATGCTTTCCTACCTGGGCTACGCTTGGAGCGGCGGTTCGGCTACCTTGGATGGGCAGGCAGTAAGCGGCAACGCCGGAATGTCTTCTGCCGGTCCCGGCACGCATACGCTGTCGGTTGGCGGCACGGATTTCACAGCCAGCATTTCTCAGGCGCCTATTCCGGCCGCCGCGTTTACCGCCAGCGGCAGTTCGCCGGTCACGCTTAATTGGTCTGTGACCGGTGGAGCATTCCTGGATGCGGCGATAGATCATGGTGTTACGATCCCATCCTCATCCAGCGGTTCGGTGCAGGTTTCACCGCCTGTGGATACGGATTACTGGTTATATGTGATCACGCAGGAAGGCGGGGTTGTAAAATCTGTCCATACAGGAGCGCCCATACTCAATGTGCCATCTGCCATTAATATCCTGGCGGGGCTGAATTATTCGGTGAACAAGGGATACTTCAATATCAAGAACGATGGAGGCGGCACGCTGCAATGGACAGCAACCAGTCAGACTTCCAGCCTGATCACGATGGATACGCCTACGGGACAGACAGCTACACAGGGAACGATTGGCTTCACCCTGAATGTTGGCTCGCTCCCGCCTGGGGACTATGTTGGCACTATTGATGTTGATGCCGGTACGGCGGGAGCTGCCCAGGTGACCGTTAATGTAAAATTGGTCAGTATTTTGTATAAAGTCCACTTGACTCTCGTCGCACGTTAAACGCCTGGCAAATACTCTTATTCGAGGTCATTGTGGTGGAGGACGGCTCCACGGATGGCTCCCTGTATGGATTGGAATCTCGCTGGCCATAATTGGCCCTGCGCGTGGTGCGATTGGACGAGAACAGCAGTACCATGTAATTTACCCTAATGTGAATCATATTTCTTCCCAGGAAATGGTATAATCCTTGGGAAGAAATAGAACATTTCTTCCCAAGAAATTGGCAGATTCCAGACAAAACCATCACGAGAGGAGAATTTCAAAATGGCAAACCGCATCAAAGCCATCAATGCGTACCGTCCCCAGGTCGAGTTGGGGCAGACCGTACAGAGCGAGGAACTCAATCGCTATCTGGCCGACCGCACCGGGCTGAACGAGGGCGAAGTCAGCCTGGTCACGAAAGAACTGCGCGACGCGGTCATCTTCTTCAATCGCGCCGGGCGCGGCGTCAAACTGGAGGGGTTAGGCTCCTACCTTCCCAACCTCCAGTTGGATGGCACGTTCGACCTCCAGCACCGCCTGGATATCGCCGTCAAGAACGGTCTGAACACCCCCGGCGTCTTCACCGGGAGCATCAAAAACCGCGAGAACATCGGCAAATCCGCTGACGATCTGGTCGCCCTCTGGAACGCCGCCCATCCCGACGACCCGGTCGCATAGAAAAATCCGTACCATACCCATTTGCCCATAGCGCAAACCGGCGCGTTTTTACCGCCAGGAATGCCAGTAACGTAAAGTTTAGGGCTTTTCCTGGCGGACTGAGCGTTACAGTGCAACGTTGAAGTATTTTTATTCCAACGAAGACGGCCACGCCGTGTCGGACGCATTCGGCGGGCGCTGGGTCTACCTCGTTCAGGCGGTGGGTAAAATTCTGGCTGTTCCCCCGCAAATCCTCACAACCAATGCCAACGGTGATTCCGCGCTGCCCACGCTTGCCTACCTGGATTACGCCTGGAGCGGCGGTTCGGCCACCCTGGATGGGATACTCTTACTCGCACATCACCAACCCTCAATTGAGATGAAAAGCAGAATCCGCCTCGGTTGTCATCATTCACCGCTCACTCTATAAGGAGAACCAGCGCAAGCCTCCCTGAGCCAGCTATCAGGACTACAATTTGTCAATGCGGTAAGCAAGCTGGTGCTTACCAAATACATATCATACGAGGAGGCACTATGAAGCAAAAACGATTTGCAATAGGCATCGCCATCTTTGTTGCCTTAACCATTATGGGAGTTTGGGGATATAAGGTTTTCATTAACGCCAATTCAAAGCCTGCGCATCCATCCCCTACAGGCAGTCAGCCTGTTCTCGACATAACTTACTGCGGCGCTGATCCTTCCGGGTTGTGTGTCGTATCATGTGGCGTCGAAACTGAGGGCGGGATGCTGGTCAACTTTATAACCCCAGGTTTATCTTTCCCGGATTTCTATTTAAAAATTCGGTGGCATGGAAATGAAATTGTATATGAATGTCAGAGAGTCGAGGGGTTCCCCACCAGTATTTCTTGCGTAGGGGAACAAATTCCCCTTGGAGAAACGATAGAACTGGAGGTCTTTTCGAAAACCGAGGACCACCTGATCGCCAAAGGAAGTTTGGTCATCTCGTCTCTTGCGCTTCCGACGCCAATAACAGTTTCGACTACCAAAATCAGCCCAACGCCACCATCCCAAGCCACCCCTACAGCAACGGCTGTCAACTCGTATCCTTCTTATCCATAGCCGTGAATGAACATATTGCTCGACGGTTTGTTGGTCCTTTCGAATCACTGGCATATTGTGGTTGGGGTTTTGTTGATCTTATTATTGGGGTACGGCGCTGTTTCGCCCGTGTTGAAAGCAATTTCGAAAGACAACCTGACTGCCGCCGAACATTTTTCTTTTAGCATAGGAGGATGTTTACTACCCGTCTCTCTTGGGACGTTATTTATCTTCTCGCAGGGGGTTTTTCACAGAACCGGAATGAGCATATTCATCGTCTTGACGATTATGTCTCTTGGCGCCTTCCTCCTGCATTATCGGATGAAGAAGACGCCTGTGCAAGGGCCTAAATTACCTTTACTGGCATTGATTTCGATTTTTTTCGTCTCCATCTTCTTTCGTCTGACCTTCGTCTCTAAAGCTATCGTTCCTCTGTATTTCGACTCGGCAGAACACTACAGAATCATACAAAATCTATTGGAGGTTTATAAATCCTCAGAGTCGATCTTTCGATCGAGTTTGCCCGTTTCGAGATATTATCACCTGGGGTTTCATTTACTCGCCGCAGTCCTGACCGCTGCTGTACAGGGGGATGTGAAAGATACTATCCTGATTTTGGGGCAAATTATTCTGGCTATCATACCAATACCAATTTTTTTTATCATTAGACATGAAACCAAGTCAGACAACGCCGGATTACTTGCTGTTCTATTAGCCAGTTTCGGTTGGTACATGCCAGCATATGCAGTAAATTGGGGTAAATATCCCGCGCTGACCAGCCTGGTTGTTATCCAGTTTGTATCGAGCATAGCCTATATCGCTTTTCAATACAGAAATGGCCCATCGAAACAATGGGGGCTTTTTGCCATACTTGGCTTAGGAATTTTCATATCCAGTCTTATCCATACAAGGTCAGCGATTATTATTGGAATCGCTTTTGCATCCTGGATAGCGGCAAAATGGTGGTGCAATTCTCCTAAATCAATCCGATCCCTGATCTTGTGCCTGATGCTCGGTGGAATGCTAATAGGGGTCATATTTGTGCAATCGTCAGATATCCTCAAGGCGGTATTCGACCCATACATTCGAAATGGATTTCTATTTACTTCGATAATTTTGTTGTTATCTCCATTTGCATTCAAAGCGTTCCCACACATGGCATTATCAAGTACCTTGGCGATTTTCTTTCTGCTCTCCAGCCTGTTTGTTCCAGTTGTCAGACTACTACCAGGTTATGGCTATCTGACTTTACTTGACAGACCATTTGTCGAAATGATCCTATATTTCCCCTTGTCCCTCCTCGGCGGATTGGGGTACGCCGGGTTGGAGCAATATTTATTAGATACGCAGCAAAAACGAGGTAACTTCTATAAAGGTGTACGCATTTTAGCCAACAGCTCCCTTTTGGGATTAATATTGCTCAACGCGTTCGTGAATTACAATTTCTATCCGTCCGACTGCTGCAAAATCGTGAGTTATGATGATCTGGTGGCCTTTGACTGGATTGATAAGAATCTGCCGTTGGATTCACGGATATTGGTCTCGACAACAGAACTAAGAGTATTAGCATCGAACGTGTCTGAAGGATATGTGGGGGCGGACGCAGGGATTTGGATACCATCGTTGGCAAACAGACAAACATTTGGTCTGCCTGATACATTGGACTTTGGTCAGCAGAGTACGTTCGATATGCTTTGTAAATACGAAATCACCTACATCTATGTTGGCGGAACGAAACAAAGTTTTGATGATTCACAATTGAGAAACCATCCTGATTGGTATCAGACCGTATTGTTCCTGCCCAAGGCTCGGGTTTACGAAATTATTTGTATCCCTTGACGTTGTTCGATGGTCTCCCTATTCACGACGTCCCGCGTAGCGTTGACACACCTCCCTCATCGAATATAATTTGGGAGCCAGCGCCTCGAGCGCGGCAGGTTTGACTGATGAAGATTATGCCAGCCAATGACACATTAAGCGAACGCGAGCGCGAGACTTTACGACTGCTTGCCACCGGCGCAAGCAACAAGGAGATCGCGCGTCACTTGTTCATCAGCGTCAACACGGTCAAGGTGCATCTACGCAACATCTTTGCCAAGATTGGCGTGACCTCGCGCACCGAAGCCGCCGTGTACGCCATCCGCGAGGGACTGACCCAGGCAGCCGATCTACCCGCGCTTGCGCCTGCGACCCAAGAGTTATCTGCCGCCATCCCTATACCACTTGAGACAAAAAGCAAACCGCATTATTTCTGGATTGCCGCGTTGGTAACAATTCTGTTGGCGGGGGTTGTTGCCCTCGTGGTGACAACAACCCAACCTCCCGCGATTGCGGTTGCCAGTCCTGCGCCTGTCGCCGCCCCCCAGCGCTGGCAAGAGCTGGCCGATCTGCCCACCGCCCGGAGTGGACTGGCAGTTGCCGTCTATGAGAATCAGATTTATGCGATTGGGGGCGAAACTGCCCAGGGCGTCACCGGCGTGATGGAGCAATATGACGTGGCGACCGATACGTGGATTACGCTCACGCCCAAGCCGGTGCCGGTGGCCGATATCAATGCGGCGGTGATTGGGGGAAAAATTTACATTCCTGGCGGTCGCCTCGCCTCGGGCGGCGTGACCGACGTTCTCGAGTCCTATGACCCGCGCCGCGATCAGTGGGAAAGACGCGCATCTCTGCCGGCAGCGCTCAGCGGGTATGCGCTGGTCGCATTTGAGGGGAAACTGTACGTCTTTGGCGGCTGGGACAGTCAAAAGTTCCTGGCTTCTGTCTACGAGTACGACTCAGACCAGGACAAGTGGATCGAGCGAACGCCGATGCCGACCGCGCGGGGTTTCGCCGGCGCGGCAGTCGCCGGGGGAAAAATCTACGTGATTGGAGGGTATGACGGCAAAGAGGCGCTGGCCGTCAATGAAGAGTATCTACCCGAGCGCGATACCTGGTCACGACGCGCCCCCCTGCCCGCCGGGCGCTATGCAATGGGCGTGGCCAGCATTGCGGACATTATCCATGTAGTTGGGGGCGAAGGGGAGACAGGCTCTACCCTGCCTCCTTTGCAGTATGTTCACCAGCAGGATCAGTGGCAA
>Ga0210020_1001735_pt1 | contig 18281 bp, 17 predicted proteins | sample CryGeymeta201514_FD_183980 | JGI IMG/M metagenome (GOLD analysis project Ga0210020, IMG submission 183980) | Groundwater microbial communities from Crystal Geyser aquifers in Utah, USA - Crystal Geyser metaG 2015-14 (SPAdes) (version 2) | ecosystem: Environmental > Aquatic > Deep subsurface >... | reverse complement strand
TTTTGAGGAGGGAGTGAGATGGGTAAGAAGAAATTTGAGAGGAAGAAGCCGCACGTAAATGTGGGGACGATAGGGCATATAGACCATGGGAAGACGACGCTGACGGCGGCTATAACGAAGCATTTAGCGAAGAAGGGTTTTGCTGAGTATGTGCCGTTTGACCAGATAGACAAGGCCCCTGAGGAGAAGGCGAGGGGGATAACGATAGCGACTGCGCACGTAGAGTATGAGACTAAGAACAGGCACTATGCGCACGTGGACTGTCCGGGGCATGCGGACTATATCAAGAACATGATAACGGGAGCGGCGCAGATGGACGGTGCGATACTGGTGGTGGGTGCCGACGACGGGCCGATGCCGCAGACCAGGGAGCACATACTGCTTGCGAGGCAGGTAGGGGTGCCGAGCATAGTGGTATTTCTGAACAAGTGTGACATGGTGGATGATCCTGAGCTTATAGAGCTTGTGGAGTTGGAGCTGAGGGAGTTACTGACGAAGTATGAATTTCCCGGGGATGAGATACCGATAATAAGGGGCAGTGCGCTTAAGGCGCTTGAGAGTGATGATTGTGATTCGGCGGAGGCTAAGCCGATATTTGAATTGATGGATGCGATAGACAGCTACATTCCTGAGCCCAAGAGGGACACGGAAAAGCCGTTTTTGATGCCGATAGAGGACGTATTCATGATAAGCGGCCGAGGGACGGTGGTAACCGGTAGAGTAGAGAGAGGGATAGTCAAGGTAGGGGATGAAGTTGAGATAGTAGGGATAAAAGAGACGATAAAGACGGTATGTACCGGGGTAGAGATGTTCCGGAAGGTTCTGGATCAAGGGCAGGCCGGGGACAATATTGGAGTATTGTTGAGGGGTATAAAGAGGGAAGACGTAGAGCGAGGGCAGGTAGTGGCGGCTCCGAAGAGTATAACGCCGCACACGAAGTTCAAAGCTGAGACGTATATATTGACGAAGGAAGAGGGGGGTAGGCATACGCCGTTTTTCAACGGGTACAGGCCGCAGTTTTATTTCAGGACCACGGATGTGACGGGGGTGTCGAAGCTGCCTGAAGGAGTAGAGATGGTGATGCCAGGAGACAATGTAGGGTTAGAGGTATCGTTGATAACGCCGATAGCGATGGAGAAGGAGTTGAGGTTTGCCATCCGTGAAGGCGGTCGTACCGTAGGTGCCGGCGTAGTCAGCGAGATAATAGAATAGGATTGTGAGGCGGATATATGCGTGATATTATTACGTTGGCGTGTGAGCAGTGTAAGAGCAGGAATTACACTACCACAAAAAATAAGCGAAAGACGCCTGATAAGCTGGTGTTCAAGAAGTATTGCGCTGTTTGTAGAACACATACATCGCATAAGGAAACAAAGTAAACAAGAGCAAGGAATGCAGGCCAGTAGCTCTAACGGCTAGAGCACCGGACTCCAAATCCGGGTGTTGGGGGTTCGAATCCCTCCTGGCCTGCCAATTATTATTTTCGAGGAAAGGCAGCCTCCTGAGGCGTCAGTATAGTAAGCAATCTCGATCGGTTTGTGGCGATCGGTTGGAACATGAAAGGTGCCGGTGAGAAATTGCGAGTGGAAAAAGAGGCGACATTAAACAGCAACGCAGGGCGTAATCCCAAGGGTCTGGATGGAAGCCTTACTCCAAAGGGTGCCGGATCCGGTGATGATAAACACAGATCTCGTAAGGCCGGTTCTAAAAAGGGTGGTGAAGGCGTGGGGGATAGAGTCAAGTCTGTTGCAGCCCTTTTTGGTACCGGAACCAAGTTCATCAAGGAATCGCGTACTGAGCTGAAAAAAGTTAAATGGCCCACCAAAAAAGAGCTGTTGGCGTCAACTGCAGTCGTCATAGTGTTGGTTTTAATAGTTTCGCTCTATCTTGGCATAGTTGACTTTGGCCTTATAAAACTTATTAAAGGCGTTATCGGATAGTATATCAGGCTACTGTTTCTAACGGCAGAATGAGCGCCGGAGGCGCAACACTGCGTATCAGTCTCCATCCAGGAGGTGAGAGTGGACCTTAGATGGTACATAGTCCATACCTACTCGGGTTTTGAAATGAAGGTCAAGAAGAGCCTTGAGGAGCGGGTCAGGACCCTTGGTCAGGAAGAGTTCTTTGGGCAGATCCTTGTTCCCACAGAGCAGGTGGTAGAACTTAAGAAAGGTTCAAAGAAGACCTCTTCGCGCAAGTTTTACCCGGGCTATATCATGGTTCAGATGTTTCTTAGCGACGATACCTGGCACACCGTTATGGATACGGCAAAGGTGACTGGATTTGTCGGCGGGGGCGTCAAGCCATCGCCTATCCCGGATGAGGAAGCCGAAGTTATCCTGAGACAAATGCAGGAAGGTATTTCACGTCCCAAGCCCAAGTTCAGATTTGAAGAAGGAGATGAGATAAGGGTTGTTGATGGGCCATTCACCAACTTTCAGGGGGTTGTAGCGGAAGTAAAGCCCGATAAGGAGAAGTTGAGGGTTCTTATAACAATTTTTGGGAGGGCGACTCCCGTTGAGTTTGATTTTATACAAGTAAACAAGATATAGATGCGAGGTTTCTAATGGCAAAAAAGGTTTCCGCTTCCGTCAAGTTACAAGTAAAGGGAGGACAAGCTAATCCCTCACCCCCAATAGGTCCTGCTTTGGGCCAGCATGGAGTGAATATCGCGGAGTTCTGCAAGGCTTTTAACGCCAAGACCCAGGATCAGACGGGAACTGTAATTCCCGTGATCATAACGATATATTCCGACAGATCTTTTTCGTTTGTTACCAAGACACCGCCGGCTTCAGTCCTTCTTAAACAGGCCGCCAAGATTGCAAAGGGTTCAAGCGAGCCTAACAAAAATAAGGTGGCGGAGGTCAACCGCAAGCAGGTTGAGGATATAGCACGGCTCAAGCTGGAGGATCTTAATGCCTTCAGTGTCGAGAAGGCAGTGAAGACAATAGAAGGAACCGCCAGGAGTATGGGTATAACCGTTGTTGAGAAGTGATCCGCTGCGAGCGTGTGTATGATCAAATTGTAGGTTTATCTAAAAAATGTTAAGCTTTATTAATAAATAGTTTTAAGGAAGAATTGAAATGGCTAAGAAGGGCAAGAAATACAGGGAAGGTTCTCAAAAGATTGACCGATCAAATAGATATGCCTTTGACGAAGCGACAAAATTGACTGTTGAATCATCTTATGCCAAATTTGATGAGACTGTAGATTTGGCTGTCAGACTTGGCGTGGATCCAAGGCATGCGGATCAGATGGTGAGAGGCACCGTTGTTCTTCCGAATGGACTGGGCAAGAAGGTTACCGTTGCGGTTTTTGCCAAGGGCGATAAGGAGAAGGAGGCGCTTGATGCCGGGGCTGACTTTGTCGGCGCTGAAGACCTTGTTGAAAAGGTACAGAAGGGTTTTCTGGATTTCGATAAGGCCATCGCGACCCCTGATATGATGGGCGGCGTGGGCAAGCTCGGCAAGATACTAGGGCCGAGGGGATTAATGCCCAACGCCAAGCTAGGCACTGTAACCTTTGATGTTGCCAAGGCAGTCAAAGATGTCAAGGCCGGAAAGGTGGACTTCAAAGCTGAAAAAGCCGGAATAGTTCACGCCCCCGTTGGAAAGGTATCTTTCGGTTCTGAAAAATTAATTCAAAATATTGCCGCTCTGATAGAGACGATAATGCGTCTCAAACCTTCAAGCAGCAAAGGCACATATATTAAAGGGATATCTCTATCTTCAACGATGGGCCCGGGGATAAGAGTAGATACTGCGGCCGTCAAGGATCTCCTTAGTCGCTAAAAAAGGCGAAGCCGGCCTGCGCCCTGGAAGGGCGGGGTTGAATGCGCTGAGGGATATACCCGGCGACGGTTGGCTGGTCTTCCGCTTTTTTGCCCAGTCCGTGTTAAGTGGCGGTTTAATTAAAGTAAACGCTCATGACAGAAATATTTTGTCGCCCCCGCTAATGAAAATCCTGCTCCGGCTCTGCACTTTGCGAGGTCGAGGATTTCCCTCCCCCCGCGCGGGGGAGGGTCGGGGTGGGGGGTGTATTTTCACGGTAAACAATTTAGTCAAAGACAGTAGGTGCCTTCGCGATCTATCGAGGCCTTTGGTGGCCATGGGTCGTGTATAGCTTAATTTTAGGCCTACCGAGACTATGCGATTTTAACCATATCTCGCACCTCTGACTTTGACACCTTAGTCGTTCCATGGAGAGGAGGTGAATATGAACAGGCAAGAAAAAAAGGATTTTGTTGAAGATCTTCAGGTAAAGCTGCAAAAGGCCAAGGGAACCTTCCTGGTTGAGTATCAAGGACTAACTGTGGAGGAGACCAATCGCCTGAGAGGGGCGCTTAGAAATTGCGAAGCCGAATTTCAGGTCGTTAAGAACCGCCTTCTGATGCTTTCCAGCAAAGACAACGAGACAGCATGTCTTAAGGATTTCATGAATGGACCTTCTGCCGTTGCAATCAGTTATGGTGATTTAGTAAGCGCTGCCAAGGCACTAAGTGAGTTTGCAAGGGGCTCTAAATTCCTAAAGATCAAGGCGGGTCAGATTTCTGGTAGACCTTTTGGCCCCGAGGGGGTGAAGAGGCTCTCTGATCTGCCTTCGCGGGAAGTTCTTCTGAGTCAGGCACTCTCAGCAATGCAGGCTGTGCCGGGGTCTTTTGTAAGGGTCCTGAGCGGAGTCATTCAAAAGCTAATGTACGCCCTCAAGGCGATCGAGCAGCAGAAAGGCGTGGCCGCTTAGGCCGCCGGTTTCAAACAAAGGAGGAAATAATAAAATGGCTATATCAAAGGCAGAGGTTATTGAGTTTATATCTAACATGACTGTTTTGGAGTTATCTGAATTTGTCAAGGAGCTTGAAGATAAATTTGGTGTAAGCGCGGCTGCGCCGGTTGCTATGATGGCCGGGGTTCCCGCTGCGGCAGCCCAGGCTGAGGAAGTTGAGAAGACCGAATTCGATGTCGTCCTGGCTTCGGCAGGGGAAAAGAAGATTCAGGTCATCAAGGAGGTCAGGGCCATAACAAACCTTGGGCTTAAAGAGGCAAAGGCCCTTGTTGATGGCGCTCCTGCACCAGTTAAGCAGGGTATCAGCAAGGAAGAAGCCGAGAACATAAAGAAACAGCTCGAGGAAGCAGGGGCTACAATAGAGATTAAGTAGAAATTGAAGGCTTTTTTTTGGGGCGCCCTCCTTTCGGGGGGCGTTTTTGCCTCAGAAGGTATTAGATAGTGTCCATCCGTAAATGAGATAGTTTTATCGAGTTCAAGGCGGGCGATAATTTTAACCACAGGAATACATTTAGGTATTTTGAGGATTAAAATTTGAGCCCAACGCCGAAATCGGTGAAAATAGCCATTTACGGATGGACACTAGTTAGGGATTATGGGAGAGGAACCCTTTCAGGGTCTTCATCAGGAGACAGCGGCCTGCCGTCTTCCATGCTCCGGACCGTCCTTGAAAGTTTTTTCAATATCCGGCGGGGAGTAAGAATGAGTCTGTGGAGTATTCCAACAGCGCCTGAGCCGAGGTTTTTGAAAGGCACATAGCTGACCGAAGGTTCCCTTAAATGCCCTTCCACGTGGAAATAATATAGTACCAGGGTTCTGTCGTTTCCTGTAAGTATATAGCCCAGAAGCGGTATGCGGCCTGCTATCGAATCCAGCGTTCCGAAAGGCTGAACTACCATCTCAGCCTTTACCGTGCCGGTTGCAAGATCGAAAGAGCCGGTTGATGCAACATTTATCACAGGGCTCTGCATGATGAGGTCTTCTGTTGAAATAATGCCGTTATCTATCATGAAGGCGCCCTGGATCCCATCAAAATAGAGTCCCTCTCGCGATAGATCCGGAGGGGGCCTTGAGAATATATTTTCAATACTCAAGAACCTGAGGATACTAAGCAAAACATGGGATTTTCTGATGGTCCCTTTACCTATCTCCAGATCCACTTCCCCACTCAGGTGACAGAGAAGATCATCAGTGCCGTCTCCGTGAGTGGCAAAATCGGCTGAGAGACTAAGAGGCCCTTCCATGTGATCAGGCTCAAAGCCTGCCATGGAAAGAACGCCTCCGGCGGGCTTGCCGTCTGCCTTGAGTGTTCCCGAAATGGATATCCGCGGGGACTTTTTGCCTCTAAATGCCGCCTGCAGATCTATTTCGAGGGAACCTGCCGGGCCTGAAAGCCCTGTGATGTTTATCATGCCTTCACTTACAGAGGCATTGCCGGCAAGCGGACCGAAGAAGACATCCCGCCATAGACCTCTCAGTGCCGCTACCTTGATTTCAATGTCCATATCTTCGGGCAGATCATGGGCGCGATCGGGATCAAGGGTTTCTTTGGCAAACAAGCTTGTGAAATCCGACATATCAAGGAAACCGTCAAGGAGAGTGATCCCACACTTGATGCCTTTGTAACGGCTTATATCGCCCTTTATACTGAAGTTGCTTTTTCCTGTTCTAAAGGCTGCGTAATCAATCTTCATACCCTCTTCTGAAAACCTCACGATAAAACCCCCGTCCTCAATCGGGATGGGAAGAATTCCTGAGGGGATAGATATAAGCGAGCCTTCAGCTCGGCCGACTGCCTCTTTAATGATCGGGCTTATTGGGCTGCCGGATGCGTTCTCCATGCGAAAAATATTCAAAAGCCCCGCGGGGAGGGGCGCTTTAATATCAAAGGCAAAGAGACCTGATGGTTTACGGCCGTCTTCCCCCAGGGCAAACCCTATATCGCCCAAAAAAAACCTCTCGCTTTTCAGAAGGATGATATCGGCACCGGGGTATTTTAACCCTGGCTCTGTCCGGATTTTGAGCACGGATGACCCCAGCATGAAATCGGCTGATTCGATAAGAAGGCCTTTTTCCTGTTCGATTTTAAAGGCAAAATCAAGGCGGTCCTCTTTTCCCTTTGATGCCAATACAATATCAGGGAATCGGGCGGAAAGGCCTTCCAGATTAAGGCTTCCTTTGCAGGAAACCGCCGGGCCGTTTATAGAAAGATTGATGGATGCAGGGAGTCTTTTCTCAGCCTTAATGGGGAGTGTTGCGTTTTGGGATAACCTCTTTAATGCCTCCTCGGGCGATATATCTAAACTCACAGTCGCCTTTACAACTGTGTTCATTCCCCATCCGCTATAAGATCCCGAGGCATCAATAATGGAATCCGCTGATAATGCTGAAAGGGAAAACCTCCATGTGTCATTTTTCTGCATCAACGCTGATGCCCTCCGGATGTTGACCTCAAACGGAAATTTGGGATGTTCTACCACACAGTTGTTGAGGAAAAGCTCAGCCTTTTCAATTGAAAAGTTTTTTCGGCCGGAGTCCATCCGGAGAGATAGACGCATATCCAGAGTGCCCCTGTCAGTGGAGAACCATGAAATAGCCTCCTTTGCCTCCTCAGGAAACCATTTTAAGCGCCTGAGGGAAGCCATATCCTTTGTTGAGGCCCCCAGATGACCTGAGAAGGCATATCGGTGAGTGCCGTAAACCTCTGCAAGATTCATCGAGCACTCGTCCACATAAGACTCTCCCCATGAGCCATTGAGACCGGATATGTAAAGCTCTCCCTTTTCAAAGAGAAGTTCTCCCGAAATACCGCTCATGGCCGGAGAGGATTTGCCCTCAAACAATTCCAGATCACTCCAGGAAAGTTTCAAGAATAAGACGCCTGGGTTTTTCTCGATATTACGGAGCTTTTCAAGAGAACCATCCAGCAGGAGTTTTTCAAGCCTCACTGTGCCGTGGGAGACAAGGGGGAGTATTTCTTCCCCCACCATATCCGGATACAGAAAGGCCGGCACTACCTCCCTTGCCGAGACTACGGAAATAGGAGGGCTTGAAAGGATAAGCTTGAGGCTTACCGCCCTATTGCTTTCTATCCGGATATATCCTTCGCCTTCAACCCTTACACCGTTTGATCTCACTGAGAGGGAGGTAACTGAAAGCCCTTTATCGTCAAGGAGAGCTGTGAAATTTGCCTCCACGCCGGCTACGTCAATTTGCTTATCTCCTTTGTCCAGATGGAGATAAAGTCTCCTTGCCCTTATGGAGCACTCAAAAGAAATGTCGCCTTCACCGGTTGTCTTCATCCTCAGTGAGGCTTCGGCGCCGTCCTGCTTGACTACCGAGAGGAGATCAGAGTTCAGGATATCTTCCGGAAATCCCATAAGATCAATACTTGCCTCCAGCGACGGAAGCGCGTTTAAGGTAGTTTCTCTACTTAGAGTACCTGAGATATGGAAAAATGAACTCCTGTCCGGGTCTGATACAATCGCTCCCCCTAGTTTGATCTCGAGGATGTCACTATCATGGGCGTAAATGGCTCCTTTAATCATGCGGGCTTCAACCTGAAGGCCTTTGACTGCTACCGCGGCGTTTTCAAAGGTTAGTTCAGATAATGAGATAGGATAGTAATTAAACACCTGAGACAAGACGGCATACAGGTAACCAAGGAAATGGCCCCCGTGCTCTGGTTCCTGCCGGCTTTCTGCCGGGATTTCTATTCCGGCAATTTCATCATCCAATACTATCCTTGGGCCTATAAGTGTGACTGAAGTAGGGATAAATCGGCCTGAAAAAAGACTTGATCCATCAAGCGAGAGGTATAACTCCGGGATGGACAGGCTGTTTCCATCCTTAGTCGCTATCAGCACTTGCAGGACATGAAGGGACGGGCCTCTCCTGAGGCTCACAAAGATACTTTCAGCGCTTACTTCATATCCGGTTGATCGGGATATCTGCCTCAAAAAATAGGCCTGAATGCCGGGCTGCCTTATGAGTATATTTGCCGTTATGAATAATGCCAGGAAAAGGGCCGCCGCCAGCATAAGCCATTTGACGGCGGCTCTTATAAACTTATCCTTCACTTTCTATAATCCCTCATTTTATCGGAAGGAAACGGCCCGTTTCTCATTGTCATCTCCTTCCTCGTGTGCCTGATTCTCTCAATGACGGTCAGGTTTGTAAGCACCGCGAGCAAGTAGATAGTTATCTTTACTGATACTAAACCTATTGCCGGTACAGAGCCTAGGAGAGAGCCCACTATTAGAAGAACCATACGCTCCGGTCGCTGCATAAGGCCATTAGTGCATGATATCCCCAGGGCTTCTGCCCTCGCGCGGGTGTAGCTCACCATGAAGGAGCCCTCGATTGCAAGGATGATGAAGATAACTATTATCGGGCTTTGATTTAAGTAGGCTGATCTGCTCGAGAAAAACCAGGCAAGACCAAGAAAAACAAATACCTCTCCTAGCCTGTCCAGGGTGCTGTCCAGAAATGCCCCGAAGCCTGATGCCTTTCCGGCTCTTCTTGCGACAAGTCCATCCAGGGAATCACAGATGCCTGATGCGGTTACCAGAAAGGCCGCGGACAGGAACAAACCCAGTGAATAGGCCAGGCCCGCTACGGCGCTAAGCAGGAGCCCGGCAAAAGAGATCGTGTTGGGGTTAAGACCGGCACCGGCAAGGAGCCTTACCAGGGGGGAGAGAGAAGCAGTAAATATCTGCTTTATTCTTCCTTCAAGAAGAGGCCCCGCGCTCATCTGCAACTCCAGTCCCTTGCCCTCCTGCCGGAATTCGGGCTTTCCTTAGTCTTTGCCCGACTTCCCCTGCAATAATCTCATAGAGAGGAAGATTCCACATAGGATTTGATGGAGACGTAGCCTTTGTTCTTCTCCCGATTTCCTCCTTGCACAATACCTTTAAGAGGGTGATATCTCTTGGGCCGTCCTGGGGGCTCTGAGTCCTCCCCCCCAGTCTATAGGCAAAGGTAAGCATCGCTATGGCGGCTATGCTGCCTGCATCTCTTTGGTAATCTCGTATCGTCACGTCAACTGCCGCCAGCCTTCCGAGGAGTTCGTCAGGTATATCCGCCAAAGTCGTGGTCTTGTCAAAAGAGGTCGTCATCCATTCAAACGCCCTCTTTCCAATTTCAGCAACTATGTCCATAAGCTCTGATCCAAAACATCATTATATTTATTCCAAAACCTTAAGGCCTTGTGATCAACTTGTCAACGCGCCTCAATCGGCTGGATTGTTTCTTCTGATTGACCTCTCTTTCAATCTGACATATTATCACGAGAAATTCATCTTTAATACCAGAGGTGTCTTCATGAGGTTAATCCGTATAGCTTTAATGGTTTTCTTTAGCTTTCTTTTTTTCAGTGCCGATCTACTTGCTGTTCAAGATCAGTCCAGGCCTCCCACCAAGGAGCCTGATACCTCTCAAAATGCTCCGAAAGATTTGGAGATACCAAACCAAATAAGGGAATTGGCCCCCGTCTATCCCGGGTCGAAGGTGCTTAAGGTTACCAATAACCAAAATAACTGCAACGTCGTAATAGAATTCAGGGGATCTCCAAGGGACGTTATTGACCATTACAGGAAGTTCCTTGAGGAAAAAGGGTGGAAGCTGAGGCATGAAAGAGTTGAAGGACAATCCCAACGTCTTGTTATGTTCCTGAATGAGAGACAATTCGGGATCGGCTCATGGCCCAGGCCAGGCGGAGGGGGGACAGTGGCATATATCAGCCTTATAGACACAACTCCCAAGTGATAAAACTTACTTCCTTTTTTCCCGTGCCACGATCTTTATCGGCGAGTGGGGCAGTTTCAGTTGCTCTCTAAGCCTGTTTATCAGGTAGCGCTCATAGGAGGCCGTCATGAGGTCCGGCTTGTTTACGAAAAGCACAAAGGTCGGTGGCCTTATCCCTGCCTGGGTTGCATAAGAAATCTTAAGACTGCCTTTGCCTGAGTGTACAGGCGGATGCTGAGATACTATTTCCTCAACTGCCTTGTTGACCGAAGCGGTGCTGATCCTGGTTGAGATCTCGGAGTAAAGACTGCTTAGCAGATAAAATATCTTTCTTACGCCTTTTCCTGTCATCGCGGAAAGAAATATGGAGGGAGCAAAGGAGACGAATCTGAGCTGAAAAGACAGGCTGTCCTTGAGTCTCTTTATCTGATCTTTTTTCCCGTCAATAAGGTCCGATTTATTCACAGCGACAATCACTCCCTTTCCATCGCTAGCGGCAAGGCTTGCTATTCGGGCATCCTGTTCACTTACCCCTTCCTCCGCGTCAATCACTATCACGGCAATGTCGCACCGCCCAATACTCTCAAGGGCCTTGGCCACGGAAAACTTTTCGATCTTATCCTTTACCCTGCCCTTTTTCCTTATGCCCGCAGTGTCAATAAAGATGAATTCGGTTCCTTGTGACTTGATGGATATGTCAACGGAATCCCTTGTAGTCCCTGGAAGTTCGCTTACAATAAGCCTTTCATCTTCCAGAATGCGGTTGATGAGAGAAGATTTTCCGACATTAGGCTTTCCTATTATTGCCGCGGAAATTCTCCTCTCCTGAGGCTCAATGCCTTCCGCATCCGGCAGGGTCTTGGCAATTTCCTCTACAAGTGAGGTTATCCCGTAGCCGTGAAGGGCTGAGACCGGAAAGACTTTTTCCATCCCGAGGCTGTAGAAATCCCACATGAGGTGCTCAAGCTCGGGGCCGTCAATCTTGTTGGCAGCGATGAATATATTCTTGTTCTTGATCCTGAGTCTCTCAGCAACATCTCTATCGGCCGGCAAAAGCCCTTCACGCGCATCCGTTACCAGTATAACTGCTGCGGCTTCATTTATAGCGGTGTCGGCCTGGTTGCTCATCTGCCTGAGAAGAGGGTCTTCGGATATGGAGTCAAGTCCGCCAGTGTCAACAAGGGTCAAATCCCTTCCTTCAAAGACGGCCCCGGCGTAGATACGATCCCTTGTGATGCCCGGCTGGTCATCAACCAGGGCGGCCCTTGACCTGGTTAACTTGTTGAAGAGGGTGGACTTGCCGACGTTGGGTCTTCCTACTATGGCAACGATGGGCGGCATGAAACTCCTTTATATGAAAATGCCCCTTACCTTTATCCCTCCCCCTTGACGGGGTAGTGAGGAGTGGGGGTGGCCAAATGCAACCCGGGAATGAACGTCAGGGCAGAAATCTTTGTAAAGACATAATGCTGTTGACTGATCAGTCCGCAGGCTGCCGGGTATTCAGGACGGCACGGTTCCACAGCCTTAAATCACAACATCCTGAGCCAATAGCAAAACTATGACCACTCGTCATTCCGGCGAAGCCTGTCCCGGAACCCTATCCGGGAGCCGGAATCCATAACGCATTGATTCAAGGATAGACTGGATTTCCCGATCAAGTCTGGGAATGACGAAACTGCGAATTTTTCAATTGCCTCTCCTGCAATCTATCTACCCTAGTAGTTTGAAAGGGTCAAGTTCTATTCCTGAGCCGACTTGACCTCTGACCGGCTCTGGATTACCATTCAACTCAACCGGAAATTTTCGGAGGGAACCCGGCGTTGTGCCCCAAAAGGGCATGGAGGTTACTAGGGATATTTTCACGGTATATAGTAATCGAAACCTATCTAGTGTCCATCCGGAAATGAAATAGTTTCGTCGAGTTCAAGGCGGGCGATAATTTTAACCACAGGAATACATAGACGTATTTCGAGGATTAAAATTTGAGCCCAACGCCGAAATCGGTGAAAATAGCCATTTACGGATGGACACTATCTATTTTGGGAGGTCTTCTTCCATGGCCATGAAATACATAATAGTTACTGGCGGCGTGCTCTCGGGGCTGGGCAAGGGGATCGCAGCAGCCTCCATAGGACACCTTCTCTCATCAAGGCTCAGAATCATACCCATCAAGTGCGACGGGTATCTCAATGTCGATCCCGGCACCATGAATCCGTTTGAACATGGAGAGGTATTCGTCCTGGACGACGGGGGCGAGGTTGACATGGACTTCGGCCATTATGAGAGATTCCTGGGTGTAACCTGCAAGTCCAAGTGGAACCTCACGATGGGTAAGGTCTTCGACATGGTGAGGCAGAAGGAAAGGCATGGGGACTATCTCGGAAAGACAGTCCAGTATATCCCCCATGTAACGGACGTAATCAAGAACCATGTCAAGCAGATAGGGGCGGAGGAAAAGGCCGATCTTGTCATTGTGGAGATCGGGGGGACGGTAGGCGACATAGAAAATGAGCTTTTTCTGGAGGCCATGAGGCAGTTAAAGGAGGATGTCGGAAGGGAGAATATCCTTTACATCCACCTTACCTATGTCCCCATACCTTACGGGGTAAACGAACAGAAGTCAAAACCGACCCAGCAGAGCGTAAATCTTCTGAAACAGCGGGGCATATTTCCCGACGTCATCATCGGGAGATGTTCCCAGTTCCTGACAAAGGAGATAAAGACAAAGATATCGAGATTCTGCGATGTCAATCCCGATGCGGTAATCACAGGCCTGGATGTGGAAGATATCTATGAGATACCCATCATATTTGAGCAGGAGGGGCTCCCCGCCATCATCCATAAAAAGCTCAACATTTACAGCCCGCCTGATCTAAGCCGCTGGAAGGCCCTCGTGGATAATCTGCGGAATCCCGGCCGCGAGATAACCGCAGCCATGTGCGGGAAATACACCAAACTCGAGGACTCCTACGCATCCATCATAGAGTCCTTCAATCATTGTTCGGCCCACCTCGGGGTGAAGGTCAATCTGCGATGGGTTGAAACTACAGACCTTAAAGATACATCCTTCATGGATGAGGTTGACGGGATAATCGTGCCCGGGGGGTTCGGCTCAAGAGGAACAGAGGGAAAGATCGAGGTTATAAGACAGGCAAGGGAGAGAGACATCCCGTTTTTGGGGCTGTGCCTCGGGCTTCAACTGGCCGTGATCGAATTTGCCAGAAACGTGTGCAATCTTGAGGGCGCAAACTCAACTGAAATTGATCCTGAAACGCCCTATCCCGTCATAGACATCATGCCCGAGCAGAAACAGATAAGCGAAAAGGGCGGAACCATGAGACTGGGAGCATACCCGGCCGTTCTTAAGCCGGGCACTGTTGTAAGGGATCTCTATGGAGCAGAGGTTGTCTCAGAAAGACACAGGCACAGATATGAAGTAAATCCCGCCTTCCACGGAATCTTGACCGAGCATGGCCTCGTCTTTTCAGGGGCGTCCATGGACGGAAAGCTTGTTGAATTCATTGAACTAAAAGACCTGAAGTTTTTTGCCGCCACGCAGGCCCACCCTGAGCTGAAGTCCAGAATGGAGAGGCCCTCTCCACTGTTTTACGGTTTCGTGAAGGCCTGTATGGGGAAAGAAGAGAAATGCCGAGGGTAATTGGCATGGAGCAGGGAAGGCTCCTTATTCTCATAAAAAAGGGCTTTCGAAACTGGGTAAGCCGCTTTGGGGAGCACTTCGACGCCGGTACCACCCTGGCCGATATTTCCATCAAGACCCTTTCATTCCTCGCCCAGGCCCAGGAAAAGGAAACCTTCTACCTCTATGACCTGATTATGAGCCTCAATGAGTGGGGATCGGGCTTTGAATCTAACGAACTGGAGCCCGCGCGGAAGATGGCCGTAATAGATCAATATCTCTTTCTGTTAGACCAGATAAGGTTTGAGTGCATGAGGAGACTTGGATGGCTTGAAAGCTATCCAGGCCGGAACACGGCCCTTGTTGATATGATCGTTCAATTTGAAAGCCTGGGGCCTAGACTTCAGGCCCAGTTGCCGGTCTTGAGCAAGGGGCATCCCAGATATAAGGAGTATCTTGCATTGAACACATTCGACAGGGAATCCTTTGTAAGAAAACTTATACCTGATCTGTTAAGAGAACTCAGAGTCTAGTCGGGGCCTCTCGGCCAGTTGAGGATATTTGGGATCGCGTAAAGGGAAAAAAAGGTTCAAGGCTCAAGTCAAGACCCCCAAGTCTTACGCAGGGTTTTTTGCACTCGCCGCGATATGCCTTGCGGTTATCATAACCTATGCCAATTCACTTAACGGCCCTTTTGTGTATGATGATCTCAGGGCCATTATCCAGAATGAATCCATAAGGATTGAAAATCTCAGTCCTTCAAGCCTGAGCCTGGCAGCTTTTACGGGCGCTTCGGCCAGGCGCCCGGTCGCAGGTCTGACCCTGGCTCTTAACTATTACCTCGGGGGTTATTCGGTCAGGGGCTATCACGTTGTAAATACGATAATCCACATCTTGAACGGAATCCTTGTCTATTTTCTCTGTCTGGTTTTATTCAGGCGTTTCAGAATATCGGAAATAGAGGGCGACCCGGGATTTTTATCCCCGCTGAATGCGGGGGCCGTTTTCGCGTCTCTTGTTTTTGTCCTTCATCCAGTCCAGACACAGGCCGTGAGTTATCTGATCCAGAGGATGGCAAGCCTTTCAACCATGTTTTATCTCTTAAGCTTTATCTTCTATGCGGCAGGCCGTGAAAGAAGCGGACGATCCCGCTGGATTTTTCTTGGGGCCTCGCTGGTTTCATGGATCATGGCCCTGGGATCAAAGGAGATAGCGGCTGTTCTTCCTGCGGTAGTCCTGGCGTATGAATGGTTGAGGGGAAGGGCCGAAGAGGGCCGGAAGACAAGAAAGGTAGTTTTTCTTATTTCGGTTGCGGTCCTCGCGGCGGCTGTGCCGCTTTTTGTCTTTTTGGGAGGAGATCCGCTGGCTAAGATTCTGGATACCTATAGGGGATATGATTTTACGCCGGGTGAAAGGCTCCTTACCGAGTTGAGGGTGGTCGTCTTTTACATGGGCCTCGTAGCGCTTCCCCTTCCATCACGGCTTAATCTTGACCACTATTTTCCCGTTTCAAAGTCTTTTATTGATCCCCTGACCACATTGTTTTCCCTGCTTATCCTGGGTGCCGTCCTGGTATTTGCCCTTGCCTACAGACGAAAAACACCCCTGATATCTTTCTGCATACTCTGGTTTTTCATCAATCTTGCAATAGAATCTTCCGTGATAGGCCTTGATCTGGTATTTGAGCACAGACTTTATCTTCCGATGGCAGGCGTCTGCGTAGGTCTTGGCTGGTGCCTTGTAAAGGCCCTTGGCAGGTTTCGCGGAAAGGCCCTTATCGCCGGCGGCATTATCCTGGTACTATTGGCGTGGGGTACGATCTCAAGAAACGCTGTCTGGCAGGACGAGGCGCGACTCTGGCAGGATGTAGTAACCAAGAATCCTCATAGTTATTGGGCGAGAAACAGCCTGGGAATGGCCTACATGCGTTCAGGTGAACTCTCCGAAGCGGTCTCGAATTTCAAGGAGGCCCTGAAATTAAAACCGGATCATATTCCCACAATGATAAATATGTCTGTTGCCATGGCCGGCCAGGGTAACACCGGCGAGGCCCAGAGGCTTCTGGCGAAGGTACTGGATTTTAACCCAAAGGATTTCGAAGCCCTCTACAATCTCGGACTGATGCTAGCTTCGGATCAAAGATTGGAAGACGCGGAAAGGTATTTCCAGAGGGCCGTTGAGATAAGGCCCTGGGCTCATCAGGCAAATATCGCGATGGGGAGGCTCAGGCTGACGCAGGGGAGGCTGGATGATGCCGGCAGATTCGCCAAAAAGGCCGTAAAGGCCGATCCGAGAAGCGCGGAGGGGCATCTTCTCCTTGCAGGAATCTATCTGCGCCAGGGTGATCTAAATAAATCCCTTGAAGAATATCAAAGGGCGGTTGAATTGAATCCCTTTGATCCTTCTGCTCAAGCTGCCATCGGAGAACTTCTGATCAGGATGGGAAAGACATCGGAAGGGCTTAAACACTATATGGACGCCCTCAAACTTCAGCCTGATGAGGGACTGCGCAGAAGGATAATTGAGGTGCTGGAATACAATAAATCCAAGTGATATCGCAACTACTCAGGTTCAAAGTTCAAGGGTTCACAGATAACCGTGAACCTGATAACTTGGGCAGTCCTTATGTGAATTCAATTGAAGTGAGGTGAACGTTTGACCCGATATACGGAAAGACTTGCTGTAATGCTTGCAGAGACGGGCGCGCTTTTTTTCAAGAAGGGTCTGAGGCTCAAGGATGGCCGTCCCACTCCCTATTTTGTGAACATGGGCATGTTCAAGACCGGAAGATTGAGCCTTGAGATAGGATCAATCTTTGCGGCAATGATGGTTGAAAGGGGCATTTCCTCTGAAGCGGATATTATCCTGGGCCCTTCCTACAAGGGAAGCGCCATAGCGCAGGCCGCCTCCATCGCCCTTTGGAAAGACTACGGCCTGGACATTCCCTTTGAATATGACCGCAAGGAGGCAAAATCCCACGGCGAGACAAGCGGCGGGGGGAGCATGTTCGTTAATCAGACCTTCTTTGACGGATGCAGGATATTTGTGGTGGATGATGTCGCTACCTCCATGGCAACAAAATATGAACTTCTTGAAAAAATCGAGCTTGAGGCATCAAGGAAGGGGATAAAGACAAATGTGGCAGGTATCGGTATAGCGGTTGACAGAGAGCAGACATCCGCCGTCTATGACCGGGATGGAGGACTTATCGAAGGAGTGAAGGGCAAAAATGCCATCAATGAATTCGTCTCCCGGACAGGCATCCGGGTTCATGCGGTCGCAGGCATCAGAGAAGTCATCGGTTATCTCTACAAGTCCTCCACGCCGGTTCTCATAGAGGGCAAAAGAGCCGTCATAGGAGACGTGCTCATGGCGGAATTCGAGGAGTATCTGTCTATTTACGGAGCGGTTTGAGGCTGTCTTTTTGAATAATCTTCTTGCCAACCCCCTCAAAGTGTTTTAATATTACTGTGTGTCGGGACGTGGCTCAGTCTGGTAGAGCACCGCGTTCGGGACGCGGGAGTCGCTGGTTCAAATCCAGTCGTCCCGACCATACCCCGCTAAACCCTCCTTTGCCGGACAAGACCGGCAAAGTGCTCAAATGATCTGTCGTAGGTAGCCTCCGCGTCCTTCGGAAAACAACATGCCGGAAGCTCTCTTGATTTCAGGTGATATGACAGGCACCGGCAGCAGATTCCCTTTCTCGAACAAGGCTCATAGCTGCAGTTGCAATGGGTGATATTGTCTTGCTTTCTGCATTCCATCTTAAGACGCTCCTGAAAAATAGTTAGTCTCCGCCCGTAAATAACAGTTTTTACCAGCATGGATGAGACAAAAACTCTCACTTTTCCGGATGGACACTGGAAGTAATTGCAAAATTCACAGTTTCGTCATTCCCCGACTTGATCGGGGAATCCAGTCTATCCTTGAATCAATGCGTCATTCCGGCTTTCGCCGGAATGACGCATTGTCATAGTTTTGCAATTAGCTCACTGGTTAAAGAAATAGTTTACCATGAAAATACACCCCCCACCCCGACCCTCCCCCGCACGGGGGGAGGGAAATCCTTGACCTCGCAAAGTGCAGAGCCGGAAGAGGATTTTCATTAGCGGGG
>Ga0210020_1001734_pt1 | contig 18288 bp, 17 predicted proteins | sample CryGeymeta201514_FD_183980 | JGI IMG/M metagenome (GOLD analysis project Ga0210020, IMG submission 183980) | Groundwater microbial communities from Crystal Geyser aquifers in Utah, USA - Crystal Geyser metaG 2015-14 (SPAdes) (version 2) | ecosystem: Environmental > Aquatic > Deep subsurface >... | reverse complement strand
ATTGATCTTGCCGGGTACGCCGTTGGCGATGCGCCCCGTGTCCAGATTCAACTCCTTGATGGTGTATTTCGCGCCGCTGCCTTCGTCGCTGTAGGTGAGATTGGTCTTTTCGATGTTGACCTGCGCGATGTCAAACTTGACGGGCTGCTTGTCATCCTTGGGCTGCTGATCCTTGCTCAACAAGTCGTCAATGTTGGTCGTGCCGTCCCGGTGCTTGACGATATTCGCGGTCAAACCGCTCACCCGCACCTCATTGACCACGACTTGTCTGGAGAGTAAAGGCAGCAGCGCCAGCGAAACGCTGACCGATTCCACCGAAGCAAAGGGCTGCTCGCTCTTATATTCCGACAAGGCCACCTTGCCCAGATTTGCGCCAATATTGGGAAAGAAGGTCAGCTTGATGTCGCCATCCAGATGCAGCGTGCGTTGGCGGCTTTCCTTAACCGTCTGAATTATTTGCTGTTTATAGTCGTTCGGGTCAAACGTCGCCGCGATGTAAGTAGCGCCTGCCACCGCCACGCCCAGCACCGCCCCCGTCCCCACCAGCCCATATTTAACAATTTTGTTCATACCCGCACCCATGAAGAAAGTCAGGTGCGGATTATAGCTGATGGTGGTAAGTGGTGAGTGGTGAGTGGTGAGTGGTGAGTGGTGAGTGGTGAGTGGTGAGTGGTGGGGAGCTTTACCACTTCCCCCACTCCCCACTTGCGAAAAATTAGATCACCTTCGAGTAACGCGCGTGTTCGGTGCGGGTACGCAGGTATTTATCGAATACCATGCAGATGTTGCGGATCAACATGCGGCCTTTGGGCGTGACGCTTATCCATTGCGCGGAGAGTTCCAGCAGTCCTTCGTGCTCATAGTCGCGCAGCTCGACCATCTCTATTGCGAAATACTTATCAAAATCAATCAGATAGGCTATGTTGAACGATTCCTTTGAAATCTCGAAATGACACATCAAGGCCTGGATGATGGCGCGGCGCACCAGATCGTCGGCGTTCAGCTCCAGCCCGCGCATGATGGGCAGATTGTTGTGATCAAGCGCGTCGTAGTAATTCTCTAAATCGCGGTAATTCTGGCTGTAGGTGGGGCCTATCTTGCCGATGGCACTGACACCCAGCGCCACCAGATCGCAATCGGAATGCGTGGAATAGCCCTGAAAATTGCGGTGCAACCTGCCCTGGCGCTGCGCCACCGCCAGCTCGTCTTCGGGTTTGGCGAAGTGATCCATGCCGATATACACATAACCTGCGCCGGTCAACTTCTTGCCCGTCATACCGAGAATATCCAGTTTGATTTGCGGCGAGGGTAAATCCTCTTCATGGATGCGGCGCTGCGGCTTGAACAGAGTCGGCATATGCGCGTAGTTATAAATAGACAGCCTGTCGGGATTGGCCGCGATGATTCTGTCCAGCGTGCGACCGAAGCCTTCCAGGGTTTGCTTGGGCAAGCCATAAATCAGGTCTATGCTCACCGATTTGAAGCCGTTGGCGCGCGCCGCCTTGATGATGCCCAGCGTTTCTTCCTCGGATTGAATGCGGTTGACCGCGCGCTGCACTTCGTCGTCAAAATCCTGCACGCCGATACTGATGCGGTTAAAACCTTCCCTGCCCAGCAGCGCAATGGTCTCATGGCTCACCTTGCGCGGGTCTATCTCAATGGAATATTCGCCGTCTTCCACCAACTTGAAATTCCTGCGGATGGCCGCCATCACCTGACGGATTTCGTCGTCGCTCAAAAAGGTCGGCGTGCCGCCGCCAAAGTGCAGTTGCTCGACCACCTGCCCCGCCCCCAGCAACTGCGCCTGCATGTCCATTTCCTTGATCAGGTAACGGATATATTCGGCAGATTTGCTACGATCCTTGGTGATGACCTTGTTGCAGGCGCAATAAAAGCACAGCGTATTGCAAAACGGGATGTGGATATATAACGACAAGGGGCGACTGACACCGCCGATTTCGCGCTTGGCTACCCACTGGCTATAAGTTTCAGCATTGAACGCCTCGACGAAGCGGTCTGCGGTCGGATAGGAAGTGTAACGGGGTCCGTTTTTGTCCAGCCTGCGGATCAGTTCCAGATCCACGACCATCTGGTGGGCAGTTTCGTTTTGCATATTTATCTCGTCACTTGACTATTTAAATGAAAACGCATACTGCCAGCAAGCTCACAAACAGGTTTGATATAAGTCAAAAAGCATGGCATATTGCCGCCCCAACTATTAAATAGAGGGCAGCGCTTTTCCGTTTATGTATTGCTTCTGCTATTTCGCCATTCTTTCAGGTAAGCACCGTGTCACAAATCGTCCCGATTATCGCCGTTCAATCTGCTTGCTCCAGTTGCAATCTGGCCTCGCTTTGCCTGCCCGTCAATCTGAATCAGCAGGAAATTGACCAGCTCGATGAGATAAACCCGTTAAAACGCAATTACACGCGCGGAGATTATCTGTATCGTAGCGGCGATAAATTCCGTTCCCTGTTTGCCATACACAATGGCTCTTTCAAGACACAAGTGCTGCACGATGATGGCCGCGAACAAGTGACTGGCTTTCAAATGGCGGGGGAAATTATCGGTTTGGATGCAATCAGTACCGATTTCCACACTTGCGAGGCGGTCGCAATGGAAAGCAGTGTGATATGTGAAATTCCGTTCAACAAACTGGAAACCTTGAGCCGCGAAATCCCTACGCTACAGCGCCATCTGCACAAACTCATGAGCCGCGAGATCGTGCGCGACCAAGGCATCATGCTGTTGCTAGGCTCAATGCGCGCCGAAGAACGGCTGGCCGCTTTTTTGCTCAATCTTTCGCAACGCTACGCGACGCGCGGCTTGTCTCCCACCCAATTCCAACTGCGCATGTCTCGCCACGAGATAGGCAGTTATCTGGGGCTGAAGCTGGAAACCGTCAGCCGCACCTTGTCCTTGCTGCAACAACACGGCATGATACGCATCCACATCAAGTCCATCGAGATTCTCGACTTGGCGGGCTTGCAAGCCTGCCTATCGGGTTCACGCTAGTTTCGCCGCAATCGTAATCATTTCACCCTGGAAAAAGCATTTGTCCACAGAAAACACAAACAAAAACGAACCCATTTAAATACCTGTCACGATTGACTCCATCACCTCACGAGCGCATCGCCAAATATATGCAACATATTGATTTATATGGTTAAATTATTTTTTCTCGGGCAAAAAAGTTTTTGGTTCATTATTCTTAAATCTGATTTATTTACTGGAGGGCATTAAATATGGAGCCGCAAGTCACTCAAGCCGAAATCGCACGCGCAAAAAAATTACACTCAATGTTGCTGTTCGACTTTATCGTGGTACATGTCTTCCTTTTCGTCATCGCCCTGGGTTTTATTAAAAGCAGTTTCATCCCCCTGTATTTGATGCCGGTCATTTCCTTCGCGTTGCTTGGCAATGTGCTGTTCAAGGCCAAACGTGCCATCATTTGCGAAACCTCCGACTTTGTGCTGTCACACATTTTGCTGGCGGCTCAACGCGCCAGGCTTTTTCTGCTGCTCTTCGTCGTGACTGGCACACTAACCGCCGCGTTGTTGTTGGGCGGTGCCCAGTTAGACATAAGTAAAGTAGCCGGATATGCACTTGCTTTCGGCATCGGTCAACTCCCTTTCATGGTGGTGCTTCTGGTTCTGGTCGTACTGGAATTTGATGCAGAACATCAATGCAGCAGCGGTAGGGTTCCTGCTGCCGCATTAGCCTTAACTCAAAAAACCAAGAAAGTTTAATATGGACAAGAAAATCATTTTGGGTGCTACGGCACTCGTCGTCGTTGTTATCTCAATACTGCTGATGATGCCAGGAAAGGCGACCAATACACCGGACACCCTGCCCTGGCATATCACCCACCCAACGCCTGACACTACGCGCGTCTTTAACGTGACGCTGGGAGTCACATCCCTCGGCGATGTGGAGAAAACCTTCAAGGAAGTCGCCGAAATCAGCCTGTTCAAGCCTTCTGCAGGTGGCAAGTCGGTTGAAGCCTTCTATGAAGAAGTCAATTTTAACGGTCTAAAAGCCAAAATAATCATGACCATCGCCGTTCCAACGGAAGAATTACAAGGCATATACGAACGGGGACTGCGCCTGAACAACGACACCAGCGGCAAACATATCACGATGACTTTCGCTGATTTGGAGCATGTACGCACACTGCCGGTTAGCAGCCTGACCTATCTCCCCAACCTGAGCATTGATGAGGCCATCATCACCAAGCGCTTCGGTGAACCCGCACAGCGCATACGCGAGAAAAATACCGAAATCGTCCACTGGCTATACCCGCAACACGGGCTGGATATTGTAACCAGCGGCAAAGAAAAACCCGTGCTGCAATACCTGTCACCCAAGGACTTCGCGCTATTGCACGCGCCTCTGCTAGCCAAGGGCGAAGTCTTGAAATAAGGTTAACGCAACAACTTTTTTCACGCGTCCCAGGCAGGACAAACAGTAACCCAATATAGGTCGGGCTACGCCCGACGTGGCGGGTAATACCGCAATACCGCAGGGGCATTGAATTCAACCAGGCCCGATAAACCATGAACCAGGTTACGATATCCTCTGCGCGTCATCCGGGCTACAAATATCCTGTTAAAATGCCGCCCGACTGACGGGCATGGCAATAATGCCCCCCCTGATAACGAAATGATTCTCGCGGGGATGTTGCCCTGTGGGCAACAACTCGCAAACCTGCCTTGCCTGCCCCCTTCCCTCACAAGTGAGGAGTGGGGCAAACGAATCGCAGCTCAAGTTTCAAGCTAATCCTTCTTTTCAACATGCACCACACCCTTTCCCAGCTGCGCGAGCGTTATCTGCTGCTGACCCTCGCGGGGATGCAGTTTTCGCACATTCTCGACTTTATGATCATGATGCCCCTGGGGCCGATTCTAATGCGCGAGTTCGCTATCGGCACGCATGAATTCGGTTTTCTGGTGGCAAGCTACAGCTTCAGCGCGGCGCTGGCGGGGCTGCTCGCCGCGACTTTTGTGGACAGGTTCGAGCGCAAACGTCTGTTGTTAATCGTCTTTGGGCTGTTCGGTCTGGCGACGCTGGCGTGTGCGCTTGCCCCCAGCTACACCACGCTGTTGGTGGCGCGCGGTCTGGCTGGCGCTTTCGGCGGGGTGGTGGGCGCGATGGTGCAAACGCTGGTGGGCGATCTGATTCCGTTCGAGCGCCGCGCCACCGCCAGCGGCATCATCTCGACTTCGTTCTCGCTGGCGACCGTGGCGGGCGTGCCTGTGTCGTTGTGGCTGGCGAACCAATTCCAGTGGCGCGCGCCGTTTCTGTTTATCGCTGCCAGCACGGTGCTGTTCATCCTGATCGCGCAGCGCTTCCTGCCGGATGTGCGCCATCATCTCACCCTAAAAAAACGCACCCATCCCTTCGCGGCGATGTTTGAGGTGTTGCGCGACCGAAACCACCTGCGCGCCTTGCTGTTCACCCTGCTGATCTTGTTTTCCGGCTTTACCGTGATTCCCTACATCACGGTGTACGCGGTGGCGAATATCGGCATCGCGCAAGCGGATATTTTTTACATTTATCTGTTCGGCGGCGCGGCCACGCTGCTGACATCCCGGCGCATCGGGCGCTGGGCGGATCAGCGCGGCAAGGTAAAAATCTACCGCATCATGGCGTTGGCCGCGACCTTGCCGGTGCTTGCCGTCACCCAGCTGACCTTCGCACCGCTGGGTTTGTGGGTCGGCTGCACCACCGCGTTTTTCGTGCTGGTCTCGGGGCGCATGATCCCGGCCATGGCCATTATCACCTCGGCGGCGCAGCCGAAACTGCGCGGCACGTTCATGTCGCTCAACTCGGCCATCCAGCAACTCGCCAGTGGGCTGGCGGCGACGTTGGCAGGATTCATCACCACGCAAAATGCGACGGGACAAATCATCGGCTACGACCGGGTGGGTTATGTGGCGATATTCGCCAATCTGCTGGCGATGGCCTTCGTCTCGCGTATCGCAATGCACGATCAGCAGGTAAAATGACGGGCAGATTTATTGAAGGAATCGTGGATAAAACGGGGATGGAGCGGGTGAAGGGGATCGAACCCTCGTATGCAGGAGGGTAAGGAGGCAGCCTCACGGCCACCCCCTCCCCTAAGAACCGGACTTGCAAGTTTCCCCGCATCCGGCTCAAGCAACCCAGAAACATCACTCAATCAAGAGCAATGCCAGCGGATTGTCGTTACTCATTTACGTGTAGCTGTTGATGACAATTCGGGTGCAGCAACACCAGATTGGTGAGTACATCCGAACCTCCTTGAGACCGTTTGACCCGATGGTGCAGATGCCACCCCGTATCTCGCGTAATCTTTTGAAGGCAGATCGGACAAAGTCCTTCCTGCCACCACCACAACCAACGTAATTTTCTGCGTCCTGTGAGCACCGTATCCATTTTGCGGGCAAGCCGCTTGGTAAAGTACTCATCGAACGCCGGATTGTACGGATTTGACTCTGCTTGAACCTTGATGTGAGTACGTTTCCGAAACTCACCCAAGACGGGCAGAATCTTATCCTTCTCGGCAAAGCGCCAATCACGCCCCTTGAAGCTCACGAAGTAACGCTGTTTGATCCACCGCTTCCCCTTGTTAGGGTGACGACGAACCGCCCAGCGCCACAACATTTGCCAGATCAAGTGATCGCATTTTGCGAAGGTACGCGTCGCCATCTGGCTCCGGTGATAATTCGCCCACCCCCGAAGCATCGGAGTGAGTTTGTAGATCACGTCTTCCTGTTTGGCTGTGCGCATTGCCCTCAACGTATCGCTTATCTTGGTCATAAATGTTTTGACGTTCTTCTTCGAGGGTTGCGTGAGCAACATCCGATTGAAACGCCTGACATTCCATCCCAGAAAATCGAACCCTTCCGCCACATGAGTGATGGTGGTTTTCTTCTCGGAAAGAACCAAGCCTCTGTTAGCTAAAAACTGTACTACCAAAGGTTTGACCCGTTTTTCCAGCAACTCTCTCGAACTGCCGGTAATCACGAAGTCATCTGCATACCGCACCAAATGAACTTTCGCTTCACGCGCCTGCCGGACTGTTTGAAACATCCCTGTCAGTTCGTGCTGCAATCCATCCAGCGCCATATTTGCCAGCACCGGGGAGATGATTCCTCCTTGCGGTGTTCCGGCGTTCGTTGGGAACAATTTTCCCATCTCAACAAACCCCGCTTTCAGCCATTTCCTGAGGATGATTTTGTCCATACAGACGTGATCAACCAGCCAGTCATGACTAATGTTGTCAAAACACCCTTTGATGTCGCCCTCAAGCACCCACTGTGGTGATGTTTTTCGACCAAGTACATTTCGTACTTGCTCTATGGCATCGGCAGTAGCCCGTTCACGGCGGAAGCCGTATGAGTGCGTATCTCCGGTTGTCTCGGCTACAGGATCTAATGCGAGTAAGTGCAACGCCTGCATCGCCCGGTCGCGCATGGTTGGAATGCCCAGTGGGCGTTTGTCACCGTTTGCTTTGGGGATATATATGCGTCGTAGCGGTAACGGTCTGTATCTCTTGTTGCTGAGACCTAAGACTGCTTCCCACTTTTCTTCTGGAGTACTCCAAGTTTTACCATCTACACCCGGAGTTTTTTGACCACGGTTTTCTGTTACTCGTTTGACCGCTAATGCTTGCGCACTAATGGATCGAGTTAAGAGCCGTTGCAACGAGCGCACTTTCCGCCACTCATTGTTATTTGTCGCTTTCGCGATACGCGTCTGTAACCTCGCAACAGATTGGTGTGCGTCAGACCATTGAATCTGGTGCCAACTATGCCAAACTGCGGAGGCAACATCGCCTTCTTGATACCTAGCGTCCATATCAACCTCCGATATTGGAGCGGGTGAAGGGGATCGAACCCTCGTCACTTGCTTGGGAAGCAAGAGCTCTACCATTGAGCTACACCCGCACATAATCCCGAGGGAATAGACGCTTTACCCCTAGGGGATAAACATCTATCCCCACTGGGTACGATTCACAAACCAGTCTCGCGACAGGTCACCTAGTAGAAGTCTGCACGCTTTCACGTCAGGGCAATCGTTTCATCCCCTATCTGAGCCATTACAGCACAGCATTCGCTTTTTCCACAATCCTATACCCACTACAGTATCAGATAACCTTGCGATTATCCTTGTCCGCCAGATTAGCCGGACACCGTATTGGGCTTACCACGTTCCGCACAAGTAACACGAGTTGGGAAGATTCCGCCTTTTCGCCGGTGATTGTATGTCAGCGTATTTGTACCAAGCAAACAAATAACCAATCACGTGCCATTTTGGCCAGAGCCCGATACTGCAAGTTGCCTTTGGCTCTACAAGCTTGACGACGTTTAACAGCGGTTCACATTACATTAATCATCCAACTCAGCCTAGTGCCTCATCCGGGTGCAACTCCCGAAATCATATCAAACCCCTCACGGAGTTTGACATACACCGTAAGGTGGCTACATTGTCAGAGCGCTTAGCACCTCACCGTTACCAGTGACGCACTGCTCCTAGACTACGAGGGGCTGAACCCTCGGTTCATCTCTATTTATGTTCTTACCAAATAGTAGAACAATTACTTATGCAGCCTAGGCCGCTACGCAGCTTCCACGAAGTTATGTGTACGCTGCTATTTTTGTTGTAACACTTTATAATGCTTTTTTGTGTTGCTTAATGATGTTTGCACATCAACTGTTTATTTCAATTGGTCAGCGGCCAATTCAGATTTTCTCGCTCTATATCGTGACGAGAAGGTTCTTAAGACCTGTAGCGACGCGTGTCGCACGCTTGGGAAGCTGCCGTTCTACCATTGAACTACACCCGCGTTCAGGTCGCGCATTCTAGCTTAACTGAGAGGTAAATTGAAAGTGATTACTGTATATATCAACGGCGCAGCGCGCCCATTAGCCGATTCCTGCAACATCGCGGCGCTGATCGCCGAACTGGGCTACACCGGAAAACGCATCGCATTAGAACGCAACGGCGACATCGTGCCGCGCAGCTCGTATGCCGAAACCCCGCTTAAGGATGGCGACAAGCTGGAAATCGTCGTGGCGGTGGGGGGCGGTTAAGTTCGTTGAATCGTCGGTCTTTGCGCTAAAATTAAATATAATCAAAAGGATAACAACATGAACGATCCGCTTATCATCGCAGGAAAAAATTACACCTCTCGGCTGCTGGTCGGCACGGGAAAATACAGGGATTTCACTGAAACCCGCGCGGCGCTGGATGCCAGCGGCGCTGAAATCGTCACCGTAGCGATACGCCGCACCAACCTTGGCCAAAACCCCAACGAACCCAGTCTGCTGGATGCCGTCCCCCCGTCAAAGTTCACCTATCTGCCCAATACCGCAGGATGCTACACGGCAGATGATGCGGTGCGCACCCTGCGTTTGGCGCGCGAATTGCTGGACGGCCATAGTCTGGTCAAGCTGGAAGTGCTGGGCGACCCTCAATCCTTATACCCCAACGTCATCGAAACCCTCGCCGCCGCAAAAACGCTGGTGAATGAGGGCTTTCAGGTGATGGTCTATACCTCGGACGATCCGATTATCGCAAAGCAACTGGAAGACATCGGCTGTGTGGCCATCATGCCGTTAGCCTCCTTGATTGGCTCCGGCATGGGGATTTTGAATCCGTGGAATCTGCAACTCATCCTGGACAAAGTCAGCGTGCCCGTGATCGTGGATGCGGGCGTGGGCACGGCATCGGACGCCGCGATTGCCATGGAACTTGGCTGCGCTGGCGTGCTGATGAACACCGCGATTGCCGGTGCAAAAAATCCGGTGCTGATGGCCTCCGCCATGAAGCAAGCCACCGAAGCCGGACGCAACGCCTATTTGGCAGGCCGTATGCCGAAAAAGCTCTACAGCGCCAGCCCCAGCTCACCTACCGCCGGCATCATCGCCCCGGTACGCAGTTAATAAACCCTAAAACCTTATCCGCAGATGACACAGATTGACGCAGATTAAAACGGTGTCATCTGCGAACTGATTTGTATTGAAAATGACCGACACTGAAGCCCTCAAAAACCGCCACATCCGCAGCTATGTATTAAGACAGGGCCGCGTCACGGTTGCGCAACAGCGCGCTGTGGACACCTTGCAACCGATCTACGGAATCCCATACTCGACACAAGCGCTTGATTTAAATCAATCTTTTGGACGAACTGCACCCAGGATACTGGAAATCGGTTTCGGCATGGGCGATAGCACGGCGACCATCGCTGCTGCGAATCCACAGAACGATTACCTGTGCCTGGAAGTGCATACCCCCGGCGTGGGCAATCTGTTCAAGGTAATGGGCGAGCAGGGCATCAGCAATATCCGCATCATCCAGCACGATGCGGTCGAAGTGCTGCGCGACATGATCGCGGACAACTCGCTCGACGGCGTACACATCTTCTTCCCCGACCCGTGGCACAAGGCGCGCCACAACAAGCGCCGCCTGATCCAGTCGCCCTTTATCGCAAAGCTGATGGCGAAACTCAAACCCGGCGGCTATATCCACGTCGCCACCGACTGGCAGAACTACGCCGAGCAGGTGCTACAGGTATTGAGCGACGAGCCGCTGCTTACCAATACCGCCACCGACTACGCCCCCCGCCCCGACTACCGCCCGCTCACCAAGTTCGAAAAGCGCGGCATCAAGCTGGGGCATGGGGTTTGGGATTTGGTGTTCATCAGGAAATAAGGAACGCAGATAGGGGCGCTTGCGCACCAGTTTTCCCAGATTTCGCATAGCTTCATCCGGGCTACGCTGGCTACCTTTTCTCGTTCAGAAACACTTCCAGCAAGTCATTCAAAAAGCGTTGCCCTAGCGGTGTCGGTGCGATGCGCTGGTGGTCGCGGTGCAACAGCCCGCGTTTTTCCGCCACCAGCAGTTCGCGCTGAATGGAGACAAGTGACAGGCTGGTGCGTTCGTTAAACAAGCCCGGCTCAAACCCTTCGTTCAGACGCAGCGCATTCATCATGAATTCAAACGGCAATTCTTCCCGACTGACTTCGTTTTTAGTCTGTATCGGCGCGCCCGCCGACACTTGTTGCATATAGGCCTGGGGCTGCTTGTAGCGCGCTTGCCGAATGATTTTGTCGGGGAAACTCAACTTGCTGTGCGCGCCCGCGCCTATCCCTAGATAATCGCCGAACTGCCAGTAGTTGAGATTGTGCCTGGCGCGGCGATCAGCTTGCGCGAAGGCAGAAGTCTCGTAATGCTGGTAGCCGTGTTCAGCCAGCAAACCCTCGATGCTTTGCTGCATGTCGGCACTCGTGTCATCGTCCGGCAGGCTCGGCGGATTGCGGGAAAACAAGGTGTTCGGCTCCAGCGTCAGATGATAGGCGGACAGGTGTTGCGGCTTGAAGTCCAGCGCGGTTCGCACGTCCTGCAAAGCCTCATCCAGTGTTTGATGGGGCAGCGCGTACATCAAATCCAGATTGATATTGTCGAAATGGCGCTGCGCGACGGCGATCGCCGCACGCGCCTCGTCCGCCGAATGGATGCGCCCCAACGCCTTCAGGTGGTCGTCGTTGAAACTCTGGATGCCCAGCGACAGCCGGTTTACGCCCGCGTCGCGGAAGGCGGCGAATTTGTCGGCTTCCACCGTGCCGGGGTTGGCCTCCAGCGTGATTTCGGCATCCAGGCTTAGCGGCAACAACATGCGCACCTGGCGCAATATCTCGGTGACCGCCGCGCCGGAAAGCAGGCTGGGTGTACCGCCGCCAAAGAACACGGTATAAACACGGCGACCCCAGATTTGCGGCAAGGCCAGCTCCAGATCGCGGGTCAGGGCGGCGACGTATTCTGCTTCCTGAAATAATGGCTTTTCACCCCCACCCCTCCCCTCCCCCTTCATGGGGAGGGAGGAGGCGCGCACCTCATGCGAATTGAAATCGCAATACGGGCATTTTTTCACGCACCAAGGGACGTGGATATACAGCGACAGCGGCGGCAGCGCCGTAAAATCAACAAGCTGCGACTGAAGGGAAACCAGTTTAAGCGGGTGTAGGGTCATGTACGGTGGGTAGGGTGTTGATACGCGCAGCGCATTCGCACCTGTTGATTCATCCGGCGCAATAACGATTGCGCCCTACGATTTTAATTTTTCCAGCAGCACCTTCATCGCACGTCCGCGATGGCTGATGGCGTGTTTTTCGTCGTGCGTGAGTTCGGCACTCATCTTGCCGAGTTCGGGCAACCAGAACAGCGGGTCGTAACCAAAGCCGCCTTCACCACGCTCCTGGTGTGCGATCTCGCCGTGCCACTCACCTTCGGCGATCAGCGGTTGCGGGTCGCCCGCCGAGTTCATCAGCACCAGCACGCAGTAGTAATGCGCGCGGCGATCGGTGTGGGGCTTCATCGCTTCCAGCAGGGCGCGGTTATTGCGTTCATCCGACTTGGGAAAACCGGAGAAACGCGCGGAAATAACGCCGGGCAGCCCGTGCAGCGCGTTCACACAAATGCCGGAATCATCCGCCAGCGCAGGCAAGCCCGATTCACGGCTGACGTGCCGCGCCTTGGCGATGGCATTCTCGACAAAAGTGTGATGCGGCTCTTCTGCCTCACCGATGCCGAGTTGCGCCTGCGTGATGACCTCGAATCCCAGCGGCGAGAGCATCTGCTGGAATTCGCGCAATTTGCCGGGATTGTTTGAAGCGATGACGAGTTTTTTCATAATTAGAATCCCTAACCCCAACCCCTCTGATATAACAACTGATAAAACAACTCAATTCTGGCTAAGGGCTAAAGCCCGTCATGGATAGCCATTCGACTAGGCAGCCAGCGTGCAAGTCGTTAGTTATCCCGTCTGCGGGCGAAAAATTGGAGTGCGGTGCCGTGTCGCCGCCTTTTTTCAAGCGCAGACAAGTCTGCGCACTCCATAAAAAACCTCGTAACCGATTCGACTTTTTTATTTACTGTACCAAAGCCGCGCGCTGCAAGGCGATCAGTTCGGCAATTCCGCCTTGTGCCAGTTCAAGCAACTGATCCATTTCTTCACGGGTAAAGGCCGCACCTTCCGCCGTACCCTGCACTTCGACGAAGTGACCGCTACCCAGCATCACCACGTTCATATCGGTGTCGCAGGCGGAATCTTCAATATAATCAAGGTCTAGCACAGGAATCCCGCGATAGATGCCGACCGAGATGGCGGCGACAGCATCCCTAAGCGGATTTTCCTGCACCAGGCCTTTGTTTATCAGGCCGGTGACCGCATCCTGCAAGGCGACATACGCGCCGGTGATGCTGGCGGTGCGCGTGCCGCCGTCGGCCTGAATCACGTCGCAATCAATCTGGATGGTGCGCTCGCCGAGTTTGCCGAGATCCACTACGGCGCGCAGACTACGCCCTATCAGCCGCTGAATCTCCTGCGTGCGCCCGGATTGTTTGCCTCGGGCGGCTTCGCGCTGCATACGGCTGCCGGTGGAACGCGGCAACATGCCGTACTCCGCCGTGACCCAGCCTTCCCCGCTCCCTTTTTTATGCGGCGGCACGCGTTCTTCGACGCTGGCGGTGCAGATGACTTTGGTGTCGCCACATTCGATCAGCACCGAGCCTTCGGCGTGTTTGGTGTAGTGGCGGGTAATGCGTATTTCGCGCAATTGATTGGCTTGTCTTTGACTTGGGCGCATAGATTCAGTGGTGAGTAGTGAGTAGTGAGTAGTGAGTAGTGAGTGGTGAGTGGTTTTAGGGGATTCCCAGGACGTGGCAGACGGTTTCGTTAGTGTCATGCGCGATCGCGCCATTTTCCCAGCGCATGGCAAGGCCGGTAACATTGTCTGCCCGCCCATTTTCAAGGGAAAGGGCGCTGGCAATCAGCTTGTCCAGTGCCGCACCAACCGGTTCTGATGAAAAAGCCGCGATCATTTCCTTGTCTACAATCGGCCCGCACAAACCATCGCTGCACAGCACCACCACGTCACCTGGCAGCAGCTTGACGGGTGTAGCGGATTCCATACTGAACAGGTCTTCTACACCGCCCAGACAATTGGTAATCTGGTTGCGCTTGGGATGGGTGCGCGCCTCTTGTTCATCAATCACGCCCAGTTCCAGCCACATTTGCACCATGGAATGATCCAGTGTTCTGGCTGACACCTTACCATTGCGCAGCAAGTAAAGCCGCGAGTCGCCCGCATGTCCCCAGTAGATTTCACCCCCCTGAATCAGCGCGGCAACGCAAGTCGTGCCGGGAAAATTACCTTCATCGTGATGGGGAAGCGCCATGATGCGCTGGTGCGCACGCAGCATAGTGTCCGATAAAAAACCGGAAGGATCATCAATGTGCGTTTGAAGGGAAAACTCCGTAACGAAGGTATCCATAACCAGACCCGCTGCGACTTCACCGTGCAAATGCCCACCCATGCCGTCCGCCAGCACCAGCAATAACGCATCCTTGTTGTAGGCGTAGGCGACCCTGTCCTGATTATATTTTCGGTTGCCGATGTGGCTCGCCTGATGTATTGAGAAATTCATGGGGCGCAATCGTAATATAATGCGCCGCTTCAGCACAGTCTTTTCTTCATACCATTAACCCGAAAGCCCCATCATGATTTTAAGCATGACCGGATACGCCCATGCCAGCGCAGACTTCAGCGCAGGTTCGTTGACACTGGAACTGCGCGCCGTCAACCATCGCTATCTGGATCTACAGTTGCGTATGCCCGATGAATTGCGCGGTTTCGAGACCCCTCTGCGCGAAACGATTACTGCGCAACTGCAACGCGGCAAGGTTGAATGCCGCATCAACTACGCGGCGCGTGGCGCGCAAAGTGGCGCAACACTGAATCACAACCTGCTTCAACAGCTCGCCTGCTGGAACGATGAAGTGCAAACCGCCCTGCCGAATGCGCGCACGTTAAGCGTCGCCGAGGTGTTGAACTGGGATGGGATTTTGCAGACTCCGACGGCCAGCGCCGACGAATTACGCGACACTTTATTGGGCTTGCTGCAAACAGTCTTGCAGGAATTCTCAGCCTCGCGCGCCCGTGAAGGCGAAAAACTCAAGGAATTCCTGTTAGTGCGCGTGGAAAAAATTGAAGCGCTACGCCTGGGCGTGATGCCCCATGTCCCCGCCGCTATCGCCGCTTATGAATTTAAGCTAATCCACCGGCTGCGCGATGCCCTGCAAGGCGCGGAGGATGAGCGCATCCGTCAGGAAATTACGCTGTTTGCCAGCAAGATAGACGTAGATGAAGAGTTATCGCGGCTCGAAAGCCACCTGACCGAGATGCGCCGCATCCTTGTCAAGGGCGGTGCGGTGGGCAAACGGCTGGATTTCCTGATGCAGGAGCTCAACCGCGAAGCCAACACGCTGGGCTCAAAATCAGTGGATGCCGAAGTCTCGCGCAGCGCAATGGAAATGAAAATTCTCATCGAGCAAATGCGCGAACAAATTCAGAACCTTGAATGATGTTTTAGCCCGTCTCACACCATCGCACAAACCCACCTAAAGCCGCTAACCATGCGGCTTTGTCATGTCTTTCTACTGCATAGCGTCTCATATAAGCACAGTATTGCCGTGTTCCCAAACGTGTCGCAAGACAATCAGAACTTAGATTTATTGGGTACACATAACAAACCCAGGAGTCTGTCGGACTTGAAGAATCGTAGCGAAAAGGTTTAAGCAGGCAAAGCCGCAAAGCGGCTGCTCGCAAAATTTAGCTGGGCGAGGGCAGATTTTGCTGGTTTCGCAGTTCAATAGTGGTTCTATTGACCAAGAAAGCGGTGAAGTGGGTCAAGCAGGCAAGCCGCACAGCGGCGGCTCGCAAATATGCGCCGTCCAGGCGAATTCCCCCGGCCACACCACCCGAGGACAAGTGCAGTAGATTTCCTTTAAGTCCGACAGACTCCCAGGTTGGAGGCGTAGAGGGTATCTATGATCGTCACGACTACATAGACGAACGGCGCGAAGCATTGACCAAGTGGGCGGCATTCCTTGATTGCTGCGAGACAGGCAAGGATTGGAATGTGATCCAATTGCGCGGCAAGAAAAAGACGGCGTAAGCTGATTGTTGAATATGTTGATATTTGTGTGTATATTGTGACTGCCATGCGATATATTTACGACCCAGACAAGCAAACCCTCAACCTTAAAAAGCACGGGTTAAGTTTTGAGGATGCGCAAGCCGTAATTGAAAGCGGCGATACCGTAACCTTTGAGGATCGACGGTTTGCTTATGATGAAGTGCGATACCTCACATTAGGGCTATTGCGTGGCGAAGTGGTGGCAATCTCAACCACGGAAACGGACACCACGATCAGAATCTTTTCTATGCGAAAGGCAGAAAAAAATGAACAAAAAATCTACTTTGAAAACCGTTGAAGATACGCCGATAACTCAGGCAGATATTGATGGCGGCTTGCTGGTACTGCGCAAGCGCGGTGCAAGCGGCGCTGTGCTACCGACCAAACAACGGATTAACATTTTCATTGATAGCGCAACGCTGGAACACTTCAAAAACAAGGCGGGCGGACGCGGCTATCAGACATTGATTAACGAAACCCTCAAGCAGGCAATGCAGGCAGACAGCCTGGAAAGTGTTGTGCGAGAAACAATCCGCGAAGAGCTGCGCAAGGCGGCTTAACCGAGTTTGCCGCACCTAGCCCGACGGGGCGAAAGCACAGATACCGCTTGAACTGGAGACAGACAGGCGGTTTTTCATTACAGGCCAGAATTTAGGCTGCCGGTATCATGTAAAATACAAAAAAGACCGGAGCGCGGCACACGGTCATTTTGTGTGTACCAAGGTGTGTACCAAGCCAAAAGCAACATTAACGCATCATCAAATAAATCATGTGGTTACGGGTTTAATGCAGATTCAAATTCAAACCACGAGGAAGTCTTATGTCTGGAAGTTTATTCGTCATTAGTGCCCCCTCCGGGGCGGGCAAGACCAGTCTGGTACACGCCTTGCTGAACAGCAATGCACAGCTAGACCTGTCGGTGTCCTACACCACCCGTCAGCCGCGCGAAGGCGAGGTGGAGGGCGTTGCCTACCACTTTGTCAGCCGCGACACCTTTGTCGAAATGGCCGGTCGCGGTGAATTTCTGGAAAGTGCCGAGGTGTATGGCAATCTTTACGGTACCTCGCAAACCTGGATCAGTCAGGAAAATGCCAAAGACCGCGACATTCTGCTGGAAATTGACTGGCAGGGCGCGATGCAGGTACGACGATTATTTCCACAGTGCATCAGCATTTTTATCCTGCCGCCCTCACTTGATGCGCTGCAACAACGCCTCAACGGGCGCGGCACCGACAGCCGCGAAGTCATCAATAGACGCATGGCGGCGGTGCGCGATGATGTCGCGCATGTTGCCGAATTTGATTATGTTATTATCAACGACGATTTGAACGAGGCATTACGCGAACTCAATGCCGTCGTGCTTGCCGCCAGACTGCGCGGCATCAGCCAACTGACCCGTCACCAAACTTTAATTAACCAATTACAAAATCCGGAGTAAATCATGGCTCGTATTACCGTTGAAGAATGTTTAAAACTCATCCCGAATCGCTTTGAACTGACTTTGGCTGCGGCTTTTCGCGCACGCCAACTGGCCAACGGCGCAACCCATCTAGTGAATGACAGTAAAGACAAGCCCACCGTCGTCGCACTGCGCGAAATCAGCGAAGGCAAGGTCGGCGTTGAGATACTCAACCGGGGTCAGGCCTAATTCCGCATCAACCTGAATCTCATGGCGTGCCAGCAGTCTGTCGGACTTAAAAAGCACGACCCCGCATAACGTGCCAGAAGCTGACACATCCGCGCATTACAAAAGATTCGGGAGAAGCGGAGAAGTAAGGAGCAAGCTCATGGCGGACGCTGAACTACTGATCGAAGAAGTTTCAACCTACCTCAAACCTCACGATGTGGAAAGCGTCCGCGAGGCGATCGAATTCAGCCGTGTTGCCCATCAAGGGCAGATTCGCCACTCTGGCGATCCCTATGTCACCCACCCCATTGCAGTCGCACGTCTCATCACGCCCCTGCATCTTGACGTGCAATCCATTGTTGCCGCGCTGCTGCACGATGTGGTCGAAGATACCGCAATCACTTCCGCGCAAATTGCCGAAAAATTCGGTCAGCCCGTAGCCGATCTGGTGGATGGCCTGAGCAAACTGGAAAAAATCCAGTTCGAGACACACGAGGATGCGCAGGCGGAAAATTTTCGCAAGATGCTGCTGGCAATGGCGCGCGATGTGCGCGTCATTCTCATCAAACTGGCGGATCGCCTGCACAACATGCGCACGCTGGGCGTGATGCGACCCGACAAGTGCGAACGCATCGCCC
>Ga0210020_1001731_pt1 | contig 18368 bp, 20 predicted proteins | sample CryGeymeta201514_FD_183980 | JGI IMG/M metagenome (GOLD analysis project Ga0210020, IMG submission 183980) | Groundwater microbial communities from Crystal Geyser aquifers in Utah, USA - Crystal Geyser metaG 2015-14 (SPAdes) (version 2) | ecosystem: Environmental > Aquatic > Deep subsurface >... | reverse complement strand
GGCACATCCTTCACAACAACCGCGCCCGCCGCCACTATCGCACCTGTCCCTATTTTTATACCCCCTGGAATAATCACGTTCGCGCCAATCCAAACATCATTGGCAATAAAAGTTGGCGGCACAGCATCATCGAATATTTTGTTTGCTCTAAATACCAAAGGACAACCAGTATTTCTTTCGCTATAAAACGCAGGATAAGTTGACACAAAAATCCTGGACGGATGTGAAGCAAGACCTATTTGTACTCTAGGACCAATCGAGCAAAACTTTCCAATATGAACATTATTTATTGTCGATCCATTTGAGATATAGCTGAAATCCGAGATACTCACCTTGTCCAGATTGACACCACTAGCGATAGCTACATATTTTCCAACAGCGACCTCATTGATGCCTGAAGGCTCAATATGGCATGTTGGATTGGCTTGGGCGAATAATTGCAGCACATCATTACGCCGCCTTGACGCATTAATTCTTGCGCTGACTTTGCGTACTTGCGTATAGATAAAACCCAGAATATTACTCATTGTTATTCAATCTCCCCTTGTTTGGCGTTGACAGCAAACAATGACTCATAATCAACCTTGGGAAATACATCCAGATAGTGATTCGGATTTGCATTGGCATTGTATATGTTTTCCTTCATCCGGTTCAGGCATTTATATTTCTTGAAAATATCCGCATGCCTGCGCATTTGAAATTCCGCATCCGCAAACGCCAGCTTTTCTTCCGTCGGCTTCATCGCATGTTGGGTCTTATGGTCGTAAAAGTACACTAGGGGGCCATTAAACCAATCATGGTCAAACCCCAGAAGATAAATCTTATCGAACCCCAGATATAGAGCCACCGTGATGGCAAATTCGGATACCGACCAAACACTCGGCACCCTGGCCAAATCGAGCGGAAAATTACAAGTCCCGTCCCAAGGACAATATTCGTTCCAGTGAATGATTCGGTTCGTGAACAACCCGTTGGAATCAATCAGCGTCTTGTCACCGATGTGAAAGAACATTTCGGCATTTAACGTCTTTTGCTCCATCTCCCTGAGCCACCCGACAAACTTCTCTTGCGGATAAATCGTGCCATGGCCCGACAAGATATGGGGCAATACGTGATATTGGGGCTTAAAAAACGGATAGTCAGGGTGTACAAACGTATTGCTGACACCGATGACATATTCCCCCGCCAGCTTCTTCAAATCCTGTTTTGCGATTGACGAACCCGCACCCAGAATGAAACATCGCTCGCCTTTGTGCCTGTCGAATATCTGCTTGTTTTGCTCAAGAAGTTGAACCGCCTCTGGAGACAGGTGTTGCCTCCCCCTCAAACGCATCGAGGCGCCCGATATCAGCACCCGGATTCCCGGGGGAATCATCCATTGACTGACAAATTGTTTAACCCCGCTCATCTCGCAACTCCGTTAGAAACCCAGATAATTTTCCAATTATGAAATGAGCCTGAGCCTCTGAAGATTTTGTATCGGTCATGAGGCAAGGCACGCTGATCAACATGAATGCACCTGAATTGTTCGATCAAGAAAGCTCAGAAACTTTTCTGATGCAAACTCGACATCGAATCGGCTATGGGTTGGACAATCGAGCTTGAGCAAATTGCGCTTTTCTCCGCTTAAGACAATCGGTATCAAATTATGCCTGGATAAAACCAAGGGATCTTCCACGCACAGGCCGGGCTGTAGCGATGCAACAATTTTTCCCAGCACATAGGCCTCGATCAACATGATCGAGCTCATGCCAAAAATTAAATCCGACACTGCCAGGCACTCGAGCGGGCTGAGTTCATTGCCGATGAACTGCGGTGATAGCGTTTCAAATTTTTCCTCCAAAACATGGAACGATGCACGGCTGTCTTTCGGATGCAGCTTCACCAAGATTTTAGGCCGCTCTGGTGCATCAGCAAGATTGGATAGGAAATAGTCAAGAACCTGATATTGGTCATAACCGCGCGTGTTCCCGTAATGCTCACGAACAGGCTCGGATACGAACAAGACAACCTTATCCTCTGCGGAGATATGAAGCTTGGCTTTCAATCGTGCCACATCGAGTGCCGGAAGATCATGCTTCAAGGATGAAAGATATGGTTGCCCAAACGCGACCAGCCTGCCTTCGTCAAAGCCTTCCCGAATCATCTCTTCCCGGCCTGTTTCATTCAGGCAATTGATCCAGTCAGGCAGGTAAGCAAGACGCTCATGCTCCTGGTTTCCACTGAACCTCACGGTGTAATTTTGCCACTGGTCGAGGAATGCCAGGGATGGAATCCCTCGCTGCTTCGCTTGCCGCCACAGATATTTTTCCGACATATCCACGCTTGGCAGGCTCGTTGCCGAGGTAATTAGCAGGTCAGGCGCATAAATATCGAGCAGCGAAAAGTCTTCCAATAGCACCGGCCCGATTTCAATGCAGGCAATTTCCTTTTTGGCAAATCGCGCCAACGCATGGCCGTAGCCCAGCACGACGGCTTCCCAATGCGGTTGAGCCTGTACCAGCCTGATTGCCGGGATCAATACTTCTGCACCGCCCGGCTCGCAACTGAAGAACAGGATTTTTTTTAACTTTGCCTTCAATGTCCAACACCTGACGGAATTTTCCCCAAAACTGCCACTATATAGTTGCCGCGCGCCCCAAGGTCCGGATTGAGCGATTGATGGAACGCGTCTTCCTGGCAGATTTTTTCCTCATAACCGGGAAGGTGGCAATTCCGCTTGTGAATAAAGCGATCCGGATGGTCATAGAATTCGGCGATATCCGTAAGGTAGATGTCCAGCCATTCCGTCCGGAAGGACAGGATTTGAAACCCCGCTCGTTCCGCCAGCGCTGCAAGAGATTGCTGGTTGAATACATTCAAGGTGGTGTAACCATACAGGTGGTTGGTTTTACCACGGTACAACGCCATGGCGTAAGAGTTTGCGTTGGGTGTGTTAATGTAAAGCAGCCCGTCGTCTTTCAGCACCCCATGAATATCGTGCAGCAAACCCAGCGGGTCGGGTACGCCGTAAAGTATCTGGTGCAGCGTGACAATGTCATACTCCGGTTTCAGGCCAAGCTCCCCGAGATAACCCTTATGCACCTTGAAATGTTGCTCGGCGATGGCAGCAGTATGCGGGTTGACCTCTACGCCCTCCACCTCGTAAAAATGTTTCGCCTTGTGTAGGAAGTCGCCCACTGAACAACCGACATCAAGCAGCTTTCCGGAAGGTTTGAACGCGTAAATATCCCTGAGTTTATTATCCTCAAGAGGATCTGTTTTTGCCGGGATGCCGGTCTTATATTTGCTGATAATGGAAAAATATTCCATCAGCAATTCGTCTTCGCCCTGGAACCCCTTATCCACCATGCCGGGCGGCGGTGCCGGATTCATGAAAACCAAGGCGCACTGGTTGCACTGCACGTAATCGAGGTGATCGTTGTTGGCGAACAATATATTTTCGGCAGCACCGCAAATGGGGCAGTTTTTTCTAACCAGTTTGTCTTTTGGAATTGAGGCTGCAAGGGCAAAAACCTTGAGCAGCCATTCCCGGATTTCCCGGTTATATTCCTTCACATGATTGAGACTCATTTCATGATTGCCGCTTTAGAAAATGCCTTCACAATGTCGTCCATGTCAGAGGTAGTATTGGGCGGGTAGTTATAGGCCGTGACGATCATTTCCTTATCATAGAGGCGCTCGGTGACAGGGCAGACTCCCCGTCCGTAGCGCGGCCTTTCACCTTCCGGATGCAGTGAATAGGGGAAGCCATTCTTGAAGCGATCACGCTGGGCAAAAACAGGTTCGAGATAAAGCGGACGGATGTAACCACCGGCAAAGCGATAAAGGGGAATCCCCAGTTCACGAACATTGTTGATGTATGCTTCCCGAGCCAGGCCAGTATCCTCTTCGTGATATTTCAAGGGATACAAATAATAAACATGCCCACTGCCCTCACGCACCATGGGAGGAGTTAGGAAATCGAGGTGAGAAAGCTTCTCTGTCAAATAATTGGCAAGATCAATCCGCTGTTTCAACAGCGCGGGCAATTTTTTCAATTGCTCCGTGGCAATAGCCGCCTCGACCTCAGGCATCCTGTAGTTACCGCCGACCATGTTGGTGAGGTTGGTATAGCCCATGTCTTCCACCACTGCTTCGCCGTGGTTACGGATGAGTTGCAGGCGGGCAGCCAGTTCATCATCGTTGGTTACGGCAATGCCTCCTTCGCCGCAATGGATGATCTTATGCTGGTTGAGGCTATACACCCCGATGTCGCCGAAGGTTCCCGCAAAACCGCCGTTGTATGGGCAGCCTGGGACATGTGAGGAGTCGCACAGGATTTTAAGATTATGCTTATCAGCGATCCTCCGCAGCGCCGTCATGTCGGTGGACTGCCCGAACAAATCGACCGGCAGGATAGCCTTGGTCCTCGGGGTAATGCGATCTTCCACGCTTTTTGGATCCATGCAGAAGCAGTCGTCTTCGATATCCACAAATACCGGGATGGCATCGTAAAACAACGGGGCGGTAGCGGAAATACACATGCTGTAACCGATAACCAGCACCTCGTCGCCTGGAAGAATGCCCAGCGCCCCGAGTCCTGCAATCAGGGCCGATGTGGCGCTATTAAAGGAAATCGCGTGTTTAACTTTGTGATATTCAGCCCAGCGCTTTTCCATTTCCCGCACATGGCGGCCCCCGCCGAACTTTTCACCGTGGCGACCTATGTAATCTGACAACATGCCGCTCTTGACAACTTCGGCGGCGGCGGCGACCTCTTCATTTCCAATGGGGTTATAAAGAGGGAAAGGGGCGGTTCTTATTTTTTCCATAATCCTTGCTCGAATTGTAATTTCACCGAACCGCGCTCAAACGAATCGGTGATGTGGTTGATAATCTGGAGGTTGTTCCATGAAGACTGCGGGGTGTTAATTCCGTGAGGTGTTTTTCCAGTTGTGATGTCATAAATGTACCCGATGGCATCTTTCATTGAGGTCTTATAGCCGGTTTCACGATATTGCGACTTGCGCTCGTTCATGACCTTCACCCCGGAATAAGCGTAACCAGTGACTGGAGTTTCTTTCAATCCCTGTGAAATATCAACAAGGGTTAGCCGCCGATCCGAGAGCAGGAAGTCAATTTCGAAAATATGGTAGTTGTAACGAAATCGATCCGCATCGGTGGTTTTCACCACTGCTGTAAAACCGGGGTAGTACAGCACAAATTCATAACTGTAGTCGTCCACTTCCTGGTTGAAGGCCCGGTTGTAGGTCAGCACAGCTTCCGGGTAGCCGCAAAAATAGCAAAGTGTGTCTATCATGGTCACGCCGATATGCCGCAACCCTTTCATGTAATGGCCGCTTACTGATAGCAAATTTCCGGGCCTAGACGTAATCAGGTTCCGGATTTCCCCGTGAGCAGGTTCATTCCTCCGCTGGAAATTCACCACCAGGTGAATGACGCGCTCTGCCGCCAGTTGAATAAGTTCTTCGATCTGGGCAATGTCCGTTGCCAATGGCTTTTCAACGAATACCGTACGGCAACAACCGGCAACAAGAATATCCCGCACAATGTTGAAATGGGTGTGGTCGGGTGTGCAGACACTAATCACATCGTGAAACTTGCCATATATTCCGACCGGGTCGGTTATTGCACTACCCGCCTTCCAGGTTCGGCAAAAACTCGCCGCGCGCTCCCCGTCCAAATCAAAGACAGTTTGCAATTCAAATCCGCCATGGGCGGCATACGCCCCTGCATGGGTATATACGCCGGCTTCGTTTTCCAGCTTTTTTTCATCATAGCCCCCGGCGATGTGACCCGTGCCGATAATCGCAACCGATAAAGGTCTCATTATTTTGCCGTAAGGAATGGTGCGAACTGCTGCACAAGTTTGCTTGTTTTTTCAAACATCTCAGGATACTGGCGGCTAAGGTCAATCAACTGCGCTGTAGTAAACAGGTGACCACCGAAATGTGCATAAACATCTATCGCCTGTTGCATATCCTCAGGATAATCAATAGTCAGGCGCAGCCCCGGACAATAAAGCTCTGGCGGAGCCTTGATGCTGGAAATCGCGTAGCTTTCCGGGTGTTCCCAGATATAGCGAACCACATCCGAACGATCCTTGTCCGACAGGTCATTTCGTTGGCTCATTTCCACCAATTTTTCTGCACGCACTACATGGCCATAAATGCCCAGAGGGTAAGTAAGCTTCAGGTCGTTGCAAACGTAATCGAATGTTCCGTCCCGGTAATACCCGACCAGTTGGTCAATGAGCTGATAATCCAGGTAAGCGGAGTCGGCGCCCATTTGCACGATGGCATCGGCACTGTATTGCCGCGCCGCGCCAACAACCCTCTCCAGAACATCCTCTTCCGAACCGCGAAACACGGAGACCCCGTTTTTCGCGCACCATTCAGCAATGGCGTCATCGCCCCGTTCGATAGTGGTGGCGACGACAACATCGTCCAGCGCACGGCAGGCGCGAAAGCGGCGCACCACGCACTCCAGCAAAGGCATGCCATTGTAAACCGGCGCCATGGTTTTGCCCGGGAGGCGGGTGGAACCCATGCGTGCTTCAATTGTTCCAATGACGCGCATTACTTTTTCTCCAGCACGAAAAAATGGAAGGCAGCATCATTTTCTGAAACTTTGCGCTCAAATTCACCTTCGATGATGGGCGCAAAAAAACGGGTGAAATAATCAATCCACTCTGACTTTGCGCCAGCCCTGTTCTCGGCGGGCAGCATGCTGGCCATGTTGATCAGGAGAGGGGCTATAGGCCGTGTCCCAACATTCCAAATGTCCATTACGGGATTGGTCAAATAAAGATGGTGATCCACAACATTAAAACCATTCTTCTGGAAAATTCCCTCCCATTGCGAAGTGCCATAGCAATGGTGAATTAGCGCGTTATACCCACGGTCAAAGTAATTCAGGTATTTTCTGTCCCCCGCGTGCGGTGCTAAATAATAGAGCCACGCCTTCTCCTTAAAGTTGGCGTTTGGAACAAATAAAAAGAGTTTTCCTTGCTCCTTTATCACTCTCCGCCACTCAGATAATGTATTGTCCATATCATCAAGCCAATACAGAATATTTGAAAATGCTGCATCAAAATGCCCATCTTCGAATGGTAGTTTCTTGTTAAGGTCAAAAACCAAATTGTTCCGGTAAAACGGTGCGAATCTTTTTGCCTTGTCTATCAGTCCGTCTTTGTGATCAACGCCCCACTCAAAAGTATGCCTCAGGTGAGTTAAATCAGTCTTGAGTTGAATGTTCGTGTTCTGGTTGTAAATATCGGCACCTGTAATGTAATTTTGCAATTCGCCGACATCCATGAACACGTCATATTCATCAACTACCCCCCCCGCCATGATAAAACTCATGGTGCCGTCACCACATCCCAAGTCAACGGAATGCCCGGAGAGATTCCCATACTTCTCCATTAGCAGGCAGTCAAAGCTGCGCCATAAGGCCGTCTCTGGCCTTAACCAGTGGATTTTGAGGAGTTGGTTAAGATAAGAATTCATATTTCCAGCCATTTAACCACCTCGAAAACTTCCGCATAATTCACGCCGATCCGTTGGCCAGCATTCTCCGCTTCATTCTTAAAAAAACGGATCCATTTCTGGCCAGTCCGATCCATCTCAGACACATGCGCCTGAATGGCTCGCTCCTTGATATCCCATTGCCTGGTGATGTCAATGTAGAAATTTCCGCGAAATTCCAGCGTGGAGTGATACCAATTGCTGCGATACATCAACAGGCGCGGCACATGCCGGCAACTATGCAGCGAGGCTTTAGCCACGGCTTGATGGTCGTGATGAATATCGCCGATCCAATGGGTGTAAACCTTGTCTATTTTCTTTGCCTGAACAATTTTGAGAATCTCGATATTGAGTTCGTCCACGAACTCAATATCCAATGTTTTAAACTTGCCGCAAATCAGCTCTTTCACGCCAAGAATTTGCATGGCGGCCTGCGCTTCTCCAAGAGCAATTTCGCTGGAACGGACGGATTGGTTGTATTGATTAGTAAAACCGGAAACGGTTGCCACATACACATAGACGTTGTCGCCGTTTTGCGCATGTTTTGCCAAGGCGCCGCCGCACCCCAGCTCGACATCATCGAAATGCGCACCTATTGCCAGAATATTCATTGACAGCCTTTCAATATTTCCCTGGATTTCTCCACGCCGCAGTTAAACAACAAATCAATGCTACTCAAATACGGGACAAATTCACCATAAAGCTGAGGGTACACCGGGTGGGTAAAATTCTGCCACACAACTTCAATATCCGCCTCCCTGAAAGGAGTCGGATCAAAATAATCTCGCGCCCCGACTCCGGAAAGGTAATGCGTCGCTGACACTTTCTTAAGCAAGTCCACCAGCAATTCGTTCTTTGCCCCTTGCGGCTCCAGCTCGCTGGACCATATCCAGGGAATGCGCACATCGAACATATCCATCAGCATTTCTATCGAGGCCATGTTGAAATCTCGTAGCATTTGGAATGGCTTGGCGTACAGACGCTCGATTTCCGGCATCAGTTCATTGTAGCAGGGGGCTTTGCGATAGTTCTGTTCGAGCAAGCGCAAATTATCCTGCCGCCAGTCGGTATTGGTAGACAGCTCGACTTGGTTGATCGCGGTATCACGCGGCGTTTTTTTGGTACTGACCGTCAACCACTTTTCACCTTGTGCTGTCTTGATTTTATCCCGGTGTGTCCAAGCGCGGCTGCTACCGTTCACATATTGCACATGATCCAGTGCGATATACATGTCCGCATGCAGAAACCGATGAAAGAATCCCAGGTAAGGCACAAAGTCGGGCTGGTGGATCACGACGACTTTCTTGTTCATTTGACCAACACCTGCAACGCGCCGATCACCCGCTGTGTTCCCTGCAGACCGATATTGCGCATCCCGGACTGACTCATTTGCTCCAGTGGCAAGTCTGTCCCGAACAAGGGTGACGACAGTGACTCATGATGCCCGGCAAACAGCGAACCACCCAGCCTCTGCAATTCCATCCCGACCGGAATCTCGAACAGCTCATTGGCAATCGCCACGCAGGGCAGGCCGGAAGCATTGGCCTCGAACGGTGTGATGCCGCCGCCGGTGATCGCCAGATCGTGGCGATAGAATTCCTCGATCATGGAAGGCACGCCGCGCTTCAATGTAAAGCCCTCGGTCAGCACTTCATCCAGCATATCCATATGCATGAATGCCGGCCCCACCACAACAGTTGCCGTCAGATTCATTTCTTTCAGCAACTGCACCACCTTGACGGTCACACCATAAGTATCGCTGCCCCCCAGCGTCACCAGTATGCTGGAAAGCTGCTTGCGCAGGCGCGTGTAATCGCTGATTTGCGGGCTCAGGATCAGATAGTCCGAGCCGCGCAGCAATTTGGCACCTGCAAGCTGCTCCTGCGCATCGAAGGCCAGCGCGGCAATGTGCAAGTCTGCCAGCGCCGCTCCCGTTCCCCGGTCATCGAACGTCACCAGCGGAATGCCTGTCGCTTTGACTTTTTCCGCATGACGGTCATCGGTATCGAGGCGGTCATTCAACCACAACGTGATGCCGTCCTGCTGTATCAGCGACGCTTCCCAGTTGCCGGTGAAATCTTGCAGATCCACTATCCGGTGCGGCACGCCTCGCTCAACGAGGATTTGCCGGGAGGGGGCGTGATCGTTCAAATAGAACGTGTACGGTAGACCCGCCTTCGCCAGACTCTCCGCCAAATTCAGCGCACGGTAAAAGTGCCCCATGCCGCGCGCATGGGAGCTTTCTATGCAGAGTGCAAACATAGCTGTATCGCTTCTTCCGTCCCGACCCAACGGTCGGGAGCGTGTCCGGCAATGACGCAAGCACGCTGATAGTCGTCTACGGTATCCACCGTCAGGCGCAAGTCCGCGCTTCGCTTGGCTGCGGGTATTTCCAACACACCGATCCTGAAAATATCCGGATTCTCCTGGATATATTCGTTGACGTGCTCGCGGTGATTGGGTGCATGACCTTCCTGCACGCTCTTTTCCAGTGCAGCGAAATTAAATATTTCCGCACCCACGCCCAGCGGCATAGTGTCGAAAGAGTGGGTGTAATCGTTGCGTTGGGCCAAATGCTGCTCGATCAATCGTTGCAGTTCTTCGATGTCGGTGAACGGATTGTCTGCCGTCAGCCGAACTACATGCTCAAAGCGGTTCTCGCGGGCGCACTGGTAATATCTGTCCAGCACATCGGTCTCGCTGCCACGGAACACCACTACGCCCTTGGACAGGCAATGCTGTGCGATGACATCGTCCTGCGGAAGATCGCTGGTAGCGACCACAACCTTGACCGGATAGGCCAACAGAGACAACCTACCCAGCACATGATCCAGCAGCGCCTTGCCCGCAATGGGTTTCAACACTTTGCCGGGCAAGCGGGTCGAGCCCATTCTGGCTTGTATGATGACGCCTATCCTCACGCCAGATTAGCCCAAGTGAGCACTTCATCTTTTTCCATGTCTGCGGCTACCGTCCTCCCGACGATCTGCGCAAAGTATTTTGGGCAGATGCCGTAACCGGGGCGTTTGATGGCAATGTCCTGCTCAGTCAGCCGCTCACCAGCTTTCACATTACGATTCAACACCACGCTCTTGCGATTGTTGCGCCGCGTAATTTTCTCACTCTCGGCCGGGCATTTGATTCCGGAGCCGCGCATGATTTCAAAATTGCGCACCGCTTTCACCAGCCATTTCATTTCCGCCGGATCGGCAGAAAGCATGTGGTCGGGGCCGTCCGCTTTTTTGTCGTAGGTAAAATGCTTTTCTATCACCCGCGCCCCCATGGCCACCGCGCATAAGCAGGCTATCGGTGACAGGGTGTGGTCGGAGTAGCCGATGTCCAATTGCGGGAAAGCTTGCATTAAAGTCTGCATGGCAGCCAGATTAACGTTCTCCGCATGGGTCGGATAACTGGTGATGGCATGCAGCAAAATCAGTTTTTCGTTGCCCTCCGTCAGGATCGCATCCACCGATTCCCGCACCTCTTCCAGTGTACACATGCCGGTCGAGAGCAGCACCGGCTTACCGGTACGCGCGACATAGCGCAGATAGGGAAGATTTACGGCATCATCCGAACCAATTTTGTGTGCTCCAACGCCACATTGCTCAAGCAAGTCTACATCGCTTGGATGAGAGGGGGTCGAGAACCAGTCTAACCCCTTGGCTTCAGCATAGCCGAAAATTTCCTTGTGCAGCCTCTCGTTTATTTCGTACTTCCGAAACATCTCGTACTGAGAAACAACCCCTGTGTTCTCCATATCGAAGATGGCCTTGGTACTGGTTATCGTATCGGCGCGATACGTCTGCAACTTGACCGCATCCACGCTGCAATCAGCGGCCGCATCAATTAAGCTCTTGGCTTGGTCGAATGTTGTGAAGTTTCCGCCGATTTCAGCGATGATGTAGCAACGGTCTGCACGATAATTTCTGAACATGAACTACTCCCTAACTAGGCTGACACCAAACGTTGCAGCAAGCCGCCACGATTCCGGTAAGAGGCGCGATCAGGTTGAGTGCCATACTATTTGCCTATCAACTGAATGCGATGAACATAGTTCCGCACGATGAAAGTCCGCGCGCCTACCTGCGCTTCTTCATCCTCGGTTTTTCTGGGCAGATAGCACTTGCGGCAGACCGCGCTTTGCATAAAGCCTCGGGGTTGCAGATGCATGTTCCGCACTGCCTGCATCTTCTCGCCGTGCCATACCTGATGCACGGTTTCCTGTTTGATGTCGCCGATCACTTCTCGGTTTTCTTCGTCGTTCGAGCATTTCATCACCAGCCCGTCGGCGCCTATCACCAGCCGCTGGTATTGTTGCGGGCAGGTAAATTCTTCGAGGTATTCGATATGGGTATCGTTGGACAGGTAGTCGATCAGCGGATTGAACGCCACCAGATCGGTACAGGGAGCGAAAGTGTTGTAGTAAGAATCGGGGCCGCTTTCGGCAATCGCGGGCCAGATACCTTGCACCTTGATGACCGGACGCTTCAAGTTGTGATCTTCTTTGTATTTCTTGATGGCCTTTATTTTGTCAAGCAACGTATTGAACTTCAGCGGCTTGCGAATACGCTCATAGGTATCGCCAACACCATCAATCGAGATTGTTATCCAGTCTATTCCCGCTTCTGCCATCTTCTGGAAAAACGGCAGCGTCAGTTTGCCTCCGTGCGTCAGCATGGAGACTTCCCTGATGCCGTGATCCTTGGCGTACTTGATCGTCTCGTGAAATTTTGTGTGCAGGGTCGCCTCCCCGCGCAGACTCAAGCGAATGGCGGGTACTTTGCCGCCGATCTCGTCGATGATCTTGGTATACAGATCCCAGTCCATCCGTGTACCGTTGACCTGCTTCTGGAATTCGTCGGTAATGGTGTAGCACATCGGGCATTTGAGATTGCATAGGGAAGACAACTCGATATCGACCAGCAGGGGATAATCCGACACCACCTGTTGTTTCGCGTATTCCGTCCACTTGCGCCGGTACTCGGCGTACTCCTGCTCCCAACCATCGCCGCGATTTTTTTCAAACACTGCCTCTCTTTCCGCCGTGTCCATCGAATAATTGCCCTTGTTGATGGGTACATTACGTTCTTTCATACGCGCCTCTTTTCCCGTTCCGAACGAATGATATTTTCTATTCCTGCATGAAATGAAACTCCGGGATGCCACCCAAGTTCATTGCCAGCCTTGGTGATGTCTGCAACCACATCCATCAGCTCGTTGTTTCGGACCGTGTTGTCACAGACAACTTTTTTATGTGTGACCGCGATGTCCTGAATGGCATCAATAACCTCTTGCACGCTCAACGAAGCGCCTGAGCCGATGTTGTAAACACGATATCCATCCGGCTTATCCAGAGTTGCCAATAGCGCCGTCACCAAGTCTTCCAAATAGACATAGTCCCGCTTGGGTTCCAAATCTTTGACGACAATTTTTTCTCCGTCATTCAATGTTTGGCTGATGATTGCGGGAATCAGAAAATTTTCCGCCTGCCCGATGCCATAAACATTGAACGGTCGTATTGTGGTCACCGGCAGGTCGTATGCGTTTGTATAAAACTCGCAGGCTTCCTCGGCCAGCCGCTTGCTTAGCGCATAAGGATTGCTTGGCCGAATCGCGCTGTTCTCGCCGATAGGCAGGCTGTCCGGATGACCATACACGTACGCGCTGACGTAGGTCATGGGAATGTGTTTCTTCCTGCAAAACTCCAGGACATTGACCGTCCCCAGCACATTTGTCTGGCAGAACGCCTGCGGGTCGTCCCAGCTATCCGGAACGAAAGTCTTGCCCGCCAGATGGAACACATGTGCAATATTTTCCTGCTCAAATTTTGCCAGAGTTTCCCGATTGGCAATGTCACCATCTCTTGAATCTAACGGCACCACGGCCCGTCCCTGCTCTTTCAGCCTGGATGCGAGCGCCCTGCCGATAAAACCGCTCGCGCCGGTGACCAGTATCTTACTCACCAAGGAACCTCCGCTTCATTTGTTCGAACTCTTCGATGGCCTGGATGTAGTCATCAGGCCGTCCTATGTCCAGCCAGTAGCCGTTAAATTTCCGTACGGTTGCGGCCTTACCCGCTGCAAGTAGGTCCAGCATCAGATTGTCGAAGCCGTAACTTTTGCCTTCCGGGATGAAATCCATGATGCGGCGGCTGGCCATATACACACCCATGCTTACCAGATATTCGGTACTGGGCTTTTCCCTGAAGCCAGTCAAATGGTTGCTTGCATCCATTTCCAGCACACCATAATCAACCTTCTGTTGGCGCATGTAGGCTGAAATGGTGAAGATATTGTTGATGCGGACGTGATCCTCAAAGAGCTCCGAGTAGTTAAGGTCGCTCAGGATGTCGCCGTTCATGACCAGGAAATTTTCCGGTAGGTCGCGGATCAGGCGCAACGGCGCCATGGTACTGAGGGGTTTATCTTCCAGCGAATAATCGATCTTGACACCCCATTTCGCGCCATCCTGAAAAAATGCCCTGATGATCTCGGCCTGATGGTTCACCGCCATGGTGATATGGTCAAAACCATGCTGCACGAGCTGACGGACGATCACTTCCAGGATGGGGTATTCACCGATGGGCATCAGCGGCTTCGGCAGCACCACGGTATAGGGACGCAATCGCGTTCCTTTTCCGCCGGCAAGAATGATGGCGCGCTTAGACATTGTAGATATCCGCTTTATATCGCTTCAGGTTGGACGGATCGGCGAACCATTCGACGGTTTTTTCCAGACCGTGGCGCAATGTTGTTTGAGGCTTGAAACCGGTGAGCCCTGCAATCTTGGCGTTTTCGCACCAGAGCCGCTCCACTTCGCTTTTTTCCGGGCGGAGACGGATTTCGTCGGTCTCGATTTCGATGTCTGCACCCATGATCTCCGCGATCATCTTTACGGTATCTCCGATAGATATCTCATAGTTACTACCGCAGTTGATCACTTCACCCACCGTTTTATCAGACTCGGCAACGGCGATAAAACCCTGGACGGTATCGAGAACGTAGTTGAAGTCGCGCGTGGGACTCAGTGCGCCGAGCTTTATCTTTCTTTTGCCTGCCGCAATCTGGGTGATGACCGTGGGGATCACCGCCCGGGCGGACTGCCTCGGACCATAGGTGTTGAAAGGGCGGATAGTGGCGACCGGGGTGTTGAAGGCACAGTGGAACGACATGGCGATCTGGTCGGCACCGATCTTGGTGGCAGAGTAAGGAGACTGCCCTTGCAACGGATGTTCTTCGGTGATGGGTACAAAACGGGCCGTGCCATACACTTCGCTGGTGGAGGTGTGAACGACTTTTTCCACATTCAGTTCGCGCGCCGCCTGAACAATATTCAGGGTTCCCTTGACGTTGGTATCCACATAGGTGTCCGGCGAGTGGTAGGAATACGGGATGGCGATCAGCGCCGCCAGATGCATGACCACGTCGCATCCTTCCATTGCCTTTCTGACACCATGGGGATCGCGAATGTCACCGGCAAACACCTCGAATTTGCCGGCCACGTCAGGCGGGCAACTGTCCAGCCAGCCCCACGAGTTGAATGAGTTGTAAAGAACGAAGGCGCGCACATCATGGCCCTGGCGAACCATGGCCTCCGTCAAGTGTGAGCCGATGAACCCATCCGCTCCGGTTACAAGAATTTTTTTGTTTACCAATTTCATTGCGTTGAACTCCCGATGTTCAGTTTTCGTGTTTGCGCCATGGTAACAATGTGCTGAAAAATCCTGCCCTCTGGTTGCCCCGTTTCGAGGTGAAGTCGTCCAGGCTGAAACCGCACACAATGCCGGGCACATCCACATGAAAATTGTCTGCTGATGTGCTGGCCATGGAAAAATGTATCATGTAATCCCCATGCCCCAAGGTTCTTGGAGGCACAGCGACAATGAAAGTATTCATGCCGACGGGCAATCCATCCAGAGGATTGACTGTTGCGGCATCGAAGCTGTCCGACACCAGCACTTGCGTACCATCCGGCTTGAATATACCGATGTACCCATACAACCCCGGCAGTTGCTTGCGAACTTGTATGTCAAACTTGATGTTAATGGGGTTATCGCAATCAAATTTCTGGGCAATATTTCCTTCCCCATCCAGTAGCGATATTTTTTTCAATTGCACAATCTTCTTTGAATCATCAGGGAAGATCATTTCACTGCTTAATCCGGATACTCCATTGAGCATATATGAATTAACGACCGCGACCGTTTGCCCTATGTCTCTTATTTCGCCTTTATCCAACCACACGCAAGTTGAGCACAGTTGCGATATAACTCCCATGTTGTGACTAACGAACAATATTGTCCGTCCGTCCTTGCCCACTTCTTCCATTTTTCCCAGGCACTTTTTCTGGAACTGCGCATCGCCCACTGCCAGCACTTCATCCACGATCAATATCTCGGGCTCCAAATGGGCGGCCACCGCGAAAGCCAGCCGGACGTACATACCGGATGAGTAGCGCTTGACTGGGGTATCGAGGAATTTTTCCACTTCGGCAAAGGCGACGATCTCGTCGAATTTTTTCTTGATCTCAACTTTGCTCATGCCGAGGATTGCTCCGTTCAGGAAGATGTTTTCCCGCCCGGTGAGTTCGGGGTGAAAACCGGTGCCGACTTCCAGCAGGCTGGCCACCCTGCCTTTGATCGCGATTTTTCCTGATGTAGGTTCGGTGATCCGACTCAGAATTTTCAGCAGGGTGGACTTGCCCGCGCCATTGCGCCCGATGATGCCCACCCGGTCGCCCTGCTGAATATCGAAGCTGACATCCTTGAGTGCCCAGAATTCTTCGTGGGTGGGGTCGTTTTGCGGCTCCGCAAAGGGATGGCTCAACTTCTGCGCGAGATGCCTGGCGCCATTCGCCATGACATCGCGCAAGGCGGTATAGCGCTCCTGCTTCTGGTGGCCGATGATGTATTTTTTCGAGAGGTTCTCGACGCTGATAACGGATGACATCAGATCACGTCCGCAAAGGTTTTTTCCGTTTTACGGAAGTAGATTATCCCGCTGACCAGTATCACTAATACCAAGGCGAGGGAGAGCAAAAACCCGGGCCAATAGAGCTGGGTATTGCCGCCCAGGATCGCCCAGCGGAATCCATCGATCACGCCGACCATCGGGTTGATGGAATAAAGCAGCCGCCATTGCTCGGGGACAATGTTGCTGCTGAAGCCGACCGGCGAGACGTAAAGTCCGAACTGCACCACGAAGGGAATGATGTAGCGGAAATCGCGGTATTTGACGTTGAGCGCGGCGATCCACAGCCCGGCGCCCATGGCTGCGGCAAAGGCGATGAAGATGAACAGCGGCAGGGTCAAAATCCGCCAGTCCGGTGCAAACCCGTACCAAAGCATCAGGCCGACCAGGATGATTCCCGATATCAGAAAATCCACGAAGCTGACGATCACGGCACTGGTGGGCACTACCAGACGCGGGAAATAAACTTTGGAGATCATGTTGGCATTGCTGATCAGGCTGTTGCCCGCTTCGGTAAAGGCATTGGAAAAGAATTGCCAGGGCAGCAGCGCCGCGAAGACCAGGATCGGGTAGGGCACGCCGTCGGAAGGCAGCTTGGCCAGCTTGCCGAACACGAATACGAACACGATCATGGTTAACAACGGCCGGATCAGCGCCCAGGCCAAGCCGATGACGGTTTGCTTGTAGCGCACCAAAATATCCCGCCAGGCCAGGAAATAGAACAGCTCGCGGTAGCGCCACAGGTCTTGCCAGTAATGGCGTTCAGTCCTGCCCGCCTCGATGGTTAATACGGTTTGGTTGTTCATCGGTCAGGTGGCTCCTGGCTACAGCCTGCGTGATACCGCTTCGGCAAAACCGGCAAAATCCGCCAAGTTGTTCCGGATGATGCTGTGCACGATGTGCCAATTGATTTGTTCGTAGCTGTGCACTGCGATATTGCGAAATCCCACCGCCTTTTTCAGATTTTTGGCCAGTTCGGTCGAGACTACCCCTTGTTGCGCAAGCAGATCGAATGTGGTGCCCATGGTGTCCGGCGGCTGGATTTCCATTGCGGCAATCAGGTGGGCGCCAATGTCCACGCTGATTTGGACTGCGCGCGTCAGATTGAGCGCGACAATGTCCTGGCTGTCCGCATCATTCGCGAGCGTATCCGCATCCAGCGGACATTTGTCGCGAATGCGCCTGATGCAGCGACGCAGCGATTCGAGTTTCTGCTCGACTATTTCCCGATCCATGCGTTCCGCCTTTCTGCCAGCAGTCTTCTGCGATACGGCATGAAATCCGCTTCCTCGAACAGGTGCCGGCTGATCAGATTACCGAACAAGGTATCGCTGCCGATTATTCGTTTGCCGTGCCTGACGATTTGTCCGAGCAGCGGCTCGGTGACGGCGTGCAAATCGATCAGGTCGATGGGGCGTCCCGTGCGCTCGGCCAATGCGCCGATCAGCGCAATTTTCTCCGGTTCACTCAAGGCAGAGCCTGCTGCCACGGCCAGATCAAGATCGCTGTCCGACCGCAAATGACCCGTTGCAGCCGAGCCGAACACTATGGCAAGCTGGATTTGCGGGAATTCGCGCAGGAACTCCCTGATAACTTGCGCGGTTTCAAGCGCCAGTTCATTGATGGGAATATGGGAGCTTGCGTTGTTTTCCATGTTCATCTCGCTTCTTCCGGCAAGCCCTTTTCTGCCGCCTCGTGGCGCAACGCCTCGATCTCGGCGCGCAGCCGCTCATACTCCTGCATCTTGCGTTTCAGGAACTGCACCGTCATCCGCGCTTTCGATTCGATGCCTTGCGGCGTGAGCAGATAGGCGTAGGCCATCTTGTTCTGGCTGTTGCGGAAGTTGTTGATCTTGAGGCTGCCTTTTTCG
>Ga0210020_1001690_pt1 | contig 18639 bp, 18 predicted proteins | sample CryGeymeta201514_FD_183980 | JGI IMG/M metagenome (GOLD analysis project Ga0210020, IMG submission 183980) | Groundwater microbial communities from Crystal Geyser aquifers in Utah, USA - Crystal Geyser metaG 2015-14 (SPAdes) (version 2) | ecosystem: Environmental > Aquatic > Deep subsurface >... | reverse complement strand
CAGCAATTCTAATTATGACATTTTTACCGCATAAACACATAACAACTCACCACGGAGACACGGAGACACAGAGGAAAATCGAAGGACAAATCTCTTATTTGAATGTGGCTGAACGCAGATTTTTGGAAATTTGCATTCCGTCAGCTTGTTTTTTAAATTATTCTCCGTGTCTCTGTGTCTCTGTGGTGAATCTGAAAATCCATAATGAGAATTGCTGCACCAAGAGTCACTCAAGACGATTGGATGGCAAGTCTGGCAAGTATGACTTGTCAGACTATATGTAAGCGACGAACAACGAAACCAGCCAAGACGGATCGGTAACACGACTCCTGCAACTTATTTTTTCTTGACTCCTAATTTGAACCACACCGATTTACCTATATTCTTCATCCACCACAACATATGCTCTTTCTTTTAATTCTTTTAACCATACCTCTATCTCTTTCTCAAAAGCCTCTTTTCTTAATTTTTCCTCTTGTTCCTGAATTAAGGTTTGAAACTTATCTTTTGGTATTTCCCTTTTTTCTATCATTTTAATAATGTGATACCCAAGATTGGTTTTTACAACCTGACTCACATCCCCTATCTTCAGGCTAAATGCCACCCCTGAAAACTCTGGAATCATCTGATACTTATGAAAAAACCCTAAATCTCCTCCATTCTTTCCAGAAGGACAAATAGAACATTCTTTGGCTAATACTTCAAAATCTTCTCCCCGATCAATTTTTGCCAAAATCAGGACAGCTTCCTCTGCACTCTTAACAAGGATATGCCTTACCCTGATCTCCTGAGAAAAATCCTCTCGAATTTTATTTATTTTTTCCGGGGATATTTTAACCCTTCCTGTCACCTCTTTTCTTATCAACTGTTGTTTTGTCAAATTTTCCTTGTATCTTTCCGCTAACTCTCCCTTGTTAATTCCTTCCTTTAATAAAGCATCCTCAAAAGCCGCCTCTGTTGGAAACTGTTTCTTCATTGCATTCATTATTTCGTTTACTTGCTCATTAGAAACCTCAATCTCCTGTTTAATTGCCTCCTGAAGGATTAGCTTTTGTTCAATAAGACCCTGCAAAATCTCTTTTTTACTTACAGTTGAGTTCGCCTCAGCAACAGTATTTAACTCCTGAAGGGTAATAACATCATTATTAACCCAAGCAACAATTTTATTAATTTCACAGTTTCCTGAGGATGGAATCGTTATCCCGATAAAGAAAAAAATTACAAATAATAGCCCCTGTCGAACATACATTTTTAACACCTTCTTGTATATTTTTCTTAGGGTCTGTCACAAAATAACTGTATTACATCGAGGTTGTCGATTCACTCATCCAGCAACAACCGAATACAGTTATTTTGCGACAGACCCTTAATCCAGCAGTTCCCTTCTCAAAAGATTAAAGGCTGTATAAGCTGCCTTTAATTTCATTTCATGCCTTTCCCCTGAAAAGAAAAACTGTCGGCTTGTAATCTGACCATTTGCATAAAGACTAATCCAGACCATGCCAACATTATCCCCTTCTTCTATTCCCATAATGCCAGTAACACTTAAGGCAAGATTTGACTTGGTGAGATTAATAATTGCATTAGCCATGTCCATGGTTATTCGTTCACTAACCAATCCATATCTTTCAATTTGTTCTTTTGGGATACCAAAAAGAAGATTTACGGCATCTGCATCACAAGCAGTTATGCCTCCCTTATAATAAAAAGAACATCCTGTAATATTTGATATCAGGTTAGAAAGCAGACCACCTGTACAACTTTCAGCTATTGACAAGGAATATTGTTTAAGATACAGGAGATAACCAACCACCTCCTCCATGGTTTCATTACCAAAGGCATAAATACTATCGCCAAGTTGACTACAAACACTTTTTTCTGCTGAGGCAAGCAAGGAATCCGCTATTCTTTCCACCTTAGATTCTGCTGTAATACAAATATCTACTCCAGGTGGATGATCCGCTACAAGTCTTATATGCAGATCATGACCCTGGCTTATGCCCTTTAAGTGATCCCTTATTTGTGCCTCACTTAATCCAAAGGTTTTTAATGTTTTGTGTTTTAAGTATTTTTCAGGATGCTGCGACATAAAATATCACCAAATTCAAGTTGAAGATGATTAGAATATTCGTTTTCTTCCCTTTCCCTTCCACACCTTAAGCCTTCTGTGCCTTCATCTCCCATAACCCCCTGTCATTCCAAGCTCTTCCTCAATCCTCAAGAGCTGATTATATTTAGCTACCCTGTCTGTTCTGCATGGTGCACCGGTTTTAATCTGTCCAGCATTAGTAGCAACGGCAATATCAGTAATAGTTGTATCCTCTGTCTCTCCTGAACGGTGGGAAATCATTATTGAATATCCTGCTGTTTTAGCCATTTCTATGGTATTTAATGTTTCTGTCAGTGTCCCTATCTGATTGACCTTAATCAAGATAGAATTACCAACACCTGCATCAATCCCTTTTTTCAACCGTTCTGGATTGGTAACAAAAATATCATCTCCAATTAATTGTATCTTCTTTCCAAGAGATTCAGTTAAAAGTTTCCATCCATCCCAATCATTTTCTGCCATCCCATCTTCAATAGAAACAATAGGGTATCTATCCACTAATTGTGTATAATATTCTACTAATTTCTCTGATGATCTTATTACCCCTTCACCCTTGAAATTATATTTTCCATTTTCAAATAACTCACTTGCTGCAACATCTATTGCCAACGATATATCTCTTTCTGGTTTGTATCCTGCCTGATTAATTGCCTCCATAATAATATCAAGGGCTTCTGGGGCTGAGGCTATATTTGGAGTAAAACCACCCTCATCACCTACAGATGAGTTTAATCCTTTTTTTATAAGGAGTTTTTTAAGGTGCTGATAAACCTCTACTACCCGCCTGAGTGCTTCACTAAAACTATTTACTCCAACAGGAACAATCATAAATTCTTGCACATCAATAGGATTATCCGCATGTTTTCCCCCATTTAATATATTTGAAAAGGGTACTGGAAGGATACGGGCATTTACACCGCCAATATATTTATAAAGTGGTATTTCCAGGGCATTAGCCGCAGCCTTTGCTACAGACAATGATGTACCGATTATAGCATTTGCTCCAATTTTTGATTTATCTGGAGTACCATCTATTTCACACAAGAGACTATCAATTGCCACCTGATTAAGTGCATCTTCTCCCTCTAAGTCTTCAGAAATAATATCATTTATATTCTCAATAGCTATTTGTACACCCTTTCCAAGATAACGGTCTTTATCCTTATCCCTTAACTCTACAGCCTCATAACTTCCTGTAGAGGCTCCAGAGGGAACAGAAGTTCTCCCAACTGCACCACAATCTAAGGTTACCTCTACCTCTACCGTTGGATTTCCACGAGAGTCAATTATTTCCCGAGCCCAAACCTTCATTATCTCTGTCATACTAAAAACCTCCTTATTTTATCTCCACCTACACCCAAGATACCCCAACGGTTGACCAGTATTAATATATTGTTTTAATTCCTCTTTGATAAGCGGATAGATTACTAATTCATCAATTTTATCTACATCTATAAATTCCACTGCATTAAGTATTTCTTCATCCCCAAGTTGAAGTTCTCCACCTGTTACTTTTGCCTCAAAGAATAAATTCAATATATGTCTATGATTATCTTCAGGGATAGCATCACTTATAAATATTAATTTACCAACAGCTATCTCAAGCCCTGTTTCCTCTATTAATTCCCTTTTAAGGGCATCTATTATTGTCTCCCCATATTCAATCCTTCCACCAGGGAGTAACCAATATTTTTTATCGGCTTTTTTGTGTTGTATCATTAATATTTTATTATTTCTTATTATGCAAGCTGCTACTCGAATATCAATCATATCCATCACCTTGTTAATATTTTTAATCCCTCTAATATTAAAAATTCATCAACCTTTTTTATATACTTAGAATATTTACCAATAATATTTGACAATCCGCCTGTAGCTATCACATTAGTCTTATACCCTAATTCTTTCATAATTCTTTTAATTATCTCATCCACCTGTCCAATAGACCCATAAAATATCCCTGATTGCATACAATCTATCGTATTTTTACCTATTACTGTTTTTGGTTTATTAATCTCTATATGGGGAAGTTTTTCTGTCTTTGTCCATAGGGTTTCTGCGGAAACGCCAATACCCGGTACAATAACACCACCTATAAATTCTCCCTTATCAGATACAACATCAATAGTAGTCGCTGTACCAAAATCAACAATAATACATGGAATCTCATATAATTTAATCACAGCTACAACATTAATAATTCTATCTACACCAAGTTCAGAAGGATTATTATAATAAATAGGTATGTCTATAGAGGAATATTCAATAAAAACAGGGGTTAAACTAAAATCATCTAATATTTTATTAAACACATCTTTTAATGAAGGAACAACACAAGAAATAGTACATTTTAATATATTATATTCCTTTAATCTTACTGAAATAATATTATTATTTCTTTTTATCTCACTATTTAATAACGACCAATGTGCCGAAAGTTTATCCTTTATATATATCCCAAAATGTGCCTTTGTATTACCAATATCAATTACTAATATCATATTTCATCTCTCTATTATTGGTACAATGAAATAAAAATATTCTTCAGTTTTAGTCTTTATATTTATAACCCCTGCCTTTAACTCACTAACAAAAAACATATCTATCTCTTCTATATCAATATTTTTTAAGACATTTATTGTGTGTTTAGATTTATATTTAACACTGAAATTTTCTCCCTTATAATCAATATCAGTAATATTTTCTTTTGCCTCTCCCATACCCGGAGCAATTGTCGTTACTTCAATAGTATTATCAGATATACAAATATTAAATACATCAACATCTACTGTATTCATAATACTAACTCTTCGACATGTATTTAATAATGTATTCCTATTTATATGCAACACATTATCTTGTGTTATATTAGGTAGAAAATTTTTATAATCAGGAAAACTTCCATCTAATAACCTTGCCGTAAATACAATATCATCAAAATTAAGCATTATTTGATTATTTTTTAAGTATACATCAACTATAGATTCCTCCTTTAATACCTTCATTATCTCATTTAATGTTTTATTAGGAATTATAACACACATATTTTGATTAACGGGTGAGGATAATATATGTTTTGCATATGAAAAAATATAACCATCTGTAGCTATAATTTTTACCTCTGCCCCCTCAACACTTAGACAACCACCATTTAATGTTTGACGACTATCATCTACAGCCACAGAAAAAGCTACTTTTCTTATCATTCTCTTAAATACACTAGATAATATAGAAAAATACTTATCTCCTGTAATAGAAGGAATATTAGGATAATCATCCTCCGGTAATCCTGATATATAAAAAAATGATTTTTCAGAGGCAATAATTGTATAATAATCCTCATTCACTTTAATAGATATATCTTCCCCCGGCATTTCTCTGACTATATCTAATAATTTCTTAAATGGAAGGGTAATACTACCCTCCTCTATAATATCTACGGCTATCTTACATTCCACAGAAATATCAAGGTCTGTAGAAATTACAGTTAAAGTAGGGGTAGGTTCTAAACCTACCTCACCTTCCATTATATTTGCCCTTAATAAAACATTAGCCAGAATAGGAATAAGTAACTTCTGGGATATTACCATTGCCTGTAAAGACTCTAAAAAAGCATTTGTTTTAACAACTACATTCATTATTATTATTTCTCCTCTTTTTCTTAATTTATATTAAATACTAAATTAATAGTAATAATAACTATAGGTTAAATTTACCAATAACTACTTTAACTTCAATAAATAAAATAAGATAGACTATAAATAACCCTGTGAATAATCTAAATATTTATTCACAATTTTACACAACCTGTTTTAATTCATTTTCAATATGTTGAATTATAGATTGAAGGGATATATCTTTTTCTATCTGTTTTTTTATTTTATTACAAGCATGCATTACTGTACCATGATCCCTTCCCCCAAATTCTCTTGCTATTTCTGGTAAGGAATGAGCAGTTAGTTTTCGACAAAGATACATAGCTATTTGCCGTGGAGCAACAATTGTACTATTTCTTTTCTTTCCTAATATATCAGATAATTGAACCTTAAAATACTTAGAAGTTTTTCTTTGAATAAATTCTATGGAGATAGATTCAGGTTGTTCATCAAAAATAAGGGTATTTTTTAGTATCCTTTTAACCATATTTATATCCAATTTTTCATGCGTTAATGATATATAAGCAATTATTCTAATTAAAGCCCCTTCTAATTCCCTGATATTTGTTTTTATTTTAGAAGCAATAAAAGAACATACATCATCTGGAATTAAAATACCCTCTTTTTCTGCTTTTTTCTTAATAATAGCCATTCTTGTTTCAATACAAGGGAATTGAATATCAACTATTAAACCACCCTCAAGCCTTGATCGCAATCGTTCTTCTAATGTTTTTATCTCTTTTGGAGGACGATCACTGGTTAAAACTATCTGTTTACCCGATCCATGTAATGTATTAAAAGTATGGAAGAATTCCTCTTGTATACCCTCTTTTCCTGCCAAAAACTGAATATCATCAATTAAAAGGACATCTATACTTCTATATTTATCCTTAAATCTCTGTGGTTTATTAAATCTTATAGCATCAACAAATTCATTTAAGAACTGTTCAGATGAAATATAGACAATTTTTACATTTGATTTTTTTTGTAATATCTGCTGTCCTATAGCATGAACAAGATGTGTTTTCCCCAGTCCAACACCGCCATAAATAAATAAAGGATTATAAGACATCCCCGGCTTATCTGCTACTGCCTGACAGGCTGCATAAGCAAAACGATTACTTTCGCCAATTACAAAACTATCAAATGTATATTTCGGGTTTAGATAAAAATCTGCTATGGAATATTTTTTTTCTTTTTTTACTTCTATTCCTTCTTCTGTTTTATATCTCTGAGAAATTACAACTTCAGATGAAATAATAAAATCTATAGACATTAGATTATTGGTAATCTTTTTTAGATGATCATCTAAAAAAGATCGAAAATGAGTGTTCATCCAATTCTTAAAAAACATATTTGGAACACCCATTTCTAATATATTCCCTGATATATTTATAGGTTTTATTGGCTTAAGCCATATTTCATAGCTTTCTTTTGGTATTTTATCCTTTATTTTTAATAATACCTCATCCCATAATTCATCTTTCATTTTTACATATCCTTCCCTTTTTATTTCTTACAGAGTTCCAGCACCTTAAAAAAAGATAGTACATTCCTATCTTCTCTTAAAGTATTCTCCCTCCCTTGAATACTTAAAAGTGAAGGTATTTTGTAACTACTCATCACGAAGACACAAAAAGTTGATAGGTTTATAGGTTGATAGGTTGATAGGTTAAAGGAACATAGATTATAAACTCATCAACCCATCAACCCATCCTAAGTAGTTACGGTATTTTTTTGTAACCATTCAAATAGTTATTAACATCAATAAACAGAGTTGTTATAAACTTATTCACAAGTTATTCACATAAATATTTTTTAATCTGCCTATTTTTTAGGAATCGTTGAATAATAATATAATTATTATTGTAAGATATTATTAAATAAGGAGTTATATAAAAACTACTGATATATTAAAAGCTTGAACCATTTCTCAGTTTTCTTTGTAACTGCTGGAATGGAAAGGAAATATTACTTTATTCACAAGTTATTCACAAGCTACTTTATATCAACAGTATCTATTATACCATACTCTTAAAAAAAAGCAACAGAAAAATTAGGAAAAAAATAAAAAAGTTATAACCATACTATATATTGTAGTTTGTAGGTTATATAGTTCTAAGTGTAGTGGTAATTATAAAAAACAACTTGCTTTCTTTTTGTATCTATGATATAATATTTTGTAAAAAAGAAATAAAATGGATGTATGGAGGTATAATGGCAGGGATATTTATTACCCTTGAAGGAATTGAATGTTGTGGTAAAAGCACACAAACACTATTATTGGTTGAATACTTGAAAAAAAAAGGTTATGATGTTATTCATACCAGAGAGCCTGGTGGAACTGTTATTGGAGAAAGTATAAGAAAGATTCTTCTAAATATTGATCACTCTGCAATGAATAATCTGACGGAGATTTTATTATATCTTGCCTCACGGGTTCAGCATATTCACGAAGTAATTCAGCCAGCTTTATTATCTAATAAGATTGTAATATGTGATAGATTTATGGATGCTACTCTTGCATATCAGGGTTATGCCAGAGGGATTGATATCCCATTAATCCAGAAATTACACGAATTGGTTATTGAAAATATTAGTCCAGACATAACGATAGTATTAGATATTATGCCTGAGCAGGGTAGTTCACGGGCAACAGGCAAAAAATTAGATCGAATAGAACAGGAAAATATCGAATTTCATAATAAGGTCAGGCATGGGTATCTTCAAATAGCAGGGCTTGAACCAAATAGGGTTAAGTTAATAGATGGGAGTAGGGGAATTGATGAGGTTCATCAAATGATCTGTGATTGCGTAGATAAAACACTTTTATATAGGTATCGGGCAGACACAGAGGTCTGCCCCTACGGCAGCCCACAAAAAACAAGGGGTATCTAAAATGAATATTGATATGCTCTCACTTGAGGCAAATACAGGATTCAATCGAATTAATAAAAAGGTTTCTGTAGGGGAAATGGATGAATTTAATAATAATAATCCATATTTATCAATAAAAGCACCACTTAATGCCTTGTTATCCCAGATATCAGAACAGAGTAAAATATTGCTTGAAACACCTATTTATGACAATCTGGTAAAGTATAAGGATATAGTTAAGAAATTCATGCAGGAGGTTATTTCTGAATTATATATACTCAAACAACATATTACCAGTCAGGTTACAGCTCAAAAAATAGGACAGAAGAATATGTATTTTTTTATAGAAAAGGTAAATGAAAATCTTATTTCTTTAACTGAAGATGTATTGCGAAGACAGGCAAAACCCATTGCTCTTGCCTCTAAGCTCAGCTTTATTCAGGGGTTATTGATGGATATGTATGCGTAAATATAAGTGTAACTACTCACCACAAAGGCACGAAGACACAAAAAGTTGATAAGTTGAATAGTTGATGGGTTGATAAGTGGATGAATTGATAGGAAATGTTTATGAATTATGAATCTGTGTTTCTTTAACCTATAAACTCATCAACCTATCAACTTCTGTGTCCTCTGTGTTAAAAAGTCTCCCTTCCCCTACCCTGTATACGGAGACGATGTAATTGTCCCCAATCTTGAATAAAAGCAAATATTTTTTCTAATATCCTTTATCTCATATTCGTTTTTAACAATAGTTATCTTTACCCGTGGATAGATGTATTCAATAGCAGATATCTTGCCATCCTTTAAATATTCTATCTCTTTCTGAAGGCTCTCACTTCGCTGTTTCAGGTATTTAACTTCACTGGTCATGGCTATTTGCATTGATCTGGCAAGCTGGTAAGTCTCTTCTTTTTCAGGAGATAGACTACCAAATTTTTCCTTCATTGTCCTTAATGTATTAACATCCATCACAGCCTTTTTTAACTCATCCTGAGCACTTTGAATATCATGGGTTATGCTGTTAATCTCTTCCCTGACCGCAGGGTCTATGCCAACCTGAATTATGGTTACGGTCTCAGCTATATTTCCTATGGTTTTGGCACAAATCTCTTTGGTTGCCCGAATCTTTCCCCCAATAATTGCCCCTTTTTTCCCTTTAGTCACAAACACACTTCCCCCACAATCCACAAGGCTATGGAGGATGAATTCTGTAACAATAACATCACCTCCGGCAGAAACATCTGCGTTTTGGATAAATTTAGCCATTAATTTTTTTTGTGCATGGATCTTGTCTTGTCCAACGCCAACAATCCCCCCATGAACAGTAATGTTTCCTTCCAAGGATTCGACGAAAGCTTTTTCTACAGTCCCCTTTATTTCTATATCATCATCTGCCTTAACAATAAATCCCTCGTTTACATTTCCATCTATAATCAATGACCCATTAAAATAGATATTTCCTGTTTCAAAACAAATATCACCCTTAATCTTGCAAACAGGATCCACATCTATCTTTACACCATCCCAGATTATCTGCCCCTTAACCGTGGCTATCAATTCTGTCCCATCCTCGCTCAGGAGTGTATTTTTCCCCTTAGGCAATATAATATCCTTACCATCTGTTGCTGGAATGGATTGACCAGTAACACTCATACCATGGGTACACTTGTTTAAGCCAACCTTTTTTGCCAGAATACCCCCTGCTTTTATGGTTTGAATAAGTCCAATCTCCCGAAAATCTACGCTGCCATCCTCGCTCATGGCAAATGGTGTTCTTTTCTTTTCCGTGTTAAAAAAATATTCAATTATTGCATTTTTCCCATCTACAGCCGGGCGACCCTGAGCCACAACTACTGGTTCATCAATCAATCGGTTTTGCAACATCTCTTTAATAATTACTTCATCAATACCATAGACAACACCAGCTGCTGCCAGATCATTCTTAATCTCATCAAGAGTTGGACTATATATCTCACCTGTGAAGGGGATAATACTTACAGTTGCCTTCATTTTATCATCAGATATTTTTGCCACAGAATGCCTTTTCCCACCAACACTAAAGGTTTTTCCGCCTATTCGAACAGACTTAGAATCTTTTTCGCTTATAGTTATGGTAATAGCTCTCAGGTCATAATTGGTTATCCCCTGATTCTGGAGTTCCCTTAAGACATCGTTAACCTCTATCCTCTTACCTTCACCCATTGGAGAATAAACGGTCAGGAATATATCTACCCCTCTGGTGTCAATTTTGAAGTATCCATTAGCTGATTGTGATTTAATTTCCATGTTTTCTCCATTCTAATTCCCATTAATAAAGGGGATTAGGGGGTTGTAATTCTTTGTGTGTTAGGATGTCTCACACAAAGACGCGGAGAACGCGGAGGGGAGAGGATTAAGGGAATGTTCTTTTCTGTGCCTTTGTGCCTCATTTTTCCTGACTCCGGCAGAGGTTTTGAGTTGATAGCTTAGGGTTTGTCACAAAATAAATGTGTTACATCGGCAACTGAATACAGTTATTTTGTGACAGATCCTTACCTTAAAGTTATCGGTTAAGTAATAGAAAAACTTAAGGTTTCTTGAGCCACAAAGGAAAATATCTGCTTGGAGGACTCTTCCTCCATCCTTTCCGGATGCCATTGTACCCCCAGAAACAAGCCATCCATAGACTCTATGGCCTCTATAATTCCATCCGATGATATGGCAGAAACAACCAATCCTTGACCAACATTTTTTACAGCCTGATGGTGGCTACTATTTACCATTATCTCTTTAGGGTCTGTCACAAAATAACTGTGTCACATCGAGGTTGTCCCGGATTTTATCACAACCGTGTGAGCCAAAATCTCTTTTCTTTGCAAGTGATTGATTGTCTCAGAACATTGGAGCTATACTCAAGTGGGGCATTCTCTGTGTTCTCTATGGCAAGTAGCTACCTTTCGATAAAGTTTTATATACTCCAAGGCAGAGGCAGTCCATGAATAATTCTGGTTTATGCCATTTAAGACGCATTTTCCCCAATCCGTTTTATGTTGATAAATGTAGCATGCCCTTTTGATGGTTTGAAGCAATGCCTTGCCGGAATACTCAGTAAATGTAAACCCATTACCTTTACCTGATAATGGCTCAAACTCTTCAATGGTATCAAATAGCCCACCGGTTTCCCGAATAATTGGAACAGTGCCGTATCTTAAGCTAATCAATTGTCCAAGCCCACATGGCTCATAGTGTGAGGGCATTAAAAACATATCCGATGAGGCATAAATTCTGTGTGCCAACCCTTCATTATAGCCAAAATTGACACTTATCTTTCCTTGATATTTTTTGGCTATTTTTTGTAATAGGCTATGGTATTTCTCCTCACCAGATCCAAGCAAAATCAGTCTGATATTCATCTTCAGTAATGGCTCAAATATTTCAGCCAGAATATCAAGCCCTTTTTGAGATGCCAATCTACCGACCAGACCTATTAATGGTGTTTTTTCATCTATTTTCTCCCCAAGATGGCATTCATTCAGCAGATTCAGTTTATTTAACATCTTATTTTCAATATTATTGAGACAATAGTGATGAATTATCTCTTTGTCTGTTAACGGATTCCAGACATCATAATCAATCCCATTTATAATCCCATATAACTCATGTGAGCTCTGCCGAAGGACACCATCCAGCCCATATCCATATTCAGGTGTCTGAATTTCCTGAGCATATCTGGGACTGACAGTATTGACAATATCTGCATAGACAATCCCGGCTTTTAGAAGATTGATTTTTCCATAGAATTCAAGTTTATCCATGGTAAATATTTCTGCTGAATTAACCCCTGAGAATAACTCAAGCTCAGAGGCAGAAAAAATACCCTGATACCCAAGGTTATGAATGGTAAGAACGGTAGCTATTTTAGAATAGAATGGATCATCCTTATAAACGGTTTTCAAGAACAACGGAATGGAAGCCGTTTGCCAATCATTGAGATGAATAATATCAGGCAACCAATTCTTTATTTTCAATATCCTTAACACGGCACGGCTAAAAAAGATAAACCGTTCTGCATTATCCTCATAGTCCCCTGTTTTGGTACTGTAAAGCTCATCCCGAAGATAATAATCATCATTTTTGATAAAATACACGGTGATATTTTTATATTTAAGTTCTTCCAGAACACCTGTAATAGATGTTCCCTTGATTGGAACATCTATCTCACTTACCCTTTGAATAACAAATTGCGGATTGTCAGCAAGCCATTTTTTTGTCATGGCATAGTGAGGCAAAACTAATCTGGCATCATGTCCCTTTTCTGCCAACACAAGCGGCAAAGCACCAGTTACATCTGCCAGACCGCCTGTCTTAGCAAAAGGAACTGCCTCTGACGAAACTATTAATATCTTCATTACTATTTTCCCTCTTTTTTTATTTTTGGCAGACTACACTCAGAAGAGCATTTTTCTTTTGAACATGCAGATTTTGGAATTGTTTCTTGCTGGACAGAAGGAGGAGTAGGGGTTGGACTCGAATTTTCATTTCTCTTTGTCTCCTTGCAAGCAGGGGAACAAGCGGAAGAATTTGTATTTTGCGATGGTGCAGTCGTTTCCTTTTTCTTGTAATCAGTAGCATAAAACCCGGAGCCCTTAAATATAAATCCTGCCCCTGAAGAAAAGAGCCGCTTTACTGTACCCGTACATTTTGGGCATTTTTCAATGGGATCATCTTTCATTGATTGAAATATCTCAAATGGTTCGTTACAATCACTGCAAATGTATTCATATGTTGGCATTATCAATTCTCCTTCACACCAGAACATGGGGAAAATGGGGGAAAATGGGACAGCACCCCATTTTCCCCCACATGTGGCAGATTATCTCCAACAAGATTAATACATACCACCCATTCCACCCATACCAGGATCACCGCCAGGCACTGGAGAGGCTTTTTCCTTTTCCGGCATATCAGTAATCATGCACTCTGTAGTCAACATCAATGATGCAATTGAGGCTGCGTTTTGGAGTGCGGTTCGAGTTACCTTAGCTGGGTCAATTACCCCTGCTGTCATCATGTTTTCAAAGGTATCGGTAGCTGCGTTATAGCCATAGGTGAAGTCCTTGTTATTCTTTATTTTGTCGATAATAACAGAACCTTCCTGACCGGCATTTGCTACTATTTGTCTTATTGGTGCCTCTGTAGATCTTTTGATAATAGTTGCCCCTAATTTTTCATCACCTGTTAGGATTGCTATAACCTCATCTATAACAGCTTGACTCTTCAGCAGCATTATGCCACCGCCTGGCACAATCCCTTCCTCAACAGCTGCTCTGGTAGCATGAAGGGCATCTTCAATCCTTGTCTTTTTCTCCTTCATCTCTGTCTCGGTTGCTGCTCCAATGCTCATAACAGCTACACCACCGGCTAATTTGGCCAATCTCTCCTGCAACTTCTCCTTATCATAATCTGAGGTTGTATCCTCAATCTGAAGTTTTATTTGAGACACTCTTGCCGCTATATCCTTCTTTGAGCCAGCCCCTTCAATAATGACTGTGTTTTCTTTGTCAATGCTTATTCTCTTTGCTCTGCCCATGCTTTCTATCTTTGCATGTTCAAGCTTCATGCCCAAATCTTCAGAAATAACCGTTCCACCAGTAAGAATGGCAATGTCCTCAAGCATTGCCTTTCTCCTATCCCCAAAACCAGGGGCTTTTATGGCAACGCATTTTAATGTTCCTCTGATCTTGTTTATCACTAATGTAGCCAGAGCCTCACCATCAATATCCTCAGCAATAATCATGAATGATTTACCCATTTGGACAATTTTCTCTAACATAGGCAGAATATCCTTCATCACGCTGATCTTTTTCTCATAGATAAGAATGTATGGGTCATCCAGAGAACATTCCATCTTCTCAGGGTCTGTTACAAAATATGGGGAAATATATCCACGGTCAAACTGCATACCCTCAACCACATCTAAGGATGTAGCAATGGTCTTGGACTCCTCTACAGTGATAACGCCATCCTTGCCTACCTTTTCCATGGCATCAGCAATCAGATCACCAATCGTTCTGTCCATGTGAGCAGAAATGGTGGCTACATCAGAGATCTGCTGCTTATCGGTTAACTTTTCTGCTTTTTTTTCTATTTCCTTAATAACTGCTTCTACTGCCTTTTCTATCCCTCTTTTTAATTCCATTGGATTAGCACCAGCAGCAAGATTTTTCACACCTTCTTTATAAATAGCCTGAGTAAGAACGGTTGCGGTTGTTGTCCCATCACCAGCAACATCAGATGTCTTACTGGCTACCTCACGAATCAAATGTGCCCCCATATTTTCATATGGATCTTGAAGGTCTATTTCCTTAGCTACTGTAACACCATCACAAGTAATGGTAGGAGAACCCCACTTTTTATCAATAACCACATTTCTGCCCTTAGGACCAAGTGTAGCCTTTACTGCCTCAGCAAGTGTATCTACCCCTCTCATAATAGATTTTCTTGCATCTTCACCAAACAAAATCTGCTTTGCCATCTTTAACTTACCTCCATAAATTTCAAATTCCCCCAAAATATCGGGGGGTTTAACAGTCAAAATTCCCCCTTAATAAAGGGGGTCAGGGGTTTGTTATTCTATAACCCCAAGGATATCATCCTGATGCATGATGAGGCATTCTTCCTCTTCAATCTTCACATCAGTGCCTGAATACTTGCCAAAAAGTACCTTATCGCCAACCTTAACATCCATAGCAATCTTATCGCCCTTTTCTGTTACCTTGCCAGGTCCAACAGCCAACACCTCACCCTTCTGTGGTTTCTCTTTGGCTGTATCAGGGATGATTATGCCTCCCTTTGATTTTTCTTCGCCCTCAATCCTCTTTACAATGACCCTGTCTCCTAATGGTCTGATTTTCATACTTCGTCCTCCTCTTATTGATAATAACCGCCTGCTTATGCTTGCGGTTTAGAATTCTCACCTACGCGTTTTAAGCGTGCAACGACAAAACTCCTCACCTCCTTTGCAAGAACAATCGTAGGGGCAGACCTCTGTGTCTGCCCGATAGTTGGATGTCAATTTATAGTGATGAGTTATTCTCCAACTTTATACTCTCCATCTATTACTTCCCCTTCTTTTACATCCCCTTCCTTTGTGTTGTCCGAGGTTGCCTGCTGCTGAGCTTGTGCCTGTTGCTCGGCTGCTTGCTTGTACATCTCTTCACCTATTTTTTGTGAAGCCTTGCCCAACTTTTCTATGCCGCTCTTTACTGCCTCAACACCCTTTTTCTCTATAGCATCCTTCAACTCAGAAATAGCATCCTCTATCTCTTTCTTCTCAGCATCATTCAGTTTATCCCCATACTCGCTTACTGCCTTCTGGGTGGCATAAATAAGTGTGTCTGCCTGATTAAAGGTTTCTATCTCCTCTTTTTTCTTTTTATCCTCTTCTTCATGTGCCTTTGCCTCTTGCACAAGATTTTCCACAGTATTCTTTGACAATCCTGATGAGGCAGTAATGGTTATCCTTTGATCTCGTCCAGTAGCCATGTCTTTGGCTATTACCTGCAAGATACCATTAACATCAATATCAAAGGTTACCTGAATCTTTGGCACCCCCCTTGGAGCAGGTGGAATTCCAATTAGATGAAATCGTCCTAAAGTCTTATTGTCTGCTGCCATCTGCCGTTCACCCTGAATAACATGTATCTCAACCTCATTCTGACCATCTGCAGCAGTAGAGAATATCTCTTCTTTTTTGGTAGGTATTGTTGTGTTCCTCTCTATCATTCTCGTAAACACTCCGCCGAGTGTCTCAATTCCAAGGGAAAGAGGGGTAACATCTAATAACAGAACATCCTTGACCTCACCCTTGAGAACCCCTGCCTGAATAGCTGCCCCTATAGCTACAACCTCATCCGGATTAACCCCCCGATGAGGTTCCTTGCCAAACAGCTTTTTTACTAATTCCTGAACCTTTGGCATTCGGGTCATACCGCCAACCAGAACAACCTCATCTATCGATGAAGTCTGTATCCCGGAATCAGCTAATGCCTTTTGACATGGACCTGTTGTGCGTTCAAGCAGATCACCTACTAATTGTTCTAATTTCGCCCGAGTCAGGGTGGTATTAAGATGCTTTGGACCAGAGGCATCTGCAGTAACAAATGGCAAGTTTATCTCTGTAGACATTGTTGTGGAAAGCTCACACTTTGCCTTTTCCGCTGCCTCTTTAAGCCTTTGAATAGCCATCTTGTCCTGTTTCAGGTCTATCCCCTGATCCTTCTTATATTCCTCACACAACCAGTTAATTATCTTCTGGTCAAAGTCATCACCACCAAGATGTGTATCCCCATTGGTTGCCTTTACCTCAAAGACACCATCCCCTATCTCCAAGATAGAGACATCAAAGGTTCCACCACCAAGGTCATAAACTACAATGATTTCATTTTTCTTTTTATCCAATCCATAGGCAAGTGATGCAGCTGTGGGTTCATTGATAATTCTCAATACCTCCAGTCCGGCTATCTTGCCTGCATCCTTGGTTGCCTGTCGTTGGGAATCGTTAAAATAAGCTGGCACAGTGATAACTGCCTCGGTTACTTTTTCCCCAAGATATGTCTCTGCATCCTGTTTTAGTTTCTGAAGAATCATGGCTGATATTTCCTGAGGTGAATATTCCCTGTCTCCAGCCTTTACCCATGCATCACCATTTTTGGCATTTGTAACCTTAAAGGGTGCTTCTTTCATTTCTCTACTTACTTCGTTGTATTTTCTTCCAATAAATCGTTTAATAGAAAACAGGGTGTTTTCTGAATTAGTCACTGCCTGTCTTTTGGCTATCTGACCCACCAACCGCTCCCCTGCTTTGGTGTAAGCAACTATTGATGGCGTAGTTCTGCCCCCTTCTGAATTGGGGATGACTACAGGCTCACCTCCCTCTATAACAGCCACACATGAATTGGTTGTCCCAAGATCAATTCCAATTACCTTTCCCATATTTTCAACCTCCTTATATTTTTATTCATAGGGGCGAACCTATGTGTTCGTCCTGATTATCATTCGGGCAGACGCACAGGAAGACACATAGGTCTGCCCCTACATGCCCACTGCTTCTTCTATCAAATCATTCAAAAAATTAGTATTTACAGGCTTTCGCATAAATGAGTATGCCCCTTTCTCCATAGCCTCAATCATTAGCTCCTCTGTGGTAAATGCACTGGTAATTATCACTGGAAGCTTTGGTTTGCTGATATGTATCTCCTTTAATATCTCCATCCCCATCCATCCAGGTATATTAATATCAAGCACAACCACATCTATAAGCGCTGCCTGAACTATCTTAATAGCTACTGGGCTGCTGGAGATAATCTTTGTAATATACCCTCTACTTCTGAGGGTTATGGAAAGACTCCTTTGAGACACAATATCATCATCAATAATAAGAATGGTATCTTCAGCCATTTTCCTGTCCTCGGGTAAGACAGCAATTATCCTCTGCTACCACATCGACTTTGTACATAATCAGCGTTCAGCTGTCAATAATCAGCAAAAACCATAACATCAATAGGACATATAAAGGCTGACGGCTTACATTCAAGCTACAGGCATATTCACTATAATCTTTCCCTGTGCCATCTCTTCCAGAGCAATAGCAATAGGATTTTTCTCCTTTGTTTCAACCAAAGGATAAGATCCCTGCTGAAGCTGAAGCACCCTTCTGGACAAAACAATAGCCACCTTGTATCTATCCGGAGCCTTATCCAATATTCCATCTAATCGCATTTTAGAGCCTCCCTTTTTAATTTTAAGGATATTCCTTAAATACTACAAGCAATTTTCATGCCAGATTTACTACTTATAATGTAACTACTCACCACAAAGGCACGAAGACACAAAAAGTTGATAAGTTGAATAGTTGATGGGTTGATAAGTGGATGAATTGATAGGAAATGTTTATGAATTATGAATCTGTGTTCCTTTAACCTATAAACTCATCAACCTATCAACCTATCAACT
>Ga0210020_1001687_pt1 | contig 18673 bp, 18 predicted proteins | sample CryGeymeta201514_FD_183980 | JGI IMG/M metagenome (GOLD analysis project Ga0210020, IMG submission 183980) | Groundwater microbial communities from Crystal Geyser aquifers in Utah, USA - Crystal Geyser metaG 2015-14 (SPAdes) (version 2) | ecosystem: Environmental > Aquatic > Deep subsurface >... | reverse complement strand
ATATCAAAACCACTTCCGACATTTTCAGCCGCCTTAGCATATTCATCCATATCAGGGTCGAACCACATAGCTAGAAACGCTTGCTTGGAATCTCTATTACTAGCCTGCAAATCCTGAATACGCTCCCATCCCTTAGTAGATATCCTCGACTCATAGGTGAGGCCCTCCGCTATCACTTTCAGACGAACAAATCCAAGCGCTTGCAATTCTTCCAAAACAGACACGACCGCGCTATAATCTGAAGCAAAAAGAAAATGAGCGTTTTGAGTTTCAACGAACGCAGAGCCACCTACACTATCTAATCCCCACGCAAGGTTTACTAAAGCACGATCTAGCTTTTCCAGGGGGGACTGAGGATAGCTCTCGAGAAGATCGTCTATCCTAATCGCCTCGTAGCCCCCGAATGAATTTCCTCCGTGCTTTATTAACAGATATTTTTTACCGTAGCGACGGCTTCGCGCCGCAAGGATCTGCGCAAGCCTGTTCTTTACCAGCTGATTATCACAAATACTACCACGGACAAAGTACGGAATAGCATACTTCCCGCAGGACTTATCATCGAACAGTAATGTGCCTCCGGTAGTCTCTTCAATTGCGCACGTATTTCCCGTCAAAAAAGATTTACCTTCGTAACGTTCTGTTATTTCAAACTCTTTCATTGCACTGGAATCAGCAGGGCTGAACGCATGCCGCCTTAACATCTCTGACGATAAACACCCAGTTCTTTCTCCGAAATCTTCGACGCCGGAACCAAGCGGTAATGCTTCTCCTCAACGACTTTGACCATACCGTCCTCCAGCGTTAGCTCGAACAGCGCGATCAAATCATCACTGATGAATTGGGCAGAGACACTGCGGCAGATCAGACTTGGGAATTTTTCCTCGCAGCAATCGAGGTCCTGCTTGGTTTGGACGACTGAAAGTTGATCGGTGCCGCCTTTGGCTTGAACCGGAATAACGTATTGGCAACCGTTGCGGTCGACGCCGACGTAGATTTCATCGATCTCGACTTGGCCAGTGCCTTTGACAGATGTGCGCAGATGGTTCTGCAAGGAGTAGGTGGCGATCCCGAGAAAGATATCGATCAGCCGGTTATAGCGAACTTTGGCGAGCAGCGCCTGCTCGTCGGAAAGAGAATAAGCCGTGATGATTTCAGGCGTGGCATCGGGTATCTTGATCGCAATGAGGTTGGGGTTCGGCAGGATGCGGTTTACCTTCACCAGCTTGAATTCATACATCGCACGCCCCGCCCCTTGGATGATCCATTCCATCCCTTTGGGCTGGGTCTTTTTTATTTTCGCGGGAAGGCCGATCCGATAGCGGATGGCGTAAATCACATCGCCTAGATTTTTGGGCAGCTGAATCTCCAAGTCTTTCGCCGCATCTTCCATATCAGTGCGCGGGAAAGTAAACTCGACCGCCGCTTTCGTGTATCGATCAAAGAAGATCTTTTCAATCAATTGCAGGTAACGGTTCGGAGGGGTCTTCTTTGCTGCCATAATTTCAGGAGGCCAAAAGTTTCAGACGCGCTTCTTCGGTTTGCGCCTGGGTGCGCTTCTTCGCGCCGCTCTTCAGGGTGCGCTTGCTAAAGGGAGCGGGCACGTTCCAATATTTGGCGGCTAGGGTCATGTCCATGCGAAGCAATGCTTCGTCACCGAGTTCGATTGTCCGTTTGGGCCGCGCGACTTGAATATGCATTGCCTCGATCACGGCGGAAGCGACGGCACGTGCGAGCGGCGGGGGAACGGCGTTCCCGATTTGACGGGCACCATGCCACTTGGTGTGGTTGAAGCGGAACCAATCAGGAAAACCGTGCAGTCTCGCCATCTCGCGCACCGTCACGCAGCGGTTGTGTTGGTAATGGATCGGACGCGGACTGGTGAACGCCCCGCGCGCGCCATCGGTGCCGGCACGCAGCGTATTGCTGACCCCGTCGGGCGAAAGTTTGAAAAAGCGCGAGATCGGTTCGACCGTACCGGGTTCAGTTTCGGCGAAGCGCGTGCGCGAAATGCTGCTGTGTTCCGTCCGGTAGCTGGACGTGAGCATGGCCGGATTCCATTTGCGCTTGTAGCCGAAATGCCAGGCCTTGGCGTTTTCGCATCGCATCTCGCGGGCGTATGCGGAATGTGCCGCCCAATTGGACACGATCATTTCGTCCGTCTTATGGAGCGCCTCAAACAGTTCCGCATCGGGCAAGTCGTCAAGCGCGTCCAAACAAGTCGGCCCGATTTTATTGAGCAAATCGGAATGTTTGCCCGGTTGCACGGTCACCGCCTCGGGATAAAGGGGCACTTTCAATCCCTTCTTCGCGCCGAGCAGAAAGAGACGTTGGCGATCCTGAGGCACCCCATAGTTGGCAGCATTCAAAACCCGCCACTCTTTGCGCACGTAGTAGCCATTCGCCTCGAAGGTCTCGATCAGTTCATACAAAAATTTCTTATGCTTGCCGACCGTCAACCCTTTGACGTTCTCAAAAACAAAATAATCCGCGTCCAGTTCGCCGACGATGCGGACGAAATCTTTGACCAAAGAATTGCGCGGGTCATCCAAGACCCGCTGGCCGATCAATGAAAATCCTTGGCAGGGCGCACCTCCGAAAACCACATCCACTTTCTGATCACCGATGGGGGACACTTTTCGGATAAGATCACCGCTGATATCCTGAACGGACTGGGGCAAAACAGCACATTCCGGAAAATTGTATTTGTGGATGGCCGAGTGCACCGGGTCGATTTCGACCGCCGCCATCACATCGAAGCCCGCCTGCTCGAAGCCCAGGCTCATACCGCCCGCACCCGCAAAAAGATCGACTCCGATTGGTCTTTGTTCTGCCATCATTCAAACCCCGACTCAATAGATGCATCCGCGCTAGAAAAGAGAATTCTGCCCCGAATACAGCCGAAAAGTGACAAGAAATATAGTAAGCCGGGCTGTCGATCAGTCAAGCTTTAATAATGCTCTTTTGTTTACTTAAATTTAAAAGCAACTATTAACCAGCAGGTCGGCCCCATCGACCGCGACCAGATGCAGGACTACGCCACCCGCAAAGGCCTCAGCCTCGAAGTCTGCGAGAAGTGGCTCGCCCCGATCCGGGGGTATTGAACCAAGTCACATTTCTACAGTATGCGCACAAATAGCGATGGCCAGAATGGGGCATCCCCCGCCATCGCCCCTAGTGAGGCGTGGACGCAACTTATCCAAGTTGGTGGTCGTCGTTGTCGCAAATTTTGTTGATTCCGCATCCAGTGTAACAGCCAAATCTCTCAAGTCTGTCTGGGTTCGGGTGATCAGCACTGCGGCATCGATCACTGCTGCGTCGTAGAGTGCGCGATATGCGCCCACATCCCGATCTAAATTTCCGTCCTTCGCGTTCCACTCTACATCGAGCGCAACACGGTCTTTGAAGTTATCGACTTTGTAACCCTTGTTTTCGACGATTGACTCAACTGTGATTCCCTTCTGCTCACCGGCTTTACGGTATGGTTAATTCCATGCCTCCAGCAAGGCTGAGTCTATCGATTTAGGCAACACTCTGTGAGTGGTTTTTATAGGTTGCCCAGTTAGGCGTATAAGCATCGTCAGCCTGATTACCCCAGACAGACAGCCCATTCTTTTCGAACACCTCTTGAGAACAGTTCCAAATATGGGCCTGGGGAACAGGACTCGATCAACCGATACTGCTCGTCAGGTTTTCGGCGGTGCTCGCGTTTGCGGGACTGTATCATGTTCACCTGCGAACGCCCCGGCGCAAGGGTTCGTGCGTTTTTTCCACGAACGCCAAAAAGCAGCCCTGCGGCGAGACGATTGAGTGGTGAATGAAAGGATCGTATACGCCAAGCAGGCTCAAAAGGATGCGAAGAAAATATCCCGCAGTAATTTAAAGGAGAAAGCGCTTGAACTGATCCAACTATTGCGAGAAGACCCATTCAGGAATCCCCCGGATTTTGAGGCATTGGTTGGTGATTTGGCGGGAACTTATTCCAGACGAATCAACATTCAGCACAGATTGGTGTATCACTTCCTGGCAGCCGGCTGAAGCAGACTGCCTACGAGGAGGGGGGCGATCGAGAGGGGGTCAGGATCGCCGCGCAATGGCAGGCCACCGGGCAGAGGTCTGCATCGGCTCAGCGCCAGGAGTAAATCATCCGGGTATAGTAGCGGGTATCCAGTTTTTCGGGAGTCGTGCTTTCGCTGTCGTATTCGTTGGTGATGCCCATGCGGATCTTCCAGTTTTCACTGCTGCCAATGGGGATCTCAAAGCCGCTGTCATGCACAATCAGATAGTTGCTGAAGTCATCGACCGCCGGAACAAAGGTAATGTCATTCTGCATGACAAAAAAGCTTTTAAACTCGTAGTCATGGGCCAGGCCAAAGTCTATCGTCGCACTGGATTCATCCGGTGAGTTATTGGTGAATGCAGTGTAGCGGTAACCCACACCGGAACGGGCGACCAGACTCTGCCGGTCCTTATTGATCAAACGATAGGAAAGACCACCTGCCGAGGTGGACCGGAATTTGATGTCGTCGATTCGGTCGGTCTCCAGTTCGGTGCGGATATACCAGCCCATGACTTTACTGAAGAAGGATTCATAGGATGCACCACCGGCAAGGCGGTCTTCTGTTTTGAGTTTTTCTTCTTCGGCCTGCTCATGCTGGAAGAAAAAAGCGAGCGCATCGTTGGGGCCTTTGAGCTGAGCATTCATATTGGTGCCGAGCCGGAATTTATCCACGTTGCCGCTGCGTCCGGTCAGATCGAGACTGGCATCGTAGCGCCATTGGCGCCGGTTGCGGGCGAGTTGCGGATCTTCACTGCCGGGCACCCATGTCGCCGCGACCTGGGCGGTGTTGGTTTCGAGCACACCATCTTCGGACTGGATCCGCAATTTGCCGCCGCTGGATGACGCCACCGGGCCGGACATGATGGTGCCGCTGGCCAGGCGCACGACCCGCGGCTCATCGGTGCTGAAGGAGGCCACTTGTTCCTGACTGATCTTCAGCGTGCCGGCGTAGCTGGTTTCAAGGTGGATGGTGCCTTTGTCAATTAAGGTAATGTTGCCCAGCAGTCTGGCGCCGTCGGTGGTGATGACTTCATCGGCAGTGACAGTTTGGTGGGCCAGTAATATGCCTAGTGCGAGGATAATCAGGTAGTTGTGCGTCATAGGTCTTGTGACAGGTTCAATAAAAAGCGGACTCGCCCAGAGGAGAGTCCGCTGTGGAAAAATTCAATCTTTATTCGGATTTTATCAGGATTTCCTTGGCGGAGAGCCCCTGTTTGATCATCGGCAGCACGTGCTCCGTGTGCGGGACAATGACTTCCAGCACGTAGGGACCGTCGTACTCGATCATCTCTCGGATCGCTGCGCGGAGATCCTCACGCTTAAACACCCGGCGTCCGGCGACGCCGAAGCCCTCTGCGATCTTGATGAAATCCGGGTAGATGGCCTCTATGTTGTCGGGCCCGCCGATATTGTTCTTGTCGCAGAGAATGGTCTGGCCGCGCACACTTTCATACATCAGATCTTCCCACTGCACCACCATGCCGAGGTGCTGGTTATTCATGATGATGGTTTTGGCATGGATATTTTCCATCTTGGCGGTTGCGAGTTCCTGCACGTTCATCAGGAAGCAGCCATCGCCGTCGATATTGATGACCAGTTTATCCGGGTGGGCGACCTTGACGCCGAGAGCAGCCGGCAGGCCAAAGCCCATCGTGCCGAGGCCGAGCGAGCTGATGTAAGTGCGCGGCTCGCGGAATTTGTAGAACTGCGCGGCCCACATCTGGTGCTGGCCGACGCCGGTGGTGATGATGGCTTCGCCCCTGGTTTCCTCGTAGAGCACCTCAGTCGCTTCCTGCTGGGTGATATGCCCGGAATTATCGTAGCTGAAGGGATACTCCTCCTTCCAACCGTTGATGGTCGCAAACCATTCGGACAGATCGGGTTGCTTGAATTGCCCCGTTTTAGCCAGCTCGCACAGGCGGGTCAGTGCATACTTCACGTCCGAGTGGATCGGGTAGTGGACCCGTTTGTTTTTATTGTGCTCGGAGACGTCGATATCAATGTGCACGATGACGGCATCCGGGGCAAATTTATCCACTTTGCCGGTAATGCGGTCATCGAAGCGGGCACCGGCACAGATCAGCAGGTCGCTGTCGCAAACCGCCCAGTTACCGGCCACAGTCCCGTGCATCCCAAACCAGTAGAGCGATTGCGGGTGCTGCGCGTCGAAGGCTCCCAGGCCCATCAGCGTCGAAGCGACCGGGAGGCCGGTCAGCTCCGCAAACTCACGCAGTTCGCGATGCGCCTCCGCAGAGATGATGCCACCGCCCGTGTAAAGCACCGGGCGTTCCGCAGTTTCGATCAACTCCAGCACTTTGGTGAGTGATTCGTCGGAGGCTTCGGGGTGAGTGACATCGCCGACGTAGCCGGGCAGCTCAATCGATGCCGGGAATACCGGCTTTACAATGGCTTGCTGCACGTCTTTCGGGATATCGATCACCACCGGCCCCGGACGGCCCGTCTGGGCAATATGGAATGCTTCCTTGACCACCCGGGGGAGGTCTTCCGGCTTCAGGACCAGGTAGCTGTGCTTCACGATGGGGAGCGTCATCCCGAAAAAATCGGTTTCCTGAAAAGCTGACTTCCCGATGAACTCCTGAAAGACCTGTCCGGTGATCGCAATCAGCGGCACACTGTCCATAAATGCATCCGCAATACAGGTGACCAGATTGGTCGCCCCCGGCCCGGAGGTGGCCATGCAGACGCTGGCTTTACCGGTTGAACGGGCATGGCCGTGCGCCATGAAGCCGCCGCCCTGTTCAAAGCGCGGCAGGATGGTGCGAATCGTCTTGCTGCGGGTCAGCGCCTGATGCAGCTCCAGCGAAGCCCCTCCCGGATAGGCATACACCACGTCGACACCCTCGCGCTCAAGAGAGGCGACAAGGACATCCGCACCCTTCATTTCGGGGCCGATTTCGTCCTGCTCGGGGAATTCGATAGCTTGATCTGTTTTCATTATTCTGCAGTGTTTGTTGTGGTGTGGGTATGAGGGCCGCGATGGCATTGCGTTGCGGCGAAAGCGGTCGATCATTAGTGGAAAGTGCCTTTGAATCAAGCCTGTAAACAAAATGGATTTTTTAGCAGATTAAATTTGCTATATTCTTGACCTGAAACAGGGAAAGCCTGTTCTATGCTAATTTTACTAATCTAATATGAAAATTGTTCTACCCCTTGTTTTCTCTCTAACGCTGGCCACTGTTTTTGTGGGTTGTGAACACATGCGCAACGGTGTGCCGCAGGAAGTTGTGATCCTTTCGTTTCCCACCGAGGCGAATGTTTTTATCAACGGTGAAGCTGCCGGCAGCACGCCGATGACCGTGGCACTGCCCCGTAAAACCACGCACCAGATTCGCCTGGAAAAGAACGGTTACAATCCGGCAGTTAAATACTTTACACCTGTGCCCAATGAAAAAGCCGAAAATTTCATTCGTTTCGGGCTGTCCGAAGATTTAGGCTACTATGTGGACCTGGAGCCGGGGAGGATGAAAGCGAAGATGCAAAGTGATCTGGTGCCGGGTTCGCTGGGCGCGGATCCCTTCGAGAAAATGGCATTGCAGGCGCTGAAAGCTGATGAACGCCTGGAAGCGGGTGAGCTGACTCCGCTGGAGCACAAATACGTGATCGAGCAGATTATTGAATTTTTTGAATCCCAAAGCTAACCTGCCGCAGGCATTACAAAATACATGAACAACGTTCCATCGGATCTTCTCTATACCAAAGAACACGAATGGCTGCAGGTTCACGACGATGGCTCGGCCACCGTGGGGATCACTGATTACGCGCAGGAGAGTCTGGGTGACATCACTTTTGTTGAATTCCCGACAGCGGGTGAGTCCTTTGCCGTAGGCGATACTTTTGGTGTGGTGGAGTCGGTCAAGGCGGCCTCCGATCTGTTTATGCCGGTGGATGCCGAGGTCATTGAGGTCAACGAGGCGGTGGACGCCAATCCGGAACTTTTGAATCAGGACCCCTATCAGCGGGGCTGGCTGCTTAAGATCAAAGTGCAGGATCCCGCGCAGTTGGATGCGCTGCTCAAAGCGGAAGCTTATCAGGCGATCATCTAGCCTGCTTATTTTTGGTTCTTGCTGGGATTTTGTGAAGACTCTGCGTCAGTTGCCCCGTTAGTCGGGGTGATTCATCCCCCGACCCGCTGGCTCAGACAGTAAGCAATGCACAAAAAGGCCACTGCCCCGCACGTGCGCTCCACCCGCAAGGGTTTCAATTACACCTTTTCCGCTCCGGTCGGGCGATGAATCGACCCGACTACGGACCGCTGTTGCCACAAAATTTTACGTATAGCCCTTCTTTTCTGTGTATTTGAGGCGTTTCTGCGTTTGCAAGATGGTAAAGATGCGGCTCAATTATCGTTCATTATGATATCTGACAGCGAAAACGCACCACAACTGCATAAGAATGAAGGCATCAAGACCCGCAGCCAGTATCTGCGTGGGACGATTCTTGAGGGTTTGGCTGACGTCTCGACCGGCGCAATTGCGGCGGACGACCAGCAGTTGACCAAGTTTCACGGGCTGTATCAGCAGGATGACCGTGATGTGCGGGCCCAGCGCCGGCAGCATAAGCTGGACAAGGCCTACACCTTTCTGGCGCGGATTTGCCTGCCGGGGGGCGTCTGCACTCCAGAGCAGTGGCAGGTGGTGGATGAGCTGGCCAACTTCTGTGCGTTTAACACGATCAAGCTGACCACGCGGCAGGCCTTTCAGCTGCATGGCATCCTTAAAGGCAACCTGAAGGAGGTCATCCGGTCCTGCAACGATGTGGCAATGACGACGCTGGCGGCCTGCGGCGATGTGAACCGCAACGTGATGTGCAATCCGAACCCCCCGGCTTCGGAGGTGCACGCCGAGGTGCAGCGGATTACCGCGCAGATCGATGCCCACCTCAAGCCGCAGACTCCGGCATTCTCCGAGATGTGGCTCGACGGTGAGCCGATCAAACTCACGGTTGAACAGGCCGCCGAGCGCTCCAAAGACTGTGGCGGTGACGCCGTCGAACCGCTCTACGGGCCTACCTATCTGCCGCGCAAGTTCAAAATCGCGGTGGCGATCCCGCCGCACAATGACGTGGACGTGTTTGCGCACTGCCTCGGCTTCATCGCGATTATCGAGGACGGGAAGCTGGCCGGGTTCAATGTCACCGTGGGTGGCGGCATGGGGATGACGCATGGCAACGAAAAGACTTTTCCGCGGCTGGCTGATGTGATCGCTTTTTGCACCCCGGAACAGGCGGTGGCGGTGGCCGAAAAGATTGTGACGATTCAACGCGATCACGGCAACCGGGTGGACCGCGCCAATGCCCGCTTCAAATATACCGTCGAGCGACTGGGGCCGGACTGGATCCGGCAGGAACTGGAAAAAAGGCTGGGCTACGCGCTGGAAGATCCACGCGACTACCAGTTCACCAGTACCGGCGATCGCTACGGCTGGTCCGAAGATGTCCACGGTAAGTGGAACCTCAATCTCTTCATCGAAGGGGGGCGCATCGTGGATACCCCGGAGAAGTCGCTCAAGACGGGTATGCTGGCGATCGCCAGGGTGCACCAGGGCGAGTTCCGCCTGACCGCAAATCAGAACCTCATCATCGCCGGTGTGGCTCCAGCAGACCGCGGGCAAATCGATGCCCTGGTTGCGCAATACCAACTGGACGCCTACAAAACCGCCAGCGGCATGCGGCGCAGCCAGATCGCCTGCGTCGCGCTGCCGACCTGCGGGCTGGCCCTGGCGGAGTCCGAGCGCTATCTGCCGAATCTGGTCAGCGATCTGGAGGTCATCCTGGAGGAAGCCGGCCTGCAAAAGGACGAGATCATCATCCGCTCGACGGGCTGCCCGAATGGTTGCGGACGTCCCTACCTGGGCGAGATCGGCCTGGTCGGCAAGGTGCCGGGCAAATACAATCTCTATCTGGGAGCGGGCTTTGACGGCGAGCGTTTGAACAAGCTTTACCTCAGCTCCATCACCCACCAGGAGATTATTGACGCACTCAAGCCGATCCTGCTCGCTTATGCCGGGGAGCGGCAGCCCGGTGAGCGCTTCGGTGATTTCACCATTCGCAAGGGCTATGTCAAAGCGACCACGGCCGGGAATAATTTCCACGCTGAAGTGGCTTGCTAATTGCTGCTGGGTTCACATTAGAAACGACTCCCTTATTAACCAAAACCAACAAGGATTATGACTGATACTGTAGCTAAAGTTATTGATGCTCTTGCCAGTTACGGACTCAAAGTTCTGGCAGCTCTGGTTATTCTCTTCGTCGGCCTTTGGCTGGCGAAGAAGATTCGTGTCTTGTTTCAGACTACCTTGTCCAAGCGCAATGTGGATGCGACGCTGATCGGCTTTTTCTCCAGCCTGATCCATAGCGCACTTGTGGTCTTTGTGGTGATTGCTGCGGTCAGCAAGCTCGGCATACAAACGACGTCCTTTGTTGCCGTCATCGGTGCGGCCGGCTTGGCGGTTGGTTTGGCGCTGCAAGGTTCGCTGTCGAATTTTGCATCCGGTGTATTACTGATTTTGTTCAAACCATTCATCGCCGGTAACTTCATCAAAGCGGGTGGGGAAGCGGGCACGGTGGTTGAAGTCGGTATCTTGACTACGGTGTTGAAGACCCCGGACAATGTAAAAATCATCATGCCGAATTCACAGATCATGGGTGGCTCCATCACCAACTTTTCGGGTTATGATACCCGCCGCTGCGACATGACGGTCGGAGTGAGTTACGGCGATGATCTGAATAAAGCCAAGGCGATTATTGAAGGTCTGCTGGCTGCCGATGCGCGCGTGCTGCCGGAGCCGGCACCACAAGTGGCCGTTGCCAACCTGGGTGAAAGCAGTGTGGATTTTGTGGTCCGTCCCTGGGTGAATGCGCCGGATTACTGGTCGTTCAAATTTGATTTCACCCAAGCGGTTAAAGAGAAATTTGATGCTGAAGGGGTCAGCATTCCCTTTCCCCAGCGGGATATCCACGTCTATCAGGAGAACGCCTCCTAGCCGAAATCATGCCACCTTATATTTACCACATTCTTCATCTGACGGGAATCATCATGCTGTTTCTCGGCTACGGTGCGTTGCTCGGCCGCAGCCTCTGCGGCAGCGATGATGCGCGGGTCAAAAAACTTGGCTCCATCACCAGCGGGATCGGTCTGCTGCTGATGTTTATTGCCGGATTTGCACTGATTTCCAAGCTGGGTTACAGCTTCGCCACGCCCTGGATTCTGGTCAAACTCGTCATCTGGCTGGCGCTGGGTGGCCTGATTGTTCTGATCAACCGCAAGCCCGCACTCGCCACACTGCTGTGGTGGCTGCTGATCGGACTGGGTCTGCTGGCCGGTATTATGGTGTATGCGCGTCCGTTTTAATCTTCGGTCATCGCATCCATTCGCTGCCTGAGCAAGGCCGCTGCGGTGTGGGGGTCTTCACCCAGAACAGCCGGTTGATGGATGACTTCAATCCGCACTTCGATTAAACTGAAGGGCAAGGGCAGATAAAAGCGGTCCCAACTCTTGAGCCGCCAGGCACGTCGAAAATTCAGGGACAACAGCACCAGCGGCGCTCCCGTCTTTAATGCGATGCCGATCGCACCCGCTTTGAGTTCATACATCGGCCCGCGGGAGCCGTCAGGCGTAATGCCGATATCATAGCCCTGCTGGTGCACCGCCAGCATCTCACGCACCGCCTGCGGACCACGCTTGTGGCGTGAGCCCCGGATCGGAAACATCCCGAGCTGGCGCATAAATGCAGCCAGCCAGGCACCGTCGCCGCTGGCACTGACCAGGGTGGCCAGTTGCCGCTGCGCGAAGCAGCGGCGAAAAAACTCCGGCGCAGCGAAGAGCCGGTTGTGCCAGAGGATGACCACCGCCGGTGCGGGTGGTGCCTCGATCAGTGCCTGCACCTCCGGTCCCCAGCGGAAGCGCAGCGTGCGCGACCATATACGCAGCACCGCCGCCAGCACCGTGAGTAGCAGGTGTTGGTGCCAGCGTAGTTCATGTGGACTGGTGGCAGGCTCAGACATATCAAGCAGTCAAAGCGGAGAAAGCTGAATTGAGAAGATTAATTCTCATTTCCAGCGTCCTGCTGCTACATTCTGAATTTGCCGTTCAGCGGCACTGCGCTCCCGTGTGCACCTTCCGCCCCGGCGACAAGACCGGGCGCAACGCGAGCCGGAGCAAATCCGGTTTGGTGCCGGAGAAGTCGTGGTATTATGAATTGACCCATCCCCGCCCAACCGCCACACCTCTCTGTTTTTAAGCAGGCGGAGGGTGAAGCCGGCAGGGGCTCGCTTCAACCTTCCCAATCTACACATCACTATCGACATGACAGTTCCCACCGTATCCAACGAAAGTCTTATGGAAGAAATCGTCGGCCTGTGCAAACGCCGCGGCTTCATCTTTCCCTCCTCCGAAATCTACGGCGGCTACAATGGCTTCTACGACTACGGTCCGCTCGGGGTGGAACTGCGCAACAACATCAAGCAAGCCTGGTGGCGTGACTTCGTGCAGCGTCGCGACGACATTGTGGGCCTCGACTCCAGCATCATCATGCACCCGAAGATCTGGCAGGCCTCCGGCCACGTGGACGGCTTTTCCGATCCGCTGGTGGACTGCAAAGAGAGCCGCAAGCGCTACCGCGCGGACCAGCTTTTCTGTGCCCCGGTCGTGCTCGATGCTGAGCCCTGTGGCTACGTTGCCTATGTCGAGGGGGCCGACGAGGCCAGCATCATTAAGCAGGCCAAGAAGCTGCGCGACTCGCTCGACAAAAAACAGTCCAAGCTCGACGAGGGCCAGCTGTTCGGCAGCGCCGCCGATTTTACCGAGGTCAGCGATGCCGTGCGCGAGCAGACGCTTGGCCCGGACGCGAGCAAAGCAGGCACCCTGACCGCCCCGCGCGCGTTCAAGTTGATGTTCGAGACCAAGGTCGGCCCGCTGGCCGATGAATCGGCCATCGCCTACCTGCGCCCCGAGACCGCCCAGGGCATCTTCGCCAACTACAAGAACGTGGTCGATACCGGTCGCGTGAAGATCCCCTTCGGCATCGCCCAGATCGGCAAGGCCTTCCGCAACGAGATCACCCCGCGCAACTTCATCTTCCGTTCGCGTGAGTTCGAGCAGATGGAGATCGAATACTTCATCGCCCCCGATGCGGACTGGCCGTCACTCCACCGCGAGTGGCTCGACCAGTGCATCGACTGGCTGGTCTCCATCGGCCTGCCGCGCGAATCGATTACCGAAGACGTGCACCCGCAGGAGAAACTCGCCTTTTACTCGCAGGCCACCACCGACCTGATGTTTCACTTCCCGCACGGTGAACAGGAGCTGTGGGGCATCGCCTGCCGCTCCGATTACGACCTCAAGCAGCACCAGCAACACTCCGGCAAGAGTATGGAGTTTTTCGACGAGGCCAGCAAGAGCAAGTATGTGCCGCACGTCATCGAGCCCTCGCTCGGCGTGGACCGCACCCTGCTGGCCGTGCTCACGGCCGCCTACTGCGAAGACGAAGTGCCCAACGATAAGGGCCAGGCGGAGCAGCGCACCCTGCTCAAGTTCAGCCCCAGGATCGCGCCCTACAAGGCCGCCGTCTTTCCCTTGCTCAAGAACAAGCCCGAGCTGGTCGAGCGCGCCGATGCCCTTTACCGCAAGCTGCAGAAACGCTGGAGCGTATTCTACGATGCCTCCGGTGCCATCGGCCGCCGCTACCGCCGCCAGGACGAGATCGGCACCCCCTTCGGGATCACCATCGACTTCGACACTATCGAAAAGGACGGCACCGTCACCCTGCGCGACCGCGACACCTGTGCTCAGCGCCGCGTCAGCGAAGCAGAACTGATCGACTTCCTGGAAGAACAAATCGAAGGTTGAGCCCGGAGCCTGGCGCTCCTTTCCATGCACCTGCGCGACTCTGTTCCCGCGAGTTATCCCGCACTTTATTTGCTTTCTTCCAATAAAATACCCGAAAAAACTCCTTGATTCCCTGCGCGGATAGGATTTGCTCACTCGTTTTTCCCATGAAAGCCACTATCAAAACTCAAGGCCGCCAATTCACAGTAACCGAAGGCGACATTCTCAAGGTCAACTCATTCCCCGGCACTGCCGCTGGGGACAGCATTGACATTGGCGATGTCCTGATGATCGGCGAAGGTGCTGATGCGCGTTTCGGCACGCCCCTGATCGAGGGTGCCTGCGTCAAGGCCACCATCCTCGAAAACAAGAAAGACAAGAAGGTGATTGTCTTTAAGAAAAAGCGTCGTCAGGGCTACAAGAAGCGCCGCGGCCATCGCCAACATCTTTCCGTGATCAAAATTGAGTCGATCAACGGCTAACCCTCAATCTGGAGACTTCAGACCATGGCACACAAAAAAGGACAAGGAACTTCCCGCAACGGACGCGACAGCAACTCCAAGCGCCTCGGCGTGAAGAAGTTTGGCGGCGAGGCCGTCGTTGCCGGTAATATTATCATCCGCCAGCGCGGCACCCGCTACCATCCGGGAGCCAACGTCGGCATGGGCCGTGACCATACCCTGTTTGCGCTCAAAAACGGCAACGTCGCTTTTGATAAAGCTCACCGTAAGGTCAATATCATCGAGGCTATCAGTGCCTAGGCCTTAGGCATCTTGGTTCGACAAAGGGTTCGACAAAACTTCCCAAATCCCGCATCCTCTAAGGAGCGGGATTTTTTATAACCGCCCGCCCGCCACCCGACAGAAAATATAAATTGAACCATCCACTCAACACATGAGCTGAACCGGTAATGAACGGTTTGGATTCATCTTTCACTCGACTCACGGATCCAGCATGAATCGGCTGCTCGAAGAACTGCGTGCCCAGCGTCAACTTATCCAACAGCACCTGGAGTGGCTGGAGCAACAGATTGCCCGATTGAAACACGAGGCACCTGACGTAACGACATCAGCTGCCGGGAGGCCGGCACAGCCGAAGATGCCTCATCTGCAGCCTCCGCCGACGGAAACAGCCCGTGCAATTGCCCGGGGCGAAACCAACGGCCAGCAGGAACAACCATCGGCCCGCCCGCCTGGTGCTGTGCCCGCCGATCAAACTAATGATCCCTTCACGGGCTTCGCCAGCCCGGCGGCCCCGTCCGGCGACCCCATCCGCCAGGCTAAAATCGGCTGCCTGGTGCTCTTTGTCCTCGCCTCCGGCCTCTTTCTTTTTCTACTGTTTGGCGTGCCCTATTTACTCGAATGAGAGAATTAATTTTCGAATTCACTTGAATTCGAAACAGTAGCCTCTCTATTGGTTTAGGTAAGCTGGTATCGGCGCGGTCGCCAAGTGGTAAGGCCGAGGACTGCAAATCCTCTATCGTCGGTTCGATTCCGACCCGCGCCTCCAGCCTTTAAATCCATTACTTTCAACGAGTAAGGGATTTCTGTTGAAATGGACTTCAAGCCGTAACTATAAGACATTGCCCTCATATTGCCCCTAAAACATGCTCAATCCACAAAATTAGTCTTTTTTGGGCGCGTTCCGCTGGCACCAGTGGCCGGGTGTCGGATTGAGTTTGGCTGAAAATTTAGGGCTGCAAATATCCGACAGCCGGGAAGAAGCTGGCGGATCATTCCGGCGTGTCGGGTGTCGTGAGCTTGCCGGGTGCAGGATCGTTGAACGCCTTCGTCACTGAGCTGGAAGCCTGCCCCCGTGTAACAGGTCAATTATCCCCGGCTTGCTTGACTGGCCTGCCTGGTGGCTATCGTCCTGCCCCCGGACTTCGGCCTATCGCCCCCGCCCCGGCCCTGCCCCCAGCACCCCCCGGCACACCCTCTATTTCCCGTCCGCGTAGCGAGTAGATCGCGGTGATTGAAGTAAGAAGATACTCCCCTTTCTTTCTGCGGCCAAAGTAGAAGGGGGGCACACCCTGAGAAAGAGGGGGGAGGGTGTCGGGACTCCATAACCGAAATTGAGTAGCGGGGTATTTTTGATTTTCAGGTTTGCGGCTCAGTTCTTCAAGGCTGTCGGACTTTTGCGTCTCCTTTCGAAATAGTTCCGGCTCTGCGGGGTTATCCGTCGTAATTGCTTGGCCTGTCTGGCAGGAGGCTAGCCCAATCAAGGCATTCTACCAACTATCAACCCGGAAAATAGCCTACCGCGCATTGTCGTTGAATTTACTCGGATTTTTGTAGATGAAAATGTTATGCAGAATCGGTTCAGGCGCACTATTGATGAGAAGTCCATTCTTGAGGAAGCGGGTTGGGCTGCTGCCGCAAAGATCGCCGGTCGGATTGAGAAATCTCTGCTGCAAATGTCCACAGTGGATGAGTTGGCAAGTCGGCCTTCATTCGCTAATGCATGGGAGGAATTCTCTGCCGAAAGTTGCCGGGCATCACGATAAATGCCGGTAATGAACACAATCTCAGCGAAACGTTGCCCGATAGACTGAACCGCCTCCAATTCCAGACCGCCGTGCTTCAATTTCAGTCCAGTGCCTCCCGACGACAGTGCATTTGGAACTTGGTGGCAGCCGACTTCCAGCAGCACGTCCCAGGTGTGCGCTTCCTCAGGTGATGCTGCTTCTATCGGATTCATGGTCTTATGCGCCGTCTCCACTCGACTAGGAATTGAAAGAACTCTTCTTCACTTAAAAAATGATGCGCTCAGCCTTCTGTGCCAGAGTCGCAGCTTTCTCTTTTTGCTCAGCCTTTCCAAATTCCCGGTCGTCCTCTCGCCATGGCCAACCGACGACATCCGCATGGCGAAGAGGCTTGTCATCTGCCTCGAAATCGAGCTCTACCTTTCGAATTTCCTTTGCTTCGATGAGCGCGACACCGAAGGCTTTTTCCAAATGGTAATCTTCCTTTGCCATGCGCTCTGACTCTTCGATGGGATCTGCTCCGTGCCGGGCGACAGACAGGCGGCCATCTTTAGGATTCGGCATAAATGCCGCAGGTTTGACCACCTTCGTATTGCAGTGACTACTCTTGGAGGTCATGAACCGGGAGATCGGCTCATCGTCAGCAACGGTCTCCGGCAATCCTGAAGGTAGGGGCATGTCTTAAGACAGGATTCGCTGCAATTCTCCGAGCACACGAGGCGGCAGCTGGTCGCCCTCAAACAGGTCGACAGCATGTCCACGATTGCTCCCGTCAATCCAAGCGTAAGCCAAGCGGTCACTCGAACCTACACTCAGAGTGAAGGTTTTTGTTTTAGTGGGCAGCCAGTCGAAGGAGATTTGGCCGTCCGGTTCTGCGGAAATCTCGGGCATGGCCAGGCCATCCGGCAGAGCACGAATAAACGCTTCGGCGCACAGCAAAACCGTATCGCTAACAGCCTCAGCCCTGTAACCATCCCAGTCGTCTTCACTGCATTGATCGGCGAAACTTCGCACATTGGAAATCACTCTGTCCTTTTGTCCCGATCTGATCATGGCGATTGAGGAAAACGCAGATTAGTCTTTCAAGCCCCGTAAACAATACGTGGTTCGTTCTCGACCATTTTTAAAGAGGATCGTGGTCTTGAGCAAATCCGCTTCGCAGGTCTTCTCCAGAAACGCGCGCCCCATGGCGCCAGCCTGCTCCTGGGTCAAATCATCGTCCAACTTTCCGGTAATCTTATGCCCGGCTTCGTTGACAAAATCAAATCGCCAAGATTCCAGCAACAGACCCCTAAATACTCCTTTTTCCAATATCTCTTCGTCTTTGGTCACGGTATCAGAAACGCGCTGGTAGGCTTCACCCGCTTTGATCGGGTTGAGTGCGCAGCGAAAATCGCCAGACTCCATCTCCAAACCTGCTCTCCCCTCGGCAACGACCTTCAAAAACTCCCTCAGGCTTTGAATGACTCGGGGCGAAGTTTCGTCCAATTCAGCCGCAAAATCCTCGTCGCTCCGGGCGGCCGATTCAATCAACCGGGTAACGCGAGCCAATGTATCCGCAAGTTGGTCTGCTTCAAAAAGTTCATCGTTTCCGGCTTTTGACAGTTCCATGCCAAAGGAGCCTCGGGGCAGGCCCGTCAGGATCAAGCGGGATTCCTGTTCGCCGCTCCGTTTCCCACGACTCCCCAGGGTGCCATGCCAACGATGCGCATGCTCGCTCATGACCATGTTCTGGAATGGTGTTAACACGCGCCCTGCAAAATTTGCGTCAATCCCGATGGAGCCGACAACCGGCTCTCCAGAAAAGAAAAGAACCGTGCGTGCCTCCTTGTGGCCAATGGGAAGCGCCTGTAGTTCTTTCTCAAGTGCCTCTCTCCGCTGCGCCAGGCCGAAGGACATGACAGGATGATCGCCCGTCATCTCTATCAGGCGGTCGGTCTCAAGCAGCTGTGTCTTGAGGAAGTCACGTTTGCGGCGGGTGGTCATGAGGACGGGTTCTCCAAGTATTTGACCGCATCAGCATCCGCTTGTTCAGTGTCTAAGTCAATTCTCAGCATGCCCTTCCAGACGCTATCGCGGTTGTGGGTGAAGAGCTGCAACCAGTAACGAATCTGTTCGACGGTGAGCTTCGGGGAATATCCTACATCGAGCCCGAAGTGATCCAGCGAGAAGTTCTCCTTTGAAAGATCTCTGTCCCGGAACTCTGGAAAATCTGTGATGAGTTGCTGCTGGAAAGGGATGTCGTAGCCCCAGTATAGGGTTAAAACGTCGAGGTCGTTCGGCGGTC
>Ga0210020_1001684_pt1 | contig 18700 bp, 18 predicted proteins | sample CryGeymeta201514_FD_183980 | JGI IMG/M metagenome (GOLD analysis project Ga0210020, IMG submission 183980) | Groundwater microbial communities from Crystal Geyser aquifers in Utah, USA - Crystal Geyser metaG 2015-14 (SPAdes) (version 2) | ecosystem: Environmental > Aquatic > Deep subsurface >... | reverse complement strand
ATATTTAATGGGATATATTGGCGAAGGGAAAGCTCCGTGGAGAATTTTTGCCGGTAAACATTGGGATGGAACACAATGGACAACAAATATCAATGGTACTGATGAAGAAGTCGGTCATGTTGCGAATGATGTAACAGGTGATGATCATTTTATGGTTTCCGTTGGTAATTGGTATATCAACCCACCAAAACCAGCGCTTGGGGAATTTGATAATCGAACGAAAAAATGGAAGCACTATCAATTTCAGACTACTGGAGAACTACGCTCTGTGTGGACAGATGGCAAAGGATATTTTATTACCGCAGGAGATAATGGGATGGTTTATACAAAAGATGGTTATACAGCGGAGTGGGTATATCAAAAAGCACCTACGGAGTTTAGTTTTTATAGTGTCACAGGAATTGACAAAAACGAAATTTATTTCTGGGCATACAGTCATTTCGCATCAGGGGGCGAACATCGTCAAATTTGGAAATTGAATGATGGTTCATGGATCAAAATGTTTGATACACAAGATACAATTGGGAAAATATTCGACCTTGCAAAAACAGATTTATCAAACGATATAGCCGTTTATAAATGCGATATAACAGATTCTTTAAAAATTTATATTGTTGGATGGGAATCATATTTGTTTGAGGGTAAAGGACTAGGATTATCCTTTAGGAGAACAAATTTAAGCGATCAAGGTCTTCCACTCAGAAGCAATGGACGTGAAGCAGGAGGAATTACACTTTTTACTCCTAACGACATATGGATACAAGGATCCCGATATAATAATTATCACTGGAATGGAAAAGATTTTCAACAGATGATAATCCCCGGATTACCAATTGATGATAATGCATTTGGTATGCAACTAAAAGTGAGAAAAACCAGCAGCGGTAAAGTTTTTTACACAAGTGAAGTATCATCACAAGTGTATGTAGTGCTTCAAGGAGTACCATAACCATAGTAAAATAAACAGGGTGTAGTGTTTGCACCACTACACCCGTTAACTGCAAACTAAAAGCGACCGAGCCGACAGCTCTTTTCCCCAACAGTGGGGAAGTGTGCCTTTTTGTTTGCTGAAGAATAAGGAGAAGGATATGTTTTTCAATGATTCCTGATTTAGCTGTAATAGCAAAATCGAAAAGAAACAAAATTATGTTCTAAAATTAGCGTTTTTTATAATTTAATGAAAGGATTTTTCCATGCATACTTTAAGAGCGATTATTTTTATTGCGACGACGGGAGAAGAAAAAGGTTTACTTGGATCAAGTTACTATACTGAGAATCCAATTGTCCCTCTCTACAAAACCGTTGCAAATATTAATATAGATGGGATAGCTATGTTCAAAGACTTTCAAAGTATTGTTGGAATTGGAGTGGGACTTTCGACTTTAGATAAATGGCTAACCTCAACTGCTGAAAGATACGATCTGTCTGTACAAAATATTCCACCACAATTTAAAAGTTTTGATGCTTTTAATAAATCAGATCAATTAGCATTTGCTTTGGCAGGCATTCCATCCATTTTAGTTCTTGAAGGGACAAAGAATAAATCTAAATCTGAAGAGGAAGTAACTGAAGCATTTATAAAATACTATCTTAATTATTATCACACCCCTTTCGACGATTTAAACCAGAACATTGATTGTGAAGCGGCTGCTAAACACGCAAAAATTTTATTTGACCTTTGTTTTAATCTATCCAACAGTAAAGATATTCCGGAGTGGCGGAAGGGTTCGCAATTCATCAATGCACGATTAAGATCGATAGCTGAAAAGAAATAATTTATGACGTACAAAAAATTTTTAATCCCCCTGCTCATTTTGCTAAATGGATGTGCTGCGAATCTCTATAGGACTAGTTCGATAAAAATTAGAGGATCGGATACCATGTTTGAATTAACATCCAATCTGGCTGAAGCCTATATGAAAGAATATCCCGGGACATCTCTCCATGTAGAAGGAGGTGGAACCGCTGAAGGTATTAAGGCTTTACTTAACAACAAAACCGATATCTGCACCGCATCGAGAAATTTAAAACCTGAAGAAGCTAAACTTCTTGCAGACTATTACGGCTCGCTTGGTTTAGTCTTTCTTATCGCAAAGGATGGATTAAGCATCTATGTAAATCCTTCTAATCATGTAAAAGATTTTAACTTGCAGCAACTTAAAGATATTTACACCGGCAAGAAAAATAATTGGAGAGCATTAGGCGGGAAAGATACTTCAATTACTACCGTTACAAGAAATCCTAATTCGGGGACTTACTTTTATTTTAAAGAACACGTCATGGAAGATGAGAATTACTCCTCATCTGCTATTGTTGCAGCAACGACAAAAGAAATTGTTAATTTCGTTTCTAAAAACACAAACGCCATCGGTTATGGTGGTATGGGATATAAGGAAAATATCTTTCACGCAAAGATCAACGGTATCGAGCCGAACGAAGAGAACGTGAGAAATGATACTTATCCGATAACAAGATATCTCCATTTTTTCACAACCAAATCTCCCGGAGGCGTTGTAAAAAATTTTATTGATTGGGTTCTCTCTCCCGCAGGACAAAACGTTGTACGCAAGTCGGGCTATATTCCTTTATGGGAGAATAACTTATAAACTCTCATTAGACTGTCAAGTTGAACAGAGTATCCTCTGATTAATTTGAACCGGAACCGGATGGTTTTTAGCATGCAGCTTTTTAAATTGCCAATGGCGATTGACCAAGTAACAACCGATCACTGTTTGTCCAAACAGAAATCCTTCCAAGCGCTACACTTGCTTCAATGATGAGGAATTAATTCTTGCGGTTCCAGTCACTTTTTTTAACAATTTCTTAACAATTATTTAACATTGGTATCTCAATTTTTAGCTAACTTTTAATGAGAGAAAATAAAAATTTACTTTTTTAACGAGAGAGAAAAAAGTGAGAATACTATTCCGGCATTTTGTCGTTGTGGCTTTGGTGTGTAATGTGCTATCCGCACAAAATTCACCTAAAATAAGCGGTCTTATGTTCAGCGATTATTTTTATAATGTTGATAATGCTGTTGTTGCAAAGAAAGACCTAAGCGGATTTCAGTTTAGAAGAATTTATTTTACAACAGATTTTGCTGTTGCCGATAATTTTGATTCGAGATTTCGCCTTGAATCAGATCAGAGCACAAACTCTAACACAAACGGCGGTAAGCTTGGTGTTATGGTTAAAGACGCCTACTTAAAATGGAAAGGAATCTTTACCGGCGCTGATTTGGTCGTCGGTATCGCTCCTACACCCGCTTATGATGTTTCCGAAGCTGCGTGGGGCTATCGTTCTTTAGAAAAAACGATCATGGATCTTGATGGAATTGTTTCCTCAAGAGATTTTGGTGTTGATCTGAAGGGTAAATTTACAGAGAGCGGTTCGGTCAAGTATTGGTTTAAGCTTGCAAATAATAGCGGCAATGCACCCGAGACTGATAAGTATAAGAGAATTTATGCAATGTTCCAATTCAAGCTTACGGATAATTTGCAAGCTACCGTTCACGCAGATTTTGCATCCAAAGCACAAAAGGTTGACGCTTTTGACAAACAGGCAAAATCAAATAATCAATTTGTCGGTTCACTATTTTTAGGTTATAAACAGAACGAAATCTATTCGATTGGGGTAGAAGCTTTTACGAGAACCATTCAAAATAACTATGCGCCGTCTGCCGGGGAAGCGCTTCAAAATCAGAGCAGTTTTGGCATCTCAATTTGGGGTTGGAAAACCTTGACTGAATCGTTGAAATTAGTTGCAAGATTTGATAACTACGACCCAAACTCAAGTAAAGATATAGACGGCAACTCTTTCCTTATGGCTGGACTTGATTATAAAGCGGCGAAAAATGTTAGTGTTATTCCAAACGTTCAATTATTTAATTACCAGGTAAAAGACGCTTCCGGAAAGTCCTTGAAGGATTTAACCGCCCGGATAACTTTTGCTTACTCATTTTAATTATATTTAAGGAGAAAAAAATGAAATTTCAAAAAATTATATCGGCTCTTTTTCTAACGGTTGCATTTTCAATGTTAACCCATGCGCAGCTTCAATTGAATGGCGCCGGCGCAACATTTCCTTATGTTATCTACTCTAAATGGTTTGATGAATATAAAAAGGAAACCGGTGTTCAATTCAATTATCAATCAATTGGAAGCGGCGGCGGTATTAAGCAAGTTATTGAAGGTACTGTTGATTTTGGCGCAAGTGATGGACCGATGACCGACCAGCAATTAGCAGATGCTCAAAAAAAACAAGGAACAACTATTCTTCATATCCCAACCGTAATGGGCGCTGATGTTGTTTGTTACAATGTTTCCGGGATAAGCAAAGGACTTAATTTAGACGGTGAAACCCTCTCAAATATTTTTCTGGGGAAGATTATTAAATGGAATGACGGAAGAATTAAAAAACTTAATCCCAAAATAAATCTTCCTAACAAATCTATTGTTGTTGCTCATCGTTCGGACGGCAGCGGAACGACATTTATTTTTACCGACTATTTAACGAAAGTCAGTAAAGAATGGGAAACAAAAGTAGGAAAAGGAACTTCAGTTAACTGGCCTGTTGGGCTTGGCGGTAAAGGAAATGAAGGAGTTGCAGGTTTGGTAAAACAGATGGATGGGGCTATTGGTTATGTCGAATTAGCCTATGCAGTACAGAATAAAATTCATTATGCTGCGATGAAAAACAAATCGGGAAACTTTGTTGAAGCTGAATTTGCCTCTGTAAGCGCCGCGGCTGAAGGCGCTTCTAAAAATATGCCCGAAGATTTGCGCGTCTCAATTACGGATGCTGATGGAAAAGATGCATATCCAATTTCCGGATTTACATGGCTGCTCGTCTATCAAAATATGAAAAACGAAGCGAAGGCAAACGCATTAGTCAAATTCTTGAAATGGTCAATGAAAAAGGGACAGACTTACGCCTCTGGTCTTTATTATGCGCCTCTTCCAAAAGCGGTCGTTAAAATGTGCGAAAAAAAGATCGATTTGATTACTGCAAATGGTAAAAAAATAAAGTAACAAATTATCCGGACATGCAAGCAAATACCAAACAGACAGAACATAAAAGAAACATTTTTTTAAAGAAAATATTTGGCTCGCAAAATTTTGGCGACCTAATTTTTGAAAGGCTAACACTGCTCTTTGCGGTGTTCGTCTTTCTGCTTGTTATTCTGATGGGTTATGAAATGTACATTGGTTCAAAAATTTCCATCGAGAAATTCGGTTGGTCATTTTTAACCAATTCAGTTTGGGACCCGGTGCAGGAAATCTATGGCGCATTACCGATTATCTACGGAACAGTTGTTTCCTCGTTTCTCGCGCTCATCTTAAGCGTTCCGCTTAGTATCGGAATAGCAATATTCCTTTCGGAACTTTCGCCCGGATGGCTTGAGAAACCCTTATCTTTTTTAGTTGAACTACTTGCCGGTATTCCTTCGGTAGTTTACGGCTTATGGGGAATTTTTGTTTTGGTTCCATGGATAAGAAACGATGTTGAACCATTCTTAAGCGAAAGACTTGGATTTCTCCCTTTTTTTCGCGGCGCTCCTTACGGATTTGGAATGTTGGCTGCAGTGCTCATCCTATCAATTATGGTCCTTCCCATCGTAGCATCTATTTCGCGCGACATTTTAAAATCAGTTCCACAATCACAACGGGAAGCGGCTTTGGCATTAGGCGCTACACGTTGGCAGTCAACTAAAATTGTTTTGAAAGACGCAAGATCGGGTATTTTTGGCGCTACAATGTTAGGGCTTGGCAGAGCAGTAGGTGAAACGATGGCGGTTACCATGGTTATCGGAAATAGAGCGTTAATCTCTCCTTCACTTTTTGATCCTGCATATACGATGGCAAGCGTTATCGCAAACGAGTTTTCGGAAGCTACGAGCGACATGTATTTGAGTGCACTAATTCAACTCGCGCTGGTACTTTTTGTTATCACTATTTTTATTAATGCTTTTGCTAAATTATTGGTCTGGAGTATGGAAAGAAAATTGGGAACAAGATGAATCCTTCTAAATTTTTTCATATAAAAAGAAAAGTTACAAGTGTGATTATGATGTCGCTCTCTTTAGTCGCAACTCTAATAGCCCTTGTTCCGTTAGTCTTTATCTTTTACTATACTATTTCAAAAGGAATATCATATTTAAATATTGATTTCTTTATTGCAATGCCTAAACCGGTTGGCGAAACCGGAGGAGGAATGGCAAATGCTATTGCCGGTACTTTATTATTAATTGGTATCGGAGGAGTAATAGGAATTCCCGTCGGCGTGATGACAGGAACCTATCTCTCGGAATTTGGAAATAATAAATTCGGTTCTGTGGTTAGGTTTTTAACCGACGTACTGAGCGGGGTTCCTTCAATTGTTGTTGGTGTGGTGGCTTATACACTTGTGGTCATTCCGATGAAACACTTCTCCGCTTTAGCCGGCGGAATAGCTCTTGGAATTTTGATGATCCCGACAATTACCCGTACAACTGAAGAAATGATCAAGCTTGTGCCTCATTCTTTAAGGGAAGCCGGCTTAGCTTTAGGAATTCCAAAATGGAAAACAACAATATTGATTGTACTAAAAACAGCGTGGAAAGGTATCGCCACAGGCATTTTGCTTGGATTATCACGGGCTGCAGGTGAAACAGCGCCGTTACTTTTTACCGCTTTAGGCAACCGCTTCTGGTCAACAAAAGTCGGGCAGCCAATTGCGTCGCTATCGGTTTATATTTATGATTATGCTAAAGCGCCTTTTGAAGATTGGAATCAACAAGCCTGGACGGCAGCTCTGGTCTTGATGCTCATGATCTCGATACTAAGTTTAACCTTTAGAATCGTAACCCGTTCAAAATATAAAACAAAATAATTGATAAACTCAAAATAAAGAACAATGGACATAAAAATTTCTGTTAAAAATTTGGAGGCTTTTTACGGCAAGAATAAAGTATTGAAAAATATTTCAATTGATATTCCCCGGAATAAAGTGGTCGCAATAATCGGACCTTCAGGGTGCGGTAAATCAACGTTTCTTCGCTGTTTAAATAGAATGCACGAAGTTATCGGAGGCACGATTACTGGATCAATTCAGGTAGATGGCGAAGATCTCACGAAAACCGATCCGGTTTTACTGCGCAAAAGATTAGGAATGGTATTTCAAAAACCTAATCCATTTCCTACCATGTCAATTTTCAATAACGTTGCCGCCGGATTAAGATTTAATGGGGTGAGAAATAAAAAAATCCTCACTCCTATTGTTGAAAGATCATTAAAACAAGCGGCTTTGTGGGATGAAGTGAAAGACAATTTAGACGACTCCGGCGTAAATATTTCCGGCGGGCAGCAACAGAGACTTTGCATCGCGCGCACGCTTGCCGTTGACCCTGAAGTGATCTTGATGGATGAACCTGCCAGCGCACTCGATCCCATCTCAACATCTAAAATTGAAGAACTGATCTTCGAGTTGAAAAAAAATTACACAATCGTTATTGTTACTCATAATATGCAGCAAGCTGCGCGTGTAAGCGATTCCACTGCTTTCTTTTATATGGGTGAATTGATTGAGTATGATAAAACAACAAAAATATTTACTAACCCGGCGAATAAACAAACCGAAGACTACGTTACCGGAAGATTCGGCTGATTTCATTTATTGAAAAACTTTTGAGGAAAAAATGGAAACACATTTTGATATACAGCTTGCCAAATTAAAAACCCGTCTTTTCAAGATGTGCAGTTTGGTTGATGAGCAGGTTCAATTTGCACTTCGTGCAATTGAAGAAGAAGATATGTCTCTCGCAGAAATGGTCGTTGAACGCGATAAAAAGGTTGACAAATACGATGTGAAAATCGAAAAAATATGTCAGAAGCTTTTTGCATTAAACCAACCGGTTGCGATGGATCTCCGGCTTATCATGTCTGCCATGACCATCAATACCAATCTCGAACGCATCGGAGATATTGCCGTAAATATTGCCGAAAATTTTATTCGCTTAAGAACGAAACCTGCATTTTTAGAGAAAACGAAAATTAACCAAATGAGTATGATTGTTAAGGAAATGCTTCGTAATGCTATTGATTCTTTTATCCAGAATGATCCCAAACTTGCCGAAAAAGTAATCCGTTCCGATGACGAACTTGATGCTTTAAATGCAGAAAATCATAAAGTGCTTATTGAAATTATGAAGGAAGATAAAGAGAGTATTGAACCTGCAGTAACATTTTTAGTAACCTCGCGCGAATTAGAACGCATCGGCGACCACGCTACAAACATTGCCGAAGATGTTTTCTTTATTGTGGAAGCGGAGTTGATTAAGCATAAATATGAAAAATTTTTATTCAGCGAAGTGGAAAATGTGGAAAAAGAAATTGACGAAGAAATTGATGAAGATGAAAAACGAAATGGAGATGTGCAAAAAAACTAATCGGTAAAAGAAAATTTCCTTAGAAATTCCTCTTTCCCTTTTTCTTCAAACCGGCTGTCAATTTTATTTTGAGTTTTTAAGAAAGAAAAGAGGAGAAGAAATCCGGTGGTTTCCGCAACAATAACTTTTGCGAATTGGTCATCAAATAATTCTTGTTTCTCTTTTTTGATTGACTCCAAAACTAACGAGAGCACTTCCTCTTCTTTTTCTAAAAAATAGAGATGCAGCTCAACCATCCTATCGGTTGAAAATTCATTAATGGTTCGTTTAATCACTTCAAACAAAAGTGGAAATAGCTCCCCCAATTTCATTTTCAGAAGAAAGTATTCTTGAAACCTCTCTTTAATCGGCAGAGTTTCATTATTAAAACAAATTTTTAATTGATCCAGATATTCAGAAATTTCTAATTTTACGGTTTCTGTGAAGAGTTGATCCTTCGATTCAAAGTAGTGGTAGATCGTAGCTTTGCCGATACGCAAGTCCCGCGCAATTTCTTCCAAGGTAGTTTTATTAAGCCCGTGCCGGATAAATCTTTTTTGGGCAGCTTTAAGTATGTCTGTTTTTCGTGATTTCGCCATATTCCTATAAAATCCTTTTACTAAAATGAAAATAATCAAACTTTATTTAAAAATTACGTTGATTTTTAGCACTTATGTGTCTAATTTGTAAAACTAAATTTATTAAAATGGAGATAATTAAATTATGGCTATGATGGCTAAAATGCGGTCTTTAGCTCCAGCCTTCATACTTTCTGTTGGCGTCTTGTTCGTTTTATTTATGGTTATTTCAGATTCTAATGTTTTAGAGGCATTAGGAGCAAGATCCAACAATGTAGGCTCAGTCAACGGAAAAGATATTTCATATCAAGAATTCTCAAATTTTCTTGATCGTGCAATTGAAAATCAGAAGGCACAAACCGGGCAAGAAATTCCAGAAGAAAATATGGATCAATTCCGTGACCAGGTTTGGGATGCAATAGTAACACAAACATTAACTGAATATCAAATTAAAAAATTTGGTATAAAGGTAACCGACGAAGAAGTAAGAGATTATATTCTTGGACCGAACCCACCGGAATTTTTAAAGAAGAATTTTATAGATTCCACCGGAAAATTTAACCGCGAAATGTACGAAAGCGCTTTGTTCGATGCGCGCAATAAAAAGGCTTTAGTGGAAGCCGAGGAAGTTGTTCGTCAACAATTACTGAGTCAGAAATTACAAAGCTATTTGCTGGCAACCGTTAGTGTGGGTGACGCAGAGTTGAAACAAAAGTTTATTGACCAAAACATTAAAATGCAGGCAGAATTCGTATCTGTTGATTTAAATTCTTTCCCGGATGCTGATTTCAAAACCCCGGAAGATGAAGTTAAAAAATATTATAATGAACACCCCGATCAATTTACCGTTAGGGCTGAAAGAAAATTAAAGTTTGTTTTCTTCAAAATACAGCCATCCAGAAATGATTCCGACGGAATCTTAAAGAACCTGCAGAATGTAATGCTTAAGGCTAAAAATGATACAGCATCATTTAAATACTTTTGTGATATCTATTCTGAAGTGCCGTATTCAAAAGACACAATGGATATCACCCAGTTGCCGACAGCCTTGTTAGATAATTTTGATGATTCTAGAATTGGAACTATGATAGGTCCCTTTTCCGCTAATAATACATACGGAATTTATCAAATATCAGGTACGGTGCCTTCAAACGAAGTACTTGCAAAAGCTTCTCATATTCTTATAAAAAGCACAGGCGATGACGTTAAAGATTTAGCAGAAGCAACACGTGTTTATAATGAAGTGATGAGCGGTATGGATTTTTCCACGGCAGCAGCAAAATATTCTTCTGATTTAGGAAATGCAAAGAACGGCGGGGAGCTGGGATGGTTCGGCAAAGGGCGTATGGTAAAAGAATTTGAAGAAGCTTGCTTTAATGGTCCTATGGGTGTTATCCAAAAACCGGTTAAAACAAATTACGGTTACCATGTTATTAAAGTCACCGGTAAAACTTCTAAAAAATATATTGTAGAAAAAATTATCAATTCAATTAAACCATCGGCAACCACCAGAGACGACATTTATAATCAAGCCAATGATTTTGCCTACGTTGCAGAGAAAAACGGGTTTGAAAAGGAAGCGGAACTCTCCAAATATAAAATTGAAGAAACTCCTGCTTTTAATGAAGAAAGCTCTTATCTCCCAACAATCGGGGTTAACAAATCATTGTTAAAATTTGCTTTTGAAAATGGTCTTAATACGCTTAGCCAGGTTTTCAAAGGAAACAACGGTTATGTTGTTGCAAAAGTTTCTGAGGTGATCAATCAAGGTGTGCGTAAGTTTGAAGATGTACAAAAGCAGGCGCAAGCATTGCTGTTGAAAGATAAAAAATATAATAAAGCAAAATCCATTACCGAAGAGATAAAGAAAAAAAGCGGCGGGAACTTCGCTGCCGTGAAGAGCATCTATAGCAAAGCTAACTTTGATACTACCGGATTTTTTACATTATCAGGCAGTATTCCAAAGCTTGGGTTGGAATATAACTTTGCCGCAAAAGCGTATGACCTCCCGGTTGGAGCAGTCTCTGCACCGATTAAAGGAAGTCGCGGTTATTTCTTAGCAAAATTATTATCTAAAGATACCTTTGATGTCAATGCGTTTAACACTCAAAAAAACAGTTCTAGAGAAAGAATCTTACAAGAGAAGAAAAATTCCTTCATTAGCCAATGGCTGGCAAAAATGAAAAAAGATGCCGACATTGTTGACAAGAGATACTTGTTTTATAGCCGTTAAAAAGCAATTGCAAAAAACACAATTATCCCTCTATTTTTGCAATAAAGATAGAGGGATTTTTATTTTAAATGAATGAAATGCACAAGAATAGAATTTATTTAACCGGATTTATGGGCTCGGGTAAAAGTACCATTGGACCAATTTTAGCAAACGTACTTGGGTGGAATTTTTCCGACCTCGATAAGTTGATCGAGAAGGATTTGGGTGATTCCGTTACTAACATTTTTGCTGCCCACGGAGAACTTTATTTTCGTGAAAAGGAGAGAGAACTTTTACATCAGTCAACGACTGAGGAAAATATAGTGCTTTCCTTAGGCGGCGGAACTTTAACTACAAAGCAAAATCTGGAGATCATTAAAAAAACCGGGATATCAATTTATTTAAAAAGCTCACCTGAGGAGATTTTCCGGCGTCTAAAATACAAAGTTGATAGACCGCTTTTAAAATCCGAAAACGGGGAGCCCCTCTCTGTTTTTGAAACAAAGAATAAGATTTCGGAACTTCTCCATAAAAGAGAGCCAACTTATTTACAAGCTGATATTGTCTATCAGGTTGATAATATTTCCGTCGGTAAAACTGTTGACGATCTAATAAAATTAATAGAGAGAAAGTTGCACAAATGAAAACCCTTAGCGTTCAGCTCAGTGAAAATGGATACGAAATTCTGCTTGGTAAAGACATCCTTCATAAATTCACTTCACTTTGTAAAAAAAGTTCGCTGCCGAAGCGGATGTTTTTTATTATTGATGAAAATGTTTTGAGGATACATAAAAAATATTTACAGACCAATTTGTTTGATGAAAAAAAAGATTTGGTTTGCAAATTACCGGCGGGTGAAAAATCAAAGTCATTTAAACAAATTTCAGAACTACTTAAAGTTATGCTGGAAAATAAACTTGGAAGAGACACCCTCGTCGTTTCAATCGGCGGTGGGGTAACCGGCGATGCAGTAGGATTTGCGGCTTCGATCTTCATGCGGGGTATCCCGGTAGTGCATATTCCTACAACGCTGCTGGCTGCGGTTGATAGCTCAATCGGAGGAAAGACGGGTATCAACTTTAATAACACAAAAAATAGTATAGGGAGTTTTTATCAACCGAAATTTGTTTTAATAGACACAACTTTTTTCTCGACGCTTCCCGAAAAAGAAATTATCTGCGGAGTGGGAGAAATTATTAAATATGCTTTCTTAACCGGGCAGGATTTTTATGATAGCGTTTTGGCGGCGCTGCCTTTATTCTATCAAAAAGATTTCTCGAAGACAGTACACTTAATCTCAGCCTCCATAAATGTTAAAACGGAAGTGGTTTCCAGCGATGAAAAAGAAACCGGGCTGCGGAAGATTCTAAACTTTGGACATACCTTTGCCCATTCTTTTGAAAGCGAACTTCATTTCAAAATTAAACACGGTGAAGCGGTAACTGCGGGGATAATTTGCGCTTTGTATTTATCACATGAAAAAGGATTTATTACAGAAGAACAACTGAAAAAATTCCTTTATCTTCCGAAACAAATTCCTCTATCGGCAACACTAAAAAAACTTGATAAAGAAAAACTTTACCGGGTAATGCTTTCCGATAAAAAAAATAGAGACGGAAAAATAAAATTTGTCCTCCTTAAAAACATCGGAGAAATTCTCCTTGATGTTGAAGCTGAAAAAGTCGAAGTATTTAACGCGTTTGATAGAATGTTTAAAAGCATTTAAGCATAGCGCGGCAAGCCGCAAGCTCAAAGTGGAAAGTGGAAAGTATAAAGTTAAAAGTGAATTGAAACCTCAAAACAAGAAAAATATCTTGACATAAAAAACAAAGATTTACACGACAATATTATAAGTAATGCAAGTTCCAAGGTTAGGGTGAAAATTAAATTGTAACCTTCGAGGTTACGGCTACAAAAAAAATAAAATTTCATTTGACATGGGGGTAAATAATTACATAAGTTTGAATAAGGAAATAAACAAATAATTTATAAATAACCTTGTTGCTCCGGGGACGAGGGGATTACTGCTCAACTATTCCATCCTTTCTTTTCCCACAAAAAAATAATTATTACAAATTAGATCATTAATTAAAATATCCTTGTGCAAAATGGCAAAAATATTTTTAGATTATAGGTAGAGACGGGGCATGCCCCGTCTTTACAGAATAAACTCAAAGTTAAGATTTAGTTCAGCGGGTGTTTAAATGTTTTTGGAGAATGGAGATTCATAATAAAGATTTAACAATTTATAAGTTGCGATTTGTCTTTTGCAGATGAAGATTTGCGATTTTAAAGAAAATTACGCCACTTATACAAGAAGAATCGCAATTTAATAATGAAGATTAACGTTTTAAAAAAAAGTTTTACGTTTTTAGAGATAGGTTTTGCCTTTTGAGAAAGAGGATTTGCGTTTTAAAATGGAAGTTTTGCCTTTTGAAAAAAAAGTAAGGCATTTACAATCGAGGATTCGCGATTTACAGAAGGAGTTTTGCAATTTCTGGAAGAGGTTTTGCGATTTCTGGAAGAGGTTTTGAGGTTTTTTAAAGAGTTTTGACGTTTTTTGGTGAAAAAATGACAGTTTTTATGACAATAAGGCAATAATGCCCTAAAACAACACATAATCACTAAATAGGAGAGGATCAAATGAACCAGAACGAAGAAAACAAGTCCAACATGTACAATGCAGTGGAAGCGGTTTTTGCCGCTAACGCAAGTATTGTGGCTGAAGTACCGGCTTTGGGAGAAGTACACACCGATTTGCAATCATTAATTGCCGAAATTGAAACTACCGACGGCGAATTAATGAAAACTACGGAAGGAAAAACTTCCGCGAAGAGCAAGGTTATTAAAGAGCTGATCGCCTCTATTGTTCCCATCGCATCAGCCGCAAGCGCATACGCCATGCGAAAAAAGTTGGTTGAACTAAGAGCCGCAGTTGATTATTCCGAAAACCAACTAAAACATTTAACCCAGATAGAATTACCCATAAAAGTTAAAAACATTAAAGAGGCGGCGCATGCAGTTTTAGCCGATCTTGCCAACTACGGAATGACGCAGGCAAAATTTGATTTAGTTGATGCTAAACTTACCGCTTTGAAATCCGCAGTTGGAAAGAAGAACACCGGATTTACCGATCACGTCGCAATAAGGAAAACTTTGTCCGAACTGTTTGATAAAGTGGATAACCTTTTAAGGGAAGAAGCAGACGCAATTGTGGAAGTGCTAAAAGAAACAAAACTCTCTTTCTATAACCAATACTTTGCTGCAAGGGTAATCAAAGATTTGGGTGGTTCGCACACAAAACCGGAGGATGAGGGGACTACCCCACCGCCAACGGATACGCCAACGCCGCCGATGCAGTAAGTAAAAAGTTGAAAGTAGAAAGTAAAAAGTAGAAAAAACAGATGATACACCTTTCCCCGCTTTTGGCGGGGAAAGATATTTTTAATAGTTTGGTGGGGATGAATAAAGAGATGTTTGAAAAAATAAGATTAGTCGCGACGAATATATACGTCTATCCTATGTAATCAGGCGAGGTATATTGCAAGTAATATGCACTTTAAGTTTATTGATTAAATTAGCAAAAGGAGAAAAAAATGACCCAAAACCAAACCACTCAAAATAATTTTTGTAAAAGTTGCGGTACTTCTATCACACAAGAAGATAGATTTTGTCGTAATTGTGGTAATAAGATTATTGTAGAAATAAAAAATGACCCAAGTAGTAATCAGGTGGAAACAAATAATGTTCTGAACAAATACAAACAAGGAATAACTTTATTTATTGCCATAACTTTCATTATGCTCTTGTTTCCACCAATAGAATGGGGAACTAAGTATGCTAGTGTAGTAGCAACTTAATTATGCAACATAGTTATAGTTTCGTATCTTTGCAGAAACAATAGACTATAACTATGAAAAGAATAGAGATAAAGTTAAGACCAAAAGAAATTATATTCCTACACGAATTCAAGAAATCAGGCAGCAGAACAGAACGTGAATATAATAGAGCTAATATTCTTCTGTTACTTGATAAAGGCAAGAAGGATTTAGAGATAGGAGATTTTTTAGAAGTGGACCGAACGACAATTTGGCGAACAAGGCAAAAGTTTTTGAAAGAAGGTATTGAGAATGCTTTGCAAGAGAAAGAGCGAAGTGGTCAACCGGAAAAATATGGAGCTAAAGAGAGGGCGACAGTCATAGCAACTGCATGCAGCAAGCCACCGGAAGGAAGAGCAAGATGGACTCTGGAATTATTATCTGATAAATTGAAAGAAAAGGAAGGTTTATCAACGATTAACCGAGAAACAATCAGGCTGATTCTAAAAAAAACGAATGTAAACCCTGGTTAAAAAAGATGTGGTGCATAACTTCCATCACACAGGAATATAGAGATAGAATGTATAGGCTGTTAGATTTGTACGAGAAAGATTATGATAAATTATATCCTGTGGTGTGTATGGATGAAAAGAGCAAGCAACTCATCGAGGATGTAAGAGGTGTTTTACCATTAAAGCCGGGCAGTACAGCAAAATATGATTACGAGTACAGGCGCAATGGAACAAGGAATATTTTTGTAGCAGTAGAGCCACTTGGCGGCAGAAGAAAAATAAAAGTAACAGATAGTAGGACAAAAAAGGATTTTGCTTATTTTATAAAAGAACTGGTAGAACAGGATTATAAAGAAGCGAAAATGATACGATTGGTACTTGATAATTTAAACACTCATTTTCTCTCATCCTTTTATGAAACATTTTCTATGCGTATATCCAAAAGGATTTTGAGCAAAATAGAATTTTACTATACTCCCAAACATGGTAGTTGGCTTAACATGGCAGAAATAGAAATTAACATAATGGACAGGGAATGTTTAGCAAGAAGAATTGGTCAAGAAACCGTATTGAAATGTGAAATAAATCAATGGTCGTCACAAAGGAACAAAGAAAAGAAAAAAATTCATTGGTCATTTACAAAAAAAGATGCTGATAGAAAACTGTCAAAATATTATGTTGCATAATTATATTGTTGATACACTAGGTTGGGTGGTTCGTTTCATGTAAAACATACCGGTTTTTATTTTTTACTAAGTTTTTCGGATGCTGGGCAAAACTGGGGTATGGGAATAAATGAGGCACATATAAACACACTACAATTATTCGTGCAAATTATTCTTGTTGCAATTATATCAATATTCTTTCAGTATTATAATGCCCAAATAAAAAAATGGTATAAAGATAATATTTAATAATATGCCAATACTAAATTTTTCTGGAAATACTTTTATTGCTTACATAGACATAAACGGTTTTAAAATACTTATGAAGAACCGTGATAAAGCTATTTCAACGCTTCAGCATTTTTATCGATGCGGTTTTAATATAATTGATGGTCAACTAAGCCAAGAGAATAAAATTGAAGGGTTTTTTATTTCTGATTGTGCAGTGCTTTTTGTAAGGGATAATAATTGTGCGAATTTGATAGCACTAAAAAAATTATTGGATGTAATCGAGTCTTTGAATAAAAAAATGTTAGAAATTGACATAATGCTTACGAATAGTATTTGCTATGGATACTTTAGTTATGAAGGCAAGTTAGAGATTAGCGGAACTGAGAAGAATCAAATATTTGGTGATGCTTATGTTGAAGCATTTCTTGACAATGAAGCTGGGAACCCCAGAATTAAACCAGGAGAGTGCCGAATTTTAATAAAAAACATTCCACAAGAATTAAACTATACCTTGTCACTAAATAATGAATTTAGTAGAATCAGAAAAAATGGAAAACACTATTATTATTTTTGGATGGTCAACTCAAATGAAGAAATCGAAGACTTTATTAAGCGATATAATGATAGTTATAATCTACAATTTCGAGGAATGCTTGAAGCACTAAAAGGAAGAAGCTAGTTAAATATTTTTGTAGAAAAGGTTGTTAAATGGTTCTAATTCCAGATCTCTTTAATGGATTCGCAAAATTTAAAAAGTTCAACATTTTAAAGCGTTTCGATAAAACTGAAGACATCTCTATTTTTAGTCTTAGTTTAAATGATAAAAAGATTGAGGCAAAATATATTTGGGATTACCATTCAAGTGTTTGGATTCGTAATAAATTCAATTATGAAAGATTTGATCAACAATTTGCTGTAATCTCTGGAGGATGGTATGGACATGGGGCAGGAGGACGATGGAGTACAATAAAAAAAACTTTTGGGGAAATAGTTTTTGTTGAAGTTGAAAATTATAATAAAGAGACTATTTCTGAATCTGGCAAGAATACATTTAGAATAATGAAGCGAAGATTCTCTAATAAATTAAACATTGAAATAAGATCGAGTGATAATGATATTCACATTTTTGAATGCAATAAAATTGAATTCTTCCCATCATACAGAATTTTGCTAAAAGATAAAAAGACTGATCAATTTGTTGATAAAACAGAGATATTGGCAGAAAATGGACTCGGCTTATTGGAGGATTTGTTTGATTCAAACAATATAAAGGAGATAAATATGGACCTACAAGATTATAACAATATAGTTGGAAATATTCCCAAGGATGCTCAAGATTATTATAATAGTGGTATGGCAAAAGGTGAAATGGAAGATTACTTGGGAGCTATACAAGATTTTACAAAAGCAATAAACATAAAACCCCCATTTGTCGAGGCATATTATAATCGGGGATATGCAAAAGAAAAAATAAGAGATTATAGAGGAGCGATAGAAGATTTTACCAAAGCAATTAATATTAAGCCTACCTTTGCTGAGGCTTATTTTATGCGAGGTGCCGCAAAAGGTAAAGTAAAGGATTTACAGGGAGAGATAATAGACTATGCTAAAGCAGTGGAAATTAACCCCAACCTCCTTAATGCCTATAGTGGTCAAAATGTTCCAAAAGATATAATTGAGAATAATTCAGATGATGCTGAGACTTATTATAATCTTGGTTTTTCAAAAGTTAAATCAAATGATTATAGAGGAGCGATAGAAGATTTTACCAAGGCAATACGAATTAATCCTAACTATACTGATGCTTACAATAATCGTGGTATTGCTAAAGATAAATTAGGAGATTATCGAGGAGCGATGCAAGATTATTCCATAGCAGTAGAAGTTAACCCCAATTTTACTTTGGCTTTTTATAATCTCGGATCTTCAAAAGTAAAATTAAAAGATTATAAAGGAGCGATAGACGCCTTTACAAAAGCAGTTCTTATTAATCCTATCTATGCTGAAGCCTATAATAATCGGGGCATTGCAAAATATAATCTACAAGATTACCGAGGATCGATACAAGACTATACCAAGGCACTTGAACTTAAACTCAACTATGTAGATGCTTATTTTAATCGCGGTATTTCGAAATATAGTTTATCGGATAAAGCTGGAGCATGTTCGGATTGGAGAAAAGCAGGCGAACTAGGAGCGTGTCCGAGAATAGAATTGAAAAGGGACAAGAAATAATTTGTTATAGAAATAATAAAAAATAAATGTGGGAACAATCAAAAA
>Ga0210020_1001679_pt1 | contig 18740 bp, 21 predicted proteins | sample CryGeymeta201514_FD_183980 | JGI IMG/M metagenome (GOLD analysis project Ga0210020, IMG submission 183980) | Groundwater microbial communities from Crystal Geyser aquifers in Utah, USA - Crystal Geyser metaG 2015-14 (SPAdes) (version 2) | ecosystem: Environmental > Aquatic > Deep subsurface >... | reverse complement strand
CCTCGAAGTTGATTTAACCTCGCAGCTCTGCTTGCGGGTTTTCACAGCAGTGGTAGAATGAGATGGTTTTTGATTTTTCAATTTGCTATTATTAAATTATGATCTGTCCTCATTGTCAAAAGCCAAGGTTGTTACGTCGTAAAAGACTAAATGAAGTGAATCATTAAGGCCCTTTTTAGCAAATGAAATTAAAGTAGATTGAAACTGTTCTTTTATACCATGATCAATCGCTTTCTTTAAATGACGGTAGATTGTTTTTAGTGAATATGCCTTACCAAAGGAATCTTCTAAAATATCAATTGTTTCTTGTTTAGAAACCGGTTTGTAAACTCTGGCAATAATCAAATCACGAACAACTTTATCAGTAAAAATATTAAGGCCTAAAGTGTCATAAATTCGACTTAATAGTTGGTAGAGAAATAGCGACTGACTCTGGGTGATTTTAATGTCTGATAAATGAGAAAATAGCGGTTGTTTTTCAAAAAGATCATGTTGAATATCATCATGATTGTCAATGAAAGTCCTTGCTTTTAAAAGCAGGATTGATTTCTCATCGGGAGTTCCATAACTACCAATGTGTTTATGAACAGTTAATTTACCTTGATGTTTAGAAATAACCTGTAGGGCATATTTTCCCGAAGATGTTTTAACGGTACGAATTCTCATTAATTAATTATCCACAAAAACTCTCAAAATATCTTAGTGTCCCGTTTTTGAAGATTTTGTGCGTAGATTTTAGAGGTGTCCTAAGTCAGGAATACTACTCGTTCAATAAATTCATCATCCCATTTTGAAACATCACTTACCCTAAAGATATGTTCTTAGTATATGGGGGACACCTCATTGTTTTATCCGTATCTCTGTGTGTCTGTGCTTTCATGAAGCAAACCCCTTATTATCGTTGCCTTACCTACCTGGTCTAATTTTGCTCTAAAAGGTTGTTCTACTGTTCGTCTCTCTACTTTTAACAATGTTGGGCTTAAAACAGTGATTCTTTTGTCAAAAGCTGTCGCTTCCATGCTTTGTCCTTCATCCTTATAGTCAAATTGAAGACCGTGTTCTTCCCGCATATCCTGACCCGCACTATTTTTCCTTTCATAAATGTTTCCTATCACCTCACCGGATACCCCTTCTTTCCCAATGCTCATTGAGCCAGCAGCCATCTCAAAGTGTGGATCATCCTCCCTACGTAAGAATTGGCATAGAGTAACTTCTATACGATTGCTGCTTCTTTTAATTACATATCTACCAAGATTGTCTGTTATTGTAACAGGCGTAACAAGCTCTTCCTTTATTCTTGGAAAATTAGCAGCTGCCATCCTTAAAACCGTCTCAATTCGATCAAGCCCTACAGAAACAGTTGCTCTCGTTTCTCCGATTTTTTCTAACTCCACGTTATCTTTCAACGCTTTTCTAAATTTACGAAACCTGGTATACAAATTTTCTCTGTCTTCTTGCGTAAGCGGTTCACCGGCAATATTCCTTAATTCTACTTCTTCTGTAGGTTCTTTCATATATTTTAGAAAAGTAAATTTACCTAAATACATACTAAAGTATTTTTTTCCCCATGTCAAGACCATCACAGCTTCACGTGAAAACACAGTTTGTCTCTTTTTTTCTCCAAATAAGATATTTACCCATAAACTTAGGCGAGTTTTTGTCAGTCGTGTGGTAGATCAGTTGGTGGGACAACTGCTCCATCGTTTGGATAATTTATTCCTATTTGTTGTATCTTGATATTTCCGGGAAATAATAATAGAATTTGATGATTACAAATTGAATAAATAAAACATGACAGACGGTGCAGAATTACCTCCGCAACCAGGTAGTAGAGGTTTGGTTGATTATCAACCTAATTTACGAGGTGATCGATGGACTGTAGGTACACCTCCAGGGTCTTTAGACTTATCAAAAGAGCAAGTTAGGGCAATGCAAAGCGCTGGAAGACCAAAGGTACTACCAGAAGATGAACGCGCGGGCGCCAATAAGAAGTACGATGCTTACTACCGCTGAGATTGAACAGCTGAAATATCCAGATGAAAAACCTTGGTGGGAGGTTGCGAGAGAAGAAGAGCAAAGACAATATGCTAAGTCCTTACGAAAAGCGCGGCAAAGAGGAATTCTTCAAAGATTAAGAAATTGGCTGCGAGGTTAAAAAATATTATTTTATCCTTCTTGGTCTTGGTTTGGAGACGATGATTAATAGAAGAATGGCAATTGCCAGAAGCGCTCCGGTGATTTGTGCTGCATTGATTGATTTGATTAAGTCGAAGTTATTCATAATAGGAGTCAATTTTAATTGATAATAGCAAATAAATTATAGCAGAAATAAAATTAAACGAAAAATATAGTTGACGCAAAACGAAATGTCCGTTTTTGTCATTCCCTCGTAGGAGGGAATCCAGACACAATATACATTATAAATAAGGTAATTATAGAATAGATCCCCGTCTTCACGGTGATGACATTTCGTTTTGCGGTTACTATAATAGAACCTGTCAGGTTAATACCTTATGGCGTGTTGATGGATTGTGGATAAGTTTGCGGTAATTATTTGCTTAAACGACGTGGTATTTAGCAATTTGTGATTAGCGGTGAGCAACTAAAATAATAAAGTATTTTCAACTTGACAGAAATTAGATCAATACTCTATACTGGTAGGGAGTAGAATACAAGTGCAAAGTTTAAAGATCAAAGTGCAAAATTGAAGAAAGAATTATATGAAATGATCAATAACCAATATTCAATAATCAATCAAGTTCCAATGATCAATTTTCAATAACCAATGGTTAAGAAAAATTCAAATGACAAAATCCAAAGAGTCAAATTAAGTTCAAAGGTCAAAATCCAAAGAGTCAAAATAATTTGACATTTGAACTTTGAATTTTGGATTTAATTTGTAATTTGAGCTTTGGATTTTGGATTTAATTTGATATTTGAGCTTTAAAATTTGAAATTAAATCCTTATTTACTCATGGAAATGGCGCAAAGAATCAATCGGATTGTTGGACAGCTAAAAGGAATTGAAAAAATGGCGATTAATAAACGTAATTGCAGTGAAATCTTGCAACAAATTAGCGCAGTAAAAAAAGCCATTGACAGTTTGTCCAAAGAAATAGTAATATCTGATATCTGTCGATATGTTACAAAAAACAAGATGCAGGAGGTGCAGCAGATGGTTGAGAGAGCGATCAATTTATAAATTTCTAATTTCTAATTTCTAATTGACCTAATTTCTAAACAATACCCAAATTCCAATAAGTTAATTGGGAAATTAGACATTGATCATTATTTAGGTAATTAGAATAATTAGAAAATTAGGTTAATTATGATAGAAAATGTAATTATAATCGGTGGAGGGCCTGCAGGATTGTCTGCCGCTATCTATTTAGCACGCGCTAATCTTAAACCATTGGTTTTTGCCGGATCACCGTCTGGAGGACAGTTGATGTTGACATCGGAAGTCGAAAACTATCCCGGTTATGAGTCAATTCTGGGAGCGGAATTGATTACAAAAATGCGAAATCAGGCAATGAAATTGGGAACAAGGATTGTGGACGACAATGTATTAAAGGTTGAATTTTCAAAAAAACCATTTGCAATGCATTTATCTAAATTGTCTCATGACCAAAATTTTTCCGGTACCAAGCTCCCTTCAATTTCTCATGAGGCTGTTGGTTCCTCAAAATTTGGTCATTCCAACAATGTCTTAAATGCAAAGTCTATCATTGTTGCTACCGGGGCAAAGGCGCTTTGGTTGGGTGTTCCTGGAGAAGAACGACTACGAGGTAAGGGAGTTTCAGCTTGTGCCACCTGTGATGGCTTTTTTTTCCGAAATAAAACCGTTGCTGTGATCGGAGGCGGTGATACAGCACTTGAGGAAGCTTTGACCTTAACTAAATTTGCAGAAAAAGTTTATTTAATACATCGACGGGATAGTTTTAAGGCGTCTAAAATCATGCGGAATCGAGTATTAAAACATCCAAAAATTGAGATTATTTGGAATGTACAAGTCGAAGAAATTCTTGGTGAAAACCATGTTGAGGCAATCAAATTACAGGTTAACTCACCAGAAATTTTATCGCGACTTAACTCCTCGCTAGCGCTTGTCGAACAGAAAGTCGCTCAAAAATTTGGTTCGTTAACCCACAAAAATCAAGTTATACTTCCAGTTAAGGGAATATTTGTGGCGATTGGTCATAAACCAGATACTAATTTATTTAAAGATCAGGTTGAGCTGGATGAGAAGGGGTATATTTTGACAAGTGTAAGAAAAGCCGTCAATAATTCTCAATTTTTAATTAACCTAATTTCTAATCAAGTTCCAAATCCCAATCAACCAATTGAGAAATTGGATATTGGTAATTATTTAGGTCAATTAGATCAATTAGAAATTAGAAATTTCAATTATAACTACCAAACCATGACATCGATTGAAGGAGTTTTTGCTGCCGGAGATTGTGTTGACAGTGTTTATCGTCAGGCGTCAACCGCAATGGGAATGGGAGTGGCAGCGTCGTTGGAGGTGGAAAGATGGTTGAACCAGTTGAAATAGTCTGAAATTAGTCAAAAGATAGTTAGATAATTAGTCTGAGATTAGTCCTAAAATAGTTAAAAATCGTCTGGAATTAGTTTAGTTATAAATTTATCCATGGATATCCGTTATAAATCCGTGGAAATCGTTTTAAATTATGATTACACAAGGTCAGATGATGCTGGAGACAGCCCAAAACATTATCAAAAGAACGGCAAAATTGCTTGGTTTATCTGAAGATATAAGCAAACGATTAATTGAACCGGAACAGTATCATGAATTTAACTTTCCAGTTTTGATGGATTCTGAGAAAGTAAGATTGTTTAAAGGCTGGAGAATTCAGCACAATAGCGCACTTGGTCCATATAAAGGTGGGATTCGTTTTCATCCGGAAACTGTGCGTGAAGAAGTTCAGGCTCTGGCAACTTTAATGACAATCAAATGCGCAGTTGCCGGTTTGCCTTATGGTGGTAGTAAAGGTGGTGTGGTGGTTGATCCAAAAACATTATCAAAAACTGAACTGGAAAGATTATCTCGTGCCTATGCTAAACAAATTGCTCCAATAATCGGGCCTTATGTTGATGTGCCGGCACCGGATGTGAATACAAATCCGCTAATTATGAGTTATATGATTGAGGAATACCTTAAGAAAGTCAAAAGTCAAAAGTCAAAAGTCAAAAGTGAAAGTAAAAAGTTAAAAGTTGATAAAAATGAAGAAAGCTATTATTTATCAACGTTTACGGGGAAGCCGGTGGGAAAAGGTGGAACTTTGGGGCGGACTGAAGCGACTGGTCGTGGTGGGGTGATAATTTTGAAAGCCTTACTTGAGAAAATATTTAATCAAGATGATTCGACGAAAATTTTGTCTCGACTTAACTCCTCCCCCGACAAAACCGTCGGGGTCGTCAAACAGAAAGTCTCGAAAAATTTTGTCTCGCCATCTTCTAACAATCTAACAATCGCAGTTCAAGGATTCGGGAATGTTGGTTATTATTTTGCGAAAATTGCTCAAGAGCAGGGGTTTAAAGTAGTCGCTGTATCAGATAGTAAAGGTGGGATTATTAAATTAAATAACCAATTTCTAATTAACCTAATTTCTAAAAAATACCCAAATCCTAATCATCCAATTGGAAAATTGGATATTGGTAATTATTTAGGTCAATTAGGTCAATTAGATCAATTAGAAATTAGAAATTCTTATTTACCTCTTGATATTCCATTGATCCAAAAGTGCAAGAACGAAAAGGGTTCATTGACAGGATGTTATTGTGCCGGAGGAGTGTGTGATGCGCGAGGTGGACAGTTGATTAGCAACGAAGAGTTGTTAGAGCTGCCGGTGGATATTTTGGTACCCGCAGCCTTAGAGAATGTGATAAATAGGGGAAATATGGAAAAGATAAGGGCAAAAATAATTGTGGAGATGGCAAATGGGCCGATCACTCAAGAAGCGTATGATTACTTAACGACAAAAGGTGTGATAATTATTCCTGACGTTTTAGCAAATAGCGGAGGTGTGACTGTATCATATCTTGAATGGTATCAAAACATACATAATGTATCATGGAGTGAAGAAAAAGTGAACAAAAAACTTGAACAGATGATGAAGGGCGCGTTTGAAGAAGTATGGAAGATAGCAATTAGTAATCAGCGATTAGCAATTAGCAGAAAGCAATCGGCAATCGGCAGTCGACAGTTGGCAGTCGGCAGTCGGCAGTCGGCAGTTGGCAGTTGGCAGCCATTGGATTTGAAACGGGCGGCGTTTATTTTTGCAATTACGAGAATAGTACAAAAATATAAATAATTATTCAATTTAATTTGAGGTTAATGGAATCTTTGAATTTCCGGATTTTTGTTGATTGATTTCTTTAAAATAAATCAGAAATGCAGCACTGATGATTAAGCTGAAATAGATGATGACCACTTCGTAAACATAGTAAAATATTGAATCAGTTTTTAAAACAAACAGTTCAGAGCTTAATATGAGCCGATTTATTAAACCATAAATAATCGATAATAGCGTGAATGAAAAATTATTCAAATAGAAAACTACGGAATTTTTAATTGAGTCGACAAATGAATTATTTTCAATAGCAAGGTAAATTCCAAAATATGTAGTAATTGGAAATAGTAATACTGAAATTAAAGAAGGAAGAAAGGCGAAAGCTTTTGGTAATAGTGGACGTTGTGGGGAGTTGATTAAACCAAACCAAACCATGGCAAAAAAAGTTAATAACAGCATTATTTTAATTGACTTAACAAATGTTTTTTTGTAGTTATTCCAAATACTAAGTGCTGTGATCGTTTGTTTGTTGAATGCATCATTTAAGGTGGTTATTGATAGGAAAATTGAACCAAATATCAATATGCTGAAAATATATTTTACTATGGTAATAAATAGACCAATATGAATTCCAAAACTACCGATTATTGTGTCAAGCTGTGGAAGAATAAATATTAAAAGACCAACAAAATAAATAACAATATTTTTATTTAATAATTGAACTCCTCTTTTGTAATAAGAAAAATATTTGTTTATCATCAGTTAATTAAATCAAACTATTCGCTCTTTTTCAAATCCGTTAACATAGACATTATCTAGTATATGGTAAAATAGAAGTACTATTTATGAAACAAGAGTTAAGCGAGTTTGTACTTTTTTTATGGCAGTATGTTAAGACTCGGCTTCTTAACTTTGGGCAGAATTTTGAACAGGTTAAGGATGTTATTGTGGCTTTTTTAGTGGTGAAACGGGGAAAATATTCATCTTCATTTTTAAATACCTCCTTTTTGATACTGGTTGGAGCGGCGGTGATTGGCGCGCCAATTATTGCAGAAAACAATAGTTTTAGTTCACTTTTTGAAATAAAACAAAGCAAATATCAGGCCAATGTTGTTGCATATAGTCCATACGAGAATTCACTTTCAACTGTTATTTCAGTCAAGCCGCGTGATAAAGTTGAAAATTATACTGTGATTGAAGGTGATACGCTAGCTTTAATTGCGAAAAAATATGACGTCTCCATAGATACGATTAAATGGGCAAATAATATTAAATCCGACGAAATAAAAATCAATCAAGTATTAAAAATTCCACCGGTGACCGGTGTGGTGCACAAGGTGGTCTCGGGCGATAATATCTATACGATTGCAAAAAAATATAAAACCGAGGCGCAAAATATTGTCAATTTTCCGTTTAATGATTTTTCTGACTTGGACACATTTTCTTTAGCAGTCGGTCAGACGCTTTTTGTTCCCAATGGCGTGATTGAAGAAGAGAAACCAAAATTTATGGGAAGTCAATACGTTGCACAGGTAGTTCCGGGAGTGCGGGGATCATCCAACTTTATTTGGCCAACCGGAGGAATTATTACACAATATCCGGTTTGGTATCATATGGCGCTTGACATTGCTAATGCAAGTATGCCGGCAATTTTGGCTTCTGATACCGGCACGGTTACCTTTGCCGGCTGTGTACAATATGGCTATGGTTGTCATATTATCATTGATCATGCCAATGGCTTTCAAACGCTATATGGTCATATCTCAAGTTTTAATGTATCTACAGGTCAAGCAGTTTCCCAAGGACAGGCAATTGGCGTGATGGGATCAACCGGTCGTTCAACCGGAACTCATCTTCATTTTGAAGTCAGAAGCGGAGGAGTATTACAAAACCCGCTGACGTATTTAAAATAAGGGATTAAGGGGACAAGGGGTTATAAGTTAAGGGTATAACAATAAGGGATTAAGGGAACAAGGGGTTATAAGTTAAGGGTATAACAACAAGGGATTAAGGGGATATGAGCTAAGGGAAGTAGAAACCAATAGTTTTAAGGGGTAAGAAAAAAATAAAACATGGATAATAAAAAACCATTAAATTTCACTGATCTTTTTGTTTGGAGAAAGGGACACCTGTTTGTCCTAGAACTATATTCCATTACCAAAACATTTCCAAAAGATGAGCTGTACGGTTTGGTTTCTCAAATGAGACGGGCAGCAGTTTCTATTACTTCAAATATTGCCGAAGGTTTTACTAGAAAGCATAAAAAAGAGAAAAAGCAATTCTATTTTATTTCGCTTGGTTCGACGACAGAACTACAGAATCAACTTATTATAGCTAAGGATTTACATTATTTATTAGCAGAGAAAGCAGAAGAATTAATTAGTAAAACAATTGAATTATCAAAATTACTTAACAGCTTAATTAACAGTTTAAACAATCCCTGACGATTAACTTTTGATCCCTTAATCCCTTAACTTTTATTCCCTTAACCCCTTGACTATTAACCCCATAGTCCCTTGATTTTTTATCCCCTTAATCCCTTAACTTCTATCCCCTTAGCCCCTTATCTTGCCTCTGGGCTGGCGGTATTTGGCAGCTCAATCTTGGGTTCGATCGCCGGCTGTGGCGGCGTTGGCAGACTTAATTGATTTGGCTGTTGAATTTCCGCACTTGGTGTGGCAGTTTCCGTTGCCGGCAATTTCTTTTTAAACTCTTCTAAGTCTTTTGCGGCTCGGTCATAGTCGGCTTTGGCAGTTTTTGGATCAATTAAGGTTAGGACATTTTGCATGGCTGCGGCTGCAGTTTGATAATCGGCTTTTTGATAAGCGGCCCAAGCAAAATTATAGTGAGCGTTTGGCCAATTAGGTTTCACCGCAATGCTTTGTTGAAATAGGTTTCGGGCTTCGTCATAATTTCCAAGAGTGTAATAAACTCCTCCCAAATTCAAACGGTAACTTGGGTTTTGTGGATCGGCCACAATGGCTCTTTGATAAGATGAAATTGTCCAAACGTCTGCGCCCTGTGCAACACTTAACACATTGCGGTAAATAGCGGCCAAGTTTTCCCAGTTAGTGGCTTTTTGTGGATTTAATGCAACTGCGGCCTTGGCTTCGGCAATGGCGTTTTGAATTGCCTGACCAATGGTTTGCTTATCTTCTTCAGTCAGTTTACTCGCTGCCTGCTGTGCTTCCTCTGCAGTTTGGGTTTGGCCGGCAGGTGGTTGAACTTTGGCAGCAACGTTGTTGGCAATCAATAGATTAGTTTGAGCAAAGTTAATTCGAAAACGTTCAATATAGGCATTTGTTATCACAGCCATTCGTTGGTTGTCATACAAAATTTTGGCGTTGTTTTTTGTGATTCCGTCAAGCGAACGTTTGAAATAGGCTTCGGCCATATAGGATCGTCCCATTAGATAAGCGCTTCCTCCAACTAATAATAATCCAATAATTACCATTCCTAAATAGACCGGTAAAATATTGGCGAGATCAAAGTGAGTTGATGATTCATGAAAATGTTGAAGACGAGTAACATAGGCAATTGTAAGAAAGAGCAGAAATAAAACCGGTAGTGAAATTGGGAAAAGCGCCAGGATAATTAATAGATAGGCGCTTACTAAAAGCACTGGTAAATATGAACCCCGTAATCCCGAACTTACACTTAGGGTATTTTCTTGGTTATCTTGTGACAGATGCCCGTTCATATCAGGATGATTACGGGGTGAACGGGCGTGAGATTGTTCGTTTTTCCGTAACTGTAACACCGATTTAATCAAAACGCTAACGATCAGTCCAAAAGCAAGTAGTCCAAATATGCCGGATTCAGTAAAAACATGGAGAACTGCGCTGCGGGAAAGATTAAAAGATGAAATTTCCCACATGGGACCTTGATTGTAGGCGAGGTCTTTGACACGGGTGAAAATTGATGCAAAATTATCAACACCAACTCCAAAAAGCGCGGAAAGCGGATTTTTCAGAGTTTCAACTGCGGCATACCAAGATAGGCGAAATGGTGGTAATAGTAAATTTGTCCCTGGCTTTAATAAGCCATAGCCTGTTAATGCTGCACCGGAAAAACTAATGATAAAAAGTACCATGTCCAGTGGTTTAACCCCGTTAGAAATAACATCTTGTTGTCCTGTTGATGAGTTTAATACCCCACTAGAATTTCTAACGGGGTGAACGGATTTGCGCATTTGCGTTGCTCCAAGTAGTTGGCCAAAAGCATAAATGGCGAAGAAACCCAAGAAAAGCGCCAAATCAAGCTGACTTCCAATGGGGGTAAAAAACGGATTTTTCAAAAACTGCAAAATAACTGGTAGATTAGCATTTTTTAATGGCTGAAAATAAAAGATCAGTGTGTCAATTCCAAGAAATATAGCTGATGCAATGGCGGCTTTTCCAAACAAACTCCAGCTTTTTTCACGCGCGAGATAGTAAGTAATAAAAGCAAGCGAAGCAATTAATAAACCTCCAAAATTCGGATTTAACAAGGCCTGAACTTTATTAGGAGATGATAGGACGATTGAAAGAGCGCTTGATAGAACAACTAGCAGTAGTAAATTATCAATCGGGGTTTTTTTCCATTCAAGTTTTTTAGAAAACGCCAGCTCAAGAGTTGAAATTAAAAGAAGAATCAACGCAACACCTCCAAGAAAATAGAGTTTATTGGTCAAAAAAAATTCCTGAGTAAAGGGAAGGAAAAACAAGGGAAATAAGAAAATCGTGATGGTAAGAATAGCGGTTTTTATTGGTTTTAAAAAAGCAAGCTGATTCATAGAAAATATGGAAAATTAATAATAAATTAATGTGTTTATAATTCTCGCACTTGAAATTGCGATCAGTATATAGTTGATGCAAAACGAAATGTCCGTTTTTGTCATTCCCTCGTAGGAGGGAATCCAGACACAATATACATTATAAATAAGGTAATTATAGACTAGATCCCCGTCTTTACGGGGATGACATTTTGTTTTGCGGTTACTATATATGAAGGATCCGGCACAAACATATTTGCGGTTATTGATAATAAATTGGTAACGACCAAATCAAATATCGTCTATGGAATTACCAGAAATACCATATTGGAAATACTTAATCTTCCTATTCCGATTGAGATTCGTGACTTTACTTTTAATGAATTACTTAGAGCAACAGAAATTTTTATTACCGGTAGCAATAGTGAAGTTCGTGGCGTGATTGAGATAAATGGAAAAGTGGTTGGAAACGGAAAAGTAGGGAAATTTACAAATGAAGTCGCGAAACAGTATAAAGATTATGTTCAGAAAATAACTTACAAAATATAATAGAATTAACTACTACAAAAGTTTAATTTATAAAATCATCAGTCACACTTTTCATTTTTTCGTTTTCTTTAAAAAGCTGTTTGAAAACTTTAACAAGAGACTTGAAGTAGGTAATAGAAAACTTTAAATTAATGGTTGTAGTTTCATGTTTATTTTCTGTGATGAGCGCTAAAAGTTAATATTATAAGATTTTTATTTCATTTTAACCCCTATTCAACTATCAACAAATTTTTTATTTTGCTAACCATTCCGAAATCATCACAGATAATTCCTTCTGATGTTGGCTACATCCATGATCGGCGTCCTTAATTATTTTATATACGAAGTTAGGTTTTTGTTCTTTTAAAATATTAACTATCTTTGGAACATTTCCCCAAGCATATTCATCCTTTTCTCCATAAATAACTAAGGTGGATTTATTAATTAATTTAAAATGTCGGAAAAGGCGTTTTTTAGATAACTTGATTTTTTTAATCACCTCTAAAAAAGGAAATACGTTATAATCACCGTCGGGATTGGCGATATCATAAAACCCCATATAAGAAAAAATTTCTTCAGGCAATAATTCACATATAAGATCTTCACCTTTTCTTTTTCTGATTTTATCTTTCGACTCTTTAAGAAGTTTAAAAAATTTCTTTTTTCCAAGTTCATTGTAATAAATACCAGTGTCATCACCGCCACCCAAAAGTACATATTTTGATACCTGATTTTTAGGTTTGTAATAATGATAAACGCAGATTTTATTAGCTCCAGTAGACTCACCAACAAGATAGAATTCCTCATATCCTTTTTGTTTGAGAAAATCAATTGAAGCATCAATATCTTTTATGCAGTCTTTAATTTTTTCATAAGCCATGCCATATCTTTTGCGCTCTTCGATTCCATCTTTTTTCTTGATATTTATTTTTTTGATTAAATGTGCTCCTCTATTATTAAATAACAGGTAGGAAATACCTTTATTATTTAAGGCTTTTGCTTGTTCTTCTTTCAAATCGTCGCTATAAAAAACAGAGGAGCTTCCGTTACCATGGAGAAAAATAGCTGCCCGTTTTGATTTATCAGATTCATAAAAAAGACCTGGTAAAGTCAAACCGTCTTCTGTTTTGATTTGAATGATTTGTGGTAATTTCATAGGTCTTTAATAAAATGATAACCGTAATTTGTAAAACCTAGTGTTTCATAAAATTTATGAGCAGCTTCGTGTTTATAGTAAGATTCAATAAATAGACGATGACAGTTTAATTCTTTAGCTTTTGATAAAACTTTATACATAAGCATTTTTCCAACACTTTTTCTGCGAAAAGTAGGAACAACATATAATTCGTCCAATTCTGCAATGGGTTTAGGATAGCGGATCACCAATCGAACAGAAAATGTAGCAAAACCAATTAATTTACCATTATCTTCAGCAACATAAATGAAGTTATTATTGCTTTTTCTTACTTTTTCAAAACTGTCATTGTTATGTTTTGAGTAGCGGTCAGAATTAACAAAACCATTATAAAGTTGCATCAGATCTTTATAATCAGACCTTTTAACCTCTCGAATAGTCATGATTAAATTATAGCAGATATCAGCCGTATATAAATTTTTTTCCTTATGTAAGTGGAAGAGCGATGGTGAAAGTTGACCCCATTTTTGGTTTGCTTTTCACCTGAATTACTCCTTTATGTATACCTATTGTTGCTTTTGCGATAGCAAGTCCGAGTCCTGCCCCAAATACTTTATCTGCTTTCGATCCCCGATAAAAACGGTCAAAAATATGTTCAAGTTCAGACTCTTCAATCCCCTGTCCATTATCTTTAATGATAATAAGGGCATTATTATATTCCCTTATTAAAGAGATATGAATTTTCCCGTTATAAGAAGTGTATTTTATTGCATTGTCAATGATATTTAATATCGCTCTTCCCAAACGCTCTCTAAAACCTAACATTTGTATATGGGGAGTAATCGAGTTAATAACAGTAATTTGTTTTTTTATAGCTAATTTTTGTGCGATTTCTGACATTTCATTTATTAATTCGGATAAATCAAACATGTTTCTCATATTTTCATTTGGTACTTCCGACCAGGCAAGATTCAATACATCTCTCAATGTTGTTGTTAACCGATCTGTTTCAATAATAGAGTCTTTAATAATTTTTTTATATTCGTCATTTAATCGTTCTTTTTGCAACGTTACCTCAAAACTACTACGAAGGGTTGTGATGGGAGTTTTCATTTCATGAGCAACATCGGCAATAAATTGACGTTCCCGTTTGAAAGCTGTATCAAGTCGATTAAGTAATTCGTTAAACGATAATGCTAATTTTCCTATTTCATCATCACTTTTAATGGATAAAATCCGTTTGTCAAGATTTTTACTTGATATTTGGCGTATTTGTAAAGAAAAGTTTGTAATTGATTGAGTAATTTTATATATAGTAATAAATCCTATTACGGATAGTATTAAAAATAAAATACCAAGAACATATGCGCTGTATTTATACTGATATATATGTACAGTAAGAATGATAAAAAAACCAAGCAAGGCGAGACTCACAACATACCAAAAAAAGAGTTTAAATCTTAGGCTTTCTGTTTTTTTCATGTTTGAGGTTTTTTGTCTGTTGCCATATATCCAACTCCATGAAGAGTATGGATAAGAGGTACTTTATAACCTTTATCAATTTTTTTTCGCAGTGTTCCAATAAACACGTCAACTACATTAGAAAGACTTTCAAAATTATAATCCCAAACATGTTCTATAACCTGTGTTCTGGTAACAACTTCATTTTTTTGTCGAAGCAGTAGTTCTAAAATAGCAAATTCTTTTGGAGTCAATTTGATCATTTTTCCATTTCTCTTAACTATATGCTTGAGAGGATCAACTTCTAAATCATCGATTGTAAGATTGTTCGTAACTTGATGGTAACTTCTCCGTAGAAGTGCATTGATCCGCGCTTTGAGTTCTGCAAATACAAACGGTTTTGTGAGATAGTCATCAGCCCCGGAATTCAGTCCTTCAACTTTATCATCAACTTCACTTTTTGCAGTCAACATAAGCACTGGTGTCTCTTTTTTTAGTTCGCGGAGTTTTTTACAAAGTTCAATTCCGGATAATTTGGGAAGCATCACATCAAGAATGATAACATCATAGGTTTCTTCTTTTGCAAGATATAAACCCTCTTCACCATCAAATGCTGAATCCACAGCAAAACCCTGTTCAATCAGGCCTTTTTTTATAAAATAAGAAAGCCTTTTTTCATCTTCAACTAATAGAATCTTCATTGATGTTCTTACAATATTAAAAAGTTAAATTATTGTAAAGCTTAAACTATTACCTGTCAAGTAGAAGTTTTAACAATTATAATTAAATAAATTAAGAAAAATACCATATAAATTTGCTATGATATTTACATGCTTTCACATACGCCTCCATCAGTAAATTCTGTCCTTTGGTCATATAATTTAAATGAAATTAATGTTCAAAAAGATAAAAAAATCATCATTTCTCAAGTTCTTAATTTTGGTTCAGAGGAAGCAATTAAGTGGTTGTTTAAACAATATGGATTTGCCACTGTTGAACAAGTAGCCAATACTATTCCTCTTTTTCAGTGGAATAAAAAATCATTATCACTCTGGAAGACTATCCTTTCTATTAATCCCAAAAAAAGAATTTCCTAAAAATGAAAAACCTTAAACTATCGATATTGTCTGAAAAAAGAAAGAAAATTCTTCCATTCTTTGTTTCATTGAAAGAAGAGTTTTATCTCGCCGGAGGCACTGGTCTTGCGCTTCAAATTGGACACAGAGAAAGTCTTGATTTCGATTTTTTTTCACCTCATTCTTTTAATGCCAATGAGATGGTTCAGCGCTTGTCAACGATTTTTGGTAGTAAATCATTTAACATAACGCAAGTTGAAAAAAATACGCTATCAATAAACTTGTATTCAGAAATAAAAATAAGTTTTATGACATATGAATATAAACTTATAAATTCATTATTGTTGACAGAATATATAAATATCGCATCAATCCCTGACATCGCCTGTATAAAATTATCCGCAATTATGCAACGCTGTGCATTAAAGGATTATGTGGATCTATACGAAATTATGAAAACATATTCGCTCCCTCAATTACTTTCATTTGCGAAAACGAAGTATCCAACAGTTGACTCAACGATTATTCTAAAAGGTCTTAGTTATCTTGATGATGTTATTGATGAACCACTCATATACAAAACAGGGCAATTAAAACCTCAAATTAACACACTAAAACTTTTTTTTCAAAAAGAAGTAAAAAAATATATAGAATCTATCATCCTTTGACTTTGAATATGTAATTATAAATCAGCGCCTAGCGCCAAAGGTAACTGTTATTTGTAGATTTTTCAAAAGATCAACTCGTTTAGGTTCGTGTTTCTGTTCCATAAAATTTTACCCGATCTCCCCTAAACATTAAGTCAATTTCACCAGTCGCACCGTTTCTGTGTTTCGCAATATACAGTTTAATTAGTTTTTTGCTTTGATCAAGTAAATCTTCATTATCATCCTCTTGATATAAAAACATCACCACGTCCGCGTCCTGTTCGATGGCTCCGGATTCGCGCAGATCTGCCAACTGCGGTTTTTTTGAACCACGCTGCTCTACTGCGCGAGATAGCTGCGAAATTGCCAAAACCGGTATTTTTAATTCACGTGCTAAATTTTTCAACCCCTGAGACACAAACGAGACCTCCTGAACGCGTGAATCAAAACGTTTTCCAGCGTCAGCCAATTGCAGATAATCAACAATAATTAATTTCACATCGCGTTCAACCTTTAATTTCCGGGCTTTGGTACGCATCTCAATAATTGTACTTCCTGGTGTATCGTCAATATAAATGGGCGCTTCAGAGAGCTCTCCCATTGCCTCGGTTAAACGGCTGTAATCATCATCGGAAAGTTTTCCGGTTTTTAATCGCCACGCATCAATATCTGCCTGTCCAACCAATAATCTGTCAACCAACTCTTCCTTACTCATTTCCAAAGAAAAGAAACCAACCGGCTTTTTTTCTTTTGTGGCAACGTAGAGAGCCATATTCAATGCAAGAGTTGTTTTACCAATTCCAGGACGAGCGGCAAGAATCAGTAAATTTGAATCCTGCATTCCTGCCAACTTATTATCAAGTTGGGTAAATCCAGTAGTTAAACCTCGTAGCCCAGAACCACTTTTCATAAACTCCTCAAGACGTTCAAAACTTTCTGCTAAAACTGATTTAAGTTCAATAAAATCTCGATGCATATGTTGTTGAGACAATGCAAAAATATCAGTCTCTGCCGAATCAAGTAGAATTTTTACATCCCCATCTTCAGCAAAAGCTTTTTCAGTGATTCGTGAAGACATAGTGATTAATCTTCGTTTTGTATATTGATCTTTAACTATCCGTCCATAATGTTCAACATAAGCAGAGCTTGGAACCGTGTTGATTAAATCAGAAAGATATGCAGTTCCACCGACTTTTTTTAAACTTCCTTCGTGTTGAAGTTCGTTTTTTAGAGTGATAACATCAATTGGACTTTGTTTCTCAAATAATGTTATCATCGCAGTATAGATAAGACTATGTTCAGGAAGATAAAAATGTTCAGGAAGTAAAAACTCTGCCACTGTATTAATAGCAGCCGAGTCTAACAACACCGCACCTAAAACTGATTTTTCCGCATCAAGATCTTGAGGGGGAATTTTAACATTATTTGATGAAGACACCATAATTGATTTCTAATTTCTAATCAATCTAATTGACCTAATCAATGTCCAATAACCAAATTCCAATTGGGAATTGGGATTTGTTTAGAAATTAGATCAATTAGGTTAATTAAATTAATTACTGATTTCCATTACCACAACTCTCATCGTTTCGCTAATATCTTCTTTTTTTAATATTAATTTATCTATTGATTGAACTGACTCTTGACCAATTTTTTTCAAAAATTCTTCCACTCCCACTAATTCTTTAAAATTATCCTGATTGAGTTTAGAAGTATTGTAGTGCATTGGAATGACAATTGACGGTTCAAGCTCTTTGATCAACTCAATTGCTTCGTTAGCGTCAAGCGTAAACCTACCCCCAACTGGAACCATTAATACACCAACATCTCCAATTTCGTCTAACGTACTATCATCAGGCATCACTCCAAGATCGCCACAATGAACAATAGAAATTCCCTCAACTTCAATTTTATAAATATTGTTTTCACCACGTTCCACCCCTTTTTGCTTATCATGAAATGATTGAAATCCAAAAACCCGTATTCCCTTTTTTTCAAACTGTCCCGGCCAGTCAATGACAAGAGGATTACCACTAATGTTATCTACCTGACTGTGATCGGCATGATTATGTGAGACTGTAACAATATCCGCCTCTATTTTTGGAAACGGTAATCCAACCATTTTTTCGTTAAATGGATCTGTCACTAATTTTGCTTCTTTTGATTTGATTAAAAAAGATGAGTGTCCGAAATATTTGATTTCCATAGTGTCATAAAGATAGCAAAACTAAATAAAAATTGCAATCTTAAATCTTATATCATAAATCTTAAATCAAATTGAACTTGAATCTTTTTTTTATTTACATACATTTCTCTTTATATCTTCTTTTTATTTTTCCGGTAACTTATCTATTTGTTTAAGTAAGTTCCCAACTGTATTATCAAAAACATAATCAGAAATCGATTCAGTTGCCTGATTGGCAGTTCTGTTTATGGTTTTTGTGGCAACGCCAAGTATTTCATTTGCCCACGCTTGAGTATTGGTGTTAATTTCGTCTAATAAATTTGGTCCAGATTTATTTAACTCCTTTTTAATTTTATCACCTAAAACATTAGGTCGAGTTTTTGTCAGAATGGTTTTTTTCGCGATGGTTGCCAAAGTAAAGCCCGTGGCAACAAGACAAACTAAAATAATTAGTTTAAGAATCATTGGTGAATAATCTTTTTTCTTTTCTAAAGGCTGTACCATAAATATAAGTATATATAGTTGACGCAAAACGAAATGTCCGTTTTTGTCATTCCCTCGTAGGAGGGAATCCAGACACAATATACATTATAAATAAGGTAATTATAGACTAGATCCCCGTCTTTACGGGGATGACATTT
>Ga0210020_1001674_pt1 | contig 18773 bp, 18 predicted proteins | sample CryGeymeta201514_FD_183980 | JGI IMG/M metagenome (GOLD analysis project Ga0210020, IMG submission 183980) | Groundwater microbial communities from Crystal Geyser aquifers in Utah, USA - Crystal Geyser metaG 2015-14 (SPAdes) (version 2) | ecosystem: Environmental > Aquatic > Deep subsurface >... | reverse complement strand
AGGCACGCTTTACCCTGATGCAAACGCACCCGCACCCCCGAGGTATCGGCGGCACCGGGCAGTAGCAACGGCTGCTCACTCAGTGGCAACGCCCGCCAACCGAGCAAGACATGGCTCGGCGTTGGCGTGCCGGTCGGTGCTTGCGTCGGCTCGGCAACGCTATCCGGCAGCGCGCTCGCCCGCGCCAGACGGGTAACAAAAGCCGGCGCTGCGGGATCGGAACGAATGGCGTCGAAGTGCTGCAGCGCCCCTTGCAGCACCGCATCCTCGGCACACACCGCAGCGGCGATGCCCTGCTGCGCGAAAGCCTCCGCCAGACCGGGACACGCGGCCAGGCGATAGCCGAGCACCACCCGCTCGGGATGGTTGCCACGCGCCATCGCCACCAGCGTCTGGTAATCGGCCGCGACTGCGGATACCAACGACTGTCGCGACAGCTCTACCCGATACACGCGGGCGCCGACATCCATTTCCAGGGTCGCCGACTCGCGCTCGCGCAGCGTGCGCAACCAGTCGGGCAGGCGCACGTACAGCAACTGCTCACTGTCGGCGCGATGCAGTGGGTCGAAGCGCGTTTCATGCAAAAACAGCTCGGCGATCAGCGCCGCCCAGGTATCGTAAAACGCGCTGATGCCGCGCTTGGAAGCCTCAACCGAAGGCCCCGAAGCCCACTGCCGGTCACCGCTGATCGGTGTCGCGCGCACCCGCTGCCATTGCCCATCGAGGTACAACAAGCGGTCGCCGTCGGCGATGCCGCTGGCAGCGGCAACCGGCGCCGCCACCAGCCCGACCGTGGGGATTTTGCAGGCTTGCGCAATACCCAGCAGCAGCGCCAATTGCTGGCGATCCCAGTCTGGTGGCACCGCAAACACCACCTCGTCGTCGGCGTGCCCGACCTTTTCCCAGATCGCATGCAGGTGAAACCAGGCGAGGTCGGCGTGGCTCCTGGCACTGCCGGCAGGGCGCAACAACGGTTGCTGATCGAGCTGCGCCCAGAAACGGTCGTGTGTCTGCCGCGGGTTGAGCCGCGCACGCGCGCGCGCGGCATCGCCAAGCACCAGTTCGCGCCCCTCGATTACGGCACAACAGGCGCTGGAATGCCGCAGACCGTTGGCATCGGCCACGCTCAGGGCGATGTCGCTGATTTCGATGACACAGGGCGTGCGCATTCAGCGGGTCTGCAAATGCTGGATCAGGTTGCGATCACAGGCGCCATTGGCATCCAGCACCAGGCGTTCCTGCATCAATTGCAACTGGTACAGCACAAACATCAGCACGATCGACAGGATCAATGCAATAAGGGTGGAGTTGAACGCCAGACCGAGCGCCGAGGTAACCCCGGTGATATCGCCCTCGACCGCCTTGTATGCCATGCCCAGCGCCTGACCAATGCCACGCACGGTGCCGATGAATCCGATCGACGGAATCGCCCAGGCGATGTAGCGCACCAAGGCCAGTTCCGAATCGAGGCGGTCGGTTTCGGTTTCGCACACCGAATCCACCACCGCCGAAACATCCTGCACACTGCGGGTGACACGAAACCGCCGCAAGGCGGCGAGCAGTGCGCGCGGATAGAGGTAGTCACGCTCAATGGGCGGCAACGCCTCGATGGCGCGGGCATAGTCGCGGGCGTCTTCGGGCAGGATGCTCTCACCGGTGGCAATCGGAATGACATCCTGACGCAGCAACGCCTGCTGCCGCAACAAGCCGCGCCATTTGTAAGCCAGGATCGCCATCGCCCACAGCATCAGGATGAAACACGTTTCCTGCTCGTAGTCGCGCACGATGATCCATATCGATTGCCCGGGCACGATATCCGGGTTTTCGGCGATCTGCGCAGTATGGGTGGCTTCATCGGCGGCCGCTTGCGGCCTGATCAGCACCACGTAGAACGAATGCACGATCACCACGGACAGCAACAGGGCAAACAGCTGAAACATGAACTCGGATGAAAAACGACTTCTCACGCGTGATTCTCCGTCGAGATTTGGCTGGCAGCCGGCCGGATATGGCTGGCAATAGCGCGGACACGGCAGGCGTTCGCTGCGCTCGGTCGGTCGCTTCGCGACAAAGGCTTCGCTACGCTCGGTCGGTCGCTTCGCGACACCGGCTTCGCCTGTCCCGCCTTCGCTACGCTCGGTCGGTCACTTCGCGACACCGGCTTCGCCTGTCCCGCCTTCGCTGCGCTCGGTCGGTCGCTTCGCGACACCGGCTTCGCCTGTCCCGCCTTCGCTGCGCTCGGTCGGTCGCTTCGCGACACCGGCTTCGCCTGTCCCGCCTTCGCTGCGCTCGGTCGGTCGCTTCGCGACACCGGCTTCGCTACGCTCGGTCGGTCGCTTCGCGACACCGGCTTCGCCTGTCCCGCCTTCGCTGCGCTCGGTCGGTCGCTTCGCGACACCGGCTTCGCCTGTCCCGCCTTCGCTGCGCTCGGTCGGTCGCTTCGCGACACCGGCTTCGCCTGTCCCGCCTTCGCTGCGCTCGGTCGCCCACAGGGTGTGCTCCTGCAAGGGAGCCTCAAGGTGCCGTTGTGGGAGCGCGCCTCGCGCGCGAAGCTTTCGAGAGTTGTTCGCCGGCAGGCCGGCTCCCACAGATGCGCTGGCATGCACCGGCAAGCAACACAGTTGCTCCTGCCGGTGAGCACAACCCTTCTTTTGCAGGAGCCCACCCGGTGGGCGAGCTGCCCGAGCGATCGTTGCGGCGGACACTCGCGCCAATCCGACAGGCTGCCAGGGTTGCGATCAAAACCCATCTCAAATATCCGCCGGAAACGCAACATCGGCATCGGCTCGCACCTGCTCGCTCGGCGTAAATGGCCGTGACACCGGCAAAGCCGGTTGCGCTGGCGCAGCCGGTGCGGGTAATCGCATCGGCCCTTTGCCGGCAAGCACCGGCGCCTGGCCGGCTGGCGGTGTTGCCGTCGCCGCCGCAGGCGCGGCCTCCTCGCGCTGCGGCGGCTGCTGTGCGGCGACCAGCGACGCGGAACACAACGCTGCCCACAGAGCGATCAGCGCCGCATTTTTGAAGCGTCCCGGCAACCGATTGCGAGCCATCAGATCACTCCACATAACGCACGATCCGGAAACCCAAATCATCGCGCGGCGCGGCGCTGCTGTCACGCCACGACAGCCGCAGTTCGGTGATGTGGCTGTGCCGCCAGCTTGAGCCACGCACCACCCACACCGAGCCGCTGGTCAGACCGAGCGGATCGCTCTCCACCGCGCTGGTGGGCAGCAATGCCGCGCTGTAGCGATCATTCACCCATTCCGAGACATTGCCGCCCAGATCGAAAATACCCAGTGCATTGGCCTTGAAGCTGGCCACCGGTGCCACTGCCTCGTAGCCATCATCGTAATTCTCCAGTCCTTCGCCAAGCAGTTTGCGGGCACTGGCATCGGCGAAATTGCCAGCCATACCGACCGGTGGCATGGCGTCGCCGCCCAGGGCGAGATCGCCCCACGGGTATTTGAGGTTGCGGCCACCGGCAAAACGCGCGGCGTACTCCCACTCGGCTTCACTGGGCAGACGATAGCCGGTGTTGACGGGAGTCAGCAGAACATCACCGCGATAGGCTTGCGGCAAGCCATCACGCTGGCTCAACCAATTGCAGTAAGCCACCGCGTCCGACCAGCTTACCTGCACTACCGGGTAACTGTCGTTGTCGAGCGTGGTGCGCTTGATGATGCCCGATGAGTGGTTGCTGCGGAACGCGCGAAATTCGGCATTGCTGACTTCGGCAACACTCATGTAGAACGCCCGCGTCAGTTCGACGTTGCGCTCCAACTCGTTGCCACGCCGGCCCTGCTCGCGCCGTGGTGCGCCCATGCGCAAGCGGCCGGCAGGCAGCCGCACCATGCGCTGTCCGGCAGCGGTAGTGATCCGCACCGGTGAGCGTGCGGCAGCCGCCTGCGCTTGCGAGAGCAGGCGCGCATTGACTTCCAGCGCCATCCCCGGCCGCGGCGTCACGGTAGTTTGGAAATCGACATAACCGGGCTTGCGCACCGTAATCTGCTGCGGCAACGCGATCAACGACACGCTCTGATTGGCCTGCCCCAGTGATTTGCCATCGACCAGCAACTCGGCATCGTCTGGGGTTGCCGTCACCCGCACCTCGCCGACAATCGGCTCCAGTTTGGGCTGCCACGTCGCCTCGGCAGCGCTGTTCAGGGTCAAGGTGCGCGTCATTGGCTGGTGGCCCGGCAACGTGGCTACCACTTCGGTTTCACGGCCCGGCTGCAGCAGCACGTTGACCGGCGCACGACCGACGAAGGTGCCGGCCGCAGTGACACTGGCGCCGACTGGATCGCTGATCACGCGCAAGGTGCCGCGCAGCGGCGACAATTCAACGTCCGGCACCGACTGCGGCTGGTTGGCCACCACGTCGAGCGCACCCAGCCACTTCTGGTAGCCCGCCAGATGCATTTCGACACGATGATTGCCGGCACCGATTTCGGCAGTGAGCGGGGTAACGCCCACTTCGACGCCGTCAACCCGCACCGCCGCGCCGGCAGGCCGGGATGCCAGCTTGACTTCGGCCCATGCGGGCAGCAGCGCCACTTCCAGCGTTTGCAGGCGATCCATGCCCTCGATTTCAATCGCTTGCGTGTGAACCTGATGACGCGCTGCACGCAGCACGATGTCGTGTTTGCCCGGGGCCAGCGAGAACCCGTCGGCGGGCATCGGGCCGGCGGGCTTGCCGTCGATCTCGACCGCGGCGCCGGCAGGCTGGGTAACGACCTGCAAACGACCGGGCAATTTTTCCAACGCAAAGCGAAACACGCCGTCGCCATCGCCAGCCACCGTGATCGACTGACTCAATGGCGCATAACCCGCGGCCTGCGCCCGCACCGTGTATTGCCCGGGGCGCAGCAATCGGCGCTCGCCCAAGGCGATCGCAAACCCGCCACTGAGCGTGACATCCTCGATTGCCGGGCTGAACTCAAGCGTCACCACGCGCGCACTGACGACAAACCACAGGCTCATGGCAAGCACCGCCAGCGCCAGCACGATAACGATATGCCACGGCTGCCAACGCGGCCATGGCCTGTGCGGCCGCGCTTTGTCACCGGCAACGGGCGGCTGGAACCCGACCGGCTGAATATGTTCGTACGGCTCGCTCAAATCGGTTCCTCACACTGGATAACGGGCAGGTCGGCAATGCCCTGCGCGGTCACGGTAAACGCGACGCGCACCTCACGATAACCCGGCCGCCGCCCGATCGCGGTGTATTGCCCGGGCGGTAATGATAACGAGTGACTGGCAAAGGCGCCGATCTCACCAATGGGATACAGTGTTACTGCGGTCTTGCCATCCGAGCGCAAGGTCACCGCAACCGGTGTCGTGGCCGCTGCAAGCAAGCCGCTCAATCGTTGTATCTGCGCCTGCAAGCGTGGCCCCGGCGCCGCAACGCCAACCGCATCGGCCAAGGCGGCTTGTGCGTCGGCGCGCACCGATTGTGCGCTCAAGCGCTGCGCCTGGTCGATATGCGCCTGCAAGCGCGCCGCCAGTGCCGCACGCTGCTCGGCATGTTGCCGACCGTGCTGCGCAAACGCCAGGCTGCCGTCGATTGCCAGCGCCGCCGCGTAGGCATCGTGTGCCGCCAGCCATTGTTCGCCCACCTCGGCCTGCTGTGCGCGCTCGCGCAGCGCGAGTACACGCGCCGATTGCAGTCCCAGGCGCGCCCGCTGCAGTCCATCACCCGCCTCGCTGGCACCGGCGCGAAGCGTCAATGCCGCGTTGAAGGCGGCCTGCGCTGCCTGGTAATCGCCGCGCTCGAGTGCCGCCAGCCCGCGCGACATCTGCGCGGCAAACGCGGCATTTGCCGTTGTTGCGTGCAAGCGCGCAAGCCCCGCCCGCGCGGTTGCATCCTCGCCAGCGAGCGCCAGCACGGCGCTGAAACCGGTTCGCGCAGCCGCCAGGTCGCCGGCCGACTCAGCCGCCTGGGCGCGATTGAGCTGCGCTCGCAGCGCGTCGAAATTGCGGGCGCGGCGCTGCCCGGCAACCGCCGCGGCGTTGTTCGCATCGATGCTCACTGCGCGCGAAAATGCCAGTGCAGCAGCATCGGCATCGCCGGCCTGCAACGCCCGTTCGCCTTCCGCCAGCGCCGCCGCCAGCACCTCACCGGCACGCACCTGCAACGGCTGCGCACGGGCTATTGCCTGCGCGTAGCCGTGCGCGGCGGCCGCGAAGTCACGCGCTGCCATGTCCGCATCGGCCTGGCTATTGGTTTGCACCAGTGCGGCAAAGTCAGCCGCCGCCCATTGTGCGGCGTGCATGGCATCCAGGTTTTGCTGCTGTGCTTGCGCCTGCGCAGCAAGCGCCTGGGCCTGCTGCCGTTGTTGCAAGGTGGCTTCAACATCGAGCGGCGGCGCGGCCACCGCGGGCGCTTTGCCATCGACCCGCGCGGGTGCCGCCGTGCCGGTGTCGGGCAGCACTGCCGCAGCCGGCGGGGTGGACACGATTTTTGGCAACCACAACACGACCGCCAGCAGCACCAGCACCAGCCCCGCAAACAGTACCGGCAGCTGCCAGGCACCCGCCCGCTTGGCGCCGGAATCGGACGCCGCCGCGCTTGCGACGGCCGCCAACGGCGTGGGTACGATGCGATCGAATCGAACGTCGCCTGCCGAATCGCTAGCCACCCTACTCATCCACCACGCTTGTAGGCACGGTACTCAGCCCACAGCTTTTCGCGCAGCGCGGGGTCCGCTTCGCTCTGTGCCGCTTCGCGCAATTGGCGGGCGATGACATCGTCATCATTGCCGGTGCCCACGTCGGTGGGCGCGTCGTGCGGCAAATCCGCGCGGGTGCCGGTGGCGGCGCCGCGCTGATACGTACCGGACTGCGGCGGCTGTTGTCCATACCCCGCCCCGGCTTGCGTCAGTGGCTCGGTTGCGTTGCCCGGATTGCTACCGCCGCCGTAGCCAGCGCCGGCCGCAGCGCCTTCGCCGTGCTCGCCGGCGAGGCCACCACCTTGCGCAAATGCCTGTGCCTGCTGCGCGCTCAGCGCTTCAAGCGTGCCCTGCTCGCGGCCCAGGCGCTGATCGAAACGCCCCAGCGAACTGCCAAACGTTTGCTGCAATTGCTCGACGCGTTCGCCACGGGTTTGCCCGCCAGCGGCTGCGCTGCCTGCGGCCTGCGCAGCGGACCCGGCAGTGCCCGGCGTGCGCTGTGGCAACGGCCCGGCGTCACTGCCTGTCGGCCCCGTTTGCGCAGCGGCGGGGCCAGCCAACGCTTGCGCAGCCGCCTGCGCCTGCTGCGCCGTTGCCGCGGCTTGCTGCGCCGCCGCCGCGTGCTGCGCGGCCGCCTGCGCTTGCCCACCCGCTGCGCTTGCATCGCCGGCTGCCGCCGCTTGCGCTGCTGCGGCGGCGGCCTGCTGTGCCCGTTCGGCGGCCTCGCCCGCCGTTGCCGCCGCGCGTTGCGCCGTCTGCGCGTGTTGGATCGCTTCCAACGTGCGTGCAGCCTGCGCCGAGCGGACCGATGCGGTCATCGATTGCCGTGCCGTTTCGGCTGCCTGATGCGCCAGTTGCGCCGATTGTTTCGCCGCCTCGGCCGGTTGCGCCGCCGCGTTTTGCGCGGACGACGCGAGTTGTTGCGCTGCCGCGGCCGCCTGCTGCGCCCGCGCCGCCTGACGCGCCGCCTCGGCGGCCTGTGCGCTGGCCTGCTCCGGATCTGCTGCCGCCGCAGCCTGTGTCGCTTTCGCTGCCGCTTGTTGTGCGGCGTCAGCCGCCTGTTGCGCGGTGGCAGCGGCTTGCTGCGCCGCTTGAGCCTGCTGCGCCGATGCCGCACTCGGCGCCGCCTGCGCCGCCTCACGCGCAGTCTGTGCGGATTGGCTGGCCGATTCAGCCGCCGATTTTGCCTTTTGCGCCGACTGTTCGGCGGCTTCCGCCGGTTTCGACGGCGCTTTCTGCGGCGCGGGCCGCGTCGGTTCCGCCGGCTTCGACAAGGTCTCTTGTTGCGGTGGCGGTGGCGGTGGCGTTTGCGCCGGCGACGGCGGAGTTGGCATCGTCGGCCGGGTCTGGCTTGGACAACCCGCCAACAGCCATACCAGCACCAGCAACCCGATCGTGCGCATGTTCATTGCCTCACCATTGATGATCCTGCTCCGACCGCGGGCAGACGATGGAGTTTCAGCGCCTGCCCAAGCGCGTTTATCGTGCGCCCTCGAAGACGCAGGATGCCGTAGTCATTCGCAAGCCCACATGAACAAAGCGCAACAACCCACACGCGGCTGGCATGCCCGGCAGCCCGTCGGGCTTGACTGATCGCAGCGAGGGCAAACGTTGCCGAAGCTACGCCACCCCCACAGTGAACGGTGTTGTGCCCTGTGAAGCCCCCTGCGACCTGTCAGCGCGGCGGGAGGCAGGCTATTTCACGGTAATGGTGATCGCCTTCGATACCACCGCCGGCACATGCGGGATGTGGTTCTGATCTGCCAGCAACAATTGCAAGGTGTGCGTGCCGGGGCTCAGGGTAATCGTGGTTTCGGTCTGACCCTTGCCAAAATGTACATGCTGCGCGTCGGCGGGCACCGGCTGATCGAGCGCCGGCAACCCGGTATCGATCAACAGGTGATGATGTCCGGTGTTGGCCAGCGCGGTACCGGCCGGGGCCACGCCCATGCCCTTGAGCCCGAATTGCACCAACACCTCGCTGCCAACCGTTGCACCATCCAGCGGCGCAATGAAATAGACCTCGGCAGCAGCGGGTGCTGCGCTGCGCGGCAGGCCATCGGCCTGCGCGGCAAGCGGCGAAAGCAAGGCGGCGAGCAAAACCGGGATAAAAAAGCGCATGACGCGTCTCCTGGGCGAGAAAGCACCATCATAACGCCAGCAACGCGCCACACCGTGTGCAAACAGACCCATTGCGGGGCGATAATGGCCAGCATTGCTGGAAGCTTTTGGAGCGTTCGAATGTCTGCACATCACTGGTTCGCTTGCGTCATGTTGGTCTGTGCATCTGCTGCCACTGCGCAACCTGTCGCCGTGGCGTTGCCAACGGCGGCGCCCGCGCCGCGGGTGACCGTGTACACCAGCATGGGCGAGATCGTGATCGAACTGGCGCCGGACAAGGCACCGGCAACGGTCGAAAACTTTCTTGGCTACGTGCGTGAAGGCTTTTACAACGGCACCATCGTGCATCGCGTCATTGACAATCTGCTGATTCAGGGCGGCGCCTACACGGTGGACCTGCAAGCCAAGCCGACCCACGCTCCATTTGCGCTGGAGTCGAACAATGGCCTGTCCAATCTGCGCGGCACGGTCGCTGCGGCACGCGCACCCAGTGCGGCCGACTCGGCAACGGCGCAGTTTTTCATCAACGTGGTCGATAACCCGCGTTTTGATTACAGCTCCGACAGCAGCGATTTCACCAAGGGCTTTGCGGTATTCGGCAAGGTGGTCTCGGGCATGGATGTGGTGGATCGCATCCGGCTGGTGCCGACCCAGGCGCAGGACCCGCTGCCGCGCGACGTGCCGGTGACACCGATCGTGATCGAACGCATCGAGGTGCTGGCAGCAGCGCAGCAATGAGCGCGCACACACTGTTCGTGTCCGACCTGCATCTGGATGGCGGCCGGCCGCAGGCTACTGCGGCATTCATCGACTTCCTCGCCGCCAACGCGGGCGCGGCCGATGCGCTGTATATCCTCGGCGATTTGTTTGAAGTGTGGCTCGGCGATGATGACGATGCAGCGCTCGCCGATACGGTGGCAAAGGCATTGCACGCCGTGACCACAGGCGGTACGGCGGTCTGCTTTCTGCGCGGCAACCGCGATTTTCTGCTCGGCCCCGCATACGCCCGTCGCTGCGGCATGCGTCTGCTGCCCGACCCGTGCGTGATCGACCTGTATGGCGTGTCTACCCTGCTTTCGCATGGCGACCTGCTGTGCAGCGACGATGTGGCCTATCAGCAGTTCCGCCAGCGCGTGCGCGCGCCCGCGTGGCAAGCGGCATTTCTCGCGCAGCCGTTGCACGCGCGTGCGGCGTTTGCCGCGCAAGCGCGCGCTGCCAGCCAGCTGCATCAGAACGGCATCGACGATGCGATTACCGACGTCAACCCTGAAACCGTGGCGCGCTGGTTCGCGCGTTTCGGCGTCAAGCGTCTGATCCACGGTCATACCCATCGCCCGGCAATGCATCGCCCGATATCGGCAGCCGATGCCGGGCAACGCGTCGTACTGGGCGATTGGTACCAGCAGGGTTCGCTGTTGCGTATCGCCGCCGACGGCGAAGCCGGCCTGCACAGTTTGCCGTTTGTGTGAAGCACGCCAGCATGCCGTGGACGGACTCGGCACAGCGCTATAATTCAGCCCCCACTGCGGCCAGCGGATGAACGCCCCCATGACAGCAACGATGAAGGCCCTGGTAAAACGCGAGCCGGCCAAGGGCATCTGGATGCAACAGGTGCCGCGCCCGGAGCCGGGTGCGAATGAGGTGCTGGTGAAGCTGCACATGACCGCAATTTGCGGCACCGACCTGCACATCTACAAATGGGATGCGTGGAGCCAGCGCACGATCAAACCGGGGCTGGTGATCGGTCACGAGTTTGTTGGCAACATTGTCGAAATCGGGCCGGGCGTCACCGGCTATACGCTGGGGCAACGGGTGTCGGCAGAAGGACACGTGGTGTGCGGGCATTGCCGCAACTGCCGCGCCGGCCGCCCACACCTGTGTCCGAACACGGTCGGCATCGGTGTCAACCGCAATGGTGCGTTCGCCGAATATGTGGTGGTGCCGAGCAGCAACCTGTGGCCGATCCCGGACGAGATTGCGTCCGAACTGGCGGCGTTCTTCGACCCATTCGGCAATGCCGCACATTGCGCGCTGGAGTTCGATGTGATCGGCGAGGACGTGCTGATCACCGGCGCCGGCCCGATCGGCATCATCGCCGCCGGCATCTGCAAGTGGATCGGCGCACGCCACGTGGTGATCACCGACGTCAACGATTACCGGCTCAACCTTGCCCGCGAAATGGGCGCCACCCGCACCGTCAACGTGGCCCGCGAGTCGCTCAAGGATGTGATGCGCGAGGTCGGTATCGAGGGCTTCGATGTCGGCATGGAAATGTCCGGCAACCCCGGCGCGTTCAACGACATGCTCGATGCCATGTATCACGGTGGCAAGGTGGCGCTGCTCGGCATTTTGCCGAAAGGCGCTGGCGTGGATTGGGATCAGATCATTTTCAAGGGCCTGGTCATCCACGGCATCTACGGCCGCAAGATGTACGAGACCTGGTACAAGATGACGCAACTGGTGCGTTCGGGCTTCCCGCTGCACAAGGCGCTCACCCACCAGATCGCCATCGACGACTTCCAGACCGGCTTCGACTTGATGGAGTCGGGCCAGTGCGGCAAGGTGGTGTGTCGCTGGGACTGATGACGGCGTTACCATTCGCCCCAACCACCGACCTGGCGAGAACCCGGCATGAAATCACGTTTCATTACCCTGCTGCTGCTGGCGCTGACGGCATCCAGCGTGCACGCCATCGTCGCACTGCTTGGCGCTGACAGCGATATCGCACGCCTGGCCTGGGCCGGCTCACTGTTGGCGACCGGCAGCTTTCTGGGATTTTTCGCCTGGCTGATGCGCGGCAAGGCGGCGCGCACCTCGGCCGGGTTGCGCAGCATCCAGGTGCTTACCGCAATGGGTGCCGCCCTTGCCCTGTTTGCCGCGCTGCGCGGTGGCCCCCTGCTGCCACTGGGCTATGCGCTGGTCATCGGTTTTGATGGCTGCATCGCTTACGTGTACTGGTATTCGCGTTTCGTCGGGCGCGACCGCAACACGCTGGCGGTCGGCAAAGCACTGCCTTCATTCACCCTGAAAACCGCTGACGGCGGCGTGCTCGACAGTGCCAGCCTGCGCGGCAAGGTGACGTTGCTGTTGTTTTATCGCGGCAACTGGTGCCCGCTGTGCATGGCGCAGATTCAGGAGATCGCGGCGCGCTACCGCGAATTGGCGCAGCGCGGCGTGCAGGTGTTGCTGGTCAGCCCGCAGCCGCAGCAACACAGCAAGGAACTTTCCGCGCGCTTTGATGCGCCGATGCAGTTTCTGGTCGATGACGACAGCGCCGCCGCCAAGGCACTCGGCATCGCTGCCCCCGACGGCTTGCCGATGGGCTTGCAGGCGCTGGGTTACCACCGCGATACCGTGCTGCCAACGGTGCTGCTGGTCGATCGCGAGGGCCGTATCGCGTGGAACCATCTGACCGACAATTACCGGCTGCGGCCGGAGCCCGATACCTTTATCGAAGTGATCGACCGGCTCGGGCTGGCGCCAGCACATTGACCCATCACGCCGCGGCCGCGGATTGCGCGCTGCGGGCCAATCCGGGCGACAAGCCGCCTCGTATCAGGAGATGTTGTGAGCCTCAACCAACGCATTGCCGACGAACTTGAAGCGATCCGCGAACAGGGCCTGTTCAAGAGCGAGCGCATCATCAGCAGCCCGCAATCGGCCGAAATCCAGCTCACCGATGGCCGCCGCGTACTCAATTTCTGCGCCAACAACTATCTCGGCCTGGCCGATCATCGCGAGGTGATCGCTGCCGCCAAGGACGCGCTCGACAGCCATGGCTTTGGCATGGCCTCGGTGCGTTTCATTTGCGGCACCCAGGATTTGCACAAGCAACTGGAGCAGCGCATCGCTGCCTTTTTCGGCAAGGACGACGCCATCCTCTATGCCGCCTGTTTCGACGCCAATGGCGGCCTGTTCGAACCCCTGCTCGGCGAAAACGACGCGATCATTTCCGATGCGCTGAATCACGCATCGATCATCGACGGCGTGCGCCTGTGCAAGGCGAAACGCTATCGCTACGCCAATTGCGACATGGCCGATCTGGAAGCGCAGCTCAAGCAGGCGCGCGGCGACGGCGTGCGCGACATCCTGATCACCAGCGACGGTGTGTTCTCGATGGATGGCTTCATCGCCCCGCTCGATGACATCACCGCGCTGGCCGCACGCTATGGCGCCCTGGTTCATATCGACGAATGCCACGCCACCGGCTTCCTCGGTGCCAGCGGCCGCGGCTCAGCCGAAGTGCACGGCGTACTGGATCGCATCGACCTGATCACCGGCACCCTCGGCAAGGCGCTCGGCGGCGCGCTCGGTGGTTTCACGGTAGGCAGCAGCGCAGTGATCGAAATGCTGCGCCAGCGCTCACGGCCCTATCTGTTTTCCAACTCGCTGCCGCCGCATGTGGTGGCCGCCGGCAACAAGGTGTTCGAGATGCTGGCGAGCGCCGATGAGCTGCGCGCGCGGTTGCGCGATAACACCACGTATTTCCGAGAGCGCATGGCGGCCGCCGGCTTCGACCTGAAACCTGGCGAACACCCGATCGTGCCGGTGATGCTGTACGACGCACCGCTGGCACAGCGCTTTGCTGCCCGCCTGCTGGAAAAAGGCATCTACGCGATCGGCTTCTTCTTTCCGGTAGTGGCCAAGGGCCAGGCCCGCATCCGCACCCAGATCAGCGCCGCGCACACGCGCGCGCACCTCGATCACGCGATTGCCGCCTTTACCACGATCGGCCGCGAACTGGGTGTGATTCACTGATGCCATGCCAGGGCTGGTCTGAACACGCCCATCGTGTACTTTTCAGACCCGCCGAGTCCGGCGCATATCCGGACTCGGCTCGGCTGGATCAATCACTTGCGTTATTGATCCGCGCGCAGGCCGTCCATGGCCTGCGAAAACTCTGAGTTGATCAGAGTTTCCTTGGCAGCCTGCCAAAACGACGCCTCCGGCATACGTCGAGCGTGCGAAAAACACCCGGATTGCGGCGGAATTGCTGGCGCTTGCGGTTACTTCTCTTCCGCCTTGGCGCGCTCCCAGTAGCCGTCGAGCTGCGCCAGATCGAGTTGCGCCAGTGCCGTCCCGTCACCCGCCGCGAGCACTTCCATGCGGCGGAAGCGACGCTCGAACTTGGCATTGGCACGGCGCAGGGCGTTGCCAAAATCGACCTTGGCATGGCGGGCAAGGTTGACGCACACAAATAGTACGTCGCCGATCTCATCTTCGAGCGCGTCATGGCCGAGGCCCTTGGCAAACTCCACGCGCACTTCTGCGATTTCTTCGTGCAGTTTTTCCAGCACCGGCTCGACACTGGGCCAATCAAAGCCGACTACCGCCGCGCGCTTTTGCAGTTTGCCGGCACGCTGCCACTCCGGCAGACCGCGCGCGATGCCGGCCAATGCACTGTCGTCATCGCTGTGCTGGGCGCGTTCAGTGCGCTTGTGCTGCTCCCAGGCAACACTCTGCGCTGCAACATCAGCAATCACCGCATCGGCAAACACATGCGGATGCCGGCGTTCCATCTTGTCGCAAATGGCAGTGACGACATCGGCAAAATCGAAGCGGCCCTGCTCGTTCGCCATTTGCGCGTGAAACACCACTTGCAGCAGCAAATCGCCCAATTCATCGCGCAGGTCATCGAAATCGCCGCGATCGATGGCATCGGCCACCTCGTAGGCTTCCTCGATGGTATATGGCGCGATGCTGGCAAAATCCTGCGCCACATCCCACGGGCAACCGTGCTTGGGGTCGCGCAGCCGCACCATGATTGCCAGCAAACGTTCGATAGCGTTTCTGCGTTCAGTCATGCAACCACTCCTGCCACGGCAATCGGGCATCGCCGAGCGCAATGAAATCGGGATTGAGCAAGGAATCCTTCTGGTTGTAGCGCAGCGGCCGGGCGTCAAGGCCCAGCACCACACCGCCGGCTGCTTCCAGCACGCACTGCGCGGCAGCGGTATCCCATTCGCTGGTCGGGCCAAACCGTGGATAGACATCGGCACGGCCCTGCGCAATGCGCAAAAACTTGAGCGAAGAACCCAGCCCAAAGCATTCGCTGCGACCGATCCGCGCCAGCATTGCCTGCGTGCGCTCATCCAGATGCGAGCGGCTGGCCGCGACACGCAGCGGCAGTGCCGCCGGCCGCAGGGTAGCGAGTGCGCTGTCGGCGTCGCCCTGCCGCAAAAACGCACCGCGCGCGCGCGTGGCGTACACCAACTCATCCAGTGCCGGCGCGTAAACCACGCCGAACACCGGCGCATCGCCATCGATCAAGGCGATATTGACGGTGAACTCGCCGTTGCGCTTGACGAACTCACGGGTGCCATCCAGTGGATCGACCAGCCAGTAGCGCTGCCAGTGCCGGCGCACGTTCCAGTCGATCGCTGCCGATTCCTCCGATAGCACCGGGATGTCGGCATCGAGCGCCTGCAAACCGGCGACGATCAGTCGATGCGCGGCCATGTCGGCTTCGGTGAGCGGCGATGCGTCAGCTTTCACTGCCACATCAAAATCGCGCGCATACACCGCCATGATCGCAGCGCCGGCAACGCGTGCGAGTTCGATGCAGTGGGCAACATACCGTTCAGGCATCGCTGCCGGCATCGGGGTTGTGCGCCAACCATTCGCGGGCAATGAACAATGCCGCCAACGCACGCCCCTCGGAGAACTCATCGCACAGCATCAGTTGATCGAGTGCGTCCAGGCGCCACGGCAACACTTCCAGTGGTTCGGGTTCATCGCCAGCCAGGCGTTCGGGGTACAAGTCGTGCGCCAGCACCAGATGGGTGACGTGATCCATGTAACTGGGCACCAGCGACAAGGTCCGCAACACCTGCAACCGGCGCGCGCCAAAACCCACTTCCTCCTTGAGCTCGCGATTGGCAGCCTGCAACGGCGTCTCGCCATCATCGATGCGCCCACGCGGCAGGCCCAGTTCATAACGGTGCAGGCCACAGGCGTATTCGCGGGTCAGCAGCACCACACCGGGTTCGGACACCGCAACGATCACCACCGCGCCATTGCCGCGTGCACGCTGCCGCCGATAGACGCGGTGCTCACCATTGCTGAACTCCAGTTGCAGTTCTTCGCGTCCCTCGCCGAGGTCGGTAATGCCATGGATGGTGGGTAGCCGCAGGGTCACGGTTTGGCCCCGTACCAAAGCCCCTGCATGCGCAGCTCACGCGCACCGGATGCAGCCGGCTTGCCGATCCATTGCAGCGCCGGCAACAGTGCCGGATCGCGCGCGCTCAGCCGCACCGTGCCGGAATAACCCAACGGCGACAACCACAGTTGTCCATCGACATCGAGCGGGCCACCGTCATCGTCGAGCACCACGCTGGCCGCGTTCGGCGCGTCGAGCAGCAGACGGCCACGCAACGTGCCAAGATCGGCACTGGCGCTACCCGCCAGCGCCGCATCGGCCCACACCGCATCGCCAACGAGCACCACCAGCGCATGATCGCGCAACTCGGCCGCGTGAATAGCCACGCGAATGCGGCCCAGCGGCCGCAACTCGGGCACCGCGAACACGCCTGCGAGGTAATACGCCGGCAGTTCACTGCGCAATTGGCTGACCCCGAGCGCGGAAACCGAACGCCAGATCTGGCTTTCTGCGCTGCCCCAATCGCCACGCGCCTCGACATCGGCACGCAGACGCAGTGCAAACAGGGCCGATGGATACAGGCGCCAGCGCAAGCTGCCCAGCGCACGCCCGCGATAAACCACTTCGCCGATGCCACCACGCCACACGCTGCCAGCAACCGACGACAGATACAGATCCGGTACCCGCGCCTGAACCGCGTTGACCAGCAACTGCGCCGGTGCGAACGCCAGTGTCGCCGCCACAGCCAGCAGCAGCACCAGCAGCACCAGCAGCACGCGGCGAATCATGGTGCTGCCTCGGTGAGCAGCACGCGCGCATCCACCCGGCCAGCACTGGCGCGCTGCACCGATAATTGCTCCAGCGCCACGCCTTGCCCGGCAACCTGCTGCAACCAGCGCACCAGGGTATTGAAATCGGCGGCCGACAGTGTGGTGCGCACACGATGGCTGCCCTGCGGTTCGACGCTGACCAGCGAACCGCCCAAACCCGCTTCGCGCGCGCCGGCATCGATGCGAGCCAACAACGAGCGCGCATCGGTGCTCGGCGCCTGTGCCAAACCACCGGCCGCCGCCAGTTGCTGCGCCGCCGGCCGCATCCAGGCCAATGCCTCGGCCTGCGCAACAGCCTGGGCACGCACGGCGTGGCGCGCACGCGACAGCGGTTGCCAAAGCAGCGCCCAGACCAGCATCAGCAGCGCCAGCGCCGCACCGATTTGCACAACGCCTCGATCACGCGCGCTCAGGCCATTCCACCACGCCTTCATCGCCGGCCTCCACTCACTCGCAAACGCCCCTCGACACCCTTGCTGCCGGGCGTGACAGTAGTCAATTCGGTAATCGCCGCCAGCGCAAGCCGCTGCCGCAACGCATCAAGGCTTGCCACATCCGGCGCACTGACCACCAACTCCAACTGGTCGTCGCGCCACTCCAGTGCGTCCAATTGCAGCCGCGCATCGCTGACCAGCGCCGGCGCCGCCTGCGCCAGCAACGCCAGGCCAGCATCACCGCGGCCCTGGCCGGCGGCGGCCAGCGCACTGCGCAATTGTTGCTCGGCATCGACCACGCGGCTGGCAGCGGGCACAGCGGCGCGGAACAAATCGGCCATTTCCGCACGCTGGCGTTCGACCAGCCTCGCCCACTGCGCGCGCTCCAGCAGCGCCTGCGCAAAACTCAACAGCAGTGCCGCCAGCGCCAACGCACCCGCCCATCGCCACGCACGCTGGGCGCGCCCGGCCCGCCGCCGCGGCGCGTACTCGCCCTGCAACAGGTTAAGCGGCGCCTCGCTGCGCAGCGCATCGGCATAGGCCAGCAAGCCATCGTCCACTCGGCGCCTGCTGCGCAACGGCAACGGCGACGCCTGCTCGCCCACCACAATCGCATCGAGCTCAGCAGCGATACGGCCGGCGACCACCGCCAACTCATCGGCTTGGCCAACGAAAGCGCGCGCCTCACCGTAACGCAGCAGCGCGCGATTGGGTTCCAGCAGCACCGTCGCCGCGCCGGCCTGCCACGGCAACAACAGCGGCTCGGGGATCACCGCATCGGGTTCCAACCCCTGTCCACGCAGTACCGCGAGCAGCGCATCGAGCCGACTGCGCGCCACCACCGCCACCAACACCTGTTGTGGATCGACTGCCGGCAGCCACGCCACATGCTGGGTTTCGATCGCGGCAGCAAGCTGATCCTCGATCGCATACGGCAACGCCTGCTGCATCTGTGCCGCTGAACGCGCCACCCGCGGCGCCGTCATCAGCAACACATCTTGCGCCGGAAAAACCACCCACAGACGATCATCCGGAGCAACCGGCGGCACGCCAACCCGAATCCGGGCCGGCGCTGATGCAGACAACCAACGCAACTCACCATCGGCCGCAATGCGGAGCAAGATTCGAGACATGGGCAGATTCTAGCAGTGAAGCCGGGACTCGGGACTCGGGACTCGGGGGATATAAAGCCCCGCGATCCGCAAAGGACGCAAAAGACGCAAATGAAATCCTGATTGGTGGTAGCCCGGGTTAGGCCGCAGGCCGTAACCCGGGATGTTGCGCGTGGCCGCGGTGAACCAGTGTACCGCCAAGGTTTCGGGCGCGATGCGCCCCGGGTTTCTGGCGCGATGCACCCCGGGTTTCGGCTTCGCCTCAACCCGGGCTACCGGGGGTCTGTGGCTCGCAGCGGTGCCAGCTTGCGCGCGTTGTGGTAGCCCGGGTTAGGCCGCAGGCCGTAACCCGGGATGTTGCACGTGGCCGCGGTGAACCTGTGTAACGCCAAGGTTTCTGACGCGATGCGCCCCGGGTTTCGGCTTCGCCTCAACCCGGGCTACCGGGGGTCTGTGGCTCGCAGCGGTGCCAGCTTGCGCGCGTTGTGGTAGCCCGGGTTAGGCCGCAG